>Ga0070733_10000037_pt1 | contig 160242 bp, 136 predicted proteins | sample Coa_R1_9_FD_66450 | JGI IMG/M metagenome (GOLD analysis project Ga0070733, IMG submission 66450) | Surface soil microbial communities from Centralia Pennsylvania, which are recovering from an underground coalmine fire - Coalmine... | ecosystem: Environmental > Terrestrial > Soil >...
GCTTGCGATCCCCGTAGTCGATGCCAGGACGTTCTCGACCAATCCGGCTGGAGGCTCCACCTCCGTGAGAGACTTCAGCCAGTTTCGGCCTGCCTCGGCTTCCACGAACAGCGCTCCGCAGTTGGAGCAAGACTGCGCGTGGGCCCGGAAGCCTTCGAGCTTCGCGCCGCTCAGGACACCATCCATCATGTCCGCGAGCAAGGCGTCGAACTCGTTGCAAATCATTCCGTTACTGGTCTTTTCCTGCTTGTGATCTGGCATCACATCACCTGCCTATAGGTACGTTGTAACAGGCGAGCAAGTTCCGCTCGGCCTCGATTTATTCTGGATTTCACAGTACCCTCCGGAACCTTCAAAACGGTGGCAATTTCGCGATAGTCCATATCCTGCAAGTCCCTTAGAATCACTGCTTCACGGAGCTCCGGGGAAAGCCTGCTCAGGGCCGCATGCACAGTTTCACTCACCTCGCGGCTGCGTACGTGGGCGTCTGGGGGCGCGGATTGGTCCTGGATTTGCTCACTGAGGGGCAGAGCGTCCTCGTGCTCGGATGTAGCGTCGATTGAGTCAGTTAGGCGTTGCTGCTTGCCTTTGCGGAAGTGATCGACCAGCAGATTGCGGGTAATCGTCGTCACCCACGTGGCAAATGCGCCTTTGGTGTGGTCGTAGCTGGAAAGCGTGCGGTACATCTTGATGAAGACCTCCTGCGTGAGATCCTCGGCATCATCGCCCGATCCCGCGAAACGATAGCAGATGTTATAGATACGCCGGTTGTAGGTGCGCACGATTTCCTCCCAGGCCACGCCATCGCCGGCAATACACCGGCGCACCAGCATCGCAACGACCTGGATGTCTTCCACCCGTTACTCCCCGGAACTGCCGGCTGTTTCTTCTGACTGAGATTCCGGCCTGGATTCACGAGACCTCACCAGGCCATCACCACAAGACAGTACGACATTGTGGGCCATGGAGTTCGCAGCCAATCCGAACATGAGTCGTGAAACAGGGCATTGTAGCAGCGGAGGTTCTTCATTTACTGGGCACCATGCCCCGGCGTCTGGGAAATAACATTTGCAAACTCATGCAAGTCGATCCTGAGTACGCCAAGGTTGCTTCACTAAAGTCACCAAGTCGTTAACGTTTTTCGAGGCTGCGATGGCTACAAAGCAAAATAAAATGGGTTTACACATCTGACATTCTGCGGCAGAGCCTGCCTGACATCGGGACTTTGCTGCGCACTCCTGGCTGGGTAAGTTTCGGGTTACTTGGGGAGAAGACAAATCATGCAACGGGTTACTTGGGGAGAAGACAAATCATGCAAAATGAATGGAAGCAAAGCCTGCGGACGTTGTGCGCTCTGGTCGCGCTGGCGCTGCTCGTGATGGTACTGCCGCTGCGCGCGGCCGCACAGGACGATGACGACGATCCGCCGGGACGCGCGGCGCGGCTTGGATACATCGAAGGATCTGTATCTTTTCAACCCGCCGGCGAGTCCGAGTGGGTGGAGGCGATGCCGAACCGGCCGATGACGACCGGCGACCAGCTCTGGGTCGATCGCGATTCGCGCGCGGAGGTGGAACTGGGCTCGGCTTCGGTTTACCTCAACGGCCACACCGGTTTTTCTTTCCTTAACCTGGATGACAGGACCATTCAGATCCAGCTCAGCTCGGGGGCGATCTCGCTGCGGGTGCGGCGACTGGACGACGCCGATGTAGTGGAGGTCGACACTCCCAATCAGGCATTTTCCATTTTCCGGCCTGGAAGATACAGGATCGAGGCGAGCGAAGATGGTTCCTACACCGTGGTTACGGTCCGCGAAGGGGAGGGAGAATCCTCGGGCAACGATCAGAGTTATACCGTGCACCAGGGCCAGCGCGCGACGTTCAGCGGCACGGACCGGCTGAGGGCGGACGTGGAACAAGCCGGGGAAGATCTTGACGACTTCGATCAATGGAGCTTTCGGCGGGATCGCCGTTTTGAGGACTCTCCTTCAGCCCGCTATGTTTCGCGAGATGTGGTGGGAGCGGAAGATCTCGGCGATTATGGCGACTGGCGTCCTTCGCCCGAGTACGGCGCGGTGTGGTATCCGCGGGTAGATGCGGGCTGGGCTCCGTATCATGCGGGGCATTGGGCCTGGGTCGATCCCTGGGGATGGACCTGGGTGGATGATGCACCGTGGGGTTACGCGCCATTCCACTACGGCCGCTGGGCATTCGTAGAGGGCCGTTGGGGCTGGGTGCCGGGACCGATCGAGAGCCGGCCGGTGTACGCTCCGGCGCTGGTGGTGTTCGTGGGCGGAGGCGGTCCGGGGATGGGCGGGAACGTGGCGTGGTTTGCGCTGGGACCGCGCGAAGTCTATGTTCCGTCGTATCACGTGAGCGCGGCGTATGTGAACCGGGTCAACATCAGCAACACGGTGGTGACTCAGACCACGATCACCAACGTTTACAACACGACTGTCATCAACACCAGGAATACGACGGTGGTGAACGTAACCTATGCCAACCGGAACGTTTCGGGTGCCGTGACCGCGGTGCCGCAGCAGGCGTTTGCCGGCGGGCAATCTGTAGCGCACGCGGCTGTGCCCGTGACGCGGCAGCAGCTTGCGGCAGCTTCCATCAGCGCACGGGTGGCGGTTGCGCCGTCGCGTGGCGCAGTCGTAGGAGTTCATGTTGGAGCGGCGGTTCACGTGGCGGCGCCTCCGGCGGCCGTGATGAATCGTCAGGTGATCGCGAGGCAGGCCCCGCCACCGGCGCCGGTATCGTTTGCGGTGAAACAACAGGCGCTGGCGGCGCATCCGGGCCAGCCTGTGGCGCGGCAGGAGATGCAGAGGATCCGTCCGGCGAACTCGGGGGCGCAGCCCATGGTAAGGCAGGTGCCTGCGAGCGCGAATGCGGGCCGGCCGGGAAATTCGCCGGCGGCGAATCGTCCGCAGATGAATCGGCCGGCGATGAATCAACCCGCAATGAATCAGCCTGCCGTGAACCGTCCGTCGCAGATGCAGCAGAACGCGCCGGTCGAGAACGCGCGTCCGGCGGAAACGCCGGCGGCCAGGCCCGGAACCGCGAATGTGGGACGGCCGGTAAATCAGCCGGGAAATTCGCCGGCGGCAAATCATCCGCAGCCGAATCAGCCTGCAATGAATCAACCGACGATGAGGCAACCTGCAATGAGTCAACCTGCGGTGAACCGTCCATCGGAGCCGAGCCGGCAAGTCGAATCGCCGGCACGGAATGAACGCCCGATGAATGAGCATCCGGCGGCGGTGCAACCGGTAAGTCACACCCCGGCAGCTCCCGCGGCGCAGCCGAAGGCGGTCGAGGCGGCCAGGCCGCAGAATCCGGCGCCTGCTGCGCATCCGCAACAGAGCGCACCGCAACCGGCAGCGCGGCCAGCACAACCGGCGCAGCATCCTCAAACTCAACCAGCGGCGAAGCCGCAGGCGGCCGATGCGAAAAAGCATCCGAACGATCCTGCAAAGAAACCGTAAGCTCGTTCGCCAGCACGGAGAACAGTCATCAAGCGGGTGCCCTGAATTTTGGGCACCCGTTTTTTCGTCAGCCCCATGACTGATACCTGCCGTTAAAGACGCCCGCCCTTCTTAATCTGCTGTTAACACTCGCCTGCTACGATCGAATTGGATCGAGATACCTTTGCGGAGGTGTTTATGATTCCCATCTCTTCCATCACTGCTGGCGCCATTTCTGGCGGGTTTGCTTGGTCGCGAAGCGGCAGCGGATACCAGCTCAAACTTAACGATAAAGTTGTGGGATCGTTGCGCAGGACCAGCTTCTGGTCGGCGGATCACGAAGCCGAATCCAGTTACGGGCAGTGGAAGTTTTGCCGCGGCGGCACGCTGGGAACCGGAGCGCAGATCCTGGATGCATCGAACCTGCGTGTTGCCACTTTCAAACAAAGCTGGGGCGGCGCAGGTAGCTTGACCTTCGCGGATGGACAAACATTTCGCATTGTCGCGAAGGGCTGCTGGCGGCCGGTCTGGAACGTGACTGCGGCAGATGGACAGGCTGCCTTGCAGATCCGGACACGAGATAGAGCCGTCGAAATCGAAAAACAAACGGTTCTGCAAGAGAGCCGTTTACTGCTGCTGGTGCTGTTCGTTTTTTACCGCATGCAGCAGGCGGAACAGGACGGCGCGGTCGCGGCTATGGTGGCGGGGATTTCGTAGGACGAGGGTGCCCGACTCGAAAATGGGTGCCCATCCTTTGCGCTTTTTGCAACGGGTGGGCATTCTCGGGCCTTGTCTTAAATAGCAGCAACACAGTGTTTAAGATACTACCCATTCTCGCAGGTTGCCGCCGCCCGATACCGTCTTCCTGTCCCGCCTCCCAAAAGTTGTGCCGATAGGTAAACCCAGCGCTTCCAGCAGCTGCGCGTCCCCCCCTTGCAAAAAACGCAAGGATGGGGCACCCGGCCGTTGAGCCACGTCTCTTCCACTTCACCGTAACCGGTGTTCTTCGAATCTCCGGTGGAGTCGAACGAAACCTTGAGGGTGAACGCAGCCATGCCGGGCAGGTGCAGGGCGCTGTTCTGGCGCGCGCCTTCGAGCAGATTCAGAAGCAGGGCGCGCTTCTCCGGCGTGTCCGGAACAACCGTGGGGCCCGTCGCGAGCTCCAGCGGATCATAGGGTAGCGGCGCAACTTTCGGAGCCGTCGCAGCCGATTGCGAGTAGGCGTAAGCGGCGAGAAGCAGTGTAAACAGCGCGATACGCGAGGGCCGGAAGGACATAAGGCACACTCCAGCGGACGTTGGAAAAATGGTAGCGCGAGCAGTTGAGGAAAACGAGACCGGATGAACCCGGGTGGTGGCTCAATTTGAATCTCTCTGCGCCCTTCGAGGTTTTCCTTTGCGAACTCTGCGGTCAAAGGGTCTTGTTCCTGGGCAAATCGAAAGACTTTAACCGCAGAGTGCGCGAAGAAAATCCGCAGAGAACACAGAGAGATTCAAATTCCAGCCACCGCCTGAGCCTGTCCCTCCGCCTACTCGCTCGTGAAGTAGTCCACGGTGACGGGATTTTCGAAGAGCGAGTAATCGCGGGTGACTACGGTGATGCCGCTGTCGGTGACGAAGTAGCGTTGGCGGTCGGCTTCGGCGTCGTAGCCGATGGCGGTGCCTTCAGGCACGTGCACGTCGCGGTCAAGGATGGCGCGGCGGATGCGGCAACGGCGTCCCACGCTAACGTGGGAGAACAGGATGCAGTCGTCGACTTCGGAGTAGGAATTCACGCGCACGTCCGGCGACAGAACGGAATTCTTTACCGACCCGCCGGAAACGATGCAGCCGTGGGAGACGATGGAATCGACCGCCATGCCGGTGCGTCCGGCTTCGGCGAACACAAACTTGGCCGGCGGATACTGGCGCTGGTGGGTGCGGATGGGCCACTCTTCGTCGTACAGGTTGAAGATGGGCGACACCGAAATGATATCCATGTTGGCTTCGTAATAGGCCTCGAGCGTGCCCACGTCGCGCCAGTAGTGCGCCTCTTTCTTGTTCTCGTCGACGAAGTCGTAGGCAAACACGCGGTAATCGCCCACCATCTTGGGCAGAATGTCTTTTCCGAAATCGTGGCTGGAGGTTGCGTCTTCGGCGTCCTTGAGCAGCAGGGGAATCAGCACGTCGGCGTTGAAGAGATAAACCCCCATCGACGCCGAAACCTTGGCCGGATTCAGGGCGGATCGCAACTCCGTGGTTTTGGGTTTTTCCTGGAAGCCGTTGATGCGGCCGTCTTTGTCCACGTCGACCACGCCGAAGCGGAAAGTTTCTTCCGGGTCGATCTGAATCGTGGCGAGAGTCACATCGGCGGCGGAATCACTGTGCTGCCGCATCATCTTGCCGTAATCCATTTTGTAGATGTGATCGCCGGAGAGAATCAGCACGTGCTTGGGCTGCTCGGAGCCGATGGAATAAATATTCTGATACACGGCGTCGGCGGTGCCCTGGTACCACTGGTCGCTGACGCGCTTCATGGGCGGGAGAACCTCGACGAATTCTCCGACTTCGCGGCCCAGAATGTTCCAGCCTTCGCGGATGTGGCGGTTCAGCGAGAGCGCTTTGTACTGGGTGAGGATGTAGATGCGGCGCAGATCGGAGTTCAGGCAGTTGGAGAGCGTGATGTCGATGATGCGGTAAATGCCGCCGAAGGTGACGGCAGGCTTGGCCCGATCGCGAGTGAGAGGATAGAGGCGCTCTCCGGCGCCGCCTGCGAGAAGGACTCCGAGAGTGTCTTTCATCGACATCGAAGCACCCTTGAAAAACAGTAGATGGTAGCACAGGCGGGGAGGGTTGCCGTGCGGTCCCCGTGTAAAGGTTCGTATAATGCCAGCGATACGGTGGACGGTGCGGGATGCCTGAGAAGAGAATCAAGAGACCGAAGGCAGCGAGGAACTCGAGAACCCAGAGCGGTGACCGCACTTTGGGAATGGATCGCGGGATTACGCGGCGTGATTTTCTTAACGCTACGCTGCTGGCTTCGGGCGGGCTGCTGCTGAATTCAAGGTCTCCGGCGGAACTGCTGGCGGCGCAGAAAACGGCGCAAGAGAAAGAGTCGGGAGACGACTGGACCGGCTACGGCGGCGTCGGCGACTACGCCAATTCCAACGGCAATACACGAGCCGTTCTGGAAGCGGGCCACCAGATTCGCGACGGATTATTTGAAGGCCAGGTCGCCGGGGTGGTCGATACCGGTGAAACTTATGATCTTGTTGTAGTGGGTGGCGGCATCAGCGGACTGGCTGCAGCGCTGATTTTTCAGCGGCAGGCGGGCAAGGGCAAGGGTTGCCTGGTGCTCGACAACCATCCCATCTTCGGCGGCGAGGCCAAACGCAACGAATTTCTGGTGGATGGTCACCGGCTGACCGCGCATCAGGGGTCGGCACTATTTCAGGTGAATTATCCCCACAGCTTTATCGAGCGCTTCTACGAATCCATCGGGCTGGAGAAACCGCGGCTCGAATATCAGAAGTGGGCCGGGCCTGACCCTGAGGTACCGCTTACCACTACGCCATATTTGGGTTCGGCTCCTTACGGACTCTACTTCGGAGCGAAATTCGGGCAGCCGCAAGGGGTGTGGCTGACCGATCCCTGGGGCAAGAAATTGGAAGGGGCTCCGATTTCCGCGACGGCGCGGGAAGAGTTGTTGAAGTCTCAATCGTCCAGCTCAGCGCAAGCGCCGCGCTACCGGGGTGACGCCATCTCGCGCCGGCTCGACACGATTACGCTCGAAGACCACATCATGGAGAGTCGCGGCATCAGCCGCGAAACCGTCCGAGCATTTCTCTCGCCCGACGAAGGCTCAGCCTTCGGGCTGGGCCCCGACGCGCTTTCCGGCTACACCGCCTATGCCTTCGATGGCTTCGGCGGATTGGCCGACCCGGAGCCGCAGATGTTTCCTGACGGCAACAGCGGCATCGCACGCCTGATCGTGAAGACCATGATTCCGGAATCGATTGCCGGCGAGCGCACGCTGGAAAACGTCTGCCGGAACCGCGCGAATTTTGCCGCTCTCGACCGGGCCGGGGCAGCCGCGCGAATTCGCCTGGACTCGACTGCCGTCTGGGTAAAACACGACGGCGAGCCGGAGAAGTCAGAGTCTGTCACCGTCGTCTACACGCGTGGCGAAAAAAACTACCGAGTGAAGGCCCGTTCGGTGATTATGGCCGGCGGCAGCTGGACCACGAAACACATTGTTCGCGATCTTCCCGACGATCGCAAAGAGGCCTATGCGCAGTTTTATCGCTCTCCCTGCATGCTGGCCAACGTAGCCGTCCGCAACTGGAGATTCCTCTACAAGATGGGGATTTCCGGCTGCCAGTGGTTCGAGGGCCTCGGAACTTATCTGCAAATCCGCAAACTGGCCCTTTGCGGCACCGATTCGCCCACCATTGGACCCGATTCCCCGGTGGTGCTCACGATAAAGGTTGTGTACTCCCATCCGGGGCACACCGCGGAAGAACAGGGCCACATCGGTCGCGCGGAAATGATTTCGACTCCGTTCCGCGAATACGAGCGCCAGATTCGGCAACAGTTTACCGAGATGTTCGCGCGTTCGGGCTTCGATGCTTCCCGCGATATCGCCGGGATCATTCTGAACCGCTGGGGGCACGCCTACGCCAGCCCGGCTCCCGGATTTTACTTCGGCAAAGATGGCAAGCCCGCGCCGGGGGATGTCCTTCGAGCCGCCCCGTTTGGAAGAATCGCCTTCGCGAATGTGGATCTCTCCGGAATGCCCGATCACAAATCTTCAATTCTCGAGGGAAATCGGGCAGTGGAGCAGGTATTGGATCAGGTGCTGAGGGATTGAGGGGCCTGGGCGTCACTCAAAGCGATATCGGAGAGCCTCTGCGACGGCTCGATATCCAATTCGCCGGTAGATGGAATTTGATGTGGGATTCCCTAGGTCAGTGTAGAGGATGCAGCGATATCCAGCATCACGCAGCCGTCTCGAAAGAGCGTGAACGCACGCCGCCGCGTAACCATGTTTCCGTTTTTCTGGGGGCGTATATACGCCCGACAGGCGGACGACTCCATCTACCGGCTCGCGGGCAACAGCCATAGAGACTGTTTCTCCGTTTCGATGCCACAGCCACAATTGTCCGGCCGCCAACCCTCGATCCACACGCAGTTCGGTATCGTCGGCAGACTCCCCAATTTCATGCTGGAAAGCACGGGTCCAGAGAACCATCAAGCCGCGATCTTTCGGACCTGCCTGCCGTAACGTGCCTTCGATATCGGGAACTTCTCTGACCTCCAGAAGCTCATAAAGGCGGTTCCCCTGGAAAGGCGTGGCTGCCGATTTGGAACGCTCGCTCCATTGGCCCGAGAAAATCGCCGCCGTCGCCGCCTCGCCGTTGACTCCTGGCAGAGCGATGCCCGCATCCTCAATCGCATCGGCCATTGCCGTCGCTACCGGCGGTTCCATCGGTGTCAGGGTCGCTGGGAATGTCAGGGGCGACTGCAGTACAACGCCAACAACGTCTTCCCTTTGAATTGCCATCCAATAGCGGCCCGGATCGCCTTGTGCAACGCGCGCGTGCAGGATGGAGAGAACCAGATTGTGGAGAACCGGTTGCGAGGAAAGGAAAACTCCCGCCCTGCTCAAAACGAACGCAGGATCTTCACTGAACACCACCTTGGGTTCCATTTGGGAGATTTTACTTGGTTTGGAGCGCAGGTCTGAATGGGTTCATGGGCAGGTGCGCAATCCGGAGCGGGTCCCGGGCCAACCTTAGCGAACTCGAAAGAGGCGGCTATCCCCCAATGAGCATCTCCCAAACAAACCCCTGTTAAATCGGCGACTTACTTTTCTTCGACCTTGATGCGCAGCGATTTCAGAAATTTCAAATCCTGATCGTTGACTTTGAATTCGGGATTGGTCGAGATGGTGGTGACCAGCGAGGTTTTATCCGACGGCTTTTCCCCCTGCTTGCTCACGCCGATAGTGGCTTCGAGGACCAGGAAGATGTCGTATCCGCCTTCTTTGATGCGGGAAACGACCTCGGCGATCTCTTCCGAGTCGGAAAGCGATTCGTTGATGGCTTCGCCGAGTTCTTTCATGAGTTGCTTGAGTTGCTGGTCCACTAGGTCCCCCTGGCCGGGCCACGGCCTCACCACTTGGATGCCCTGGGCGGAGGAACGGTTCGCCGTCCCGGCTCAGTTGCGACATTGTAGCGCCGCAGGCTGTTAAAATCGAGGCCGTGAATCACATTTCTGCCGCACGGAAGTTGGGGGCAGCCACACGGGTCGCGGGGCAGCTATTCACCGAGAAATCCGCGCGCAGCCGCGCCTGGAGCGCGATCCTGCAGGCGGCGGGTACAACCGCGCGGTCTTTCGGCCACGTGCTCCACCTGTTGTGGCTGGAAGTGACTGGCGCGGTGTTTCTGGCCATGGCCGCGATGGGCGGCGTCGCCCTGGCGCGCGAATATATGAAGTACGAGGCGGGGCGCGCGACGGCCGGCCGCGTTCTGATCGCCGTTCTCTTTACGCTGACTTTCGCGTGGTTTGGCGTGACTTCGTTCTGGAGGGTGAGAAGGAAGGCGAGAGAGCGTCGTTGAAGGTCGTCCGTTGTATGGGCGAAGCAGTGACAAAATGGCCAACAAAATCAAAGCCGCGCCCGACCGCCAAGTAAGAGAGGAGTCGCCGGTTGAGACTTCCTCGCACATTTCGGTGAACCCGCTCTACACCCCGGCCGATCTTAAAGGTTCCGACTACGAAAGTGAAATCGGCTATCCCGGCGAATATCCCTTCACGCGCGGCGTGCAAGCCACGATGTACCGCGGCCGGCTGTGGACCATGCGGCAATACGCGGGCATGGGCGACGCCGAGGAATCGAACAAGCGCTATAAATATTTGCTGGCCAACGGCACTACGGGGCTTTCGGTGGCGTTCGACCTCCCCACGCAGATCGGAATGGATTCGGACCATACGCTGGCCGCTGGCGAAGTGGGCAAGGTAGGCGTGGCCATTGACTCGATCGAGGACATGCAGCGCCTTTTCGATGGCATCGAACTGACGAAGATTTCTACCTCGATGACCATCAATTCGACGGCGTCGATCCTGCTGGCCTTGTACGTGGCTGTGGCGCGGCGGCAAGGTGCGGACATCCGCAAGCTGTCAGGCACGGTGCAGAATGATGTGCTCAAGGAATACATCGCGCGCGGAACGTATATTTATCCGCCGCAGCAGGCCATGCGCGTGGTCACCGACATGTTTGCCTGGACGAACCAGAACGTTCCCGAGTGGAACACGATTTCGATTTCCGGCTATCACATGCGCGAAGCCGGGTCCACGGCGGTTCAGGAAGTGGCATTTACCCTCGGGAACGGCATGGCCTATGTCGAGGCGGCGATCAAGGCCGGGCTCGACGTGGACCAGTTCGCTCCCCGGCTTTCTTTTTTCTTTAACGCCCACAGCAATTTCCTGGAAGAAGTGGCGAAGTTCCGCGCGGCGCGAAGAATGTGGGCACGCATCATGCGCGAACATTTCAAGGCGAAGAATCCGCGGTCGTGGATGCTGCGTTTTCATACGCAGACCGCGGGTTCGACGCTGACGGCGCAACAACCGGAAAATAATATTGTGCGCACGGCGATTCAGGCACTGGCGGCGGTGCTCGGCGGAACGCAGTCTCTGCACACCAACGGCTACGACGAAGCGCTGGCTCTGCCCACCGAGCAGGCGGCGCGCATCGCGCTGCGCACGCAGCAAGTGATTGCCTATGAATCAGGGGCGGCGCAGACCATCGATCCGCTGGCCGGCTCGTATTACGTTGAATCGCTGACCAACGAGATCGAAAAGCGTGCGGCGGAGTATCTGGGCAAAATTGAAGTTCTCGGCGGGATGCTGAAAGCCGTCGAGCGCGGCTTCGTGCAGCAGGAAATCCAGAACGCAGCGTATGAATATCAACAGTCCGTGGATCAGGGGCACGCGATCGTAGTGGGAGTGAACCGCTTTGAAGTGGGAGAAGAAAAACCGATTCCGATTCAGCGCATCGATCCCGCGCTGGAGCCGAGGCAGGTGGAGCGGACGCGCGCGCTGCGGGCTAAACGCGACAAAGCGCCGTGGGGCGCCGCCCTGAAGAGTGTTGAGGACGCGGCGCGTTCCGGCGCGAACGTGATGCCGCGAATTCTGACGGCGGTCGAGGCCTACGCCACGGTCGGCGAAATTTCCGACACCATGAGAAAAGTATTCGGCGAGTACAAGGAAGCGGTGGTGATCTGAAGCGACGTTTTCGAACGACACTACAGGCGACACCCAGGACGTTATTTAGCTCGACGTCTTATAGTCGCAAGCCTTGCGGCAAGGCTCGCAATACATGAGCCCATCCTGGCAGAGGCGCACGTCGTCGAGCGAAGTCTGGCACAAGCAACAGAACTTTTCGCACTCGCACGAGTTTTCTGGCTTCTCGCACTGCGCGCATAAGTACTTTCCGGCACCGGTTGCGGTGGACATCGATTCACCCCGATAGCCTTACTCTAGCGCTCCCAGGGACGCGCCGAAACGTCACCTTGGTAATCAGTGCGCCCCATGACCTGAACCCTTGAGTGTGATTGCGATCACACCGCGATAGCGAATCCAGCGCAGCCATGTGATATTCGGGACCCTGCGCGAAGGCCTTCTTCGCGTCCTCTGCGGTTTTTCTTCGCGATCCTGGCGGTTAAAGGCTCTTGCGACGACACCACTGCCTGCCACAAGCCGAGCCGCGTTCCAACCTCTCTGCCATATAATTCCGAGCAATGACCTTCGAACATCTGCTGGATGGTGCGGAGATCCTCGCGCACAGCGGGAACCCGGATGTGAGTAGTGTGGAATACGACTCCCGGCGAGTGAAACCCGGATGCCTGTTCGTGGCCATGCGCGGCGAAACCTCCGATGGCAATCGTTTCATCGACAACGCCATCCAGTCAGCAGCCGTGGCTGTGGTCACCGATTCGCCCACCGAAAAGCCGCGCGAAGGCGTGGCTTGGGCACTCGTGCCCCACGGCCGGCGGGCCTTGGCGCGGGTGAGCGCAAACTTCTACAAGAAGCCGGCCGAGCGCATCGCGGTTACTGGCATTACAGGCACGAACGGAAAAAGCACCACCGCGTTTCTGGTGGAGTCGATTTTTACGGCCGCCAAACGCAAGAGCGCTCTCATCGGCACCATCGAATATCACGTGGCCGGCAAAGTTCTACCCGCGCCCCACACCACGCCCGAGTCGCTGGAACTGAATCGCATCCTGCATGACGCCCTGGCGCAGGGCGCGACCGACGCGGTCATGGAAGTTTCCTCGCACGCCCTCGCCCAGGAGCGCGTGTATGGCGTGCCCTTCGACGTGGCCGTGTTCACCAATCTCACGCGCGACCATCTCGACTATCACGTGACGATGGAGCAATATTTCGCAGCCAAGCGCGTACTCTTCGAGGGCTGCGGCACGGACGCTCCCCGCGCCGCCGTCACCAATCTCGACGACGAGTACGGCGTCAAACTGGCCGAGTTCAGCCGCAAGCGCAGTTCACTCGTACTTCGCTATGGATGGGAACGCGGCGATTTCCATGCCGCCCGAATCGACATCACTCCGCGGGGCACGCGCTTCGACCTGGTGACGCCTGGCGACACCATCCCCTTGTTTTCTCCGCTGATCGGGCGGGTGAATGTCTACAACGTCCTCGCCGCCGCAGCAGCCTGTTACGCGCGCAACTGCGATGCCTCTGCTATCGCGCGCGGCGTCGGGCAACTCACGCACGTTCCGGGAAGATTTCAGCGCGTCGATTGTGGACAGCCCTTCACTGTTGTCGTCGACTACGCGCATACCGACGATGCCCTGCGTAACCTGACGGCTCTGGCCCGCGAGTTCGTGACCCGTGCCGGAATGAAGGCGCGCGTGCTGACGGTGTTCGGCTGCGGCGGAGATCGCGATCGAACCAAGCGTCCGCTGATGGGTGAAGCCGCCGGACGCGGCAGCGATTTTGTCGTGCTCACTTCCGACAATCCTCGCAGCGAAGATCCGCTGGCCATTATCAACGACGCGCTGGTTGGGCTGCAGCGAACCGGCACGAAATACAGCGTAGAGCCCGACCGCCGCAAGGCGATCGCGCTCGCCATCGCCGAAGCCCGTCCCGGCGACATTGTGCTTCTCGCCGGAAAAGGCCATGAGAGAGTCCAGGTCACGCGCGAGGGCTCGCGTCCCTTCGACGACGTGGCAGTCGCGTGTGAGGTGCTGCGAGCCGCGGGGTTTTCGCCAGACGCCGCTGAGTCCGGCGCGGGAACAGAAGCGTCTGCGAAAAAAGCATTGGAGAACAATGCGTTGGAGAACGATGCATTGGAGAGCGAATCATGATCCTGGCACTCTCCAAGATCGCTGAGTTCCTCGCCGCCACCAGCGATTTTCCGCGCGGCGTTTCGAGCGATCTGGTCGCGCAAGCTTATTCCATCGACTCGCGAACCATCGGTCCCGGGCAACTTTTTTTCGCCGTGAAAGGCGAGCGCCTCGACGGCCATGACTTCGTCTCTGCCGCTCTCGAAAAGGGCGCAGTCGCCGCCGTGGTGCGAAAGGACCAACTGCACCGTTACCCGCCGCAATCTGCTCTCCTGGCCGTCGACGACACGCTTGTCGCCTTGCAAACTCTAGCGACCGCAGTCCGCAAGCTCTGGGGCAAGCCGCTGGTTGGAGTCACCGGCTCGGCGGGAAAGACCACAACCAAAGAAGCCATCGCCCACGTGCTGGCAACGCGCTTTCGCGTGCTCAAATCGGAAGGCAATTTCAATAATCATTTCGGCCTGCCGCTGATGCTGCTCAAGCTCGAGCCGCAGCATGACCTGGCCGTCATCGAAATGGGCATGTCGCATGCCGGCGAGATTCGAGCGTTAGCGAAAATTGCGCAGCCGGAAATCGGCGTGGTCACCAACGTCGCTCCTGTGCACCTGGAATTCTTCGACTCCCTTGCTGGCATCGCGCGCGCGAAATACGAGTTGATCGAATCCTTGCCGCCGAGTGGAACGGCCATCCTGAACGCGGACGACGAATATGTTTCACAGTTCGGCCGCGACTTCCGCGGCAAAGTCGTTCTCTATGGCTCGCAGCCTGCCGCCGCTGTGCGCGCGGAAAATATGTCGGCGAAGGGAACCGGGGGTTCGGATTTCGATGTGGTGATCGGCAGCGCCCGCGCGCGCGCCCGCCTGCCACTGGTGGGGTGGCACAATGTTCTCAACGCGCTGGCCGCAGTCGCCGTGGGCGTGGATCGCGGCCTGAAGCTTACGGAGGCCGTGGACGCGCTGGCCACGCTCGCTCCCGCCGACAAGCGCGGACAAGTTGTCCAACTGGGTAACATCACCGTGGTCAACGATTGCTACAATTCCAATCCGAAGGCGCTCCACGCCATGGTGGACGCATTGGCCGCGATGCCCGCGCGCCGCCGCATCGTGGTCGCCGGCGAAATGCTGGAACTGGGAACGGCGGGTGAGGACCTGCATCGCCAGGCCGGCCGTCACATGGCGGAGAAAAAAATTGACGCGCTGGTCGGAGTGCGCGGTTTGGCGCAAGCCACGGTGGAGGCGGCAGAGCAAGCGGGAGTGCGAGCGAAATTTGTCGCCACGCCGGAAGAAGCCGGCGAGTGGCTGGCGCAGGAAACGCGAGACGGCGATGTAGTTCTGTTGAAAGCCTCGCGTGGCGTCAAGCTGGAAAAAGCTTTGGAAACGTGGAAGGCGGCCCTCAAGGGCTGAAGCCCGCGGAATTGCAGGGGAGAAACGGCTCGGCTGAAGCCGCGCCCTTCCCGAGTTTGCCACGGCTGAAGGCTGATGGCTCAAAGCTGACAGCGGTAATTCGGAGGCTGATTGCTCTACTGGTTGTTGTTCCTGAAACTGCAGCACTACTTTCCGCCGTTCCGCATTTTCCGTTACGTCACGTTCCGCACTGCGTTCGCCAGCCTCACCGCTCTGTTCACCGCGCTCATCGTGGGCCCCATGGTGATCAACCGCCTGCGCGAATTCCAGATTGGGCAATACATCCGCGAAGAGGGTCCCAAGGCGCATCAGAAAAAAGCGGGCACGCCTACCATGGGCGGCCTGCTGATCGTGATCGCCATCGTCGTGCCCACGCTGTTGTGGGCCGACCTGAGCAACCGTTTCGTATGGATCGCCGTGCTCGCCACCTGCGCTTACGCGGCGATCGGTTTCGCTGACGACTACACCAAAGTAGCGCATCGCCGCAACCTGGGCCTGACGGCGCGGCAGAAACTTGGGCTGCAGTTTGCCACCGGCATTTTGATTGCCGTGGCGCTGATTGCCATGCAGACCTATGGCATGTATTCCACCAAACTGATCGTTCCATTCTTCAAGCAGTTTCATCCCGACCTGGTAATTGGAACACTCGAGCGGCATCCTCATCTCTGGCCGCTGGCATTTCTTCCGTTTATCGTTTTCGTAGCCCTGGTAATTGTGTTTTCCAGCAACGCCGTCAATCTCACCGACGGACTGGACGGCCTCGCCATCGGCTGCACCGTGATTGCGGCCGGAGCGCTGGCGGTGCTCACCTACGTAAGCGGCCACGCCACCTTCGCGACCTATCTCGAACTGCAGCGCATGCCCCAGGTTGCCGAGCTGACAATTTTCTGCGGAGCAATGGTAGGCTCGTCCATCGGATTCCTGTGGTACAACGCTCATCCCGCCGAAGTGTTTATGGGCGATGTGGGTTCGCTGGCGCTGGGCGGCGCGATTGGAACAGTTGCCGTCATGATCAAGCAGGAACTGCTGCTGCCCTTCATCGGCGGCGTGTTTGTGATCGAGGCGGTTTCCGTGATTCTTCAAGTAGGATCGTATAAGCTGCGCAAGAAGCGCATCTTCAAGATGGCTCCGCTGCATCATCACTTTGAACTGCTGGGCTGGTCGGAATCGAAAATCATCGTCCGTTTCTGGATCGCGTCGCTGGTGTTCGCGTTGTTCGCGCTGACGACGTTGAAACTGCGGTGAATGAACCCAGTGGCTAGTTGCTAGTGACTAGCAAAAGCCTGGCGGCGAGGATTTGGTTTGGTTTTACTAGCAACTAGCCACTAGCAACTAGCCACTGAATCATGGAACTCAAAAACAAACGCGTGCTCGTGGTCGGCCTCGGCAAGTCCGGGGTGGCCTCGGCGCTGTTCCTGAAGGCGCACGGGGCGCGCGTCACCGTGTCTGACACCAAGAGCGGCGACGAACTGCGTAACGAAATTCCGCTCCTGCTCGATCACGGCATCACCGTAGAAACCGGAGGTCATGGCGACCGCACGTTCCGCGGGCAGGATCTGATCGTGGTCAGTCCGGGCGTTCCGGTCGATGCGCCGCCGCTGGTGCAGACCAGGGCACAAGGCGGAACCGTGATTGGCGAGATCGAACTTGCCGCGCAATTTCTGCCGGGGCCCATCGTGGCCATCACCGGCTCGAACGGCAAGACGACCACTACCACGCTGACCGGCGAAATCATGACCACAGCAGGGTTCCCCGCGCTGGTGGGTGGCAACATCGGCACTCCGGCCATTTCGCTGGCCGACCGCGCCACGCCCGAAACAATAATTGTGCTCGAGGTTTCGAGTTTTCAGCTGGAAACGATTCAAACTTTCCGCCCAAAAGTTGCCGCCGTCCTGAACGTTACGCCCGATCATCTCGACCGCCATCGTACGTTTGAAGCTTATGCCGATGCCAAGGCGCGCATTTTCGAGAACCAGCAGAGCGGCGACTTCGCGGTCCTGAACGCCGACGATCCCACCTGCGTCGCCATGGCCTCACGCACCCGGGCGCAAGTCTTCTGGTTCAGCCGCCAGAAAGAAGTGCAGCAGGGCGCATGGGTTCACGACGGAAACATTCTGTTTCGCGACGGCGCGGGTCGAGCTTCCGCCGCGCAACGCGAGATCATGCAAGCCTCCGAAATTCCGCTCAAGGGCGCGCACAATCTGGAGAACGTCTTGGCCGCAGTGTGCGCGGGCGCCCTGATGGGATGCACTCCGGGTAAGATCCGCCAGGCGGTGCGCGACTTCAAGGCGGTGGAACATCGCTTAGAATTCGTAGCCACCATCCGCGGCGTGGACTACTACAACGATTCCAAAGCTACCAACGTGGACGCGACCATCAAGGCGCTGGAATCTTTTCCGGCCAACATTCACCTGATTCTCGGCGGTAAAGACAAGGGCAGCGACTATACGGTGCTCAACGACCTGCTGCGGCAGCGAGTGAAGCGCGTTTACACCATCGGCGCGGCTGCGGCGAAAATCGAGTCGCAGATCGTCTCTTCAAAAAACGGGGGCCCGGAGATCGTGCACGCAGAGACGCTCGAACATGCCCTGCGCCAGGCACGTGCTCTTGCCCAGCCGGGTGACGTGGTGCTGCTGGCTCCGGCGTGCGCCAGCTTCGATCAGTTCAAGAATTATGAACACCGCGGGCAGGTCTTCAAAGACATCGTGCGCTCGATGGCCGCGGGGGACGCCCTGGCCAACCCGTCCTGACGGGTCCCGCCCGGCTCTTCGTTTCGAGAATCGCAGCATTCCAATTCCCGCATCCGGCACGCCTTTTTGGGCACGAGGGCCGGCCCCGGAATGCGCGCACGCTCAAATGTGATTAGAATCACAGTGTTTGCCGATGGTCGTGGTCCAATAAGAATGTCCAACAAGAATGGACAATAAGCATCCGCGACAATCTCGGCCTGCCGACCGCAGCACCGCGGATTGAAGCAAGGAGAAGCCCGCCATGGGTCAAGAACAAGATAGGCTCACGATTACAGACAGCCGCACCGGCCGCAACTATACCGTTCCCATCGAGAACGGAACCATCCGCGCCATGGATTTGCGGCAGATCAAGACCAGCCCCGAAGACTTCGGGTTGATGACCTACGATCCCGCATTCATGAACACGGCGTCGTGTCGCAGCACCATCACGTTTATCGACGGTGACCGCGGAATTCTCCGCTACCGCGGCTATCCCATCGAAGTGCTGGCCGAGCATTGCAGCTTTCTGGAAGTCGCCTTCCTGCTGCTTTTTGGCGAACTGCCTACCGAGAGCGAACTGAAAAACTGGGTGCACGAGATTACGCACCACACCATGCTGCATGAGAACACCAAGAAATTCATGGAGGGCTTTCGTTACGACGCTCATCCCATGGCCATGCTGGTGAGCACGGTGGCGGCGCTTTCCACGATCTATCCCGAGGCGCGCGATGTGCATGACGCCGACACCCGCCTGCTGCAGGCCAAGCGACTGATCGGCAAGATGCCTTCCATCGCCGCCATGTCGTATCGCCACAACGCCGGCCTGCCCTACGTGTATCCCGACAACGATCTCAGCTACACCGAAAATTTCATGAACATGCTGTGGAAGAAAGTCGAGCCCAAATACAGCGCCAATCAGGCGCTGGCGAAAGCGCTCGACATTCTATTCATCCTGCACGCCGACCACGAACAGAACTGCAGCACCAACGCCATGCGCTCGGTGGGCAGTTCCCAGGCGGATCCCTTTCTGTCCACCGCCGCAGCCGCGTCGGCGCTTTCCGGCCCGCTGCATGGTGGCGCCAACGAAGAAGTGATTCGCATGCTCGACGAAATCGGCTCCAAGGAAAACGTGCCCGCGTATGTGAAGCGCGTGAAAGAAGGCCACGGCAAGCTGATGGGTTTCGGGCATCGCGTTTACAAGAATTATGATCCGCGGGCGAAAATCATCAAGTGGACCGCGCAGCAGGTGTTCGAGGTTACGGGACGCAACCCGAAACTGGAAATCGCGCTGGAACTGGAGCGCATCGCCCTCGAAGACGACTACTTCATCAAGCGCAAGCTGTATCCCAACGTCGATTTTTATTCCGGAATCATTTACCAGGCAGTCGGTTTCAGCCCGGCAATGTTCACCGTGTTGTTTGCGATTCCGCGCACCGTGGGATGGCTGGCGCAGTGGCAGGAACTGATCAACGATCCCGAGCAGAAAATCGCCCGTCCGCGCCAGGTCTACACAGGCCACGAAGTGCGCGATTTCGTTCCCATGGCGAAGCGCACGCCGCTGGTGACCGCGGGGTAAAGATTTGTTATCCCTTGCCGAGAGCACTGGGATTTGCCGGCAAGTCAGACCGCACAAAATTGACGATCACGCGCAAGTCGCAGTTGCCCGCTAAGAGTCGCGGGGTCGTCAGCTGCGAACTTCGGGAAAGGAACCTGTGGTGGCTCAATGTGAATCCCTCTGCGCTCTTTGCGGTTTTTCCTCTGCGAACTCCGCAGTTAAAGGGTCTTGTTCTTGGGCAAATCAAAAGACTTTAACCGCAGAGCGCGCAAAGAAAGTCCGCCAAGAGCGCAGAGAGATTCAAATTTTGCCCCTGCCAAGGAATCCCACCTTGGATTCGGCTCAGACCAGGTTCTCCCGTAAAGAACGCGAGATGGAATGGGGCACCCTGCGTTCGGTTACGAGCCTTCCGGCAAGGGCTTGCCGATTTCCCAGTGGTGGCCGAAGGGATCGACGATTCGTCCCAGGCGCCAGCCATACTGGTTGCTGACCGGCCACACTTCCGTGGCTCCCGCGTTGACCGCCCGCGCGAACGCGGCATCGGGATCTTCTACGGTCATTACCATCCGCACGGTGCGGCCGCCCAGAGACTCGGGGCTGAAGTTGAGGTTTTCCGGAGACTCGTCCGCGACCCAGAATTCGGCTGCCCCCACCGACAGGCGGGCGACCACCGCCCCATCTTCGGCGTCAATGCGAAACAACTCGCCCGCTCCGAATGCCGCCTTGTAGAAGTCGATCGCCGCGGCCCCGCGCCGAACCGAGAGCATGGGAGCGACGGAGTTCTTCGGAGCATTCTTCGAGGAGAGGCTCATAGAAAGTTGCGACGCCATTGTAGATGCCAGCAGTAGGCGTGCCAAGAGATTTGGGACGAAACCGCAGGTTCTTGATGTAAGTGAAACACGGGATCCTCCGACTTCTTCAACCGACCTCGGCAATCCCGTGCCTTCGCCAACCGTTGGCTATCTCAAGATGACAACGCCGCGGTGTGACTGACAAACTGCGACAGTCCGCTCTCCCAGAACCAAGACAATCAACAATCAGCAATCAACAATCAGAAATTCTTTCCGCTCGCCTCCGCTTCGCCGTGGTGAAATGAATTTCCCATGGCAAAGCGTGTAAGTGTGGACCGCTGGCTGTTTACCGTCACCATGCTGCTGGTGTTTGTGGGGCTGGTGATGGTGTTTTCGGCGTCGGCGGTGATGGCGCGGGAGCGGTTCGGCTCGGAGTATGCATTTCTGTCGAAGCAGTTGATGTGGGCGGCGGCCGGTCTGGCGGCGATGGTCGTAGCCATGCGCGTGGATTACCGGCGCTACCAGCATCCCGCGCTGGTGTTTTCGCTGCTGGGGTTGACCACGCTGCTGCTGATCTCGGTGTTTTTTCTCGACCGCTCGCACAACACGCATCGCTGGATTCACTGGGGCGGGTTCTCGTTTCAGCCATCGGAACTGGCCAAGCCGGTGCTGATTCTGTTTCTCGCGTATTTTCTCGAAGGCCGCGCGAAAAGTATAGACGACTGGCGCAACACGCTGGCGCCGGCCGCCGCGCCCGTGGTCGTTCTTCTCGGACTGATCGTGCTGCAGCCTGATTTGGGTACCGCGATTGCCTGCGCGGGGATTGCGGCCTGCATTCTTTATGTCGCCGGAATGCGCCTGCGGTATTTTGCCTATGCCTTCGGCACAGCACTTGTGCCGCTGTATTTCCTGATTTTTCATGTCAGCTTCCGGCGCGACCGCATCCTGGCGTTCCTGAATCCGTATGCCGAGCGCCAGAAGGCCGGGTTCCACCTGATTCAGTCGCTGATTGCGGTGAGCACCGGCGGAATCACCGGTACCGGGTTGATGGAAGGGAAACAGAAACTGTTTTACCTGCCGGAGCCGCACACCGACTTTATTTTCGCTGTCACCGCCGAAGAGTTAGGCCTGGTCGGCGCGATCTTCGTGGTCACACTATTCGCAATTTTTCTGTGGCGAGGGATGCGGGCGTCATGGCGCACCGAAGACGTCTTCGGGCGCTACCTGGCCGTGGGCATCACCAGCATGGTGGTGATGCAGGCCTTCATCAACATCAGCGTGGTACTGGGCATGATGCCGACCAAAGGGATTCCGCTGCCCCTGGTATCGTATGGAGGTTCGTCGCTGTTCGTGACCCTGGCGTGCGTGGGCGTGCTGCTGAATATTACCAAGCAGGCGGAGTGAAAGGCCGATTGCAGATTTCAGATTGTAGATTTCAGATTTAAGGCGAAGCGTCGAGTTTTTCAATCTTCAATCCGAAATCTTCAATCTGAAATCTAAAATCTGCAATCTGAAATCGCACGTGCGCGGCTTCCCGCGCGGCGTAGTTTATAGTCACCACATGCGCGCAATCCTGGCGGGCGGCGGGACGGGTGGGCACGTGATCCCGGCGCTGGCCATCGCCAACCAACTCAAGAAAAGTTATGGGGCTGAGGTGCTGTTCATCGGGACGGCGCGCGGCATCGAAAACCGCCTGGTGCCGGCCGCGGGATATCCGCTGCAACTGGTGCGGGTGGGCGCGCTGAAAAACGTCAGCCTGATGACGCGGCTGAAGACTGCGTTTGATTTGCCGCGCGCAGTCTGGGATGCGAGCCGAATGCTGAACGAATTCGCGCCCGATGTGGTGATTGGCGTGGGCGGGTATGCTTCCGGTCCGGCGATGCTGGCGGCGATCGTGAAGCATATTCCGACGCTCGCATTTGAGCCGAACGTAGTGCCGGGATTTGCTAACCGCATGGTGGCGAGATTTGTTTCGGCGGCCGCTGTGCACTTCGAGGAGACGTCCAAATATTTTCGGCACGCTGAAGTGACGGGCGTCCCGGTGCGGCAGGCGTTTTTTGATATTCCGGTTCTAATGAATAAGAAGCGCAACGGAGTTCCGACCCTGCTGGTGTTTGGCGGAAGCCAGGGGGCGCACGCAATTAACGAAGCGATGCTTCGCTGTCTGCCCGTCTTGCAACAGGAGGCGCCGGGGATTCACATCATCCATCAGACCGGCGAGCGCGACTATAATGGCGCGCTGGCCGGGTATCAGAACTTGCAGAATGCGATGGGAACGTCCGCCCCGAGTTTCACTTTTGAAGTTTCCAGGTTCATTGAAGACATGCCTGCAGCCTTTGCGCTCGCGGATCTGCTGGTATGCCGCTCGGGCGCGAGCACGGTCGCCGAAATTGCGGCCGCTGGCAAGCCTGCGGTGTTTGTGCCGTTCCCGCACGCAGCCGACGATCATCAGCGCGTGAACGCCGAAGCGCTGGCGCGGGCCGGTGCCGCCGTGGTGGTGGAGGAGTCGAAACTGGAAGGCGTCTGGCTGGCTGAAACGATCGCAGCCCTACTGGGAGACCAGCGTAAGCTGGAGCAGATGGGCGCAGCCGCAAGAAGTTTGGCCCATCCCAACGCAGCGCAGGATATCGCCGCAATGGCGGCGCGCGTGGCGGGGATCGAAGAACGCTAGCCGCGGATTTTTTGTAACACTCGAAACTTCCGGATTCTCGGTACAAGTAGGCTGTTCATGGCCACGCGAATAGTGTTTTAGGTTTTTCGGAATCGTCTTGTCCGCAGCATTCGTGGCTGTGGGGTTGCTGATGGCTTTCTGGCGTGACACATACTTGCGGTGGGCACGTTGGTCTGTGGAGAGCTATGCGCCGTGGTTGGTTCGCGGGTGGGACGTCAACCACCCACAGTATCGCTGGGGATTCAGAATAGTCGGTATCGCGATGGCGCTTTTCGGTATTACTTTCGCCGTTTTGTGCATATGGATTCCTTGGTTCCAATGACCGGCTGTTCGGTGCCGCAAACACTTGGTTAGGTCTTATCCGTGAAATCCGTGGCTAGTAGTTGACTTTATGTTTGCCAAGATTCAGCGCATCCATTTCGTGGGCATCGGCGGGATCGGCATGAGCGGCATCGCCGAGGTGCTGCTGAATCTCGGCTACAAAGTTTCCGGTTCGGATTTAAAGAGCTCTGCGGTCACGCAGCGGCTGGCCGGCCTCGGAGCGACGGTGGTCGAAGGACATCGCGCCGAGAATGTCGCGGGCGCGGAAGTCGTGGTGACGAGTTCGGCGATCTCAGCGGAGAATCCAGAGGTTGCTCAGGCGCACAAGCAGCACGTCCCGGTCATTCAACGCGCGGAGATGCTGGCCGAGTTGATGCGGCTGAAGTATGGCATCGCCATCGCAGGCATGCATGGCAAGACGACGACCACGTCGATGGTAGCGGCGGTGCTGGCCGCAGGCGGGCTCGACCCGACTGTGGTGGTCGGCGGGCGCGTGGATGCAATGGGGTCGAATGCGCGGCTGGGCAAGTCGCACTATCTGGTGGCCGAGGCGGACGAGAGTGATCGGTCGTTTCTGAAGTTGTCACCAATTCTTTCGGTCGTCACCAACATCGACCGCGAGCACATGGATTGCTACCGCAACATGCGCGACGTGAAAAAAACGTTTCTCGAGTTCATGGACCGCGTGCCGTTCTACGGCATGATCGTCGCCTGTAATGATGATCCGTTGCTGCGGCGGCTGCTGCCCGAGGTGCAGCGCCGCACCGTGACTTATGGCACGAAACGTGGCTCGGATTTCTGGATCAAGCTGAGCACGGCTGGAACGAGAAACAGAACGAAGAACGGCGCGCAAGACGCCGCGAAAGAAGCGGCCGGCGGCGATCCGCGGCCGCTGAGCCGGTTTCGCGTGAGCTACCGCAAAGAAGATCTTAGCGAGTTCACGCTGCACGTCCCCGGCGTCCACAACATCTTGAATGCAACGGCGGCCATTGCCGTGGGCGTGGGCCTGGATGTTGGAGTTGAGGCGATCCGCACGGCGCTCGATCAGTTCCGCGGCGTAGACAGGCGCTTCCAGCTTCGCGGGCGTGCTGCGAGTGTGAGCGTGATCGACGATTATGGCCATCATCCAACCGAGATCAAAGCCACGCTGGCGGCGGCGAAGCAGTGCGGCTTCCGCAAGATTCACGTCGTATTCCAGCCGCATCGCTACACGCGCACGCGCGACCTGATGGAAGAATTCACTTCCGCCTTCGGCGACGCCGATTCGCTGTTTGTGCTGGATATTTATGCCGCCAGCGAAAAGCCGATCGAAGGTATTACCGCCGAAGCGCTGGCCGCGCGGATCGGCGAAGCTATCCGCGAGGACAGCCGCCGAAGCGTTCATTACGTGAGTTCGTTCGCCGAAGCCACGAATTCCGCCGCAGCCGCCGCGCAAAACGGCGACATGATCCTGACCCTGGGCGCAGGCAGCGTCTCGCAGCTGGGGCCCATGATTCTGGAGAAGCTCAAGGAGAGGGAGCCTGTGCCAGTTGGGACTAACTGATTCTCTCGTTTGAAGTTTTCTGCCAGCCATGTAAACATCATCCTCGCGCACGGCCCGCCTCATGGGATGGAAACCAGATGGAAACCCTTTTGACCAAGGCTCAAAAGCTTATTGTCCTCGTGCTGGGGGTTCTGCTGATTGTCGTGGTAGCGCTTTCCACCGCAGATCTGGCTGTTCTGATTGCCCAAGATATCTGGAAGCCTCCGAGGTTTCTCATCCCGGTGCAAGGCCTCCTGGAGGTATTCTCGTTTTTCTTGCTAGTCATTATCGGCATCGAGCTACTGGAGACCTTGAAGGCATATGTCAAGAAGGATGTCATCCATGTTCGGCTGGTCCTCGAAGTGGCCCTGATTGCGATGGCGAGAAAAGTCATCATCCTAGAGCCCGACAACGCTTCTGCTCTGACGCTGTTAGGTATGGCGGCTCTCATTTCGGCGCTTGCTGTAGCCTTCTACTTTGAGAGAAAAGCGCGTGGCGAACAACCCGGACCGTAATTGGCGAAAAATCGCAATCATGCTCAAGTGTTCACCCCGGAGAACTAACCTACTCCGGGCCCGCTATCTTCCTTCGCTAACCGATTTCGCCCAGCCCCGTCTATCTGGCATACGGGGATTAAGACGATGAAAACACAGGCGTGGGCATGGTTGACGGCCGGAGTAGTGGCCCTGGGGTTGAACGGGTTTTATCACGATGGAGGGGCGGAATGGGTGGGCCAGGTTGCCGACCGGGTCACGGAGCGGTCTGCTGCCCTGGTAGAGCGCGTTTCAACCAACGCGGACGAGTTGCTGGCTGAAGCCCGAATGGTCGCGGTGCGCGACCAAACAGCGCCCTGCCGCCTGTCTACGGCCCTGGCGCATGTTCAAACCAAAATCGCTCAAACCAAAATCGCTCAAACCAGAATAGCGCGCTCGCAGGCGGGATTTGCCCACTTTCAGGCGATGTCAGCCCGGCAAGAGGCCCAGATGGCGCGGCTGGAAGCCGATCAAGTTGAGGTCGAGAATCAAGTCGAGGCCAGGGTCCGGGCCAGAATCAACGCCCAGCTTGCGCGCGCCCGCTTTGTTTCGGTGGCGTTCGATCCGGTAAAGGTTCGAGTCGCGTGCCCGCGGCTGCGGGCGAACGTTCCGGCCGTGAGGATTCCGGCAGTCAGCATTCCGGAAGTGAATATTCCGGAAGCGAATATTCCGCGGGTGAACCTGCCCCGGCTCAGGATGGCGACTCCGGTCATCATTGACGCAATTGACGCCGACTCAGACACCGGCCCAATTTAGGTTTTCTCTTAGTCCTCCATGAGTGCGTCCTCCTGTTTCCTAGGAAAGGGCACGGAAAAACAGCCGTGCCCCATTTTTTGAAATCATGTGGAGACAGCCGCCTCGGCTGTCCGGCCTGGGCGAAGCCCGGCCGCTCGGCGTCGATGCCCTTGTTCGCATCCCTCCTCTCAGATCCTCGATCCTCAGCGCTATTCTCTTCAATGATGTCCAATTCGATGCCCCACCGCGTCAACGAACCAACATTTTGTCTATCTCTCGCCGCAAAATAAAGTTATAGTTTGAAGGCTCAGCGATTCCCTGACGACAACTGACCTGAACTGATGGCGCGAAAAAGCGGTTCCACCATCATGCAGGAAGAGTTGTACCCAACCGCCGCACTCTCGGTTGCGGACCCAGCGCGCCACAATAGCGACAACGGCCTCGATGATGCGCGCCTGGTCGACCTCGATGTGGACGAGGAATCTCCTTTCCTGCGGGGGCAGAAGCGTGTCCCGGCCCGGCGCGGTGCTCTCCCCAGAAAAACCGTCAACTGGCTGCTGTGGTTTGCTGTAGCCGCCGCGGTGGTATGCGCCGCCGGGATCGTCGCGGCCGCCCTCTATCAATACGGCGAGCACTCCTGGCGCTTCCGCGTGGAATCGAGCGACAACATCGAAGTCACCGGCACCCAAAACGTGACCAAAGCGCAAATCATGGAAGTGATGGGCGGCGACATTGGACGTAACATTTTCTTCATCCCGCTGACCCAGCAGAAGTCGCAACTCGAGCAAATCCCCTGGGTGGAGTCAGCCAGTGTAATGCGCTTTGTGCCCAACCGCCTGAAAGTGGAAATCCAGGAGCGCACGCCCGTGGCCTTCGCCCGCGTAGGCCCGAGAATCTCGCTGATCGATGCGGGCGGCTCGCTGATGGAGCTTCCGCCCAAACGCAAATATTCGTTCCCGGTAATTTTGGGGATGAATCCTGGGGAGCCGCTTTCCACTCGCGCACCGCGCATGAGGGTTTACACGGATTTAGTTCGCGAACTCGATTCCGGCGGCGCGCGTTATTCGCAGGATTTGAGCGAAGTGGATCTCACCGACCTGGAAGATGTGAAGGTGCGGGTGAACGATCCGGCGGGTGACGTGCTGGTGCATCTGGGTTCATCGGATTATCTCCGGCGCTACAAAACCTACGCCAGCCATGTGCGGGAGTGGAGGCAGCAGTTCCGCGATCTGGAGTCGGTGGACCTGCGTTACGACAACCAGGTGGTGGTGAATCCCGACATTCAGAAAACGGCGAAACCCGCGCCTGCAACTTCTGCGGCCGCCAGAATGCCGGCGCCCACAAGCTTGAAGCCAGCGGCGCTGGTAACAAAATTGCCGGCGCGCGTGGGTTCGCAGAACAAGCCCGTGCCCAAACCTGCGTTTGAAATGACGCAGACGAAACTTAATTCCAACGCGGCCGGCGCGAAGACCCCCGCGAAGAAGCCGGCGACAAGGGCAAAGGCAAAGGCAAAGAAGCCGGCGGTAAAAGGCAAAACGTCTGCCGGCGCGAAAAAGGCTGCAGCCGGGCGCAAGCCAGCAAACTCCAGCGCGGTGAAGAAGGCCGCTTCGGAGCCGAGTCACAAGCAAAGCACCGCAGCGTCACCGAAGCCTGCGGCGGTGAAGTCTCCGCAGCACGCGGTGGCAAAGGTGCCACCACCCAACAAGGCGTTGCCGAAGCCGAGCCCGGCCATCGCGAAGCAGCAGGACAGTCAGGCTCCAAATTAAAAGCAATGCGAGAAATTATCGCGATTGAAAACTTCGTAAGGATTAAAGATTTAGAGACTAAAGATTAAAGATCGGGAATTCATAAAAGCATGGCGAACCAGCAGGGAAGTTTTCTTACCGCAATCGATGTAGGCAGCGCCAAGACCTGCGCGCTGATGGCGGAGGTCACAGAAACCGGGTTGCGCTATCGCGGGCATGGCGTGGCCGAGTCTCGCGGATCGCGCAAGGGCGTGATCGTGGAACTCGACAAAGCAGTGGCGGCGATTCAGAAAGCGGTGGAAGCCGCCGAAGATACGGCCGGAGCTCCGGTGGAGCACTCGATCGTCGGCATCGGGGGAGCCCACGTGCGCGGCGTGAACAGTCACGGGGGCATCAGCCTGGGGACGCGTCCGCGGGAAATTGGACGCGATGAAATCAAGCAGGCGGTCGACCGCGCACGCGCGATTCCGTTGCCTGCCGACCGCGAAATTCTGCATCTGCTGCCGCAAGAATTTATTTTGGACGAGCAGGCGGGCGTGCACGATCCGCTGGGCATGATGGCGGCGCGTCTGGAAGTGCGCGTCCACATGGTGACCGCCGCGACCAGCGCCACGCAGAACGTAATCACCGCAGTCAACAAAGCCGGCGTGCATGTGGACGACACCGTCTATGAGCCGCTGGCAGCGGCCGATTCCGTGCTGCGCGCCGACGAGCGCGAACTCGGCGTCTGCCTGGCCGACGTTGGCGCCGGATCGACCGAAATGATTGTTTTCCATCAGGGCGCGGTGGCCTTTGCGGGGGTAATCCCGATCGGCGGCGATCACTTCACCAGTGACTTGTCGGTGGGTCTGTGCACGCCCCTGGTGGAAGCGGAAAAAATCAAGAAAGCCTACGGCAACGCCATCGTCACCCTAATTCCCGAAGGCAACGAAGTGGAGGTGCCGTCGGTCGGCGACCGCCCCTCGCGCTTGCTGCCGCAGCGGCTCGTCGCGGAAATTCTTGAGCCGCGCGCCCGCGAACTATTCGAGATGATGCGCGATACCTTACGCCACAGCGGCATGTTCGACGTTTGCGTGGCGGGAATTGTCCTGAGCGGCGGAGCCTCGCGGCTGCCCGGAATTTTCGATGTAGCCGAGTCCGTGCTCCGCCGAGCCGTGCGCCTTTCCTGGCCCACGCCGTTGGCCAAGATGCCGGCCACGCTGGCCGAACCCGAATTCGCCACGGTACTGGGCATGGTGAATTACGGCCAGAGAGCGAGAGTCGCCAGAGGCCTGCAGGAAGATCGCTGGGGAACAAGATTGAAAGCGATGTTGGTAGGCAAAGGGGCGTGAAGCAGGGATCAGGGACAGTGGTCAGTAATAAGCGCAAAGGCGCCTTCTAATCCCTAGCCCCTAATCCCTGACCACTTCTCGGACCGAAGCAGCAAAGTAAACAGCAAAAGAAATTTATCCAGGTGAACAAAATGAAAACCGATTCCAGCATTCGCATCAGCTTTAACGAAGAAGCTCGCAACGACGCCAAGATCAAAGTGATCGGCGTGGGCGGCGGCGGTGGCAACGCGGTCAATCGCATGATCGACGCCGGCGTCGACGGCATCGAATTCATCACCGCCAACACGGATCTGCAGGCGCTGCGCATGTCGCACGCGCCAGTCAAGCTGCAGCTGGGCGTGAAGCTCACCAACGGGCTGGGTGCGGGAGCGAATCCCGAAGTCGGCCGCAAGGCCGCGCTCGAAGATTCCGACAAGATCATCGAAGCGCTCGAAGGCGCGGACATGGTCTTCGTCACCACCGGCCTCGGCGGCGGCACGGGCACCGGTGCCGCGCCCATCATCGCATCCCTCGCCGTCGAAATGGGGGCGCTTACGGTCGCGGTCGTGACCAAGCCGTTTTCTTTCGAAGGCAAACGCCGCATGGCGCAGGCCGAGAAAGGCATCGCCGAGCTGATGGAATCGGTCGACACTACCATCGTCATTCCTAACGAAAAACTTCTGGCCGTCGCCGAAAACGCCGGATTCTTCGAATCCTTCCGCATCGCCGACGACATTCTGCGCCAGGGCGTGCAGGGAATTTCCGACATCATCACTATTCCCGGCATCATCAACCGCGACTTCGCCGACGTGAAGACCATCATGGCCGGCATGGGTTACGCCGTGATGGGCACGGCCACGGCCAGCGGACAGAATCGCACCATGGAAGCCGCTCAGCGCGCCATCGCATCGCCGCTGCTGGAAGCGGGCGCCATCGACGGCGCGCGCGGCATTCTGATCAACATCACCGGTTCGGCGTCGCTGAAACTCGCCGAAGTGCAGCAGGCTTGCACCATCATCCAGAGCGCGGCCCACGACGATGCCAACATTATTTTCGGCGCCGTGATGGACGAGAAAATGAAAGACGCGGTGAAGATCACCGTAATCGCCACCGGCTTCCGTACCGCGCCGTCGCGGCACCGGCAACAGGAGACGCGCACATCATTCGCGGCCCGGAACGATGACGCGATGGATTTCCCTTCACGCGAGCCGATGGATGAGCCCGCGCCCGAGCGCATCATGTCGAGCCGCGACGAATCGCAATCCGAAAGTTCTGGAGGTAGCGTCAACCACAATTCCTTCGACGGCCGAGCCTTTGACGACCGTTCGTTCGCCGCGGACGCCGGCGCAGGCGCGCTCGCTCACACTTTGCCCTACAGCACCATCCCGCTGGATCCTGCGCCCAGCAGCGTGGCGAATTTCGAGCGGCCGAACCTCGACCGGCCGAACTTTGAGCGCGACGATCTCGATGTGCCGGCGTTTCTACGCAAGCGCAGCGAGATCATGTGAGGCCGCCGGGGGGTGAAAAAGGTTTTCACTATGGGTAGTATCGTTTCAGTAACCGGTAACCTGTTACCGAAGGCATTAGACCGCAGGTAATCGGGCTTGCATGTTATTGTCCCAGAATGGGTTAAATCGAAATTAATGTTTTCTTCGATTTAAACTTTGTTATTGCCTGAAATGGGTTAAGTCCCGTATTATCCGAAAATTGGGCATGATATCGCCCTCATGGCCCGGTATTACCGCCGGCTGGCACCGCGCGTGCATCGTAGTATCTAGAACTCTGGGGAGTGGGGAAAAGAGCAAGATGTCAAAGCGGCAGACGCGCTTCTTTCGATGGATTTTTGCTTTTGTGATCTGGCTGCCTCTGACCTCGGCGAGTTGGGCGGCACACGTGAACACGCCCGCCACGAACCCGGCAAAATCCAAATCGCGCAAGATCAGTGAAAGTCAGCGGACCCGGCGCCGCCTGCATCATCTGGCCGCCGCCCGCAGCGCTGCGCCGGTTTCCGCCGCGCATTCCGGCACGCACCGCCGCCGCTATCACGAACGGTTCCATATGAGCTCCTTCGCCGAGGATATTGCCGAAGGCGATGCCATCGCCGGCGAAGACAGCGTGGTTCGCCAGGCTGCGCTCGATGCCCTGAGCAACATGAACGGCACCGTGGTCGCGATCGAACCCACCAGCGGCCGCGTGCTGGCCATGGTGAATCAGAAGCTAGCGCTTTCGAGTGGAGCGCAACCCTGCTCCACCATCAAACTTTCCGTCGCACTCGCCGCGCTGAACGAAGGACTGGTCTCGAAAGACACCGAAGTCGCCCTCGGAGGCCGCAGCCGCCTCAACCTTACCGAGGCTCTGGCGCACTCCAACAACGCCTATTTCGAAACCCTTGGCCGCAAGCTGGGTTTTGAAAAGATCGCCTATTATGCCCATGAATACGGGCTTGGCGAGCTAGCCGGATACGACATTCCCGGCGAGCAGCTGGGCAGCTATCCCGACGAAGCGATTCCCGACAAGCTCGGCGGCGTAGGCAAGATGTGTTCCTTCGGCGAAGGCGTTTCCATGACCCCGCTGCAGCTCGGCGCCATGGTTTCGGCCATCGCCAACGGCGGAACGCTCTACTACCTGCAGCACCCCACCAGTCCCGAAGAGGTGGCCAACTTTCAGCCCCGCATCAAGCGCTCACTCGATATCGCCCCGCTGATTCCCGAAATTTCTGATGGCATGGCCGGCGCGGTGCAGTACGGCACGGCGCGCAGTCTGCGCCTCAACTTCAACGAAGAAGAGGTCCTGGGCAAGACCGGAACCTGTTCCCACGCGGGCACGCGTTTTGGCTGGTTCGCCTCTTACGCCAACACCAGTGTGGGACGCATCGTGGTCGTCGTCTTCCTGCAAGGCGGGCGCCCCACCTTTGGCCCCAAGGCCGCAGAAATTGCCGGGCGCATGTACCGCAATCTGTACGACCACAAGTTCTTCATCGCCGGGCCGACCTTCCCCGCGGACACGGCCACGGTTCGTCCCGTCAGCACCACTCCGTAACCGCGGTCGCTCCACTCAATTCCCAATTCTGAAACGCCTCTCGAAAAGGGAGGCTTTTTTCTGCTTGCGTGCGCCTTTTGCCCCACCGCGCTCGACTTGTCCCAAATCAGGCGCATTCCGGGATGCGCACAACCTCTCGGGAGAGGCCCTCACGACGGAAGAAGCTTAAGCATTTTCTAATGCTGAACATCGCGCCCGTCACTGCCGATAAGAACATTGAGGAAAGCCACGTGCGAGGCAAACAGGTTCGCAGAACTGGATTGGCTTCAGTGTTTACAAGCTCAACCCCGAGGAGGACGCGACGCCAGACACCACGTTACTGACGGGCAGTTACGACTACCGGTTAGTGGCGCTTTCGGTTGCTTTCGCCATGCTTGCCGCCTACGCCGCGCTCGACCTTGCGGGCCGGGTCACGGCCGCGCGCGCGCGAACCAAAGCGCTCTGGCTGGCCGGCGGAGCCACCGCCATGGGCCTGGGCATCTGGACCATGCACTACATCGGGATGCTGGCCCTTACCCTGCCGGTGCCCGTTCTCTATCACTGCCCAACGGTGGGCTTGTCGCTGCTAGCGGCGATTGCAGCTTCCGCGGTCGCGTTGTTTACCGTCAGTCGCGAACGTATGGGCGTGAAGCAGGAGATTGCCGGCAGCCTCGTAATGGGCGGTGGAATCGCGGAAATGCACTACATCGGCATGGCCGCCATGCGCCTGCCGGCCATGATGCAATACCGCTGGAGTTTGGTCGCGCTCTCCGTGGTTCTGGCCGTCGCCATTTCGCTGGTTGCGCTCATCCTCACTTTTCGCGTCCGGCAGGAACAACGGACCAGCCTCCGCAAGGCAGCCAGCGCGATCGTGATGGGCGCTGCGGTTCCGCTCATGCACTACACCGGAATGTGGGCGGTGCGGTTCCACGCTTCCAATATTCCCTTCAGCACCGTGAACACGCTGCAGATTTCCAGGCTCGGAATCGGCGTCATCAGCTGCGCCAGCTTTGCCCTGCTGAGCCTGGCGATCGGGGCGGCGCTCCTGGACCGCCTGTTGAGGGCGCAGTGCGAGGTGATCGAGGCGACCCGGAAAGATGAATTGTATTTTCGCACCTTGGCGGAAGCTCTTCCCGAGATGATCTGGACCGCCAATCCGGATGGATCGGACGACTTCTTCAGCCGGAAGTGGTTCGACTATACCGGCCTTACACTGGAACAGAGCCAGGGTAACGGATGGACCGTAGTGATCCATCCGGACGATCTGGCTCCCTGCCTGGCGAAATGGAAAGTCGCTCTGCAGAGCGGCGAACCCTATGAAGTGGAATACCGTTTCCGCCGAGCTTCGGACGGCAAACACCGCTGGTTTCTGGGACGGGCAAATCCCATCCGGGATGGGAAGGGAGAAATCGTCAAGTGGTTTGGCACCTGCACCGACATCGAAGACCAGAAACGCCACCAGCAGATCCTCGAAGAACAGATCAAAGAACGAACTGCTGAACTGGCGGATGCCAATACCCGTCTGCAGGAGGAAATGTGGGAGAGGGACGCCGCGCGCCGCGAACTCGACCGGCAAAACGAGAAAATCCTACGCGAAGTTACCGAGCGTTCCCAGCGCGCCACCATGCTGGCCAAGATGGGCGAACTGCTGCAGAGTTGCGTCAACAAGGATGAAGTGTTCGCCGCCGCCATGGGTTTCGCGCCCAAGATTTTCTCCGCGGGCCCCGGCGCGGTCGCGCTGCTGAACTCCGAGCGCAACCTGGCCGAGGTGATCGGCTGGTGGGCGGAGTGCCAGCTTCCCGCCACCGTGTTTGAGCCGGCTTCCTGCTGGGCGCTGCGAACCGGGCATCCGCACCTGGTCGTGGCCGGCGATAACACGGCCCGTTGCGGTCACGCCGAAGGCGTGAAGAATACCTACCTGTGTGTCCCGATCCTGGCCCAAGGCGAAGCCTTGGGCATCGTACATTTTCAGGCCACCGACGCCTCGCCCGCGCTCGGCGATTCCGAACTTTCGTTCAAAAACACCTTCGCCGGGCAAGTCGGATTATCCATTGCCAACATCAGGCTGCGTGAGGCGCTGCGCGCACAATCCGTGAAGGATCCTTTGACCGGTCTCTACAACCGCCGCTATCTCGAAGAGACTCTCGAGCGCGAGATTCGGCGGGCGGTGCGCGCCGAGCAGTCCCTGGGAATTCTCATGCTCGACCTGGACCATTTCAAGAAAGTCAACGACACCTACGGCCACGACGCCGGCGATACTGTGCTGCGCGATGCGGGAGCGTTTCTTACCAAGAGCGTTCGAGTCGAAGACACGGTCTGCCGTTTCGGAGGCGAAGAGTTCGTGATTGTGTTGCCCACGGCCGACGCCGAAGCCGCCCGCTCCCGCGCCGAGCGGATTCGTAGCAAGCTGCGTGAACTGGTCGTCATGCACCAGGGACAGTCTCTGGGCAGAATCACGGTTTCCATCGGCGTCGCCGAGCTGCCGGTAAATGGCACGACTGCGGCAGATTTGTTGGCGGCCGCCGACGCCGCCCTTTACCGCGCCAAGCGTAACGGCCGCGACCAGGTCGTGGTCTCCGAACCGCTGGCCATCACCGAAAAGGCCGCCGCCGCAATTACCGGAGAACCGCACAAGCCCTAGTTCGAGGCGTAAGGAGCCGTACCGCATTTTGACTTTGGGTGGCGCAGCGCATCGATTGCCTCGACATCCGTAGCCCAAACCAGATATCCCGGTTCGCCCTCAATTTGCCCGAGCCGCGGCTCTGCGCCCCGGAGGCGCACGGAACTAGGCACTGCAACGGTCAATGAGCGGAGTAGTCTGATGCGACGGTTATCTATTCAACTGGCGCGTCCTTTAGATTGAGTTCCCAGGTCTCCGCCGTAAGATCCTTCCCAAAACTATGATGCTTTTCTTCGCGCACTACCTGGAATCCTGCCTTTTTGTAGATGTCCCGTGCGGCATGAAGAATGCTCTGTGTCCACAGCGTCATCTTCTGGTACCCTGCCTGCCGGGCGAATCGGACACATTCCTCGACTAGCCGCTTGCCAATTCCGAGTCCGCGGGCTTGCCGTTCGACGTGCAACAGCCGCAGTTTTGCAATTTCCTCTGATTCCTTCGCTACTAACGCAGCTCCCACCCTTTGTCCATCTTTTTCGGCCACCCAGGCGCGCTCGCACTTGGGATCGTAATTCTTGATGTATTGGGCCACAATTTCCGCCGCCAGCGCCTCGTAGGTCCCATCCCAACCATATTCTTCGGCATAGAGAATCGCTTGGCGATGGACGATCCAGCCCAGATCACCCGGCTGGTGCGGTCTCAGCAAATAGGGAGTTTTTGCTTCGGCTCTGTCGCCCAGCAGGCTGCGGACCACCTGCACCGCGTCGGCCAACTGTTGCCGCTCCGCGGGCGAGAGGTCGTTGAGCATGGCGGCGATGTCGCGGTTCGAGCGCTCGTCCAGCGGTAAGAACGCTTTCCGGCCCTTGGTGGTCAGTGAAAGAAACCGTTGTCGTTCGTCGGTCTTTGATTGCTCCCGCCTCATAAGCTTCCGGCGCTCGAAATCTCGCAGGATGCGGCTCATGTATCCGGCATCGAGCCCGAGCTCCTTGCGGATGTCGGTGGCCGTCGGCTGCTGGCGGTGCGCCAGCTCATACAAGACGCGAGCCTCAGCGAGAGAAAACGGGCTGCTCGCCATTCCATCCAGCACGCCAATCTTGCGGGTATAGAAGCGGTTGAATGAGCGAATCGTGCTCACCTGTTTGTCGATGTCAGACTTCGGCAAGGGCGCCTCCTCCAGTGCAGTTGACAATAGCATGCATATAGTTGTTAATGTCAACTATATTCGCAGGCGCGGCGACGGGCCGCGCCGGCGATTCGGCAACCGATCAAGTGGTGATAAATCGGCATTACGCTGATTCATTGCACTCATTCACTCCCGAGCGGGTCGGGCAGCGCGCCGGGCGGGGAAGTCCGCCATCGCCTCAACTGGGGAATCGGCTTGGCGCTGAGGCGTGAGTGGAAAGAGTACCAGCCCCTCCGTGATCTCCTAAGCACTCGGGAACTCAGAGCATAATGATGCCAATGACTCAGATCGTTCAAGCCAAGCCAGAAAGGCGTCCTCAGCGGCTGCAACTGGCGAGTTCTATCCCCATTGTCCTTCGCGGCCAGGACGGCCACCGGACTCCCGGGAAGTTGCAGTGCGTTTCCATGACCGGCGGCCTGGTCGTACCGGCGTCGCTGCTTCCACCAGGGTCAATGGTCAGGTTGATATTTGTCACGCCCAAGGGGCCAGTGACCGGGACGGCCGAGATGCTGCAACCGGTTTCGAAGGCGGAACAACCGTTCCGCTTTGCAACCATCGCGGACGCGGATCAGCACCGGCTGCGGGCTGTGATCGATATGGTGTACGGAGACCCAGAAGAACGTAGCTGTTGAAACATCCCGTTAACGCCCATCCATCAAAACAGGGGGGTTCAGGAACCCCGAGCCAAGCGACTTCCACCACCCAACAACGCCCAGCTGAGAAGCTGGGCGTGTCCTTGCCGAAAACGGAAGCGAGTCTTAGCTGCTTAGCTGCGTTGCCCTCGGCCCTTACTCTCATCGCTGGCGATGACGCCGTCCTTGATGTGGATGACGCGGTGGGCATACTCAGCGATATCGCCTTCGTGGGTGACCAGGATGATGGTATTGCCCTCGGCATGCAGACGGTCAAACAGCGCCATGATTTCAACTCCGGTCTGGGAATCCAGGTTGCCGGTGGGCTCGTCCGCCAGAATGATGGATGGCTTGTTCACCAGCGCCCGCGCGATGGCTACGCGCTGCCGTTGCCCGCCGGAAAGCTCGTTGGGCTTGTGGCTCATGCGCTGTTCCATGCCTACGGCCGCGAGGGAGGCCTTGGCGCGCTCCATGCGCTCCGCCGTAGGGATGCCGGCATAGATCAGGGGCAGCTCCACGTTGTGCAGAGCGGTGGCGCGGGCCAGCAGGTTGAACGTCTGGAAGACGAAGCCAATTTCCTTGTTGCGGATGCGTGCCAGTTCGTCGTCGTCCAGTTCGCTTACCAGCTGGCTGTTCAGCCAGTATTTTCCCCGGCTGGGCGTGTCGAGGCAGCCGATCAGGTTCATCAGCGTCGATTTGCCGGATCCTGAAGGCCCCATGATGGCAAGGTATTCGTTGCGCTGGATGCGAAGGTTAACCCCACGCAGCGCGTGGACCTGCTGCTCCGACCCCATGTCATAGGTCTTCCACAGATCCTCCGCTGCGATCATGCAGGATTCCGGCGGAGCCAGAGCTGAGCTCGGCATGCTGGACGCGGGGTTGGGCATATTGATGACTTCGGCGGTTGCCATTTTTTTCTCCTGGTTTTCCTTAACCTCGTCCGTGGCCACTCACTTCTCCGATCGTTTGGGCGTTAAAGTCTTGGCCGTGAAATGCCTTCGAGTTCGGATCCGGAACCGCTGACTGACGACTACTGACTGACGACTTTCGATTCGCAGGGGACCGCTAGCTGGTATCTCCCTTTGGACGTGCCGGATTGCCGAACGTTATAACGTTATGTTTCTTCTTCTTCCTTCTTCGGGACTGAATTGTCGATCTTCACGCTGCTTCCAGGCCGCAGCGTGCGCAATACCTTGTAGCTGCCGGTAATCACCTCGTCGCTTTCCTTCAAGCCGTCGAGCACTTCAATGTCCGTAGTTCCCGTTATCCCGGTAGTGACCGGCACAAACTCAGCCTTCCCCTTATGAATTACGAATACGCCCTGCACCTCGTCATTTTTTTTTGCACTCTTGGACACAGTTTCCTTGGGAGTTGGCGCCGCGGCGTGCACCGACCCGGGTCCGGATTTCTGCTGCTCCAGCTGTTCTTTGGTCCGAATCGTCAGTGCCTGAATGGGAATGGAGAGAGCCGCGCTTCTCGTTGCGGTCGTGATCTTGGCCGTGGTCGAAAGTCCGGGGCGAAGATCCTGTGGCGGATCCTGCAGGGTCACCACCACTTTGAAGTCCTTGGCTTCTTCGCTGGTGCTGGTCGACTGCGAAGTGGAAACTCCGCTGGAGCGGACGATGGCATTGTCTCCGATTTCGGAAACCGCGCCGTGGAACGTCTTCTTCGGAATCGCGTCGATCGTGACCTCGGCTGGCTGTCCGATGGCCACGTTCACGATGTCGGTTTCATCGACTCTTACTTCCGCAGTGATCACCGACATATCCGCGATCGTCATCAGAGTGCTGCCCTGCGCGTTCTGAATGCCGACCACCACGGTCTCGCCCTCGCGCACTGGTAAATTACTGATGACTCCATCGAAGGGTGCGTTGTATGTGGTCTTCTGCAGAAGATCGGTGTAATGGGTTAGCGTGGCCCGCGCCTGCGTGACGTGCTTGGCGGCGGAATCGTTCTGCGCCCTGGCTTGTGCCACGCGCGACTGCGCCTGGGTCAGCCCGGCGTCGGCCGTCGCCCATGCGTTCTTGCGGCTGTCAAAATCCGATTTGGCAATCAGACCGTCTTTGAAAAGACTTTGGGCGCGTTCCCAGTCCAGCTTGTTCCGTTCGTAATCGGCCTGGGCACGCAGCAGGTCCGCCTGCGCGGTTTTCAGCCCGGCATCGGCGGCGAGGGCGTCCGTCTCCGCAGCCTGCAGCGAGGCTTCATTGGCGCTCACATCGGCCGTGGATTGCACGTTTTCCAGTTGCGCCAGCAATTGACCCTTCTTTACCTGAGCGCCTTCCTTCACATACAGGTGGGTGATTTTTCCAAAAGCGTTGGCGCCGATATTGACGTAAGTCTTGGGCTTGATTTCGCCCGAAGCGCTCACTACCGTCGCCAGATCCTCACGCTGCACCTTGCCGGTTTGCACGGTGACCACGTTCGTGCCGCTCTGGTGCACCGTGAACGCCACGATCAACACCAGTAGAAGGGCCGCGCCCGTCCCGATTGCGATTTTTTTCCAAGGTTTCATGATTTGCCGTCACAGTCCGGAGGAGTTTACGTTCATGGCCCAGGAGACCGTCGGGCAAGGAACAGGACACCATCTCAGCCGATGAGGGTGACGGACACACATCCTCTGATACGATCCCGTTGGTGGGAAAGTTCCCAATCAGAATCAGGAATAAGAGCGAGTGACCGAGACCCACTAAACCTAATTAGGAAGCCGTGTTACAAGCCCCGAACGACGTCCAAGGCATTATAGCGTGCCTCCCGGCGCGGCCAAAGTGCAAGTATTCGGGCATGGGTCGATTTGACGGATGTCTGCCACCAAGGGCACGAAGTCAAACGAAGTAAGCCCGCCAAATCGAGCCCTTCGTGAAACTTCGTGTCCTTCGTGGTGGAAGGTTTTCGGCCAATTCGCGGAATTGATACATTACCCAAGATTCAGTTCCGGCCGGGCAACTCCGCGCTCCCCAGGGTGCCTCTAACGAAAGGGGGATGGTCGATTGCCATCCGTTCTCAGGACTTGAGTTTACCTTGCTTTGGCACCGATAACGGCCTAAAATAGCACATCAGCAGTTGTGTGGCAGGAGTCCCTCTCATGTTCCGGGTTTGCGTGCGCCGATACCTTTTCGCTTCTTTCCTGGTACTAACGAGCCTGATACTCACCGGGCTTGCCTTTCCCTGCGCGCTGGCCCAGGACCCCAATCCCAAGCCGGGTGACAAAGCAACCGCGGACGCCACCGTGCCCCCTCCGGCCCAGACCGCCCAGGAAGCGGATCCCTTAAAGCGGCCCATCGACGCCAAGAAAAAGAAGCAGCAGGAGAGAGACTACAGAAAAGAAATCAAAGGGCCCTACAAGAAGTGGCTTGATGAAGATGTGGTCTGGATCATCACCGACGAAGAGAAGGCAGCCTTTAAGCAGCTCAGCAACGACGAAGAGCGCGACTCGTTCATCGAAGCTTTCTGGCAGCGTCGCGATCCCACTCCCGATACTGAAGAGAACGAGTACAAGGAAGAGCACTACCAGCGCATCGCCTACGCCAACGAGCATTTTGCCGCGGGCATTCCGGGATGGAAATCGGACCGGGGCCGGATTTACATCATGTACGGCAAGGCCGACGAGATCGAGGCGCATCCCTCGGGTGGAACCTACGAACGACCCATGGAAGAGGGCGGCGGCGAGACGTCGACATTCCCGTTTGAAACCTGGCGTTACCGATATCTGGAAGGCATCGGCCAGGAGGTCATCATCGAATTCGTCGACACCTGCATGTGCGGCGATTATCACATGACCATGGACCGCTCCGAGAAAGACGCTCTGCTCTACACTCCGAACGCCGGACTCACCATGTGGGAGTCGATGGGAATGGCGAGCAAGACTTCGCGATTCCAGGGTGGCGGGTTTGAAAGGCTTGGCCTGGGGCCCGACAGCGCCAGCCAGCAGACCAAACAATTCGACCGGCTCGAGCAGTTCGCCAAGCTGCAGGCGCCTCCTCCGGTCAAGTACAAGGATCTGGAAGAAATCGTCAACACGAAGATCGTGCTGAACCCCATGCCTTTCGACGTGCGGACGGATTTTGTGAAGGTTACCAGCGACACCGTGCTGGTGCCTGTGACTATCCAGATGAAGAACCGCGACATAACGTTCGTGAACAAAGACGGGGTGCAGCGCGGGACGGTAAACATTTTTGCCCGCTTCACCACGTTGACCGGCAAAGTAGTGCAGACCTTCGAAGACCCGGTTGAGGTGATGGTGCCGGAAGAGTTGCTCCCGGCCACAGCCGAGAACGCGTCAGTCTACTGGAAGGCGATTCCCTTGCGGCCGGGGCGCTACAAGTTAGAAATTGCGGTCAAAGACGTGAATGGTGATCGCAGAGGGGTATGGAGCCGGGGCATCATCGTTCCTGATTTTTCCGAAGACAAGCTGGCGACCTCGACCCTGATCGTGGCCGACCAGATGGAGCCGGTGCCGACCAAGACGATTGGCACAGGCAGTTTCGTGATCGGCACCATGAAGGTGCGTCCGCGCGTGGCGGCTGCGGATGGCAAGCCGGCGCTGTTCAAGAAGAGCCACGACCAGAAGCTGAATTTCTGGATTCAGGTCTACAATCTGGGCATCGACGAAAAGACCCATAAGCCTTCGGCCACTTTCGAGTACGACATCGTTAATGTGGCGACCAACAAGGCGATCATTCAGAAAATCGAATCGACCGACACTATGGGCAACGTTGGCGAGCAGGTCACGCTGCAGAAATCGATTGCCGCAGCCAACCTGCAACCTGGCACGTACAAGATCGACATCAAAGTGAACGACAACATCTCCAAGCAGACCATTGATCCGTCGGCGGTATTTGCGGTAGAGTAGCGGCCTGCTTGATTCCCCCCGGGGGTGGGTAGGGCTTGAATCACAAGCTCGGAACTTGGGTTGTAGTGCTCGGATTGGCGCTCCCTGTATGCGCCAGTGAACCACCGGGCGCGATCTCGGGATATGTGCGGAATGCCTCGGGCGTCCCCCAGATGGGGGCGGTGGTGGAGATCCTTGGTTCCGAGATAGGTTCGGAGATCGGTTCGCAGATTGGTTCGGCCTCGCGCACTCTCACCACGTTTACCGACGGGCTGGGTTTCTATTCCGCGTCTGGATTGCTTCCGGGCGTTTATTCGGTGAAAGTTTCGGCCGCGTCGTTCCTGCCGACGGTGCTGGATCGCATTGGACTGGTGCCGGGTGCTCACCTCAAAGTAAACGTCACGCTGAATACGCTCTTAGGCGCGCTGGATGTGGGACGCATCCGCGCGGTTCCTGACGACGACGATTGGAAATGGACCCTGCGGTCGGTGGCGAACCGGCCAATCTTGCGCGTATTTGACGATCCGATGCCGCCCGCGGAAAAACAGAATCACGAAATCAAGGGCACGCTCTCTTTCGTGGCGGGTTCGGCGAGTGACGGCTACGGCAGTGGATCCGATATGAGCACCGGCTTCTCCCTGGAGCGCTCGATTTTCTCCACCGGCCGGGTTGGGGTGAGCGGCAATGTTGGTTACGGGGACGGCACTCCCGACGCAGTGTTCCGAACCAGTTATTCTCACGTTTTGCCGAATGGCTCTGAGCCTTCCCTGGCTGTGACCGTGCGCCGCTTCGCGCCCTCCGATCCCAACCTGCACAATGCCGCGCTGCAAGCCGTGACTCTGGCCATGGGCGACTCATTACCGGTGGGCGATGTGCTGGAGTTGAAATTCGGCAGCGAACTGCAAACCATTCAATTCCTGGGCCGGGTGAGTGCGTTTCGCCCTTACGGCTCCGCCGACCTGCACCTCTCGCCGAACACGGTTTTGGCATACGCTTACGCTTCGTCGCTTCCCGACTCCCGGATGGAAAAAGGATTCGATTCGGCGCCCGCGGATATGAGTGAAGCGAATCCGCGAGTCAGCCTGCAGGGTTTCGCTCCTAAGATTGAGCGGGCTCATCATCAGGAGTTGGCTCTGAACCGGCGCGTCGGCAACACGAATGTCCAGTTCGCCGTGTTTTCCGATCGTGTGGGCGATACCGCGCTGACGGGAGCGGGAGAAGTGACGGCCGCGGGCGGATTCCTGCTGCCAGACGTCTACTCCGGCACGTTCAGCTATACCGGCGGCACGCTGAACACCCCCGGGCTCCGGGCCGTGGTGCAGCACAAGTTCTCGACCGATCTCACGGCTACGCTCGACTATGCCTGGGGCGGAACACTGAATCTGTTACAGCCGGATGTGGCGCAACCCGTCGCGCTGCAGGAAGCGCAGCAGTGGATCAGGACAGTTCGCCGCCAGGCGTTGGCTGCCAAGTTCAATGGCACTCTGCCGCGGACTCACACCCGCTGGATTGCTTCCTACCGCTGGGTCAACGGCCAGGCCCTTACCCCCGTCGACATGTTCAACTCCTCGCCCGGACAGAGCGATGCTTACCTGAGCCTGTTCCTGCGACAGCCGATTCCCAGCATGGGCTTTCTCACCGGCCACATGGAAGCTCTGATTGAGGTGCGCAACCTGCTGGCGCAAGGTTACGTGCCGGTGGTGGGCCAGGACGGCCAGACGGTTTACCTGGTGCAGGCCGCCCGCTCGGTCCGCGGCGGACTGGCGTTCAGCTTCTAGCCAATCATGCTCGTCCCGCAAGAATCTCTTCTTTGAGCTGTTCGGCTCCCGCAAATTATCGAACTCCGGAATCGGGAAAACGAATCCGATTGTCCTCTAAGTAGCTGATTTTGCTGCATTGAGGGACCTCGACCAGGTTCCGCTCGGCCGCGAAAGCGCGCCATAGCAGAAATCGACGATTGACGCGCGGGTCTGAGCTTCGATAGAGTTGCCGCCTTGCAGGACATGCCTGTGGAAAAGCGGACTGGGATGAGGTCGACGACCCGCGGTTGCCCTGTACCCGTTTTTCCTGGCGCCGGACCCGACTGACCACGAAGTCTTGGAGCTTCCGGCGCTACAGAATTCCATATTATTACATGCAGACGTTACCAACGAACGTATTTTGGGTTCGGGAGTCTTTTGCAAGTCATTCCAGGCAAGCAAGATAACGATTTTTGGCAATTTGGCGGGTAACCTGCTTGGTACCCCCAAATAACCTCGCAATTCAAATGATTCATGAAGTCGCCAAAGGCTTTGCAGCTCCCCCAAAAGCCCTGGTGAAGGAGAGAGATACATGAGAGGTCTACTGAGTCGCATTATCGTACTCGTACTGCTTGGGACTACAGGTCTTGGAGTAGCAGCATACGCACAGACTTTCCGTGGCGCCATCAACGGCTCCGTGACCGACCCGTCCGGCGCTGTGGTGGCAGGAGCTACGGTAAAAGCCACCAACGTCGCCACCGCGGTTCCGATCACGGCAACCACCACCAGCGGAGGCGAGTTCGCTTTTCAGGATTTGCCCTTGGGGACGTACAAGATCGACGTAAGCGCGGCCGGGTTTCGTCCCGCTGTGTTCGATAACGTTACGGTTACCGCTGGAGGCGTGTATACCCTCCCGGTGAAACTCTCGGCCGGATCGGCGGGGACGACGGTGGTCGAGGTCTCGGCGGCTGCCCTGACGCTCGACACCACCACTGCCGCGCAGGACAACATCATTCCCTCCGAGGCGGTGGCGGATGTGCCCATGAACGGGCGCGACTTCACGCAGTTCGCGGCGGTGCAGCCCGGCTACGGCGGATACTCGGTGGGCGGGTTCGGTTCGCTGAACGGCACCCGCGCCAACCAGATGAACTGGCAGATTGACGGAGTCGACAACAACGACTTCTGGCACAACATTCCCGCGGTCAATCAAGGCGGCGTCTCAGGAATCGCTGGTGTCGTCATGCCGCTCGATGCCATCGACGAATTCGCCGCCCAGACGAATTCCAACGCCGAGGGCGGACGTAACGCCGGCGGAATCATTAACGTTGTGCTGAAGTCGGGCAGTAATCAGCTGCACGGTTCCGCGTACTATTTCAACCGCAACACGTCGCTCGGCGCTGCCACCCCGTTCTTCAACCCGAGCCTGCTGGCGTCGGAAGGTTTGCCTAACAAGAAACCGCCGCTGCGCAACGAGAACTTTGGTTTCTCGCTCGGCGGACCAATTATCAAGGACAAGACGTTCTGGTTCATTACCTTCGAAAAGCAGAAATACACGATCGGGCTGTCGGGGTTGAACACGGAACCGTCACAGGCTTATCGGAGCGCCGCGGATACTCTCATTGGCGGGGTCGCCAACGAAAACCCGATCTCAAAGCAGCTCATGAATAATCTCTGGCCAAGCGTTATCACCAATCTACCGGCCAAAGTGGGCAACTTCTTCGCGACCAATCCATCGATCGGCTACAGCTATAACGGCCTGATCAAACTCGACCACAATTTTACGGAAAAGCACCATTTTTCCATCCGCTGGTACGGAGGTCAGGGCGACCAGATCGCTCCGCTCGGCGGCAGTGCCGCGCTGGCGACGGCGAGCTCGAACGATCCCTACTACTTCGAGAAGGCCCCCATTCACGTCTACAACTACGCGGCCACGCTCAACTCGGTTTTGACGTCGAAAATCACGAATCAACTGCTGTTCGGTGTGAACTACTTCAACCAAGTCTTCAACGACGCCAACCACAGCTTCAATACGAGTTCCTATGGCTTGGACCTCAGTCCGGATGCCCTGATCAACGGAAAGCCGATCCTGGGCGCGCCGAATCTACAGATTGCCGGCTTTGAGCAGGTCGGCATTACGCCGCCTGAGGGCCGCAATGACATCACGGGAATGTTGGCTGACATCGTTTCCTACAACGTGGGCAAGCACCAGTTCCGTTTTGGCGGCGAGTTTCGCCAAGGGCACGTGGACGAGTTCTACTACCGGGGGTCGCTTGGGACCTTCAGCTTTACGGGCGACTATCAAGTACCAAACAGTTTGGGCGTATTGGTACCGGGAAATGCGTGGGCGGGAACATGCGCCGCTGGCGATCTCACCTGCGCTCTGGCCGATTTCCTCGCGGGTGACGTTTCATCCTCGGGCATCACGGTGGGCGACGCCGAGCGAAAAGTTGTGGTCAACGGGGTTGATTTCTTTGCGCAGGACTCTATGCAGCTCACGCGCCGGTTGAATGTCAACTGGGGTCTGCGTTGGGACTATTTCGGCCCACTGCACAATGGCAGCAAGGACATCGCACTCTTCGTGCCCGGGAAGGCCGAGGTGGTTCAGGGCAACGGAGTCAGCAACGTTTTTCCGCAGGACAAGAACAACTTCGCTCCGCGCCTGGGTTTTGCCTACCAGCCGACCAGCCGGGAGGATCTCGTTATCCGCGGCGGCATCGGCGTGTTTTATGACCAGATCAACATGAACCCGTTCCTGGATTTCCGCCCGCCCTTCGGAGCGGATGGGCTGGAAGATAACCCGGCAGGGCCGAAGCCCGTTTCTGTCTACACGGCGAATACCGCCGGCGCGACAAGTTACCAGTGGCAACCGAACGTGCCGATTTTCCCGGGAGTCGCTACCTGCGTCTCCGGAGTCGCCAGTCTTACTGATTGCATTAACCCTGGCACCAAAGCCTCGACAGTATTCGACGTATTTTCGGTGAACCAGAATTTCCGCACGCCTTACTTCTACAACTACAATCTCAATGTCCAGAAGAGTTTCGGCAATGGGTTTGCGGTTTGGCAGGTGGGCTACGTAGGAAGCGTGGCCCATAAGCTCTCGATTATGCTGGATATCAATCAACTTCCTGGCACTCACGCGGACGGCGCGTTTCCTCAGTATCCGAACTTTGGCCACATCAACCAGCTCAACAGCATCGGCAACTCGAACTACAATGCACTGCAGAGCACGCTGCGGTTAAGGTCGTGGCACGGGCTGAGCACGTCGTTTGCATATACCTGGGCGCACGAACTGGACGACATCAGCGCTTATCGAGGCGCCATCCCGTTCGACAGTACGAATCCCGCCGCCGAGTATGGCAACGGCGATTTCGATACCCGCCAGAATCTGTCCGGCACCCTGACCTGGGACATCCCAGGTTCGGACCGTGGACCGAAGTGGCTATCGCACGGCTGGTCGGTCAACAGTCTGTTTACCTTCCATGGTGGGCAGCCTCTCGACGAGGTGCGCACCGGCTATGACATTATCGGCAGTCCGTTTGCCGGCGTGTCGCATAGCTTCCAGAAGACGGCAGCCTTCACGGGCGTGCACTGGATTAACCCGGCTGCGTTCTGTATCAACGACGTGACAGCCGGCGGACCTGGAAAGGGATCTTGTGCGGGTGGTGGATCTGGAATCTTTGGCGGCAACCTGCGCCGGAACCAGATTTATGGCCCAGGCTTCTCTGATCTCGACCTATCGGTGCTCAAGAACATCCCCATCACGGAGCGGGTGAGAGCCCAGTTCCGGCTAGAGATGTTTAACCTTTTCAACCGCATCAACCTGGCCTCGGGCGTGGGCGCTACAAGTCCCGGCAACGGGGCTATCACCGATACCATTGGCGACTTTAACGGAGCGCCTGGCCTCGGCCCCGGCGAAGCGTTCAACATCAATCTTGGTTTGAAGATTCTCTTCTAAGGCGTCATCTCACTCCTCGGCCCCTGCTGCGACAAGCGGCGGGGGCTTTTTTTGCCCACATGCGAAGGGCTGTTGCCGGGAGACTAGCCGCGACCGGCCTACTCCTTTGGTCACTACGCCGGTCCCTAACGGCGGTGGTACGCTGCTCTTGTTCGATCCCCTCCCCGTCAAGGCATCTGTACAAGAAATCTGTACAAAGCATCCGTACCGGAGACTCTCTGATGCGTCGCGCCGCCCCTGCTCTGATTGGCCCATGTATCCGTCCTAATACGGTCGGGCTTATTTTCTGCGCCGTTTCCGTGCTGATTCTGTCCCTGGCCGCGCCGCTTTCGGCGCATCACGTGAAGAAGGGCGAATCCGCCACTTTGCCGGTGACGACCTCTTCGGCGCGGGCTCGCGCGCTCTACGAAGAAGGCATGGCCGACTACGAGAACCTGTATCTGGAACGCTGTAACGAAGATTGGCGCGCGGCTGTAAGAGAAGATCCTAATCTGGCGGTGGCGTGGGCTTGGATCGCGTTTAACAGCGGCAATCCGCAGGAAGTGAGCGACGCCCGTGCCAAGGCCAAAGCGCTGGTGCCAAAGCTGACTCCGGGCGAGCAGTTGATGGTGGGATGGATCATCAAGGTGCAGGAAGGCGACTACATCGAGGGCATTTCCCTGATGAACGACGTGCTGGAAATGTATCCGCGCGACAAGCACCTGCTCTATCTCGCGGGGAACTGGCTGATGCTTGAAGACGGCAACGAGCAGGCGCAGCGCATCATGGAGAAAGCGCTTGCGCTGGACAAGAATTTTCCCGCGGCCCTGAACGATCTGGCGTATCTCTACGCGCGAAATCGGCAGTTTGACAAGGCGTTTGCCTACATGGACCGCTACGTGGCGCTGCTGCCCAAGGAACCGAATCCGCAGGATTCTTACGGCGAGCTGCTCAGAATGGCTGGGCGCTTCGAGCAGTCGCTGCAGCATTATCACGCTGCGCTGAAGCTCGATCCAGATTTTGTGACTTCGCAGCTTGGCCTGGGAGACACGTACGCCTTGATGGGCAACCAGGAGCAGGCGCGCGTGGAATATGAACGCGCCATCCGTTACGCCCACAATGAAGCCGATCGCCTCACTTATGGAATGCAAAGCGCAATGACCTGGGTACGCGACGGCAAGTTCGCGGAAGCCGACAAGGCCTTTGCGGAGATCGCCGAGACTGGCCACGCCAAGGAGCAGGATCTGCAGGAAGCGCAAGCCTTTCGGCACATGGCGGAGTATCAGTCGGACGACAAGGTTGCGTTGAAATACTTGAAGCAGGCGGAGGACGCTCTCGGCCATCGCGACACCATCACGAAGTTGGATAAGAACGAGGAACTGTCGCGCATCCTGCGGAACTTGGTGGTGCGGGCCACGCGCATGGGCGACCAGCCGCTGGCCGACAAGTCTCTGCAGCAACTGGAAGCCATGGCCGCCGGCAGCCGTAGCCGCGTGATCCTGAGTTCGTATAATGGCGCGGCGGGCACGCTGCTGATGGATCAGAAGAAGTTCGAAGACGCCATCCCGCGATTAGAAGAAGACCAGGACAATCCCTTCACCATGGAACTGCTGGTGCAGGCCTACTACGAGACCGGCCTCACCGAGAAACTGCATGAAATCGAGGCCAAATTGCGAGGGACAAATTTGCCTACCATGGAGCAGGCCCTGGTAGTTCCTGCCGTGCGTTCGAAGCGACCGATCATCTAAGCAGACCTGAACGGCCTAGGTCCGAAGGCTAAGCTCAGGGTCAAGCCCAGAAACTCTCAGCAGAATCGCGGGTTTGGTGTAGATTGAGTGGGCACCTGCCCGCCTTAATGAAACGCGAAGCTGAGCGCCGATCCCGGAAAAGAATACCTGCCAGCGTTCCCACGCGGATTCGAACGGCTCATGGAGTCGAGCATGCGGCCCAAACCCGCGACGTGAGCAGCAATGGCGTCTTCCTCTATACCAAGTCCAAGATGGAGGCCGGTGCTGAGGTTGAACTGGTGCTGATACTTCCCCCCGAGCTTACCGCCGGGCAGAAGTGCTGGGTATGCTGCCAGGCCACGATTGTGCGGGCCGAACAGGTGGGCGGAGAGTTCGGGGTAGCAGCGAAGATACAGCGAATGGACATCCTGCCCGAAGCGGCGATTTGAGGGCCAGGGCTGGTTGCACCATTCTTGGTGCAGCGGGGTTGATCCGGCTCGGTCCCACTTGTACTGTTCCTTGCTCGGCGGATCCCAAAACTGCACTGGCTTCCGGAGCAAAGTTCACTGGTCGCGCCAGGGCGGGAATGGATCAGTGAAAAAAAGCTTCCCATTGCATCGCCCTTGGTGCAATAATGTCGGCCCTAGAATTGCTCTGGCCAATTCCAAAACAGGCGGGCCCAAGTATGTGGATCGAAAAACTGGCGGACGGTGTGGTGCGAGTACAGACTCCCATCGGCCCCCGCTACGTTATGCCGTCATTTCTTCAACGCTTGTATCTCATCTGGATGTTTCGCAATTTCCCCATTCTTCCGCACGCGGTGCTGAGCGCGCGTCAGCAGCGACTAGTCGACCAGCTGTGTTCCGAACAGCGGTTTGAATCGATGGCGTATGGAGACGGCATCGATGAATCACCGGTGATTGGAACGATCGAGCGGCGTCCGACGATGGGGACAACACCGTTGCCTCCGCGACGACCTGTGGCCAGCGAAAGCGCGCCAGGCCTCGCAGCCGAGGCGCGGCAGCAGCCGTAACGGCTAGACGGCGTTGCTGGAGGGTGAGCGCGCGCGGGATCTCTTCGCGGATTTCAACAAAATTTTAACGAATGAGAACCACGAAGAATCGCGCGTCGCCGCCCGACGCATGTGCGCTTGACCACCTGTGTGCCTGATTACTGGACCGGAGAGACTTGCAAGCAACGCCTGGTGGAAGCCGATTTTAGAAAATGGATTTGCAGGGTCTGGCACATTACTGAGAGCGTATTGCATCGCGATGCGCCGCCAACAGTTCAGCTGAATGCTATAATCTTTAGTCGTCCTTCCTGAAATTCCCGTCCGGGCGCGTAGCTCAATTGGCAGAGCAACTGACTCTTAATCAGTAGGTTGTAGGTTCGATTCCTACCGCGCTCACCATCTTTTCCGCGATGTTCGCCATAGTGGGAGCAGCATTGCGGCCTTGGCCCAGATCAGCAGCGATCCACAAAACCGCGAGGATTGGAGATGGACTACAATCAATGGTGTCCGGAGGGTTAAGGAAAATCCGGATGCAATAGTGAACGAAGCCGATGACCGACGGAGAACAATCATGAAAACGCAGACTGTCGACGAACACGCGGATGCAATCGAACTCCGGCCTGCGACAAGCAGTGTCTTGTCGTTCGGAGGGACTTGTGCCGCTTACCGTATCGCGCTACCCGCTGCCATCTTATTGCTGACGGTTTCCCTCTGCCTCGCCAGGAACGCTGGTGCGCAACAGGCGGCGATGCCTTCCCAGAGTGCCGGAGTTGCTGGGCAGAAGACAACGCAAGTTGTGATTCCGGCATTTCTCACCGCGTCTTTGGATTCCAAGAAGCGGAAGGCGGGGGATGAGGTCGTGCTCAAGACGGCCGGTGCCGTGCACCTGGCGGACGGAACCGTCATACCCAAAGGGGCAAAGGTGGTTGGACATGTAACCGAGGCGAAGGCTCGATCTGGGAGCGAAACCGAGTCGTCGCTCGGGATTGAGTTTGACAAGATCGACCTTGCGGAAGGGAAGACGCTTGCGATCAAAGGCGTTGTCCAGGCTGCGGCGCCCAATCCGAATTCCGAATCCGGCGGGGGCGTTGACTACAGCGGAATGAACCAAACCCTCCAGCACGCCACGCCATCGGCAGGGGGTACGGTCGCGGTGGCGCCGGTCCTGACGGAGCAGTCCGTGGGAGTCCAGGGAATCAAGAACCTGCAACTTGGATCCGATGGTGTGTTCAAAACAGACGGAAAAAGTGTCAAGCTGGACTACGGATCGCAAATCGTGCTTCGAGCGCAAACAGCCGGCGGGCAGTAGTCCGGACCCGTTCCGCCGGGCGGTTCTGATTTGATGCTGAACACTGCGCCCCTGCAGGGGTTCGAGGGCACGTCTGCGCGGCGGTGGCGAGCATTTTCCTTTTAAGAAAAAACGCTTGCGGAACCCGCCTCGCGATGCCGACCTAGGGTTGCTTCCCCATCTCCTCAAGAAAAACGATTTTCAAGGGCCGATTTTGATTTCACATCGGGCTGGCAGATGTGGCACAATCACCTGCGCAATCGTTTCGACAGTCATTTTCGCGAGAGCTTTCGCGATCAATCGCCATCCGGATGTTTCTTGTGAGAGACTGGTGGGCCACTTGAGGTAGTGTCATCCTGTTGTTTTTGAAAAGGCTGAGATGTTTGCCGGAGGAGGCAGACTGTTATGGGCAAGAATTCCTGGACTCGCCGTCGATTCATGGGCGTTAGCGCTGGAACCGTGGCTGCTGGCGCTGCCGCGAAAATCACGCTGCTGGAACCGAGAGTGCTTTCCGCGTTTCCCAGACCGGTTCCAGCGAGCGACACGATTCGTTTTGCTTCGATCGGTACGGGAGTGCGAGGCTGCGAGTTGCTGGGCGCGTCGCTCCGCGTTCCGGGAGTGGAATGCGTAGGCATCTGCGACCTTTATGACGGCCGGCATCAAGCGGGAAGGGAAGCGGTGAAGAAGGACGTTCCCGTCACTCGCCGCTACACAGAGATTCTCGACCGCAAGGACGTTGACGCCGTGATTGTCGCGGTCACCGACCACCAGCACCGGCACATCGTGGAAGACGCGTGCGCCGCCGGGAAAGATGTCTATTGCGAGAAGCCGCTGTCTCATACCGTGGAAGACGGTTTCGCGATCGTCGACGCGGCGCAGAAAAACAAGCGCATTGTGCAGGCGGGCAGCCAGCGCGTGAGTTCGATTCTCTACGCCAAGGCCAAGGAGATTTGGGATTCCGGCAAACTCGGCGACGTCTACTTTGTCGATGCCTACTGGGACCGCAACTCGCCGAGCGGCGCATGGGTTTATCCCATTCCGCCCGACGCCAGCGAGCAGTCCATCGACTGGAATACTTTTCTCGGGCCTGCCCCGAAAATTCCGTTCGATCCGATCCGCTTTTTCCGCTGGCGCTGCTTCAGAGATTACGGCGAAGGCCTTGCCGGAGATTTGTTCGTGCACTTGATCTCCGGGATTCACTTCATTACCAGCACTAACACCATTGCGGAAAGAGCAATGTCCACCGGCGGGTTGTACCACTATAGAGACGGCCGCGAATTTCCGGATCTGATCCAGACTTCTTACGAGTATGCGAACCTCAGGGTCACCGTGCGCTGCAATTTGAACAATGACGGCGGGGAGTTCATCGGCTTCTACGGCAACAAGGGAACGCTGATCATCAAAGACTCGACTCTCACGTTTAAGCCGCAGGACACGCGGCCCGAACCCGAGACCTACTCGACGGTGGGCTGGCCGATGGCGGAGCGCGAAGACTACCTGAAGAAGTGGCACGACGAGCATCCGCGGACGGCGCCGCTAGCGGCGAAGATCGAAGAGGATACGGAAGTATTCGTTCCGCCGCCGGGCTACAACGATGTGGCCGACCATCAAGCCAACTTCTTCAACGCGGTGCGGACTCGCGTGCCAACCGTGGAGAACGAAGTGTTTGGCAACCACGCCGCGATCGGCTGCCACCTGGCAAATTATTCTTACTTCAACAAGTCCATCGCCGTGTGGGATGGCGCAGCGAAGAAGATCAAAGGCTAGCGACGAATTGATCCGGGGCGCAGGAGTCGAATTACTTGCGCCCCGTTTTCTTCTCCGGTTTCTTGGCCTCAGGTTTCTGACTGCCCCCATCTTTGTTTTGCAGGAATGTTCCCTCGCGCAGTTCGGTGAACGCTTTCTGAAGCTGTTCCTGCGTATTCATCACGATGGGCCCGTACCAGGCCACCGGCTCTTCCAGCGGCTTTCCCGAGACCAGCAGGAAACGGATTCCGTCGTCGCCGGCTTGTACGGTGACTTCGTCGCCGGAATCGAAAAGAATCAGCGACCGATTGTCGGCCTCAACCGGGGGCGCAGTATCCGCCCATTTGATGGCCTCAGTGGGTACGGTGAGCGGTCCTGAAGCATTGCAGAATTTTCCAGAACCACCGAAGACATAGGCAAACGCGTGGCGCGTAGTCTCCACTGGAAGAGTTTTTCGCCGTCCAGGCGGAACGCTCACGTCGAGGTAAATCGGATCGGCTGCGATTCCGTCTACCGGACCCCTCTTGCCCCAGAAGCTGCCACACACGATGCGAACCTCAGTGCCGTCATCATCTTTTACCTGGGGGATCTCGCCGGTCTTCACTTCCTGGTAGCGCGGCGGGGTCATCTTGAGCGCGGAGGGAAGATTTGCCCACAACTGGAAGCCATGCATGCGTCCGGCATGATCGCCCTTGGGCATTTCCTGATGGATGATCCCACTCCCGGCGGTCATCCACTGTACGTCGCCGGCGGCGATGGCGCCTTTGTTGCCCATGCTGTCGCCGTGTTCCACGGTTCCGGCGAGGACGTAAGTGATCGTCTCAATGCCGCGATGAGGATGCCAGGGAAAGCCCGCGAGATAATCGGCGGGAACATCGTTGCGGAAATCATCGAGCAGCAGGAACGGATCGAAATCCTTGGTGTTGCCGAAGCCGAATGCGCGGCGCAAATGGACGCCCGCACCTTCCAGGGTCGGTTTCGCCATGACAAGTCGCTTCACAGGTCGAATGGACATGCTTGATCTCCCATCTCACGCGCTTCTCGCACGAGCGCAGCTCTAATGCGGGCTGATTCACTTTAGCAATAGATGAGATTGGGAAGGTTTTGGTTTCAGGGGCGGAGCGAGGCGTCTGCTCAAAAACCTGAACAGCGCCGGAATCAACAAAGGGCGATTATTGGGAGATGCCAGTGACCGAGGGCTTACCGTAATCGAGGTCAAACCCCAGTTGGAGTTTGGCGGCTTCCGACATCAGAGCCGGCGACCAGGTCGGTTCAAACACGACCTGTACGTTCACTTCTTTGACTTCGGGAAGGCGCGACAACTTGCCCTCCACATCTGCCTTGAGCACGTTGCCCATGCCGCAGCCTGGAGCGGTCATCGACATTTTCACATCGATTTTTTTGCCGCCTTGTTCGAGCGCGGCGATTTCGCAGGAATAGATGAGGCCTAGATCGACGATGTTGACTGGAATTTCGGGATCGTAAACCGTCTTGAGCTGATCCCATACCAGTTTCTCGCTGAAGATGCCGTCGGAGGGTTTGGTCTCGCTCGCAGTCGGCGGAGTCAGGCCCAGAGCGTCCGCATCTTTCGCATCAATGCGGAACATGCAGCCCATATCGCTGACCACGGTGTAGCTGGTGCCGAGGAATTGCGAAATCCGCACGCGGCTTCCGGCGGAAAGAACGCGGCGTATGCCGCTGGGAATCTCGATGGCTTCGCATTCGCGCTTCAGGTCGATTTGTTCGTACATAAGTTGACTCCGTCGGCTGGTGAGCTACTCGGTGGAAACCGCGTCCTGCTTGCCTTCCAGTGCGGCTTGCAGTGTGTGCCAGGCCAGGGTCGCGCATTTCACTCGCGTGGGAAACTCTGACACTCCAGAGAATACCGCCAGCTTGCCGAGTTCGAGCTGGCTGCCGTTTACTGAAGCCTGGCCCGTGACCACGTCGTGAAAACGATGGAACAGTTCGTCCGCATCTTGCCGGCTCTTGCCCTTCAAGGCCTGCGTCATCATCGATGCCGAGGCTTTCGAAATGGCGCAACCCGAGCCTTGAAATACGACATCCTGAATCGTGTCGCCCTGCATCTGCAAGTATACGGTGAAGTGATCGCCGCACAACGGATTGAAGCCTTCCGCTTTGCGGTCCGGATTCTGTAACTCGCGATAGTTCCTCGGAGCCTTGCTGTGCTCGAGAATCACTTCCTGGTACAGGTCGCGTAGGTCGCCCATCAGGCGAAGACCTCCTGTACCTTGTGGATGCCGCGGACGAGCGCGTCGATCTCTTCTTTCGTGTTATACAGACCGAACGAAGCGCGCGCGGTGGCATCAATCCCGAAGCGTGCCATCACGGGCTGCGCGCAGTGGTGCCCGGTGCGGATGGCGATGCCTTCCTGGTCGAGGATGGTTCCGATGTCATGCGGGTGGATGCCCTCGATGACAAAAGAAAGCACGCCCGCTTTCTCTTTCGCAGTTCCGATCAGACGAACGCCGGGAATGGCAGAAACCACTTCCGTGGCGTACGCCAGCAGTTCGTGCTCGTAGGCAGCGATGTTCTCCATGCCCAAACTGTTGAGATATTCGATCGCCGCGCGCAGGCCAACCGCCCCCGACATATCAGGCGTCCCGGCCTCAAACTTGTGCGGGACCTTATTGTAGATTGTCTTTTCGAAAGTGACGGAGCTGATCATGTCACCGCCGCCCTGGTAGGGAGGCATGGCTTCGAGCAGCGCCAGCTTGCCATACAAAATGCCGATTCCGGTGGGGCCGTAATTTTTATGTCCGGAGAACACGTAGAAATCGCAATCCAGTTCCTGCACATTCACTGGAACGCGCGGCGCGGCCTGAGCGCCGTCTACGAGAACAGGAATGTTTCTGGCGTGTGCCATTGTCACGATTTCAGCAACGGGATTCACTGTGCCGAGCGCATTCGAGACGTGGCCTACCGCGACGATCTTTGTCTTTGGGCCAAGCAGCTTTTCGAATTCGTCTAGAATCAACTCGCCGCGGTCATTAATCGGCGCGACCCGAAGTGTTGCGCGCTTCTCTTCACACAGCATCTGCCAGGGAACAATGTTGGAGTGGTGCTCCATGGCGGTGATGAGAATTTCGTCCCCCGCGCCCACATGAACCCGGCCATAAGTCTGCGCCACCAGGTTGATGCCCTCGGTCGCGCCGCGAACAAATATGATTTCGCTCGGGCGAGCCGCATGCAGAAACAACTGCACCGATTTGCGCGCCGCCTCGAATTCTTCCGTCGCGCGTTCGGAAAGATAGTGCACGCCGCGGTGGATATTGGCGTTGTCGTGCTCGTAGTAATGGACGATCGCGTCCATCACCGCTTTGGGTTTCTGCGACGTGGCCGCATTGTCGAGATAAACGAGCTGGTGGCCGTGCGCCTTCTCGCGAAGGATAGGGAAATCAGCGCGCACCCGGTCGACGTCGAAATCGAATGCAACGTCGTGAACGCCATCGCGAACCGCGGCCCGGCTAGAGTTCAATGGTGGTCGCGCAACGGTTGTCATCCGGCTTCCTCCTGGTTCTGTGCTGCAGGTCACGCCCTGCGCTGCCCTGGCCGGGCACTTGCAGCAGGCTGCTGCGCCGCAAAATGATTGGCGATCGATTGCAGATGCTCGTGAATCAACCGCTCCGCATGAACGCGGGCCGCACCCGGATGCATGCGATCCAGGCACTCGCTGGCGAAAGCCTGCAACAACAGCCTGCGAGCTGATAGTTCGTCGATGCCTCGCGACCGCAAATAAAACAGCGCGTTTTCTTCGATCTGGCCGATGGTGGCCCCGTGCGTGCACTTCACGTCATCGGCGTAGATTTCCAGTTGCGGCTTGGTATCGATCTGCGCATCGTCGGAAAGCAGCAGGTTGCGGTTGGTCTGCTTGGCATCGGTTTTCTGCGCGTCCTTATGTACGACGATGCGGCCGTGGAAAACCCCGTGCGCGTGGCCGTCCAGGATTCCGTTGTAGAACTGGCGGCTGCCGCAGTGCGGGCTGGCATGTTCCACGTGCATGTAATTGTCGAGATGCTGCCGGCCATCGCCAATGAACAATCCGTTGATCAGGCACTCTCCGCCTTCGCCAGCCAGCACCGGGTGCACGTTGTTGCGAACCAGTCCTCCGCCCAGCAATAACGAATGGGAAGCGACGTTCGCGCTTCGCTCCTGCTGGATGCGCAAGGTCGAAATGTTGAAAGCATCCAGGCTCTCTCGCTCGATCATGTAATGCGCGATCGTCGAGTTCTCGCCAGCGATCAACTCGGTCGCAGTATTGCAGAGCACCACGCCGCCGCCGAGGGAGACGTAATCCTCGATGACCGCGGCCTGGCTCTCGCGGTCGAAAACCAGCAGATTCCGAGGATGGACCATGCGCGGCGTGCCGGCCGCAGTGGATACAAAAAGCAAGTGGATGGGCCCGTCTAACGTCGTGCCTCGGCTCACGTGGACGAAAGCTCCATCCTCCGCGAAGGCTGTGTTCAGAGCGCAGAATGCATCACGCTCAACATTCAAGTAGCGGCCCAGGTGAGCTTCGAGCGCTGGCGTGCGCTTTTCGATCTCTTCCTTGAGGCCTGAGACGGTGATGCTTGTCGGCCCGGTGCCGAATGGAGCCCCGAACTCAGACAACTCGCGGACGAACTGCCCATCGACAAAAACCAACTGGGCGGCAACGCCTTCCACGCGCCACGGCTTCAAATCGTCGCGCGAAAGCTCGGTCGCAAGTTGTCCCGGCAAAGAAAATACGGTGCGAGCTATCGCCGAGACGTTCGTGAAGCGCCAGTCTTCATCGTGCGTGGTCGGGAAGCCGGTCTCGCAGAAGCGGGCAAACGCATCGTCGCGCAGCTTGCGCAGCCAGGGCAGAGAATGGCCCGCAGACCGCTTGGCGAAGGCGGTATAGGTTTCGAGATAGCTTTCGAGGTTTTGAATCGCAGTAGTCACGCTTGCTCCACCAAATCTTCTTGCCTACACCGAAGCGGGCGCAGTTTGCCGCGCCTCGGCTTCGATCCAGCCATAACCTTTTTCTTCCAGTTCGAGCGCCAGTTCAGGACCGCCCGAGCGCACGATGCGGCCGTCGACCAGCACGTGCACAAAGTCAGTGGCGATGTAGTTCAGCAGACGCTGGTAGTGTGTGACCACGAGCATGGCGCGCTCGGGGCTGCGCATGGAGTTGACGCCCTTGGCAACAATGCGCAGCGCGTCGATGTCGAGCCCGGAATCGGTCTCATCCAGAATCGCCAGCTTCGGCTCCAGCACCGCCATCTGCAAAATTTCATTGCGCTTCTTCTCGCCGCCTGAGAAGCCTTCGTTGACGGAGCGGTTCATGAGCTTCTCGTCCATCTCCAAAAGCTTCAGCTTCTCGCGGTACATGGGGAGAAAATCCATGGCATCCACTTCATCTTCGCCGCGATACCTGCGGATAGCGTTCAGCGCAGAGCGCAGAAAATAGGCGTTGCCGATCCCGGGAATTTCCACGGGATACTGGAACGCCAGGAATACACCTTCACAGGCGGCTTCTTCGGGCTTCATGGCCAACAGATCTTTTCCCTTGAACAGGACTTCGCCGGCCGTTACGTCATACGTGGCCCGTCGCGCCAACACTTGTGCCAGCGTGCTCTTGCCCGAGCCGTTCGGGCCCATGATGGAATGGACTTCGCCGGGATTAATGGTGACGTCGATGCCTTTGAGAATCTGGTGTCCGGCAACGGTCGCGTGCAGATTCTTGATTTCGAGCAAACTCATTATTAGTTTCCTTTTCGTTTCTTTCGTGCCGTTCTTCTTTTCGTTCCGTGCTCGCCCGACTGAAATCGCGAACCGAAATCAGGGAAGCAAATCAACCCACGCTGCCTTCCAGGCTCACGCTGAGCAACTTCTGCGCCTCAACTGCAAATTCCATCGGCAGTTCGCGGAACACCTGCTTGCAGAATCCGTTCACGATCATCGAGACCGCGTCTTCCGCCTTGAGACCGCGCTGTTGCAGATAAAAAAGCTGATCCTCGCCGATCTTCGACGTCGAGGCTTCATGCTCCATGCGCGCCGTGGAGTTCTTCACCTCGATATACGGGAAGGTATGCGCGCCACACTGATCGCCGATCAGCAGGGAATCGCATTGCGTATAATTGCGCGCTCCCGTGGCATTCTTCAGAATCTTCACCATGCCGCGGTACGTGTTCTGACCGTGGCCGGCCGAAATGCCCTTCGAAACAATCGTGCTGCTCGTGTTCTTCCCCAGGTGGATCATCTTCGTTCCGGTGTCCGCCTGCTGGTAGTTGTTGGTGAGGGCCACGGAATAAAACTCGCCCACCGAGTTGTCTCCCTGCAGAATGCAGCTAGGATACTTCCAGGTAATGGCGGAGCCGGTTTCCACCTGCGTCCAGGAAATCTTAGAATTGATTCCAGCACACTTGCCGCGCTTGGTGACGAAATTGTAGATTCCGCCTTTTCCGTTCTTGTCGCCGGGATACCAGTTCTGCACGGTGGAATACTTGATCTGCGCATTGTCGAGCGCTACCAGTTCCACCACGGCTGCGTGCAACTGGTTTTCATCGCGGATGGGTGCCGTGCAGCCCTCGAGATAGCTGACGTACGCGCCTTCGTCGGCGACGATCAGCGTGCGCTCGAACTGCCCGGTTTCGGCCGCGTTGATGCGGAAATAAGTCGACAACTCCATCGGACAACGCACGCCCTTCGGTACGTACACGAACGATCCGTCAGTAAACACGGCAGCGTTCAGCGCGGCGAAGAAGTTGTCGGTATGAGGAACCACCGACCCAAGATATTTCTGAACCAGCTCCGGATGCTTCTGTACCGCTTCCGAGAACGAACAGAAGATCACGCCCATCTCGCCCAGCTTCGCCTTGAAAGTAGTGGCCACTGAGACGCTGTCAAACACCGCGTCCACAGCCACTCCCGCGAGCATCTTCTGTTCCGCCAGCGGGATGCCCAGTTTTTCGTAAGTGCGCAGAATTTCCGGATCGAGTTCGTCCAGACTCTTCAGGCCCGGCTTCTGCTTGGGTGCCGAGTAGTAAACAATATTCTGATAATCAATGGGCGGGAACTTTACGTTCGCCCACTTGGGCTCGGCCTGTGCCTGCTCGAGCGATGCCCAATGCCGGTAGGCCTTGAGCCGCCACTCCAGCATGAATTCCGGCTCTTTCTTCTTCGCCGAAATAATGCGGACGATTTCTTCGTTTAATCCCTTGGGGATGCGGTCGTCTTCAATGTCGGTGACGAACCCCCACTTATAATCGCGTTCCGCCAGACTGCGGATGGTATCGAGATTCGTGCTCATTGCATTCTCCCGGATGCGCCGATGATCGTAGAAACCATATTTCCGCGATTGTCGCGGACGGCCGTCAGGCGCATGGGCCGGATCAAATCGGAAAGCGCTACGTTTTCCAGTGCGCCGCGCACCACTTGATTGATGACGCGCTGGTTATTCTTGATGCGGCAGGACGATTCAAGATCGCAGAGCCCGGAAATGTCGCTGCTGCATTCCGTCAGAGCCAAGCGCCCCTCGAACGCCGAGATAATCTCGGCGAGCGAGATGAGATGCGGCTCCCGCGCCAGCGTATAGCCGCCCTTGATGCCACGATGCGACTCCAGCAGTCCGTTCTGCAGCAGAGTCTTCAAGAGCTTGCTCACCGTCGGCATCGGCAAACGGCACTGCGTCGCCAGGTCGCGGGCCGTATGCAGTTCCGTCTGCGGGCCACGAGCGATCTGGCTGATCAGGACAAGGCCGTAATCGGTCAATTTGCTCAGGCGAATCATAGGAAAGCCGTTGTCAAAAATCGGCCAGTTTCGAGCAATCTTGAAACCGTACTGATTTGGTACTCTTTGATTGTAAAGCCTCAGCCGCCGGTTAGGCAAGGGAAGTGGATGTGTATTTTGGGGAAAGACTCAGACCTGAAGAGCGGCCAACAGCGCCCGCTTCCAGCGGTCAGCGTCAATCGTCCAGCAGACCTTCGCGTTTGGGCCATGTTGCAGAGCCTGCGCCCAGACGGCTCGATTGCGCTCATCGGCCGCGACGTTGAGCCGGTCGACCACGGTCATGCCGCGGGTCAGTTCGCTCTGCGTTTCCACTTCCACGTAGTGCGTACTCCATTCGGTTCCAATGGTGGGATCAAGCGCAACCGACATGGCCACTGGGTCGGGAAGGCAAATTCCGTCTTCTCCGGTTTGCACTTTGTAGGCCTCACGCGCGTGGTTGTTGCATTCGATGGCAAAATCGGCAAGTTTGTTGTGGAGCGTGTGGATGCGGACGATGTCGTTCTGGTGAAGCACGGCGTCACCGCGCGAGGTCTGCCAACCGACAAGTTCGACCGGCAAGCCGCTCAGCAAGACGATGCGGGCGGCTTCAGGGTCAACCCAGATGTTGTACTCGGCGGCCGGAGTCACGTTACCTTCGCAGCACGGAGCGCCGCCCATGATGACGCAACGCCCAACCTTGGCGGCAATGGACGGCCGCTTCGCCAGGGCGAGCGCGATATTGGTGAGCGGCGCCAGGGTGACGATGATGAGTCCGGGATTGGCTTCGACGGTTTCGATGATCGCATCGACGGCATGCAAAACTTCGGGAGACTGCCGCGGCGGCGCGTAGTTGTGATCTCCAAGCCCGTCGCGGCCGTGGAACCAGGTTGCATCCTGATACGCCCGCAGCAGCGGTTTTTCCGCGCCCACGTACACGGGAACCGCAGCGCCGCAGAGGCCAACTGTATAGAGCGCGTTGCGTGCGGCTTGCTGCACGTCGACGTTGCCGGCGACCGTGGTAATCGCCGCCACCCGCACGTCGGGCGCCCGGAGCGCCATGATCAGGGCGACAGCATCGTCTGAGGCAGTGTCGGTGTCGATCAGGAAGGTGCGCGTCACGCGAGCAGGATAGCAAATCGGATCAGAGAAACCGAGCAGCGGTAATCGATGATTTACTTTTTCTGGGCGCTCTTCAACTTGGGCGGATGCACCGGCAGCCCAGGGGCTGTGCTTAAGGTCCGCCGGGCCTGGCCTGCTAGCTGACTGCCGGGCGCCGTTTCGTCGGATTAGTAGTGATGGTAAGGGACGCGCCTTCCAGCTTGCGCGAGGTTGCCTCGATGGTCAGGGCCCCCGGCGTCTTCGAAGCCTGCAGTATCACCTGCGCCAAACCGCTGAACAAACTTCTTTCGTTTCCCTTATCGGACTCCTGGCAATTCGGGTCGCCATTGCCCACGCCGATTAGCACTCCTTCGCCCGACACTTTGAACTTGATCCGATTGTCAGCGGTAGGAACGAAACGCCCCTCACTATCGGCTGTTTCGACGCGCACGATCGCGACGTCCTCTCCATCGGCTGCGATTTCCGCGCGATCGACGGTAAGCCGGACCTTCGCCGAGGCCCCGGTGGTCTCGCGTTTCGTCGTGAGCACGACCTTGGAGTCTTTGCTGCCGCGAGCTTCAATGTAGCCTGGCTCGTACTTGACCTTCCACTCCAGATGATGCAGTGCCTCGACCTTCTTCGATCCCAGGCTCTGGCCATTGCAGAAGAGTTCGACGCTCTCCAGGTTCGAGTGCACCCAGACAGAAATCGCTTCGCCCTCTTTGCCCGCCCAATTCCAATGCGGAAAAAGATGCAGCACCGGCTCCTTGCCCCACCATGCCTGGTAATAAAAATAGTTATCTTTGGGGAACCCGCACATGTCGACGATGCCGAACTGCGAGTTGATGCTGGGCCACGAGTAAGGCGTCGGCTCGCCGCGATAATCGAAGCCGGTCCAGGCAAAGCCGCCCGAAAGCCACGGACGCGCCGCATAAAAAGTCCACCACTCCTCGGCGAGTTCGGCCCAGTCGGGATGATTCGCATCGTAGGCGCTCACCCAGTTCCGTACTTTGTCAGTCGAGTAGACACCGCGGGTGGAGACGGTGCTCGCGGTCTCGGTGCCAATCGCCGGCTGACGAGGGTTAGCGGCGCGATACTTATCAATGGCTGACAGGTTGTAGTTGAAGCCCATCACGTCGAGACTCGTCGCCAACGACGCTGTCGGGAGCGACTTGTCATACGTGCCGTTCACAGCGGCCGTGCACAAGCGCGTGGGGTCCAGTTCGTGCGTGCGTTCCTGCATGGTGTGAATTATGTGTGTGCCGATTTCGTTTGATTGCAGCACCCACTCTTCATTGCCCATCGACCACAGGAAAACCGCAGGATTATTGCGATAGCGCTTGACCATCTTTTCCAGCTGCGCCAGTCCTTCTTCATTGGATGACATCTGGCGCGTCTCGCACAGCATCGCATTCCGGCGCGCGCGCAGGCTTCCACCCACTCCGGAGTGGGCATGTTGTGCGAAGTGCGCACCGCGTTGCAGCCCATCCCCTTCAAGACTTCGGCGCGAAAATCCTGCAGCCGGTCAGGCAAGGCAGCACCCACGCCAGCGTGATCGTGGTGATTACAAGTGCCCTGGATGGGAGTCTTCCTACCGTTCAGAAAAAATCCGCGCTCCGCATCAAAGGCGACCGTGCGAACGCCGAACAGGACTTGATCGCGGTCACGTGCAGTGCCGCCGGCCTCCACCGAAGGGATGCCATAATAAAGGTTCGGCTCATCGGGAGACCACAGCGCCGGATGCGGCAGCTTCGCAGTTGCGCTGAAGCTTTGTTTGCCGCCTGCTGCAACTTCCGTAGCCGGCGATTCCGCAGTCGCGACCAGTTTTCCTGCACCATCCAGAATCTTCCAACGCACGCGGCAATTTTCTCCGACGTTGCCGCTATTCTTCACGACCGTGCTCAACCTCAATGTCGCATCGTTTTCGGCCACTTCCGTGCGAACCACGGTCTCCCACTGTCCGAGATGCAGCGCATCGGTCTTGGTGAGCCACACGTGGCGATAGATACCGGCGCCTTCGTAAAACCAGCCGTCGCCCAGAGCCGCATCCATGCGAACCGTAATGCAATTCTTCTCTCCGTAAAAAAGAAAATCGGTCAGATCGAAGCGGAAGGGGGCGTAGCCATTATCATTGCGGCCAATGAAATTGCCGTTGCAGAACACGATCGCGCTGCGAAACGCTCCATCGAAATCGAGGAAGACCCGGCGGCCCCGGTCGCTCTTAGGGACATCAAACACGCGGCGGTACCAGCCCACGCTGGTCTCAGGATATTTGCGGCCCAGCGGCTTGTACCCGTGCGATTCCAGCTCTTTGTCGTAGACGAAGGGCAGCTCCACCGCCCAGTCGTGCGGAAGATTCAAAGCTCGCCAGCCCGCGTCGTCGAACTTTGCCAGAGCGAATTTGAACTCGCCGGTCTTGGCAAAATCTCCCTGCGAGGCGCCGAAGCCCAGGTCCCGAGCGGGATCGCTGCCGTGACCCTGGAAGAATCGCCAATTGAAATCGAACAGAAGTTGCTCCCGCGGAGCGAGGTCGATCGCCGGCGCCACATAAGTTGGACTCTTATTCTCTGCCGGCGCAGCACCATCGAACAGCGCACGGGTCACCGAGAAACGCGGGTTCAGCAGCACACTGCCAGCGGAGAGAACCAGGCCCGAACGGAGAACATCGCGACGATTGCATTCAGACATGGGATGGGACCTCAAAGACCCCGCGGCGAAGAAATCAGATTTCCTGCTGAAGCCCGAAAGCCGAAGCCGGAAGCCCGCCGTCGCGGCTTCTACTTCTTCGCAGCCACTTCCAAACGTGATTCGGCGCGCTGCAGGGAATCCAGAGCCCGCTCTACATCCACTGTCGAATCCCCGCTGGCCAACCGCTGTTCGGCGCGTTCTTTGGCCTTGCGTGCGCGTTCCACGTCAATGTCGGACGGGCGCTCGGCGGTTTCGGCGAGAATGGTCACTTTGCCGGGCAACACTTCGGCAAATCCCCACGCCACCGCGAGTCGCTGTTCAGTTGCGCCCTCGCGGTACGTGATCTCACCCACGGCAAGTTCCGTGATCAGCGGTGCGTGTCCCGGCAGAACGCCCAGATATCCGTTCTTCCCCGGAATCTGGACTTCCTCGGCCGCCGTGTCAACCACCTTCTTTTCCGGCGTAACGATCTCGAGTTGGAAAGTGTCTGCCATAAAACTGGCTTCGGGCTTCGGCTATCGGGCTTCCGCAAAACACGAAGCCCGAAAAGCTCGAAGCTTCAAAACCTACCACCAAAACGCAAACTGCTTTGAGACTGGCCGAAGCCTGAAAGCCGAAGCCCGAAGCTCGCCTCTAAGCTGCCGCCTTCATTTTTTCTGCTGCTTCCAGCACTTCCTCGATGGGGCCCTTCATGTAAAACGCCTGCTCGGGAATGTCATCGTACTTACCTTCTACGATCGCCTTGAAGCCTTTCACCGTGTCGGCAATCTTGACATAGCGTCCCGGCGCTCCAGTAAACTGTTCGGCCACGTGGAAGGGCTGCGACAGGAATTTTTGAATCTTGCGCGCCCGCGCCACCGTGAGCTTCTGGTCTTCGCTGAGTTCGTCAATGCCGAGAATCGCGATGATGTCCTGCAAGTCTTTGTAAGTCTGCAGTGTCTTCTTCACCATCTGCGCCACATCGTAGTGCTCCTGGCCAACGATACGCGGATCGAGAATGCGCGAAGTCGATGCTAGAGGATCGACTGCCGGATAAATTCCAATCTCAGTCAACGCGCGTGAAAGCACAGTAGTCGCGTCGAGGTGAGCAAAGGTGGTCGCGGGTGCCGGATCGGTCAAGTCGTCAGCCGGCACATAAATCGCCTGCACCGATGTGACCGAACCTTTCTTCGTGGACGTGATCCGCTCCTGCAGTTCGCCCATTTCCGTCGCCAGGTTCGGCTGGTAACCTACGGCGCTGGGCATGCGGCCCAGCAGTGCCGACACTTCCGAACCAGCTTGCGTGAAACGGAAAATGTTGTCGATGAAGAGTAGCGTGTCTGCGCCTTCGACATCGCGGAAATATTCCGCCACCGTGAGCCCGGTCAGCGCCACGCGCAAACGCGCCCCGGGTGGCTCCGTCATCTGCCCATAAATCAGCGCCGCTTTCGAGTGTGCGGGATCGCCCGGCTTGATCACGCCCGACTCCGACATTTCCAGCCACAAGTCGTTTCCTTCACGGGTGCGCTCGCCCACCCCGGCAAACACGGAGTAGCCGCCGTGCTGCTTGGCGACGTTGTTAATTAGCTCCATGATAACCACGGTCTTGCCTACGCCCGCGCCGCCGAACAATCCAATCTTGCCGCCCTTCAAAAACGGCTGAATGAGATCGACCACCTTGACGCCGGTCTCGAACATCTCGGCAGTCGTAGCCTGCTCGTCGAACGCGGGAGCCAGGCGATGAATTGGCATTCTTTGTTTGTATTCCACCGGCCCTAACTGATCGACCGGTTCGCCGATCACGTTCATCACGCGCCCCAACGTCCCCCGGCCCACGGGCACGGAGATCGGCCCGCCCTGGTCGATGGCCTTCATGCCGCGCACCATTCCGTCGGTGGCCGACATCGCGATGCAGCGCACTCGACCTTCGCCCAGGTGCTGTTGCACTTCAAGAATTACATTGATGGTGCTGGGCACCGTGAAGCCGTCGCTCACGATTTTCACGGCCTGATAAATCGGCGGCAGCTTGCCTTCGGAAAACTGCACGTCCACCGCCGGGCCCGCGATTTGAATAACATGTCCTACGTTTTCTGGCATAAAACCTCAAACCTGAGCTCTTAGCTTTTAGCTGTTAGCTCTTAGCTTTCTTGTCACGCTTCAAGAAGCATGCAGTCTCACAAACTGCTTCGCTCGTCCCCAACTGCTAAGTCGAGCACTCCGTCGTAATCTCCCCGGGAAAGCTAAAGGCTAAGAGCCAACAGCTAATAGCTTCGTTTCACATTGCCGCCGCGCCGCTCACGATCTCGATAATTTCTTTCGTAATCTTCGCCTGCCGTGCCCGGTTCATCACCAGAGTCAGCGAATCGATCATGTCCGTGGCGTTGCTCGTAGCCGAATCCATCGCAGTCATGCGCGCCGCATGTTCGGCCGCCACCGACTCCATCAACGCCCGGAAAATCTGGATGCTGACGTACTTCGGCAACAGCGCGCGGAACAACTCTTCCGGAGCTTGCTCGTAGATGTAATCCACCTGCGCCGTGCCGAACTGCGAAGCCGCTTCCGGATCCGCGCCATCAGTTCCGTGCATGCCCACCCCGGCGCTGACCGCGGCTTCTTTGGCTTTCTTCTTTTCCTCTTCCGTCATCTCCTCGGCCAGCCGGACCGCCTGCGCGCCGATGTGTTCGATGGGAAGAATCTGTTCCACAATCAAACGCTGCGCAATCACCGACTTGAACTCGTTGAACACTACGTAGACCGCATCGATCTCTTCGCGGCAGTACCGCCCGATCACGTTTTCAGCCAGGGCCCGCGCCTGCGCAAACTCCACCTTGCCGAGGACGCCTACATGCTCACCCGTAATCTGCGTCGGTCCCACGCGCTCCACAGCGTCCACATCGGGTTCATTCTCGATCGATTCCTCAAGCTCCGCCAGGCTGGGCGTCTGCACCTTAGCCGCCGGATAACGACGCCGAAAGAAATCGCGCCCCTTGCGGCCGACCGCTTCGATATCGACGCTCTTCCCTTCTTTTGATTCAAGAAACCGGCTAGCAGCCTTGGTGATGTTGGCGCTGAACGCTCCCGCCAGCCCCTTGTCGCCGGTGACAACAATCAGCAGAATGTTTTTCTCGGTGCGCTGGGCCAGCAGAGGATGCTTCGCCTCGCCCGTCTCCGGATCGTAAATTTCCGCCCGCGCCACCAGCGACTTCAGCACATTGGTCAACATCTGCGCATAAGGGCGCGCCGCCAGCGCCCGTTCCTGCGCCCGCCGCAGTTTCGCCGCCGAGACCATCTTCATGGCCTTGGTGATTTGCCGCGTATTGATCACGCTGCGGATACGCCGGCGAATGTCGAGAATATTAGCCATTGGAAATCAGCTTTTAGCTTTTGGCTCTTAGCTTTCAGCTCCTAGTTCAGCTGCTTCGGATTAGCCACGACCGACGCAAACCCCAAAACGCACGTGCTCTTCGACGCCCCGCTCAAGGCCAAGAGCTAAAGTCAAGAGCTAAGAGCCAAGAGCTAAAAGCTCATTTCGCTACCGCTTCCCGCGCAGCCACAAACTGCTGCTTCGCTTCTCTGATCACTCCCTGCACCTGCGACTTCAACGCGTCGTCAAGAATCTTTTTCTCCATGATGGTCCGCAAGATGCCGGGATGCGCCGCATCCACGTACTGGTACAGCTCCGCCTCGAATTCGCGCACCTGGTTCACCGGGAGATCGTCCAGGAACCCACCCGTGCCCGCCATGATGATCAGAATCTGCTTCGAGAACGGCAGTGGCGAAAACTGATTCTGCTTCAGCAGTTCCACCAGTCGCTGCCCGCGACTCAATTGCTGCTGCGTCGCTTTGTCGAGGTCGCTGCCGAACTGCGCAAACGCCGCCAATTCGCGATACTGCGCCAGTTCCAGCTTCAGCGAGCCCGCAACCTGCCGCATGGCTTTGATCTGAGCGCTGCCGCCAACGCGGCTCACCGACAAGCCGACGTTCACCGCCGGCCGCACGCCCTGGTTAAACAGATCCGTTTCCAGATAAATCTGCCCGTCGGTAATCGAAATCACGTTGGTCGGAATGTAGGCCGAAACGTCGCCGGCTTGCGTCTCAATGATCGGTAGCGCCGTCAGCGATCCGCCGCCATTTTTATCGCTCAGTTTCGCCGAACGCTCCAGCAGCCGCGAGTGAAGATAGAACACATCTCCCGGATAAGCCTCGCGTCCCGGCGGACGACGCAGCAGCAGCGAAATCTCGCGGTACGACGCTGCGTGTTTCGAAAGATCGTCGTAGATCACCAGAGCATGCCGCTTGCTGTCGCGGAAATATTCTCCGATGGCCGTTGCCGCATACGGCGAAATGTACTGCATAGGCGCGGGTTCCGACGCCGAGGCCGCCACCACGATGGTGTACTCCATCGCTCCCGCATCTTCCAGAATCTTCACCACCTGCGCGATCGACGACCGCTTTTGCCCGATCGCGTTATAAATACAGATCAGGTCGTTGCCCTTGCTGTTGATGATGGTGTCCAGCGCGACCGCCGTTTTTCCTGTCTGCCGGTCGCCAATGATCAACTCGCGCTGGCCGCGGCCAATCGGAATCATGCTGTCGATGGCCTTCAGCCCGGTGGCCATCGGCTCGCGCACCGGTTGCCGGTCGATCACGCCCGGCGCCAGCCGCTCCAGCGCGATGAACTTGTCGGAGGCGATGGGTCCTTTGTCGTCGATGGGCCGTCCCAGCGAGTCCACCACGCGCCCGATCATGTTGTCGCCCACCGGCACGCTCATGATGCGGCCCGTGCGCTTCACCTCGTCGCCTTCTTTGATCTCGGTATATTCGCCGAGCAGCACCACGCCCACCTGGTCTTCTTCCAGGTTCATGGCGATGCCGGCCACGTCATGCGGAAAGGCAAGCAGCTCGCCGGCCATGACCTTGTCGAGTCCATACACACGCGCGATGCCGTCACCCAGCGTGATGACCGTGCCCGTCTCGTCCACGGAGATCTTGGTTTCGTAATTCTCGATCTGCTCGCGGATCAGTTTCGTGATTTCGTCTGCCTTGATTTGTGCCATAGAATCAGCTTTTAGCCTTTAGCTGTTAGCTCTTAGCTACCCCAACCCTGCAATCTTCCCATTCCCGAGTCTTTCTTGGCGTCCTTCGCGGCATTTCTTCGCGAACTTTGCGGTCAAAAGCTTTGGACGTTTTTGATCTGCTGACGCCTGATGGCCTAGTCGCCAGCGATCGCTTCCCGAATCTTCTCCAACTGTCCCTTCACCGACCCGTCGTAAATCGTGCTGCCAATGCGCACCACAACTCCACCCAACAAAGACGGGTCCTGTCCAAACTTCGCCCGCACTTTCTTTCCCGTCAGCTTCGCGATCTGGGCTTCCAGCGATCGTTTCTCCGCGTCGCCGAGTTCGCGGACGCTGGTGATCTGCGCCTCGGCGAATCCCAGCCGCGCATCCAACTCCTTCTCCAGTTGCTGGATCACCCCTCCCAGATACTGTACTCTCCGGTGATCGATCAGCACCGCAATCAGGTTGCGCACCGCCTTCTCGATTCCGTCGCGCTTCGCGATCGCATCCAGCAACCGGCGCTTCTGTTCCGCCGGAATCGCGGGATTCTCCCACACCCGCCGTAAATCCGAACTCTCACCCAGCAACCCGGCGATCCGCCGCAATTCTCCCGTGGCACGCTGCGCGTCGAGCTTCTCGCTCAAAACCACGTCCGCGAACGCCCGGGCATAGGTGCTGGCAACTGAAGCCATAAGCTACCTGTTCTCCTTGCCCGCGCCCGGCCCACGCGGGGCGGCGTCCATCTGTCCGGCAAAACCGCGCACCAGCGCCTGATCGGTGGCCGCGTCCACATGAATCTGCTTCTGGGCCAGGCCCACCGCCAGATCGGCGGCGTACGCCGTCAACTGCCGCCGCGCCGCTTTCGCCGCCGCGGCAATCTCCAGCTCCGCCATAGCCACAATCTTGCGGGCATCTTCTTCCGCTGCCTGCTTGATGCGCGCACCTTCCGCCGCGCCTTCTTTCTCCGCCTCGTCGCGAATCATGCCGATTTCCCCATCCAGCTTCATCAGTCGCGACTCAATCTCGGCCAGCTTCCGCCGCGCCTCTTCGCTGGCTTTCTGCGCCTCCTGCATCGCCTTCTGAATCGCCGCCGTTCGGTCGCGGAATATTCCCGGCAGAAACTTGCGCCCTGCCCAGAACACCACGCATGCGATTACCACAAAGTTCGATATCACGCTCAACCAGTAGGAGCGCTGCAGGTTCAATCCCGTCCACTTCGAGATCAGCCGAACCGATGCGGACTGCTTGAACTCCGCCATCTCATCCGTATCCTCGCCGGCAGCTTCGCGCGTTTCATGCGCCAATTGACGGCCCGGGCTGGCCGGCTGGTGCACCGACTCTTTCTCTGGCTCAGGCTTCGCTGCAGGCTCCTGCGCGCACAGCGATACCAGAGTTCCAGCGAAGCCAAGCAACAAGGCCAGCAAGCACCCGTGGAGCATCGCCGCCGAAAGCGCATTCTTCCCTGGCGTCATGTTTTTTCTGAACGTCATCGTTCCGTTCATCGTCCCGCTCCTGCCGGCTGCAGCACGCGGCGCACAATTTCCCGCGCCAAAGCTGCCGCTTCTCCGTGCAGACCTTCCTGCGCTGCTGCCCGATCGCCCTCAATCCCGTTCTTCGCCGCCTGCACCTGCGCCTGCGCCCGCTTGCGCGCTTCCGTCACCGCAGCCGCCCGCGCCTGCATCGCCGCCTGCCGCTTCGCCTCCTGCGCTCGAAATACCGCAGCCCGCGCCTCCCGCAACTTCTGCTCGTATTCCGCGGTACGCGCTTCCGCGGCGGCAATGTCGGCCCGCGATTTCTCCACCGCGCCTTCCGTCTTGCTGCGTCGCTCCTCGAGCACCCGCTGCAGCGGCTTGTGCACAATGCTGGTATAGAGCGCGTAAAGCAGCGCCAGCAGAATCACCGTGGGGACCGCCCCGAGCAGTAATTCCCCTAGTTGATGCAGCGTTTGATCCATGCTGTGCTGATATAGACCGGAAAAATGAGGGCTATGAAAACTGTTAAGTCTAACGTCCCGAAGAGTTTGTGTCAACGCGGAGAGGCGAGCTCTCAGCCAAGGTTTAGAGCCCGCATGAATCCAATTTCGGGAAAGTTACGGCTGCCATCGCGGACGGACTGAAATCCCACCCGGTTGATTCCCTAAGCCACTAAAAATGCGGACTTTAGCCCACACGAACGGGTCCGACTCAAAGTTCCGCTCGGCGAACTGCCAACCCTCATGTTGCAGTCCACCCAACGCACTATGCAGAAATCTGCAACTACCCCTTGACTTCCGCGTAAACAGGTCTAGCATGGAAGTATCACCTCCGATCCAATTCAGGATCGAATGGGCCGATAGCCAAGGAATGTCACCGCTTCTTGGTTGCCGGCCCATTTAATTTGTCGCAGATGCTCATGGGACAGCCGCCCTCGGCTGTCCCGTCGGGCGAAGCTCGACAGGGTTTTTCGTCACCGCGTGATTCCCGGCACTCCTCCGATGTATACTCCCACCCAGTTTCCGCCGAACCCTGAATAAGGCCCTCACCAACGGCTCGGTCTGCCGTCCAACATTATTCTGAGGAGTTCATCATGCGTCTGTTTCGTCTGCTGTTGATTTCTGTCCTCGCCCTCTGCGCCTTCGCGCAGGCTCAGAACATCGACATCCCTTATCAGAAGTTTACCCTCGATAACGGCCTCACTCTGATCGTGCACGAAGATCACAAGGCGCCCATCGTGGCCGTCAACCTCTGGTATCACGTCGGGTCGAAGAACGAGAAGCCGGGCAAGACCGGGTTCGCGCATCTTTTCGAGCACCTGATGTTCGGTGGCAGCCAGCACGCCCCGGGCAGCTACATCAAAGCCCTCGAGGCCGTGGGCGCGACCGATCTCAACGGCACCACGAATGAAGACCGCACCAACTATTTCGAGAATGTCCCCACTTCCGCGCTCGACTACACCCTGTGGATGGAAGCCGACCGCATGGGCTATCTCGACCTCAGCCAGAAGACGCTCGACCTGCAGCGCGGCGTGGTCCAAAACGAAAAGCGCCAGGACGAAAACGAGCCCTACGCGCTGGCCGAAGAAGCGATTTCACAAAACACTTATCCCGCCGGACATCCCTATTCCTGGCCCGTGATCGGCGACATGGCGGACCTCGATGCTGCCTCGTTCAAGGACGTGCAAGAGTGGTTCAAAACGTACTACGGCCCGTCCAACGTTGTGATCGTTCTGGCCGGCGACATCGATGCGAATACCGCGAAAGAGAAAGTCCAAAAATATTTCGGTGACATCCCTCCTGGACCTCCCGTAACCCACCAGCAGGCCTGGGTCGCGAAGATGACGGGAACGCATCGCTCCGTCAGCCAGGACCGCGTTCCACTCCCGCGAGTTTACATGGTCTGGAACGTGCCGCAATTCGGCAGCGCTGACGCGGATTACCTGCGTCTGGTGGCCGCCTGTCTCGGCCAGGGCAAGACGTCGCGGCTTTATAAGCGCCTGGTCTATGACGATCAGATTGCCAGCGATGTCAGCGTCGATCTGGATTCCCGCGAGATCGGCAGCCAGTTCGACATCCAAATCACCGCCCGCCCGGGACACAATCTTGAAGAGATCGAGAAGGAGACCAACGAAGAACTCGCGCGCTTTCTAAAAGACGGCCCCACTTCCGAAGAGTTACAGCGCGTGCAGACCCAGTACCTGGCGAACTTCCTGCGCGGCATCGAACGCATCGGCGGCTTCGGCGGAAAGTCCGACCGCCTTGCGCAATACGCCACCTTCACCGGTAATCCCGACGGCTATAAGATCAGCCTGCAACGCATCCGCGAGGCTACCGCCGACGATCTGAAATCGGCGGCCAAGCGCTGGTTAAGCGACGGCGTCTACATTGTGCAAGTCGTTCCCTTCGCCGAGTACAAGCCGGCCAAGGCGGAAATCGATCACGCCAAAACGCCGCCACTGGGTACACCGCCCGACCTGAAGCTTCCCAAGCTGCAACGCGCGGCTCTCTCGAATGGCCTCAAAGTCATTCTCGCGGAACGCCACGAAGTCCCGCTGGTCCAGTTCTGGATGGCCTCGGACGCCGGCTACGCCGCCGACCAGTTCACCAAGCCCGGCACCGCAAAACTGACAGCCACTCTTCTGAAAGACGGCACCACCACCCGGAACGCGCTCCAGATCAACGACCAGGCTGCCCTGCTGGGAGCCAACCTGGAGACGCGCTCCAATCTTGACTTCAGCTTCGTCACCCTCTCGGCTCTGAAAGCGAAGCTCGACCCTTCGCTCGAACTTTTTGCCGACGTGATTCTCAATCCGTCGTTTCCGGAAGCCGATTTCAAGCGTGAACAAAAGCTGCAGCTGGATACGATCGAGGAGGAACAGAAAGACACTTTCCAGATCGCGCTGCGTGTTTACCCCGCTCTCATTTACGGGCCGGGCCATGCCTATGGCAATCCGCTGACCGGATCCGGCACCACGGCCAGCACACAATCCATCACTCGCGAAGATCTCATCAAGTTTCACCAGGTCTGGTTCCGGCCTAACAACACGACGCTGGTTGTCGTAGGAGACACCACGCTCGCCGAACTTACGCCAAAACTCGAAAAACTTTTCGCCGGATGGAAACCCGGTCAGGTACCGGCGAAGAACCTTTCCACCGTGAAGCTCGCGACTGAACCTAACGTCTACATCGTGGACAAGCCCGGCGCCGGTCAATCTCTGATCATCACCGGCCACGTTTCAGTCCTCGCCAACACGCCGCAGGAGATTGCCATTCAGGCCATGAATGACGATCTCGGGGGAGCCTTCAGCTCCCGTCTCAACATGAACCTGCGCGAAGACAAGCACTGGTCCTACGGAGCCGGCAGCTTTTTCTTCAGAGCGCGCGCCCAGCGTCCGCTGATCATCTACGCGCCCGTGCAGACCGACAAAACCAAAGAATCGCTGCTGGAAATGACCAAGGAAATTCAAGGCATCCTGAAAGACCACCCGGTCACCGCCGACGAACTGGCGCGCATTCAGGCCAACGAAACCCTGAGCCTGCCCGGATCGCGCGAGACCGACGATTCCGTCGGACTCTCCATCATCGAAATCCTGCAATACGGCTGGCCCGACAATTATTACGACACCATGGCCAGCAAAATCCGCGCCTTGAAAACGTCCGACCTGGACGCCGCCGCCAAACAAACACTCCATCCCGAAGCCATGGTATGGGTCGTAGTCGGCGACCGCGCCAAAATCGAGCAGGGAATCAAAGACCTGGGAATCGGCAAAGTCCGCATCATCGACGCGGATGGGCACCCGATGTAAACGAGTCGAGACGCCGGGAAAAAAGAGTGCTACAGGGTGGCCCATCCTTTGCGCCTTTTGCAAAGGGTGGGCATTCCGAAGTACCGAAACAACGTGACCTGGGTGCCCCATTTCTCGCGTCCTTTGCGAGAAGTCGGGCTTTCCGTGAGTGTCGCCTCAAATGCTCTAGAGACACTCGAAACATTACCGCGCCACCCATTCCCTCACCCTCCGTACCACCGACTCCGGCGCCTCCACTTCCATCACCACCGCCCCGTCTTTATACGTCCGTGAATAAATCCGCGCCTTAGCTTCCAGCATAGCCAGGGTCTTGCCTTCTTCCTGCGGTACGCGCAGATGCACCCGGCTGACACGATCTTCTTCGATCATGGCGTCGACACGCTCCAGCAACCGATCCAGCCCCGTGCTTTCCGTCGCCGAAACGTACACCGCCATCGACCCCTCGCGCCGCGCATCGTTCATCAAACCCTCGGCTACTTCCACATCCAGCAGATCGACTTTATTCATGACTCGCAACCGCGGCTTCTTCTCCACTTCCAGTTCTTTCAAAACAATCTCCACCTGCGCGTCCTGCTCGGCCGAGAGCCGGTTGCTGGCGTCGGACACATGCAGAATCAGAGACGCCCGCTGCACTTCCTCGAGCGTGGCGCGAAACGCCGACACCAGCGTGTGCGGCAGGCTGCGAATAAATCCCACCGTATCCGACAGCAGCACTTTCCGCTTCGAAGGCAACTCCACGCCGCGAATCGTAGGATCGAGCGTCGCAAACATGCGCGGGGACGCCAGCACTGCCGCGTTCGTCAGCGCGTTGAACAGAGTTGACTTTCCCGCGTTCGTATATCCGACCAGTGCCACCGTCGCCACCGGCGCCGATTCCCGCCGCTGCCGCTGCTGCGCCCGAATGCGCCGCACATTTTCCAGTTGCTGCTCCACGTGCCGCACGCGTCGCGCAATCTTCCTCCGGTCGGTCTCGAGCTTCGTTTCACCAGGACCGCGTGTGCCAATGCCGCCGCCCAGTTGCGACATCTCGAGGCCGTGCCCCTTCAGCCGTGGCATCATATATTGCAGCTGCGCCAGCTCCACCTGCAGCTGGCCTTCCCGCGTGCGCGCGTGCCGGGCAAAAATGTCGAGGATGAGCTGGGTCCGGTCGATCACTCTCCGATGAACAATCTTTTCAATATTGCGCTGCTGCGAAGGACTGAGATCGTGGTCGAACAGAAGCACATCGGCGTTCACCGATGCAGCCGCGCCGGCAATTTCCTCGAGCTTCCCCGCACCGATTAACGTTGCAGGATCAGGACGATCCCGCCGCTGCAGAATTTCTCCAACAACTCGCGCCCCGGCACTCTCGGCCAAAGTACGCAGCTCCGCCAGCGATTCGTCCGCGTCGAACTCAGGAATGCTGGGCTTGCTGCCGCCCGACTTCGTAGTAGCGCCAACCGCGGATGCAGTCGCAGCCGCCGAGCCATTTCTGCCAGCCCCAGCCTTCGCCGCCCCCGCAGCCGCATCCCGCGCTGCCTGCGCCTGAGCGGTAACCGCGCCGCGAGCCCGTCGCGAGCGCACTTCCAGCCCCACCAGAAACGCACGTTCCTGCCCCGTCGCCTCAGGCGCAGGGTCGGAGCCGAGAGGCACCCGTCCCCGCGCATGCGCGTCATCGCGGGAATGCCTGGACTGAGTACCGCGCAATCGGAAACGCTATCCTTCCGTGCCGGAGGCGCTGGCCGCCGCAATCGTCGAAGGAGTCGCCGTACTCGACGCCACCGCCGGCTTGGCCTCGGAATGCGCCAGGTGTGCGCCGTGCGCCGTCCGGCCCATCACCACGGTGGAGATGGCGTGTTTGAAGATCAACTGCTCCTGCCCGCTGGCTTCCAGCACCACCGAATACTTGTCGAAGGACCGGATGCGGCCCGTTAACTTCACCCCGCTCAAAAGATAAATGGTAATGCTCATTCTCTCTTTGCGAGCAGTGTTCAGGAAGGAATCCTGAATGTTCTGCGCCGGCTTGTTATTATCCATTTGCCGATCTCCTTATGAACGAACCTCGGATCAACGGCCCTTCCGTCGGCTGGGCCGCAGGTCGGGCTCAAAACAACAGCATGTTTCTGACGGGCCTTCCCGCCTGACGCAGAAACACGGGGGGACATCCGCTGGCCGCGCCTTACTGTCATTTCCGCAAGCGCCGTCGCCAGAAGTCAATACCGAGTACGATACGGCGTCCCTGCCAGCTTTTCAACCGTGAACTGTACCCTGAACTGTAAAGACCCTTGGCACGCCGGAATCTGCTTCGCCGGGTGGCGCAAGGTTGCGAAGTAAGATCACCCAAATGGTTGACATCATGTCACATCCCAGTGCAGACTGGCCTCGTTTCGCCGGAGCATCTTTTGTTGCAGAGCTGTCTCCTGGCTGCGGCGCTCTTCGTCTCGTGGCCCCACACCCACGCCGTTGAACCTGTTCTGAATTCGCAAGGAGGAACTTGATGCACCACTTCGTCGCAGCCCTAGCCTCTCTCGTCCTGCCCACCGTTACCGGCAAGGAGGCCGTGCAGCTCATCCTGCGGTGGTTCCACATCATCGTGGGCATCACCTGGGTCGGCTTGCTCTATTTCTTCAACCTGATCAACGTCCCCTTCATGAAGCAAGTGGACGCCCCCATGAAACCCAAGATTTTTCAGTACCTGACCCTTCCCGCCCTGAACTGGTTCCGATGGAGCGCGCTGGCTACCGTCTTTTTCGGCTTATGGTACTGGGGACAGTTTCTAGTGGCGCCCGATGCGCAACGCCAGGGGGTTGGTCAAGGCAGCACCTTCGGCCTCTTCTTCCTGCTTTGGATCGGGGTCTGGGCGATCCTTTTTCTCCTGATCAAGAAGGCCACGCCCAGCGGGTACGTTTTAGGAATCGTGACCGCCATTCTGGTCTACGCAGCTGGATGGATATTCGTGAACTATAACCCCGTCGGAGGAGACGACAACCACGTGCTCGCCATCGGTGTCGGTGGTGGCATGGGAATCGTGATGCTGTTCAATGTCTGGGGCATCATTTGGCCGAATAATAAGAAAATAATTCGCGGAACTCTTGCCGGCACCCCTCCAGCGGATGCCCCCGCGCTGGCCCGGCAGGCCTTTTTGGCATCGCGAACCAACTTCTTTCTCTCGGTTCCGCTTTTGTTCTACATGGCGGCTGCGTCGCACTTTTCGACCACCGTCATATTCGGGAAGTAGAGGTTGATGTTCGGGATGTAGATAAGAGGCCTGGCGCTGTAAAAAGGCCGCACGCTACACGTGGCCGATTTCTTCCCCTAAAACGCAAGGGAGCCGGAGTCCCGGCTCCCTGGAATGCCAACAGCGCCGGGTCGAGGCCAAGGAACCGCAACTTCCGGAGGGCATGCGAGAAAACGGGTGTACAATTCCGCATATAGTCTACTGCCCGCTGGAGGTGCGCATGCCCGCCCGCCTGGCTTCTCTCCTTCTGGTACTTCTCGCGCTCCCTGCCGTCAGCCAACAAACGAGCCAACGGTCGAGCATCCAGGAGCGAATCAGCAAGAAAATGGATTGGCACGACCAAATGGCGACCGGGACTGCCTCTCAGGACACAACGGGCGCAAATTCGGCCCGAGCGCAATCCCTTCACCACGACGCCGAAGAGTTGCAGGCATTAAGCGTGTCCGTGTACTCCGATCTGCAGCAACTACGCAAGGGCCTCCTGGCCAAGGACCTCGACGAAAAACTGAAGAGGATGGAAAAGCTATCCAAGAGGCTGCGGCGCGACATGCAGCCCTAGCCTGTTCTTCCCACCCTTTCTAACGCCCATCCTTTCAAGTGTCATCCTGAGCGGAGCATTTGCTTTCGCATCGCGAAAGCAAATGCGCAGTCGAAGGATCCCTTGCAGTCGAATACGCTGCGGAGGCCGCCCTTGTAGAGTGCACAAAAAAACGGTCCCGGTTTCCCGGGACCGCATTTACAAGCGATTCAGTTAGAAAACGATCTTGGCCTGAAGCTGACCCACGCGTCCGGCTGGCAGACCGTTGAAGAACGAGCCGTAAGGCCCGGTCGGCGGAGCCGCCTGTCCATTGACCTGTCCGCAGGACCCGCCCAAGCTTGTTCCCGGAGCCGGGGTCGAACAGCCGGAGCCTCCCCAGGTGTCGACCGGGTTCTGGAAATTCGGGTGGTTGAAGATGTTGTAAATGTTCGCACCGATCGTAAGCTTGATCCGTTCCGTGGCATGGAAGTTCTTCGCAAACGAGATATCCGAGTTGAAAAACCCAGGCCCGCGGAACTGGTTGCGCATTTGCGTCGGGAACAGCCCCAGATTGTTCGCACTCATAAAGTCTGCTGAGTTGAAACACTGGCTGTGTCCGTTTACGCAGCTTTGCTGTGCATTCAAGCTGGTCAGCTGGGCCGGAGTGTTGTTGACGGCTGTACTCACGGTGTTCGCGATCCCGGTCGTACCGTCGACCACCGTGAAAGGCAGGCCGCTGCGGGTGATGAAGTTCTCGGACAGCATCCAGCCGCCCAGAATGCTATTCGCCATCCGGTTGTTGAAGTGGTAGGGCTCCGTCCAAACCCAGTTCGCATTAAACTGGTTGCGGATATCGTAGTCGGCATTGCCGTAATTGTTATTTCTCAGGCCCAGAGGATTGATCTGCCCAAGAATGTTGTGGACGCCGACGTTCAGCAGCCCTCCGTTGGAGATTTCGTCAATGGCGTGCGCCCACGTGTAGTTGGCATTCACCACCAGGCCGGACGACATACGGCGCGTATAGGTCGCAGTCATTTCGTTGTTGTTCGATACGGCCCCCGAATAAAATTCAGAAAATGCGCCGAACCGGCCATCGGGCGTAGAGGTTGGGTAGTTGGCAATTTTGGGGTTGATGTTGCCGTTCCCGATCGCGGCAACGCTCGCGTTCAGCGTGCCGTTTTGATAGACCTCGTGGTAGCCATGATGACCCACGTAGGCGATGGTGATCCTGCTCTTGCTGTCAATCTCCTGCTGCACCTGGAAATTCCATTCCTCGTACTCCGGAGTGCGAAGCTTGGTGGGGAATCCGAAAGTGCTCGGCGGCGCCCCTCCAGCCGCTCCAAGTTGCGCAGCCGTCAAGCCGTTGGCGAAGGAAGGAATCCCCAGCGCAGCGTTTCCGTTGCGGATAGTGTTCGCCGTGTTAAGTACGGTAGCCGTCGCGCCGGCCGGATCTGCCCAGTGCACAGCGGGCCCGCCGAAGTCTGGTCCGATCAACTGGACCGGAACCAGATAGGGTAGCTGCACGAAGTTGTCGGTAATGAATGCCGGGAAGGCATCATAGAAAATCCCGAAGCCGCCGCTGAGCACCGTCTTGCTGTTGGCACCCGGTGACCAGGTAAAACCAAAGCGCGGAGCGAGATTAATGGCGTCCACCGAACTAAACGCATCTTTGCGTCCGGCGACCAGCGCTGCGTTATAGGGGGTGTTTGCACCCTGTGTCTTAATTTGGTAAAACGGCGCATTGGGCAAGGTGAAGCAGTTGGTATCGCAAGTCGGGTTGAAGTTATGCTCCCCGCGCAGCGCAAGAGTCAGCTTCAGTCGAGGCAACACAGCCCACTCATCCTGGCCATAAATCGCGAAGCCGCCCGTGTTCATGGGCGCGGTCGGATGAAGCGGATTGTTCTGGACGTAGACCGTTGCATTGCCACTGAAGAAGTCCGATAAACCTGGCTCGACCAACGGAGTTGTGAACGTGGAAGCGTCGTAGTTCGTAATATCGTAACGGCGGAAGTTGGCGCCGACCTTTACTGTATGCCGCCCCAGCGTTTTGGCGAAATCGTCAATGAACTGGTACTGCGTGACGTTCCGCCCCTGGGGAAAGCTTACATTTGCCGCATTCAGTCCGTTCGGGGAAGCATTGCCCACGAGATATAGGGAGTACGGGAAGGGCGAAGTGGCCCCATTCGTATTCTCCGTGAAAATTGCGCGGTAGTAGCTGATCGCCGCGACCGCGTTGTTGGAGGTTGTGCCGTTGAAGGTGCGTGACCAGTTCAAGCTATTGTTGTATTCCGGCTGATAGCTGGCTGCCGAAAAAGCGGTGGGATCGATCGGGTCCGCGTAGGTGGCCTGCTTGCCCGTATCAATATCAAAACGGAAAAACAGGCGGTCCTTCGTTCCGAAGTTCTGGTCGAAACGCCCGATTAGCAGCGTCTCTTTCGCGGGCAGCGCCGGGCTTGCCTGGTAGGACTGCAGGCAACCGGGACCGGCCGCCAGGGCCGCGTCGGCAATTGCCCCCGTGAACCCATCCGTGCAGCCGTTTACGCCGCCGAAGGGAGAGCCAGTGGCGAAGCCTGGAGCAGCTTCCCAAAGCGACTGCGCCGCTTTGTAGGTTGTAACGGTAGGGGACGATGCTCCAAATTTGGTCGTCACGTTAGCGAGCGTGTCCGCCAAGAATGCGGTCGTAGGTGTTACCACTGTTTGCGACGCGGGCACGATATAACGAATGCCCTCGGTGTCGATAAAGAAGAACGTCTTGTCCTTCTTGATCGGTCCGCCAAAAGACGCCGCCCACTCGTTGTTGTTGGCAAAGGGACGACCCACTGCCGGGCTTTGCGCGGTGTTGAACCAGTCGTTCGCATCCAGGAACCGTCCGCTCCACTGGTACTCCACGTTTCCGTGGTAATTGTTGGTGCCGCCTTTGCTCACCAGGTTGACCTGGGCTCCTGCCTGTTGCCCGTACTGGCCGGAGTAGGCGTTGGTGATGACGCTCGCTTCCTCAATGCTGTTCTTGCCCAGCATCAGGTTCGTCGGACCCGAGTTGTTCAGGTTGAGGAACGGGTCCATCTGATTCTCGCCGTCTACCGTGAACATGTTCGAGGTTGCGGGCAGGCCGTTGGTGTTGAAGTTGCCGTAACCGCCGCCGGTGTTCATGTTGATCCCAGGCGCGGTATAGGCCACGGCCGTCAGGTCGTTGCCGCCATTGGGCAGGTTCTCGACCAGGTTGCGATCAAAGTTGGTGGACATGTCGGCGGCCTCAGTGTCCAACAGAGGCGCCGCGGCAGAGACTTCAACCGTGGTTCCGGCCGCGCCCACTTCCAGCTTTGCGTTCACGGTGGACACCTGTCCGTTGTTCACTCCAACCTTCGCCGCAAATCGCTTGAACCCTTTGGCGTCGACGATAAGTTCGTAATTGCCCGGGTCGGCCAGCGGGAACTGGAAAACGCCCTGCGCGTTGGTGGTGGTGTCGGCCGAGTAGCCTTTATCCAAGCTCCTCAAGGTGACGGTGGTGTTGGGAAGAACCGCGTTCGACGCGTCCGTAACCGTTCCGTTAATGGCGCCCTTGGTCGCGCTCTGCGCAAACAACGAGCCCGGAACCAAAACTAGGACGGTAGCTGCCAGCAGCAGAAAACATGCCCCTGCTTTTCTAAATCGCATATCCTGACCTCCTCAGAAATTTTCAACGAAAAATTCGGATCGGAGCGCCTGGGCTTTCCTGGGAGCTGGCGCGCGTTCCGGCGAATCTGAACTTGTGATTGCGTAAACTTTTGATTCCGTGCTGGATCTGGGAACTTATCTAGCGAAACCCGGCCCATCGAAACCCGGCCCGTTCGAAACCGGACCCTCGAAACTCGCCGATCGAAACCCGGTACAACTTGGCCACCCGTCTATCGCGAGTGTGCCAATTGAGCGCAGTAAAAACGCCACTCAACTACTCCTCACAGTGCAACTGACAATCCAAAACAATGGCTATACAAACACTTTGTTTTCAATCAGTTGTTGTTTTATGCATGCAGTGTTATATCGAAATGTGTAGTAACTGTCCAGCGAAATATGTTATTTGGAATGTGTGACTTCCGCGGGTCCTCGCGATACCGTCTCCCGCGGCCGCCCCTCACGCCTTCCTCGCACCTTGGCCGCTCTTCTTACGACCGCGCAGCCTGCTACAATCGCCCTTTCGTGAACACCCCTTCGACCCCACCTCCGTCGCCGTCCAGCGGGGAAAAAGACTCGCGCTCGCTCGCGGCGAAGCCCCAGCATGCCGCGCCTCTCGACGCTGTGCCCATTCTCGATCTGCAACGCCAGTACGAACAGGTTCGCGCGGAGGTTTTGCAGGCTGTGGGGCGGGTGTGCGCTTCGCAGCATTACGTGCTCGGCCCCGAGGTGGAGCAGTTCGAACGCGAATTGGCCGATTTCTGCGGCGCGCGCGACGCCGTGGGATGTTCCTCCGGCACCGACGCGCTCTGGCTGGCCCTGGCTGCCGCCGGCGTGCAGCCCGGCGATCGGGTTCTGACTACTCCTTTCAGCTTCTTCGCCTCGGCCAGTTCGATCGTACGCGCGGGCGCGCGCCCGGTCTTCGCCGACATCGAGCCGCACACTTTCAACCTTGATCCCGCGAAGGTGCGCGAGCTTTTGCATAGCGACGGCCAAACGAAGATGCGCGCGCTGTTGCCGGTTCATCTTTATGGCCAATGTGCGGCCATGGACTCTTTCCAGCAACTTGCGGACGAATTTCATCTGACCGTGATCGAAGATGCCGCGCAAGCCATCGGCGCCGCCTGGATTGACGCAACACAAATTGACGCAACCCAGATTGGCGCAACCCGGATCGACGCAACCCAGAACGCACGCCGAGCCGGAAGCCTGGGCGCGGCCGCCGCTTTCAGCTTCTATCCCACAAAAAATCTCAGCGCTTACGGCGAAGCCGGACTGGTCACCACCAGCAATCCCGAGATGGCCGCGCATATGCGCCGCCTGCGTAATCACGGCAGCTCGCGGCGCTACCTGCACGAAGAAATAGGATGGAACAGCCGCCTCGACGCCATGCAGGCCGCCATCCTGCGCGTGAAGTTGAAATATGTAGAAGGATGGAACCAGGCTCGCCGCGAGCGCGCCGTGACCTATGATCGTTTACTTGTGGAAGCCGGGCTGGCGCGGATGACGCAAGCCACCACGCCCGCACCGCGCACCGGCCAATCAGCGCCGCCCGCGCCTCGCACATCTCAATCAACAATCAGCAATCAACAATCAACAATCGGTTCAACAATCGCGTCAGCGCCCGACGACTTCCCGATCCACCTGCCGCACGCTGCGCCGCGCGCTCACCACGTTTTCCATCAGTACGTAATCCGCGCCTACCGCCGCGACGACCTGCGCGAATTCCTCACCGCGCGCAAAATCGGCACGGAAATCTACTACCCCATCCCGCTGCACCTGCAGCCCTGCTTCGCCTACCTGGGACACCGCGAAGGCGACTTCCCCGAAGCCGAACGCGCCGCCAAAGAAGTCGTCGCGTTGCCCATGTTCCCCGAACTCACCGAAGAGGAACAGCGCTGGGTCGTCCAAAGCATCGCCGATTTTTATTGCTAGGGTTGTGAAAGCACGAGGCTCGTGTGGCACAGGGCCCGTCCCCACACCGGCCCGTTGGAAATCATCCGCCGTTCAGCCCACCGCCGCTAACCGCCCGTCGATGCTCCCGTCCAACCCTCTTGCATAAAGGTGTCCTCATGTTGAAATCCGAGTTCCGCATCGCGGTTGCGCTCTGGTTTTCCGTGACTCTCGTCTCCGCTCAGCCCGCGCCGCCGCCGCTCTCCACCGCCGACGAAATCCGCGCCGGCGACGCGCTCCTCGCTGCCTTTCAGAAATCTCAGGGATTCGCCGACACGCCTGAATCGACGGCCATCGAGGCCTATCTGCAGAAAGTCGGCGACAAGGTCGCAGCCAATGCCAAGCGCAAGCTGCCGTATAAGTTTCATCTCGATCCCCATCCCGGCTTCCGCAGCGCTGTGGCCTACCCCGGCGGCGAGATCGTGGTCGGAGGCGGTGTTCTCGCGCTCATGACCCACGAAGACGAACTCGCCATCGTGCTCGGCCATGAGATCTCGCACATCGACCTCAGCCAGTGCGCGCATCGCGTGGTCGATTCCATGCAGAAGGATCACCTCACCGCCGACCAGTTCGACAAACTTTCCATCGAAGTCTTCGGAGGTCCCTACGGCAAAGACGGCGAACTTGCCGCCGACCGCGAAGGCGTGAAGCTGGCCGTCGCCGCGGGCTACTCGCCGCATGCCGCCGTAGAACTGCTGGAAATGTTTCAGTATCTCTCGCGCGACTCGAAGCCCGCCCCGCGCGCGGATGCGCCCTCTCTCGAAGAGCGCATCCAGCAGGTCCGCGACCAGATCAAGAGCGAACACTGGGACGACTCGAAGCCGGAACAGCCGCTGAATCTGCCGTAGCGTAACCGCGAAACTCGGCCTACAAACGTCGAAAGAAGCTAGGAGAAAAGTGATGGCGTTGACGAAAGACTTCAAAGCGACAGTGCGCGCCCGCGTGCAACGCGATCCCGCTTTCCGTAAAGAACTTCTCCGCGAAGGGATCGAGAGCTTCCAGGCTGGGGATGTGGAAACCGGCAAGAGCGTGCTGCGCGACTACATCAACGCCACCATCGGCTTCAAGGAATTGGCCGCCAGCACGCATCACTCCTCAAAAAGCCTGATGCGTATGCTCGGTCCTTCGGGCAATCCTCACGCTCGGCACCTTTTCGAGATTGTCTCCTGCCTCCAGGCAAAGGCGGGGGTGCAATTTAAGTTGAAGGCATTGACGACCGCAGCGGGCCGCTAAGGCATATTGCGTGCGCCCGGCAACCCCCGGGGTCCAGTCAGGAAATTCGCCCGAACTTCCTGCCACACCCAACAGGGAAAGGGTTAGGACTAATGCTCCAAACAATAGCCTTCTCAATCGAGGGCCTCCGGGATGCTCTCCTAACTTCCCTTAGACACCGCAACGCCGAAATTGCGCCAGAGGGAATCACCTCGGCAGCGGTCCAGCCTACCTCTGCCGATGCTTCGCGGCCCTCGGCGCCGTCTTCTGTTCCCCCGGCGCTAGCACCCTTCTCACGATCGGCGTATTCAGTTTGTATTTGCGTTGGCTGATGTTGCCGTCGTCATCTTTCACGCGCACGATGAAGACGGGCAGATTGCCTTCCTTATCGAAATCTTCGTGCGTTACCGTGACCGGAAGCACTCCGTTCAGGCCATGCTCGCGATAGGCGGTTTCGTAGCGATGCTTCTTGGCGTTCCAGGTGAACACCCGCAGCTGGTCGAAGTCATAGGGCAGTCCGTCGTGAGGATCGGTCAGCACGCACAAATATTGCGCAACGTCTTTATGCACTCCCTTGTCCGTGTCCGGCACTTCATTCAGAGAGAAGAACGCGACAATGCGCTGCCCCTCGGCGTATTGCGCGATGTCGAGCGGAGCGTCCACGTCGACCATCCGAGCGAGCACCCAGCCCACGCGCCCCTGGCTGTCCCGCACCAGCCACCAGTCTTCGAGCACCGGGCCAGCGGGAGCCTTGGCGCCTCCTCGTGATTGCGCTGCGTTCGGCGGAGCCGCGGCCGCGGACGCTCCCACTTGCTTCTCCGCCGTGTCCCGCTTCAGGATGGAAACCTTGGCGCCCGAGCTCAGCTGATAAAGATGTTCGGTCTCGCGCCCGGGAGTGACGTGCAGGTTGGTGTCGTTGCGCAGAATCCCCGGAGACTGCACCGGATCGTCCTGATTATCCTGCGTGAGTTTCTGAATCGCGTCGTAAGTTTTCTGGTCGACCAGGTAGCGCTGCTCGATCCATCCCTCGGAACCGTTCGCGGTGCGCACCCGCGAAAAATGTTTTTCGCGGTCCACCACTTCCACCCGGTCTCCGTTCTTCACCGTGCCCACGCGGTTGTAAACGGCGGCCACCTGATCGCGCAGCGACGCCTGGGGCGCGGACACATACGCCACCTCGAGCACGCGGCGTCCGCGGTGGCCGCATCCCGGAAGCGCGGGCAAGATGACGACGGCCAGCAGGAGGGTCAGAGCCACGCGACCCAGGACGGCCCGGCAAAGATGCGCTGGAGGAAACGGTTTCACGATGGCGGTGCCTTCACTATAGCGCGTCCCGGCGCACGTTTCTGCACACGAAGGTTTACGGAGAATGCACGTCCGGGCTCAATGTGGGGGCTGATGTGGGGACTGGCGAGAGCGCCCGTCCCCACATCAGCCCCGAGCCCCGAGCCCCGAGCCCCGAGGCCCGAGGCCCGAGGCCCGAGGCCCGAGGCCCGAGGCCGTCTCTTCTCTCAGGTATACTGACGCACCAATATCCTGTCGAAACGGTACCTTCACTCACCACAACCTCACGACTCATGAGGCCCACCATCTATTCCGACTCCACGGTTTCGGGCCCTTCTTCCGGCCGCCGGCTCCAGATTCTGTGCGGCGCCCTCATCGGCGCATTGCTGCTGGCCGGAGCCGCAGCCCTGGCAGCCTCGTTCGTCCCCTTCCGCGTGTTGCTGGACCGAGTGCGCAGCGTGTCTGACAGCGGGCAAGGCACGTTTTTCAGTCCTGAGTATTACCACGCGATGCAGACGCGGCTCCGCCTCATCGCCATCGCCAACCTCGCCGCCGGAATCATTTTGCTGCGGCTCCGCCGGCCGATACTTGGTTGGGCCCAGCGAATTTTCTCGGACTCGCAGATTCTCGCCAGAGACTTCCGCGCCGCAGCAAGCTCACTGCCGGCCATCGATCGGCTCACGCTCGCCGGCCTGACCTTTTTCGCCGCGATCCTGCGCATTCCATTTCTGTACCAACCCATGCGTTACGACGAGGCCATCACCTTCCTCGAATACGCCTCGCGCCCGTTCTACGTTGCGTTGTCGTTCTACAGCACACCGAACAATCATGTGTTCCACACGCTGCTGGTGCGGCTGGCGTATCTGGGGTTCGGAAATCATCCCTGGGCCTTGCGCTTGCCCACGTTTTTCGCGGGACTGTGCCTGGTGCCCGCCACCTACGCCGCCGCGCGCAGCCTGTACCGCAAGTCAGGGGCGTTGTTGGCCGCGGCGCTCGTAGCCTCTTCCTCGATATTGATCGAGTACTCCACCAACGCGCGCGGCTACGGCATGGTCTGCCTGCTGTTCATGATGCTGATTCCGCCTGGCGCCTATGCGCTGCGTCACCGGAACTGGGCGGCATGGCTGCTGCTGGCCATCGTTGCGGCGCTCGGCTTCTTCACGATTCCCATCATGCTTTATCCGTTTGGAGGAGTCGTCGCGTGGCTGCTCCTATCGGCCGTGATCGGGAACGCGAACCAAGACGCACACCAACACGCGCAACCAGATAAGAATGGAGACAGCCAAGAAGACAACAGAGGCGACAACAAAGAAGACGCGCAGCCTGACCTCCGCAGCGCCGTCAGCGGACTTTTCGCGGTCTGCGTTTTGACCGTGTTTCTGGCCGGGGAACTCTACAGTCCAGTGCTGGCGGTCTCCGGACCGACGGCGCTGTTTGCCAACAAATGGGTCGCGGCTAGCCATTTCTCGGTTTTGCTCTCCGGCCTGCCCGCGTCGCTGGCCTCCACCTGGCGGCAGTGGAACCGCGACTTGCCCGCGTGGCTGGCGGCGGCGCTGGCGGCCGCTTTCGCGATCTCCTTGTTATGGCACCGGCGCTGCGGCCGGCAGCGTGTGCCGCTTGCGCTCGCGTTGCTGCTGTGGACAGCGCCTGTGGTGTTGGCCCAGCGCGTGATTCCCTTTGAGCGCGTCTGGCTCTTCGCGCTCCCGCTGTATTTCATCGGAGCGGCGGCGGGATTGGCGGTCGCGCTCGAAGCCGTTCCCGGTCGCCACGGTGGCCTCTGGCGTGGCCGTCTGCATTCGCGCCACGCCATCGCCGTGATTGCGGTTGTACTTGCAGTATTTGCCGGTGTGCGCTCAGATCGGGGCGTTGAGAGTAATGGCGCGGCTCACCGGTCCTCGATTTATTCGAGCAGGATTTACTTAAGCAAGATTTATTTGAGCGAGATTTATTTGAGCAATGAAAGCCGCGGCATGCCTGCTCTCGCCGCCTGGCTCAAAGGACAGTTGCGCTCCGGAGACGTGATCGTCGCCGTGCCTCCTTCCGACGGACCGCTTCGTTACTACCTGCAGCACGAAGGCGTACCCATTCCTTTCCCCGCCGACTACAACGGTTCCGGCCCGCGTCGCAGGTTTGTGGTGGTCAACGAAACTTGGGGCGACACGGTCCCGCAAGTTTGCGAAGCCGCAAGACAACCGCACCAGCAGAATTGGGACGCCAGACTCGCCGTGCAGTTTGAATCGGCAGCGTTGTACGAGGTGCCTTTCGTGCCGCAAGACCACTGAGGACGCCACGGCGTCACTCTTAAGTCCGACTGTCGGTGCAATAGAAAAACGATTGCAGATTTTAGATTTGTGATTGCAGATTGAAACCCGGGCCGCGAGCCCAGGTTTTAAATCTGCCATCTAAAATCTAAAATCTGCAATCTAAAATCTTCATTGCCCGCCACCCGCACCGTCCTCCGAGGTTCCTCGACCCAGGCCTGACATCCCGCAGCCGCTTCGGTTACCATGAAAGAACGGATATGCGCAGAAAATTAGCGAACCAAATGCTTATCAATCGATTTCCCCTGTTGGCTTTATTTCTTTCGCTTGCTGTCTCTTGCGCGCCGGCGCAAGAGCCGGTGAATCCCGCGCTGCGTCCGCCGAAGGGCGCGCAGGTGGCGATTGTGGTATTCGAGGACTTGCAGTGTCCCGATTGCCGCCGCGCCGCGCCGCTGGTGGAAGAGGCGGCGAAAACCTACAAGATTCCTGTGATCCGGCACGATTTTCCGCTGCCGTTTCATACCTGGTCCTACGAAGCCGCGGTGATGGCGCGCTATTTCGATACTCATTCGAAAGCCCTGGGCAACGAGTTCCGCGATTACATTTTCGCGAACCAGCTGGAAGTGACTCCGCAAAATCTGCGTGGCTTCGCCGACCGCTTTGCCGCCGATCACAAAGTGGAGTTCCCCTTCGTAGTCGATCCCGAAGGCAAGTTCGCAGCCCTGGTCAATGCCGACAAAGAGCTGGGCAAAGCCATCAAGATCGAGCACACGCCCACGCTCTACGTGGTGAGCAACAAGCGCAACGGCAAGCCTTTTGTCGAAGTGGTAGACCGCAGCCAGCTGTACGCGCTCATCGATACCATGCTGAAGGAGTAGCTCCCGGCTTTCAGCTTTCATTTCTCAGTTGCACGGAGCCGGCAGTTGCGTCGCCTCTCGCCCAGCTACACTGTTCGCCTGTGCCCATTCTCAATGCGTGCGATGGTTACGAAACCTTAAGACGGCCACAAACGGTCGAGTGGCGGAGTGTGCGATCGGCCCCTCGCGTTAGAACCGGACAGCGAGGCCGGCGGAGATCCGACCGTTACTGTTGGCGAAGGAAACCTGGTTGTCGACGAATTTGAAATTCGTGAGCAGGTAGTCGGCCTGTGCGCGCAATGCAAGGTAGCGTGTGAATCCGTAATCCGCACCACCCCCCAGAGCCATAGTGAAGGCATGATTTTGCTGAAAGTTAGCTCCGGTTCCGTTCTGATTTGCGAGAGCGGTTCCCAGTAAGACATGGGCAAACGGAGTGAGTTTATGCAGCCCGAGAGAAACCTGCGGGCCGAACAATACCGTGTGCACACTGGAACTGCACGCCCCGCTGACCCCAAAACAGTAGACCGAACCCTGATCATGGTGAAAATAGTATCCACCGAAATCTGCGACGACCTGCGAGAAGCGGTTAAGCTTGAGATTCGCGGAGGCGTTCCAGCCCCGGCTCAGCCTGACGTTGCAGAACTCTAAACAGTCGCCGGTGAAGTCTTTCTGCGCAGTTGAATAACCGCCGAAGATCTCCACGCGATTCGCGGATTGGGCCCAGCCGCCGACGGCCAAGAACATAACTGCCAGTACCAACGTCCATCGCGTGAGCATTTAGAGTTTCTCCTTAATTGGCTTTCGCTAAGGCCTGCTATCCCCCCTGCGGTTTGGGCACGTGCCGAGTTGTGGTCGATCACAATATCACAGAAGTTCAGATGCGCTTCTGCGATGGTCGATAAATAGCCGTCGTACGCATCGCCCGGAGAGTGGTTCACGGTGCGTTCATGCGCAACCCGGAGCGGAGCGCTCGAACGGGAGCGCTCTAAGTTGTTGAGCCTACGTGAAAGTTGTTGATTCTTCGACGAGGTGGTCTGGCTGCGTGCTGCATGCTGCCAGCCGACTGCCGCTTCACTTCCGGCTAAGTTGTTGAGTCTACGTGCATGTGATTGATTCTACGTGAGTGGCGTTTTCAGGTCGAAAATCACACCCGGCAGCCTGCCTGGAATGCCCCGTAATTGCGTTTGCAAGCCCGCAGAACGCGTTCGAGGGACCGGGGATGGGTTCAGGGTCGTCCGGCTGGAAAGCTTGCTCAGGAACGCTTCTAATGACGATGTTAGCTATAAGCTAATATTCCGTGGCCCTTGTGGAATCAGCATTTTACGTGCGATCTGCATGGAATCAACAACTTAGAATTTACTCTTGGCATAGTGAGACCTGGAAATTATTGGACCCGGGGGCGCCGGGCTTCGCCCAGGCTTGGACAGCCGAGGCGGCTGTCTCTACGTGGATTGTGCGGAAGCCCGAAAGCCGAAGCCCGACGCCGCAGTTCTCACTCCGGCCGGCCAACGTAATGCGCCTGCGAGTGCACGGCTTCGTGGTCTTCGAGCGATTCGAGATGCGTGACCACTTCGGCGGGACTGGCCAATTCCACGGGCAGACGCTCTTCGAGCGCCGTGGCCAGGCGATGCGCTTCTCCGACCGGGGTGGCGTGAGGAAACAGCAAATGCACTTCGATAATCTGGCGATAGCCGGTGGTGCGGAAGCGCACGCCGTGATATTGCAGCCCGAGTTCGGAGCAGAGTGAATCCAGCTTGCAGCGAATCTGCTTGCCCGCATCGGGATCGGAATAATCGAGCAGGCCCACCACCGAGCGCCAGGCCAGGCGTCCGCCAGACCAGAGAATATTCGCGGCGACGGCGATCGCAATCAGTGGATCGAACGGCTTCCATCCCGTGAGCATCACGAGGCCGAGTCCGGCGACCACGCCGAAGCTGGTAAGGCTGTCGGTGAGCACGTGCTTGCCGTCGGCTTCGAGAATGAGCGAATGGCTGCGCTTGCCTACGCGCAGCAGATACCATCCCAGCCCCGCGTTAAGAATTCCGGCCGCCAGCAGCAGCACGACGCCGGAGCCCAGGTGCTCTAACTTTAGTCCGGCCATCCATTTCTCGATGGCCGCGACCAGAATCCAGATGGCGGCCACGATAATCATGGCGCCTTCAAATCCGGCGGAGAAAAATGTGATGCGTTCGTAGCCGTAGAGGAAGTTGGGCGCGGCGGGCTTGGTACTCAGCCGCAGGCTGAACGCGGCGAAGGCCACAGCGACAACATGCACGACAGACTCGGCGAAATCGGAAAGAATCGCCGCCGATCCTGTCATGAGGTAGGCAGTAGTCTTGCCCAACAACATGAGCACGCCGATGCCGAGAGACAGGCGCATGGCAAAGCGCGCCGCGCGCAATTCTTCAGGGTCGCGGTAACCGCTTGCCGGACCGGACGCGGCAGTGATCGAGTCGGCCATACGCGCTCCTGACGTGGAATTATCCTAAGTCTACGCTGACATGCGCGCTGGAGGTTGAATGTGATGGGGATCACAGGGGTCTGTCCGCCGGTTTGCCCAAAGGTTTCCGAAAGATCTCCGCCCGGAGTCGGAGTTGGATTCCCGGATGCCCCACACCTAGATGGAGAGGTGGATCCACAGGTGACAGCAGGCTTAGGCTAGCTGGGCGCTGACTCTACGCTGGCGCCTTTGAGGTGAGAAGCGCGGCGGCGGGCTGGTCGAGGTAAACCGTGGTGTTGGGGTGAGTGCGCAGAATCGAGGCGGGCGCCAGCGGACTGATCTCGCCCTCGAGGCAGGCGGCGACGGCTTGCGCCTTGCGGGCGTCGGGCACGGCACAGATGATTTCCCGCGCCTTGAGAATCTGGCGGATGCTCATCGAGATAGCTTGCCGCGGGACCTCGGAGAGATTTGCGAACCAGCCTTCGCCGAGCTGCTGCTTCCGGCAGGCCGCGTCGAGCGTGACCACCAGATAGGGCTCCTCGGTTTCGAAATCCGCCGGGGGATCGTTGAAAGCGAGGTGGCCGTTTTCGCCGATCCCGACCAGGGCCAGGTCGATGGGTGCCTTCTGCAATTCCTTTCCAACCACTCGGATTACTTCTGCCGGGTTCTGTTCTCCGTCGAGGAGATGCAAATTTGTGATGCCAACTTTATTGATCAACCGGGTGCGCAGATAATTTCGAAAGCTGGCCGGATGGTTCGCCGGGAGTCCGATGTATTCGTCGAGATGGAAGAGTTCGACTCGGTCCCAGGCGATGCCCTGCAAGCTGGCGAGAGCGTCCAGCAATTCAAACTGGGATGCTCCGGTGGCGGCGATGATTCGCGCTCGGCCGTTTTTCTCGATCGCCTGACGAATGGTGTCGGCAGCCTGCTCGGCGGCGGCTTGGCCGAGGGAAAGCTTATCGTCAAATATTCTAGTAATCATTTATTCGCGCCCTATTATCTTGGATGTTCCCTGGCTGCCGGGGAGAGCTTTTAACCGCAAAGATCGCAGAGAAGTGCCGCCGAGGACGCTGAGGATCGTCTTTTTGCGCGAGTCGGCTCAGCTGGTGCGAAAGGCTAGCGGCGACGTTGCGATCTCTTGGCCAGCCTGCGCTGCGCTTTCTGGTTTTTCTTCATAGCCTTGCGCTGCTGCCGGGCTGACTTCTTCACTGACTTTTGATATTGCTTGGCGGCCTTGCGGGCTTCGCGGCCGTTTTCTCCGATGCGCGTGTTTTCCGGCTTGGTCGGCAAGGACCAGGCGGGGGTTAGCGCAATCAAGAGCAAGAAAGCGGCGATGCGTTTCATGAGCGAGTTCGGGACGATGCTGCAGCGATTTTACACTGAAGGCTGCATCGGCCCGGGGCCAGCCTGACGCGGCTCCCGCCTCTACGACGGCGAGAGGCCGGCTGGCCACTTCTCCACGCCCGCCGGAACTGCGCCCTGGAGCAGAGTGGCTGAGGGTTTGGCGGACGACCGGCTAATCATTAATCATTTGGATAAATGTAGGCCGGAGAATCGCCGTAGTCGTAGCTATAGTCCCCCCACCACGGGCTATAAGCATAGGGCGGCCAATACCAGAAGGGGTCCCATCCCCAACCACCCCAGCCGAGCCCCCAACCCCATCCCCAACCGCCCCATCCCCAACCACCCCATCCCCAACCACCCCATCCCCAACCACCCCATCCCCAACCGCCACCGCCCCAGCCCCGGCCGGGATAGCGGCCGCGGAAGCCGAGGCCTCCGCGGAAGCCCGCGTTGCCCGCTCCGAGGCCAGCGCGGTTGACTGTGGCGCTTGTGCGCGCGCCTGTCGCCCCCGATGCAGCCGGGCCGCGGGCGCCTCCGAAAGAGTGGAACTGGCCGTCGGCAAGGGTGGAGTGGGCGCTCGCCGATACGCTGGCGGATCTTCCGTTAGTGTTTGCGGCGGTTGATCTTCCCGTAGGTGAGGCGCCAGCCGGGGACCTTCCAGCCGGGGACCTTCCAGCCGCGTTCGCGTTAGCCGCTCGGCCTGCTCCGGCACTGTTGCCTGATGCAAAGGAATGCCAGCCGGGCGAGGTGTCATGGGCGGCGGCGGTTGAGTGGCTTTCGAAGGACCAAGATCGGGAGGCGGCGGAACTGCTTGCCGATGCTCCGCGCATGCCGCCGTAGGAACCGCGACTTCCATAGGAACCGCGTCCGCCGTAGCCGCCATAGCCACGACCGCCATAGGAACCGCGTCCGCCGTAGCCGCCATAGCCACGACCGCCATAGGAACCGCGTCCGCCGTAGCCGCCACCACCGTGATAGCCGCCGCCATACCCACCACCGCTGTGATAGCCGCCGCCACCACCGCCGCCGTGGAAGCCGCCTCCGCCGCCGAAGCCGCCGCCACCTCCTCCACCGCCATGTCCTCCACCACCACCATGACCTCCGCCACCACCATGCTGGGCGAAGGCGGTCTGCGGCACGAAAACTAACGCGAGAGAAGTGATTCCGGCAAGAAGCGCATTGAGAAAGGTGGATTTCCTCATGTCATTACCCTCCACCCCTGGCGGGTTGGCTGCCCCGGGAGGGCAGCCCTCATTCTAAGTTTGACTCTGATTCTAGCTCGAAAGTTGCCCAGCCGGATGGAAAATAGGGGAGGAACGGGCCTTGCTCCGGGAGGGTCAAAACGATCGGTGTGGTGAGCTTCAGCTCTCCGGCGGCAGGAGGTCCGCTGGCCACTTCTCCACGCCTGGCGGAACTGTGCCCTGAAGCACGGCGGCGAAAGCGGAGAGCGTTTTGCGGGCGTCGCCGATCGGGTAATAGAAGGCTTCCCAGTGGTCGCTATCCTCGCCGTCGTGATTCGGAATTACGTATTGGAAATGACATGCCTCTTGCAGGTCGCGGTAGGCACTGGAGGCGCGAGTCTCAATGTCTGCCAAGTCCTTGGCTGAGAGGTTTTCTTTCTGGCGGCGAGTACGGCGCAGGAGCTTGCGGCGCATGACGTCGGTGAGAAAATCCGGCAACGATACGTTGCGCTCGGGAGCTTTCAGGTAAACGATCTCTTCCTGCGACAGCGGCGAAATAAAAATGCTGAGGCGATTCACCCCGGCGAGGCCAGGATGCGTCTGCAGCGCCCGGGCTACGTTGATGTTGCCTTCGAAGAGAACATCAGTACGCCGAAGTGCCGCTTCGAGTTCGGGAAGGTTCAGCGCTTGCAGATCAGCTCGCGCTTCCAGCACGGCGTAGCGAGGGTCCGCGCGCAACGCTTCGACCTGAGCGCGGGTGCGGAAATGATAGTCCACGCCGTCGCGTTCACCGGGACGCGGAGCGCGGCTGTTCACCAATACGAGCGGGTGAAACCGTGCGCGCAGCTCAAGATAGAACTTCCCCAGCGATTTGCAGAGCGGACTCTTTCCGACACAGGAAGGTCCGCTGAGAATTACCAGGCGTCCGGTCTCGACAGCACTCACGGGTTACGACCTCGTGGCTAGGCGGCAGCCGCGTGGTGCGGGTAGCGGCCGGTAACTTTGCGGAAGAATCCGTGCAAGCGATGGATGCCCCCAGCTTTCGGCAAGAACATGAACGGACACTGCCCCGGAACCACCTGAATCCCGCGCTCCCGGCAGAAGTCGACGGCCTTCACGCTGACGGCGCCCTGGCCCGCGGCGCGGTACATCCAAACTCGGCTGATGTTCGCTTCGGCGCAGTCGCGCACAACGTTTTCCGTGGCTTCCGGGGAAGTCATCAGGAGCACGCCTGCGACCGGCGGCTGGATGTCCTGTACGCGGGCGAAGCAGCGGCGTCCCTGCACTTCGGTTGCGTTGGGATTCACCGACACTACATCATACCCGCGTTGGCAGAGTTCTTTGAACAGACTGGCGCTGAAGCTGGCGGGGTCCCGCGAGATGCCCGCCATCGCGATGCGTTTCTGAGCCAGAAAATCTTGGATGATTTCAAGCGAAGCAGTTGGAGTTGGCATGAGCCCTCCTTGGCTGAAATGGATGAGTCGGTTGAACGCTTGTTTCTATTCTCGCGCCTCACGCTTGTCAGTGATCAGAAACACGAGGGGTGGAGGGCTCGCGCGCGGCGTAAGAGGTGTTGAAAGGGGGGCGCCGGGCTTCGCTCTGGCTTGGACAGCCGATGGGGGCAGTGAAGGAACGAGATGGGTTTTTTCTTCGGGGCTGCAATGCGGGAAGGGGCTCGCAGAGAACGCGAGAAAATGGCAAATCCGGCGCCCCAGAGAACACGGTGCAAGTTTCGAGTCGTGTCCCGTTCTCTATATTCGGAATGGGCTGGGCAGGATCGGGAACGGCCGCGCGGGCTAGGGGAGCAAGATAAAGACAAAAGACCCAAGCCATGTACTGTCGGGGGTCGAGCGCGATCCGGGCATTCTGATAAACTTAGGCGATCTGAGGCGATTCCTTATGTTGACTGGGCGTAAACCGGCGTCAATACTTACTTTCACGGTTCTGTGCGCACTGGCCTTTGGGGTCAGTTGCAAAGGGTTCTTCCCACCGAACACTCTCACCGCGGTCTCGATCCAGCCTCCGACTCCGCAAATCGAAGCGGGTGCAGCGAATGCCCAGACATTACAAGCTTGGGGTACTTACCAGGACGGCTCGAGATCGCAGATCACAAGCGGCGTGGTATGGACCAGCAGCGATGCCAACGTGCTGCAGGTCGGCGCGACCACTGGCGTGGCCACGGGCGAGGGCGCTGGCGGCACAGCCACAGTCACCGCCGCTGCCCAGGGCCTCAGCACCACTGCTTCGGCGACTGTCTACCTTGGAAGCATCACCAGTTTTGAAGTATGCACTGGCGCGTTCGGCGCTACAACTTCTTGCTCCAGCGGCTCCAGCCCTCTGGTTTGGGACGCAACCGCCTCAACAGGCACCCCGACTCAGACCTTCATCGCGCAGGGTGTGTCCAGCGGCACAACACTTGACCTTACAACTGCGTCCACGTGGACAGTGGTGACGCAACCGGCAACCGGAACGATTTCGTGCTCAAATAGCGGTGCATCTCCGGAGACGTGCTCTGTGACCCAAGGCGCCACAGTGAGTCCCCCTACCTACGTTATTACCGTGACCTACGGCGCCAGTTCCTCCTCCGCATCGGCCACAATAAACGTGCTCGTGAATTAGGGCTTGGGCGACGCACCACTCGTATCGGTACCGCAAGCTGGATTCGGAATTTCGGTTCTCGGGCTTTGAATGGGGGCGCTGGGCTTCGCCCTGGCTTGGACAGCCGAGGCGGCTGTCTCTACATGAGCTGCGCTGAAGCCGAAAGCTACGGCATGAAGACTAGTTGGCGCGTTTGCCTTTGGCGATGCGGGCGTCGATGGGCTTGCGGCCGGCGAATCCTTCCTGGGTGCCGTGCCAGTGGGTGATGGATTTTTCGCCCAGCTTCCAGCAGAGAAGAATGACCTGGCCTTCGACGTCGCAGGGAAAATCGAGGAGGCCGATGCTGAGATCTTTGACTTGCACGCCGATGGAATCAATTTCGGCGAGGGCGTCGCGCACTCGCTGTTCCGCTTTGGCGCGCTCGGCTTTGCGGCGGGCCAGAGGAACGATGTCGACGAAGGTGCCGCCATTCAAGAAGATGCGGTGATTGGTGGCTTGCATCTCGGCGTCGACCTCGTCCATCAGTTGCTTGCCGGCGATGGCGCCGCGCAGAAGCGACTCGAGCACGGAGAGCAGCGACTGGGCTTCGTCGAGAGTGAAGGTGCGGTCGGGCATTTGGGGCGCTGCGTCGCGCTGGTAGTAGTTTACAGCATTTGGGGAATAGGGGTCAGGGGCTGGACGGCAGGGGCCAGGGGTCAGGTGCAAGTGTTAAGAGCTGAAGCGCTGCCCAACCACGCCAGCTACCCTGATTGTCTTTGTCTCTATTCTTTCTTGTTTTTTCCTGCCTCTTCCAATCCTCTCGCTGTTCACATCGCAGCCTCAGTCGAGAGCTGATCCCTGATCCCTAGCCCCTGATCCCTATTTCGCCGGCGGCTTGAAGAATTCCACGTCGATGTTGAGCGTGAGTTCATCGCCGACTACGCCGGGAGCGCCATTCACGCCGAAATCCTGGCGGATGATTTTGACCGACGCGGAGGCGCCATGACGCTGGTTGCCCCAGGGGTCTTTGATGGCGGGGGTGGGGCCGTCGACATCGAGCACCACTTCCTTGGTCACGCCGTGAATGGTGAGGTCGCCAGCGATTTTCAGCTTGCCGGGTCCGGCGGGATCGACCTTCTTCGATTTGAAAGTGATGGTGGGAAATTTCTGCACGTCGAGGAAGTTGGGGCTGCGCAGGTCGTTGTCGCGCATTTCGACGCGGGTGTCGACGGAACTGGCGTCGATGGTGGCTTGGATCTGGTCTTTGGCGGGATTGGCTTCGTCGAGCAGGATGGTGCCGCTCACTTTCGTGAACGCGCCGCGAACGGTGGAGATGCCGAGATGGCGAACGGTAAATTGCGCGGAAGAGTGCATGGGATCGATCTGCCAGGCGTCTTTATTTTGAGTTTGATCCTGCGCGGCCGCAGTGAGGGCGATCAGGATGAGGAAGAGTGCGATGACGAGTGCGGATCGAGTGCGGGACATGAATGCTCCTGAGGGTGGATTTGAGGTTCGTACAGTGTAGCAGGGCTGGCTGTTTGACCATCGGGCTGTCGGACTGGGACTCCGGGCTTCGCCCAGGTTTGGACAGCCGAGGCGGCTGTCGCTACGTGGGTTCTGCAGAAGCTGGTTCTAGCGGCCATGGGACGGATCTGCGGTGGTCGCGGAGTCTACGTCGATGTGCAGGCGCTGGGCGGCGGGGATGCCGGAGGCGTAGCAATCTCCGTCGTGGTTGTAGTTGGTGCAATGGGCGGCGCCTTCCGTGCGCGGGGATTGGGCGAACTGCCAGACTTCGGCGAAGCTCACTCCACTCTGCGTGGGGCCGGGCGGATTCTTCGGAAAAGCGCAGCCGGGCGCGGGCGGGCAGGCGTCATTGATGGCCCAGTAGACGATCTCTCGGCCAGCGGCGTTGGCGCTGATGTCTTCGGCGGTGACGACCTTGCCTTCGTCCGGCGCGGGGACGCCGGAGCAGTAGATGCCGGCGCGGAATCCGGCGGTGGTGACTCCGTCGACCCAGGCGTAGATGTAGGCTTTTTGTTCGGGGAGCATGCGTCCGCCTTGCTCCTGGTCGAGGAAGATGATGGTGTGCGCGGGGAAACCTTCGCGGTGCGCGGCGGCGGCGGCGGCTTGCGCGTCGGATTGGCCGAGGCGCGTGGCTTTGGCGACGGTTTTCAGTTCGGCCGATTTAAGTTCAGCATAGAGGCGTCCGTTGAAGAGCACGAGAAATCCGAAGCCGGCGGATTTGACGGCAGCGCGGTGGCCGGTCCAGGAGTTGATTTTTTCTCCGGGCGGATCGTTGAGCCAGTAGCCGGTGTAGGCGAAAGTTTCGTGCAGGGCTTTGAGATTGGCGTCGCCGGGGTAGGCGTTGCGGTCGAAGCCGAGGTAGGCGGATTGCGCGGTTAGTGTGGCGCAGAAGAGGATCGACGATGTGGCGAGCCGCGATACGTTCATCTGCTTCATCCGCCGATGTGGACCATGGTTCTGGAGGCGGGGACGAAATCGGGCTCGCCGATGTGGTGGCGTGCTTCTTTTTTCTGGATCACGCCTTGAATAAACTCGGCTAAGTCTTCGTCGCTGGCGCCGCGGCGCATTTGGGCGTGCAGGTCATGGTCCCACACCGAAAATAAGCAGGTGCGGATTTTGCCGTCGCTGGTGATGCGGATGCGGCTGCAGTGTCCGCAGAAGGGATGGGAGACGGGAGCGATGATGCCGATTTCGCCGACGCCGTCGCCGAAGCGGTAGCGGCGGGCGGTTTCGGAGCGGGCGTGCGGGATTTCGACCAGCGGACGGTACTCGGCCATGCGGGCCAGGATTTCGTCGAGCGTGACCACCGTCGTGGGCGACCAGGTGCGGCCTTCTTCGAGTGGCATGAATTCGATGAAGCGCACGGTGACGCCTTCTTCGCGGGCGAACATGCCGAAGGGGATGATTTGATCTTCGTTGAAACCGCGCATGAGCACGCAGTTCACTTTCAGGGGCCAGAGTCCGGCGCGGCGGGCCGCGCGGATGCCGGCGAGGACGTGGTCGTACCCGTTGGGCACGCGGGTGATGCGGGCGAAGCGGTCGGGATCGACGGCGTCCATGGAAACGGTGACGCGGGTGAGGCCGGCGGCTTTGAGCGGCTGGGCGAGATCGGCGAGCAGGTGGCCGTTGGTGGTGAGCGCGATGTCGAGCGGTTCGGCGGCGCTTCCGTTAGGCTGGCGGAGCTGGGCAAGGTCGCGGACGAACTCGACCACGCCTTTGCGCAACAACGGCTCGCCGCCGGTTAGGCGGATCTTAGTGATCCCCATCCCGACCAGCACGCGCGCCATGCGCAGGTAGTCGTCGAAGGGAAGGTCGCCGTAGAGCGCGCCTTCGTTGCCGGTGCGGCAGTAGACACACTTATAGTTGCAGCGGTCGGTGATGGAGATCCGCAGGTCGCTGATGCGGCGCCCGAATTTGTCGGTGAGAAGCAAGCTCTCGGCTCTTGGCTTTTAGCTCTTGGCTACACCCTGCGGCGTTGGCGTCCTCGCTCCGGTTAAGCCAAGAGCCAAAAGCCAAAAGCGGTTTCAGAAAAGATACAGACAGGCGGGACTATCCCGGCGGGCTGTTTCCTTTCCAATGCGCTCCTTGCAGAGCGCGGGAGGCGCGGGCGTTTCTGCACGCACCCTCGAGATGATTCTCTTCGCGAACTTTGCGGATTCCTTGGCGATCTTGGCGGTCAAAAGCTTTTAACCGCGGAGAGCGCTGAGAAAGGCCGCAGAGGACGCGAAGAAAACTTTTCCCTCGCCGCCGCAGCCTGGGTATGCCCGAAGGCTGGGGCGGTCGGAAACTACAGCGTTCACATTATAAGGCGCAGCGAGAGGAAGGGGGTCGCAATGTTTTGGCGTTTTCTCTTTTATGGTTTCGCGGCCGTGAGCGCCTTCTGGATCGCGGCTTCGGCCAGCGGGGTCATGATCTTGTATCCCGCAGCGTTGGGGTGCAGGCCGTCATCGGCCAGATCTTTTTTCATGAGGCCTTTGTCGTCGACCAGGGCGGTGAAGTAGTCGAGATAGAGGCAGTCGGGGTGCGCGTCCACGTAAGTCTTGAGCCATCTATTCAGTTCGAGGATTTTTTCCGGCGAGCGCTGGGCAAAGAAATCTTTCGAGCGGTCGGTGTAGTTGTGCACCGGGAGCACCGACGAGAACACGACGCGAATATGGTTGGCGGCGGCGAGTTCGGCCAGGGAAGTGTAGTTGGCCTCGATATCTTCGAGGCGCATGGGGCCGGTGTTGCCGGCGATGTCGTTGGTGCCGGCGAGGATGACGACGACTTTGGGTTGCAGCGCGATCACATCCTGGCGGAAGCGGACCAGCATTTGCGGGGTGGTCTGGCCTCCGATGCCGCGGTTGAGGTAGGGCTTGCCGGGGAAATATTCGTCGAGGTGCCAGATGTCGGTGATGGAGTCTCCGAAAAAGACGACGCGATTCTCGCCGGGCGCGGGCGGCTTGAGGGCGGCGTTGGCGTCGCGGTAGCGGGCGAGTTGGCCGAAGTCGTCGGTGAAGACGGCGATGCGGCGGGCGCGGTATTGATCCAGGCCGGGGAAGCCGGTGGAGGGGATGGTGGGCGGCGCGGCCGGAGCGGCTTGCTGGGCAAGGGCGGCGGAAACGACCAGGAAGAGAACTAACGCGGGCGTCTGGAAGTAGCGAAATGATTTCATGTGGTTGTCCTCAACGTTAAGAATAAAACTGAAAATCGTCCTGCGATGATGCGGAAAGATCGTTCGACCGGCCTGGTTACGGTCCGCTGGCAAGAGCTTGCGCGATCGCTTTCTCTGCCAGCGGCGCCATAATTTTGTAGCCGGACGGGTTCGGATGCAGTCCGTCGTCGCTCAGGTTGCGCTTCAGCATGCCCTTGTCATCGACAACGGCTGAGAAGTAGTCGAGATACACGAGTCCGTTCTTCGCGCAGTAATCCTTGAGCCAGTTGTTGAGCGCCAGGATTCTTTCGCGCGGACGCGCGGCGAACGACTCCTTCGCATCGTCGGTGTAGTTGTTCACCGGAAGCAGCGAGCCAAAGACCACGCGAACGTGGTGAACGCGGGCCAACTGGGCGATGGATGCATAGTTCGCCTCGATGTCCTCATTGTGGGCGGGTCCGGTGACGCCGGCAACGTCGTTGGTTCCCGCCAGAATCACCACGACTTTAGGCTGCAGTGCGACTACATCCTGGCGGAAGCGGACCAGCATCTGGGGAGTGGTCTGGCCGTCGATGCCGCGGTTGAGGTAAGGCTTGCCGGGGAAATAGTCTGCCAGCTTCCAGTAATCGGTGATGGAGTCGCCCAGGAAGACGACTCGATTGTCGCTGGGCGCGGGAGGTTTAAGGGCGGCGTCGGCATCGCGATAGCGTTTCAGTTCTCCGAAGTCATCGGTGTAGATGGCGATGCGGGAGGCGCGGTACTCGTCCAGGCCAGGGACGCCGGTGGAGGGGATGGGGGGCGCCGTGGGCTGTTGGGCGAAGGCGGTGAGACAGAACAAAAGCGGAACGCAAATCGCTACGCGGTGTCGCATGGCGGAAATGCTATCACGGGGGCTGATCGGATCGCGGAAAGGCGGGCAAGAGGGTCGACCACAGGGGCATTGCCCCCTTACAAAATGAGCCTGGCTGCGGTTGGCTGAACCCTTCGACTTCGCTCAGGGCAGGCTTGCGAGGCGCTCGTTCCCACACAAACCCCTGGCCCCACCATTCATTGAGCCTGGAGTAGACTGTCAGGTTCTCGGAGGCGTCATTCATATGAACTGGCCGGGAAGAGTTGTTCTACTTATTGCCATTTTCGTTTCTGTGTTCTTGTTCTGGCGGAAGTTTGGGCGGGCACTGCAGATTATCCGCGAGGCCAAGCCGGATGCCGATTTCAAGCTGAGGCCCATCGGGCCGCGCATCCGCAAGGTGCTGTGGGAAGTGGCGGCACAGGGATTAGTAATCGCGCAGAGGCCGCTGCCGGGGCTGGCGCACGCGTTCGTGTTCTGGGGATTTTGCGTGTTTGCGCTGGTCACGCTGAATCATTTGGCCACGGCGTTTGGCCTGGGATTCTTGTCGCGATACGGGGTCGGCCGCTTTTATTTCTGGTTCGCGGGAATCTTCGCCGTGCTGGTGGCCGTCTCGATCGCGGGGCTGGCGTTCCGGCGATTCGTGATTCGTCCAAAGTGGCTGGAGCCGCTTTCGCTGGAGTCGGGGCTGATTGCGTTTCTGATCTTCGCGTTGATGATCACGTATCTGGCTACGTTCCTGGTCGCGGAGGGAACTGCGGCGGGCTGGGCGATTTGGTGGGCGCACGCCGCCGTGCTGCTGGTTTTTCTGCCGTTGATTCCGAGCACCAAGCATATGCATCTGGTGCTGAGTCCGCTGACCATTTTTCTGGAGCGCGACGGGTTCAGCAAGATTCCGCCGCTGGTGGGCGACGAAGATTTCGGCCTTGTTCAGGGCAAGGATCTCACTCAGATCGCCGCTCTACAGGCTTACTCCTGCGTGGAGTGCGGGCGCTGCACCGAGCATTGTCCAGCGAACACCACCGGGAAGATTCTGAATCCCAAGGAAATTATTCTGGGGACGCGGCATTACCTGAACGAGTTTGGGCCGAAGAGCAGTGAGCCGCTCCTGGGAAAACATATTTCGATGGAGGCGGCGTTTCAGTGCACCACCTGCGGAGCTTGCGAGTTCCAGTGTCCGGTGGGCATCCAGCATTTGCCGATGATTATTGGGCTGCGGCGCGGGGCGGTGAATACCGGCAAGTGGGACAACTCTCACGGCAGCGAATTGTTTGTCACGCTGGAGCGGCAGGGGAACGCGCTGGGATTTCCGCCGTCGGACCGGGAAAAGTTCATCGAGAAAAACGGGCTGCCGTATTTCGACGGCACGCAGGAATATTGCGTGTGGATGGGCTGCTTGGGATCGTTCGATCCCAATGGTCGGAAGATTCTGCTGGCGCTGGTGGAAGTGCTGCGGCATGTGGGCGTTACGTTTGGAGTTTTGCGGCAGGAAAAATGCAGCGGCGATCCGGTGCGTCGGCTGGGCAATGATTATTTGTTTGGGGAGCTGGCGCAGGGGAATCTCGAAAATATTCGTGCGGGCGGTGTAAAGAAGATGGTTTCGATTTGTCCGCACTGCGTGCGCACGATTGGCGAGGACTGGAAGGAACACGGCGGGAACGTAGAGATTGAACATCATACGGAATTGATGGACCGCTATCGCGACAAGCTGCCGCTGGCTAACGCTAGCGACGAACAGAAGAAGACTGTGTTTCACGACGCGTGTTACTTGGGCCGTTATCGCGGAGTGTATGACGAGCCGCGGGATGTGATTGCGCGCTACGGGCAGGTGGTGGATCCGCCGCGGGCGCGGGAACGCGGCTTCTGCTGCGGCGGCGGTGGGGGCCTGATGTTTCTGGGTGAAGAAACCGGCAAGCGCGTGAATCTGGAGCGGGCCGAGGAGTTGGTGGCGACGGGGGCGAGTGTGGTGGCGGCGGCGTGTCCGTTTTGCAATTCGATGTTGCGGGATGGGCTGGCGGCGGCGACGGCTACGCCGCCGGAGTTGCTGGATGTGGCGCAGATTGCGGCGGCGGCGATTGCGAAAGGGAAAAGTGCCGGGGACTAAACTGCAAACTTTGCCACGGATTTGCACGGATCAACACGGATACGGCGATTGGCTTTGCTTAGCGGTTGGCCAGGGTCGCAATTTCGCCGAGGCCGAGCAATCTTTGATCCGCGGTCACCAGCGTTAGCTTCAGCACTTTGGCAGTGGCGGCGAGGAATCGGTCTGCGGGATCGGCGTGCGGCAGAGGCAGGGCCATGCCGATCCGCACAATTTCTTGGGTCAGCGGCGCTTCCCGCAACTGCTCGGCCGCGGTCTCGACCCAGGCGAAAGCGTTATCGACGCGAATCCGGCGGTTTTGCATGAGCGTCAGAGCTTCCCACACGCTCACCGGTGAAAGCCAGAGCTCGTTTTCGGACCCCGATAATTCCGCACGCACGCGCCTACCCAGGCGTGCTGGCTCAAGTTTGCTCCAAATCCAGATGTGCGTATCCAGAAGGAGATTCAATCGCGGTAGGCCTCGATGTCTTCCAGATCAATGATGGGTGAAACGATATCGCCGACGATCTCAGCGGTTCCCACCATGTCACCTAGAAATTTGCGTTTGCGGTCAGGGCCTGCGGGAATGACCTCCGCCACCGGAAGCCCGTGGCGCGTAATGCGCAATGGCTGACGGGTTTTATGGACCTGTTCGATGAGGCCGAGGCACTTTGCCTTGAATTTGGAGATAGGAACGTCTTTCATGTCCACTATTTTAACCAGTGGTCAATATAATGGTCAATTGAAAAAATGACGCGCTCAGCTTCCCGCTTTCGCCTTTTTCACTTCTTCAATCAGCGGGGGGACGATGTCGAATAAATTTCCGACGACTGCGTAGTCGGCGATTTCGAAAATCGGGGCTTCGGAATCCTTGTTGATGGCGATGATCGCTTTCGAGCCTTTCATGCCGACGATGTGCTGAATGGCGCCGCTGATGCCGAGTGCCAGGTAGAGTTTGGGCGCGACGGTTTGGCCCGAGGAGCCGACCTGGCGGTCCATGGGGAGCCAGCCGGAATCGCAGATGGGGCGGGAGGCGGCGAGTTCGCCGCCGAGAGCGTCGGCGAGTTGTTTCGCCATTTCGATGTTTTTCTGTTCTTTGATTCCGCGGCCGACGGAGACGATGATTTCTGCCTGCGTGAGATCCACGGCTTGTTTGACTTCTTTGAAAACTTCCTGCGGTTGGGTGCGGATTACGCCGTCGGCGATCGTGACGGTCACCACTTCCACCGGGGCCGCGGCGGCGCCTTCTTCGGCTTTGTCGCCGCGGAAAGAGCCGTTCTGGAAAGTTGCGAACCAGGGGGCGTCGCTGATGAAGCTGACGTCGGCGGCGAGTTTGCCTTGAAACATCTGGCGGGTGAAAGTCAGCTTGCCGTTTTCGTGCTTGAAGCCGATGCAGTCGCTGATTACGGTGCGTCCCATGGTGGTGGCTAGCTTGGGGACGAAGTCGCGAACCTGATAGGTGTGCGGCATGAGCACCAGCTTGGGCAGCTTCGTGGCGAGGAATTGTTTCAGCGCGGCGGCGAAGGCGTCGGGGGTGTAGGGCTCGAGCTTGGGGGACTCGACCGCATAGACCTTGGCGACTTTTTTTGCGGCCACTTCCGCGGCCAGCGTGCTGACGCTGGCGCCGACCACGGCGGCTTCGAGGGGCCATCCGGTGGCGGCGGCGATGGCCTGGCCGGCGGCGATGGTTTCCCAGGAGACGCGGTTGAGTTTGGAGTCGCATTGTTCGACGATGACGAGGATGGTATCGGGCATAAGTTAGCTCTTAGCTCTTAAGCTTTTGGCTCTTAGCTTAAGTCAAAACCTGCCGAGCCTTGCTCGGCGGACAACCGAAGGCGGCTGTCCCCACATGGGTCGTTCCGGCTACAAAATTCTTTTACAGCACGTGCAATTCGTTGCGCAGTTTGTCGACCAGTTTCTTTGCGATTTCGGCTGGCGCACCTTCGATTGCTTCGGTCTTCTTTGTCTTTTGCGGGATGTAGAGGCGCTCGATTTTCTGTAAGTTTTCGCCGATTGCGGATTGCACTTCGGTTAGCGGGACTTTTCTCATCGGTTTGTTCTTGGCTTGCTTGATGCCGATTAATGTTGCGTAGCGCAGCTTGTTGATTCCCGACTGGATCGTGAGCACCGCGGGCAGCGGCATGTAGACAAACTGGAAATATCCGGCTTCGAGTTCGCGCTTGACGCGGATGCCTGCGTCTGTTTTCTCGATCGCCATTATGATCGTGGCGTGCGGCCAGCCCAGCAGTTCCGCCAGGATGACGCCGGTTTGGGCGTAGCCGTAGTCGTCGGATTGCAGGCCGGTAAAGACCAGGTCGAACTTTTCGTCTTTAATGGCCGCGGCGAAGGCTTTGGCGGTGTTGAGGGCGTCGAGGCCGACGAAAGCGTTGTCTTCCAGATGGATGGCGCGGTCCGCGCCCTTGGCCAGGGCCTCACGCAAAACTTGCTGAGCGCGGGCGGGTCCGCTGGTGATGACGACGACTTCTCCGGTGTGCTTTTCGCGCTGGCGAAGAGCTTCTTCCAGGGCAAAGGCGTCGGGTTCGTTGACCTCGTAGGAAACTTCGTCGCGGATCCAGGTGCCGGTTTCGTTGAGCTTGAGCGGGGCGTCTTTCTGTGGCACCTGCTTCATGCAGACCAGAATTTTCAAGATTATGACTCCAGGGGGCGAACTCGTGAGTATAAATCAGCGGTCGGGTTTCGGCACTCGGTGTTAAATCGATTGCGGCGTGATGGAAAACTCCTGGTCGGCATGGTCGCGGCACTGTGTTAAGTTTTGCGGCAGCAGAGAAGGGGTTGTCGAGCTTCGCTCGACTGGACAGCCGAGGGCGGCTGTCCCCACATGAGCATCGTGACTAAATGCTGACTGCTACTCCGTGATGACTACTGACTGGCCGGTGATGTCGAAGCGCTTACGGCAGCGAAGGTTTTTGCAGGCCATGACATCGTCTTTGCGGACCATGTAGTTGCGGGCTTTGGCGAAGCGGGCGCGATCGCGCTCGTCGGCGCGGCCGCCGAGTTGGCGCTTCTTGGTGCGGACCAGCCAAGTCACTTCATATTCCGCGGCCTGGTGGCAGTGCGGACAATTCAGGTTGGCCGGTTTCTTTTCCTGACGCTCGTCGAAAAACTCGCGTTCTTCCATAAATTCGGCTTCCGCAGGCCGGCGTCCGGCTCCCGGTCTTTGAGCGCGACGCGCTCGGTTCACATCCAGGTACGGATTATTGCATATTTGCGCTGGCACATGGGCAGTTAACTCCCATCGCCGACATGGACGCCACGCGATAGGATGCGAGAATAAACTCTGTTTGAGGATCTCAACTCAGGTCGCTAACTCAGATCGATCACGACATGGCCAGGAAAAAGAAAAAAGTGAAGCGGTTTCGCGCGGTTACAGCGGTCAAGGAGCTGGCGCGCGACCGTGTGGGCGCGCCTCCGGCTGGGCAGATTGTGGTGGAGAAAAAGAAGAAGCCCGAGAAACACAAGCCTACGCTGGGGAAGCTTCTGGGGGAATCCGAATAGGGCGCGAGGACTCTCGTTCCACGAAGCGCCGAGCACCGGTCCTCTTAATTGAAGGTTGCGGTCACCGTGACATTGTTCTGCATAAAGACTTCGCACGTAGGGCCAGTGGACTGGTTGCAACCGCTCCAACTGGCAAATGTTGAGCCGGCGTTGGGAGCGGCGTTGAGCGTGACCGTAGAGCCGATCGCGAAGGTGGCGCTGCAAGTGGCTATGCAATTCAAAACCCCCGTCGAGTCCGAAACCGTGCCTGTTCCCGCGCCAGTAATGTCCACGGTAAGGATGGGTTGCGGGCCTGCAGGCGTGCATCCGTCAGCAGCGGGGCCGTCGACGACGATGTGGGCGGAGTTGCTGGCGACGAGATTGGGGCTGTCGTAGAAAGTCGCTGTGACATTCGCTGCTCCGCAGTTGGTGTTCGGAGTGACGACCCCTCCGGTGCTTACCTGAGCTACCTGGGGCGTGTCGGACTTCCAGGTAACGAGGGTGGTCATGTCTTTGGTATGCGGCGGGTGTTCGTAAGTTCCAGTGGCTGTGAAGTCAACAAAAAGGGCGGGATCGACCCCTCCAAATTGAGCTCCGGCGGCGGGCGCAATTGTGAGAGAGACCAGGTGCTGGTTGTATCCGCAGCTGGAAAGGTTGAATAGCAGCGTCGCCACCGCGATCAGGGCAACGATACCGAACCACTTCGCGTTCATGAAGACTCCTGGGACCGGGGCCGAGTTATACAGGCGTGCTGCCGGGACTGGGCCAAATTTAGTCAATGGTGGGGCAAAAAGCAATATCAAGAACGGAGCCGGGGGGCAGTTTGCCGGAGAAACCGGTTGCCGAAGAAAGTTTGCCGAAGAAGCCGGTCGAGCTTCGCTCGGACCGGGACAGCCGAGGCGGCTGTCGCTACGTAAGTATCTTGCGTGTCAAGGCTTATGCTTTGACGGCTTCGGCGACTGCCTGGGCGAAGTCGCGCACGTCGTCTTCGGTGGTGTCGAAGGAGCACATCCAGCGCACGACGCATTCTTCTTCGATCCACATATAGAAGAAATAGCGCTGTTTGATTTTTTCGACGGCGTGGCGGGGGATTTGGGCAAAGACTCCGTTGGCCTCGACTTTCCAGACGATCTTGACCTCAGGAATCAGGCGGATTTCTTTTTCCAGCAGGCGGGCCATGCGATTGGCGTGGTCGGCGCTGCGGCGCCACAGATCGCCGGTGAGCAGGGCTTCGAACTGCGCCGCGATGAAGCGCATTTTTGAGGCGAGCTGCATACCCTGTTTCCGCAGATAGAGGAAATCTCGACCGAGGCCTGAGTTTCCGGGGCCTGAGTGATTGAGGTCTTGATTGAAAAAGACGACGGCTTCTCCGCCCAAGATTCCGTTCTTGGTGCCGCCGAAAGAGAGCACGTCCACGCCTAGATCGCGCGTGGCCTGGCGCAGGGTTTGTCCCAGACTGGCGGCGGCGTTGGCGATGCGGGCCCCATCCATGTGCAGAAACATTTCGTGTTCTTGATCATGGGCGAAGCGGGCCAGGGCCTGAATCTCTTCGGGCTGGTAGACCGTTCCCATCTCCGTGGATTGAGTGATCGAAATGACGCGGGCCTGCACGTGATGCTGGTCGCCGATACCGTGATAGGCATGGCGGATCGAATCGAGGGTGATTTTGCCATCCTGATGAGGCAGAGGGATCAGCTTGCCGCCGGTGTGCTTTTCGGGGGCGCCGCATTCGTCGCAGTAGATATGCGCGTAGTCGCTGCACAGGACGGAGTGGTAGGGGCGATTCAAGGCCTGCAGTCCGAGGACATTGGCGCCGGTGCCGTTGAAGGTGAAGAAGACGTCGATGTCCGGGCCGAAATGTTCCTTGAACTTCGCGATAGCGGAACGGGTGAAGGGATCGTCACCGTAGGCGACCACGTGCCCCTGGTTGGCGCGGGCAATGGCTTCGAGGATTTCCGGATGGACTCCGGCGTTGTTGTCGCTGGCGAAGCTGCGGGTGGGCTGATTCAGAGCCGCTGGCATAGGAAAACAATGTAGCAGAGCGGGGCGGAAGATGGGATCGCGGGAAGACCGGGAAGAAGATTAGGAAGAGGGCGGTTGACAGCGGCGTTCGCGTAACTGTATGGTTACGCATTATCTGGAACCGATCGGTTACGCATTATGGGTAGCTTTTGGGCTGCGGATCGAGCCCAGGGCCGCCACGAAATTGGTCCGGTCTCATTTCCGGCATGTGCGAAATATCCGAGTTCGATCCGGGGCCAGGGGCAAGGGCCGATTAAATTTTGCGTCCGTCGGTGGGAGCGGGGAATCTTACACCCAGCCAGTTACTTTGAGTTGCGATCCGCGTCCAACAAGCGATAAGGGTAGCCTGGAAATGATGGCGAACTGGGTTGCAGTGGCAAGGCAAGCGGAGTAGGCTAAGAAACGCTATGGCGAACAAATTTCGAAAGTACGCAACACTCAGTTGGTTGATCATGGGCCTGTGCGCGGTGGCCATTACGGTCGGCTGTACGGGCCACGGGACCCAGAGTGCGCAGGCCGGTGGTCCGCAGGGGATGCCGGTCAAGGTGCTGGAAGCGAAGGCGGTGCCGGTAAGCGACTCCAGCGACTACGTGGCGACGCTGAAGTCACGGGATTCTGCCGTGATCATGCCGCAGGTGGAAGGGCAGATCACGCAGATCTTTGTGCACTCGGGGGACGCGGTAGAGGCCGGGGCGGCGCTGATGGAAATCGATCCGCTCAAGCAACAGGCCACGGTGCGAAGCCAGGAGAGTTCGCGGGCGGCGCAGCAGGCGAATCTGAACTGGACGAAGCAACAGTACGAGCGGTCCCAGGGGCTTTTCGCGGCGGGAGTCGTGAGCCGGCAGGATCTCGACCAAGCGAAATCCGCGATGGACGCTGCCCAGGCGCAGATGGACTCGTTGGATGCGCAGGTGCGCGAACAGGAAGTGCAGTTGCACTACTACAAAGTGGTGGCGCCGCGCGGCGGGATCGTGGGGGACGTTCCGGTGCGCGTGGGCGACCGCGTGACCACCACGACGCAACTCACGACTGTGGATAAGCCGGGCAGTTTGGAAGTCTACGTGTACGTGCCGATCGAACATGCGGCGCAGCTGAAAATGAATTTGCCGGTGCAGGTGCTGGATGGCGACGGTAAAGTGGCGGCCGATTCGCGGGTCAGCTTCATTTCTCCTCAGGTCGACAACACCACGCAGACCGTGCTGGTGAAGGCTCGCATAGCCAACAGCAACGACAAGCTGCGGCAGTTGCAGTTTATTCGGGCTCGCGTAGTGTGGGGAACCCACAACAATCCTGAGGTTCCGATTCTGGCGGTGTCACGGCTGGCAGGGCAATACTTCGCGTTTGTGGCCGAGCTGCAGCAGGGGGGCTCTTACGTGGCGCGACAGAAGCCGCTGACGATTGGGCAAACAGTGGGCAACGACCTTGAAGTTCAGGATGGCATCAAGCCCGGCGATAAGGTGATCATTTCGGGAACGCAGTTCCTGTTGGATGGGGTGCCGGTGATTCCGCTCAGCTGAAGGGCCGGGCTTCAGGCTTCGGCTTGCGGGCTTCGGCCAAGAACCGGGCTTCGGGCTTCTGTTTCTGGGCTCCGGCCTGATCGTCGCAGTTTTCAAAAAATTATCTGGTGATTGGTAACTGGCACTTGTCGATTGAGGGTATGCCGCTCTACTGAGTTCTAGCCAAGGTGAGCGCTGCGTGCGCGCTGCCAGTGGTTGGGCCGAAGCCCGAAAGCCGAAGCCCGAAAGCTGAAGCCCGGAGCCTGAGTTTTTATGTTTGTTAACTTCTTTATCCAGCGTCCGGTATTTGCCACGGTTTGCGCACTGCTGATTGTTCTGGCGGGCGGCGCGGTGCTGCCTACGTTGCCGATCGCGCAATTTCCTACGCTTGCTCCGCCGCAGGTGGGCGTGACCAGCGTCTACATCGGGGCGAGCGCGCAGACGGTGGAGAGCGCGGTCACCATTCCTCTCGAGCAGCAGATCAACGGCGCGGAGGGAATGAAGTACATCACTTCCACCAGCGGCAACGACGGAACCAGCAGCATTATCGCGACCTTCGACCTGAAGCGCGATCCGGATCTGGCGACGGTCGACATTCAGAACCGCGTCAACACCGCGCAAGGACGGCTGCCCAGCTCGGTGAAGACGGTGGGGATTACGACAGCGAAGACCTCGCAGAATTTTGTGTTTGGCGCCGCGATTATTTCCGACAACGACCGGTATTCGACGTTGTTCATGAGCAACTACCTCGACGTCTACGTCAAAGACTCGCTGAAACGCATTCCTGGCGTGGCCGATGTGATCATCTTTGGCGAGCGCAAGTACTCGATGCGGTTGTGGCTCGATCCGGTGCGCATGGCGGGGCGCGCGCTGACGGCGCCCGACGTGGTAAATGCGCTCTCAGAGCAGAACGTGGAAGTGGCGGCCGGGCAGGTTGGCCAGCAGCCCGCGATGACAGGGCAACAATACCAGGTCAGCGTGCGAGCCGTGGGCAGGCTGAGCGAGCCGGCGCAGTTCGAGAACATCATCCTGAAAACCAACGCCGACGGGACGCTGGTGCGGTTGAAGGATGTCGGGCGCGCAGAATTGGGCGCGGAGAGCTATGCCAACGACATCACATACAACGGACAGGACGCAATCGGGCTGGCGGTGACGCAGCTTTCCACGGCGAACGCGCTGGACGTAAACCGGCAGGCCCTGGCGGAGCTGGCGCGGCTTTCGAAGAGTTTCCCTCCCGGGTTGCATTACCACGTTGCCTTCAACACGACCGACGCCGTGGGCGAGTCGATCCGCGACGTGGTCTACACGGTCGGTTCGGCGATCCTGCTGGTCATCCTGGTGATTTTTATTTTCCTGGGCGACTGGAGGACGACGATGATTCACTTCATCGCCACTCCGGTTTCGCTGATCGGCACCTTCATTTTTGTGAAGTTGCTCGGCTTCTCCATCAACACGCTGACGTTGTTTGGCATCACGCTGGCGACCGGCCTGGTGGTCGACGACGCGATCGTCGTGATTGAAAACATTGAGCGCCATATCGCCGAGGGCGAACACGACTCCCACAAAGCGGCCGCGGCAGCCACCGCCGAGATCACCAGCGCCGTCATCGCCACCTCGCTGGTGCTTTGTGCTGTGTTTGTGCCGGTTGCATTCTTTCCCGGAACGACCGGCATTCTGTTTCGGCAGTTCGCGCTGACCATCGCATTTTCCATCGCCATTTCCGCCTTCAACGCCCTCACGCTGGCTCCGGTGCTGGCGGCGATTTTCCTGAGCGGCGCTCACCATAAGAAGTTGTGGCTGCTGCAAAAGTTTGACGACGGTGTCGTCGTCCTTACCCGCGGGTATCGTGCCCTGCTACATCACGTGCTGGAGTACAAGCTGGCGATGGTGGCGCTGTTTTTCGCGGGGCTGGGGCTCACTTATTTTGTGTTCACGCGTGTACCGACGGGATTCGTGCCGGATGAAGATCAGGGATATTTCATCATCGTGGTGCAATCGCCATCGGGGGCATCGCTGGAATACACCAAGGCGATCGGGAAGCAGGTTTCCGCCATGCTGAGCGATGTGCCGGAAGTCGAAGGGACATTCTCGATTGCCGGTTTCAGCTTCTCGGGCGCGGCGGCCAACCAGGGGCTGATTTTCGTTCCGTTGAAGCCGTATGAACAGCGCAAGGGTGAGGCCCACACCGCGACGGCGATTCTGAACCGGGTACGCCCGCGGCTGTTTGGAGTTTCCGGAGCCATCGTGTTTGCCGCTTTGCCTCCGCCGATTCAGGGTCTGGGAAATTTCGGCGGCTTCCAGTTTGTGGTGCAGGATCAGGGCTCTCATAAACTTGAGGAACTGGCGGCCACGACGCAGGGATTTCTGCAGCAGTCGAGACAGCGTAAAGATCTGGTCGCGCTGTACACGCCCTTCACGGCTAACGATCCGCAATACCTGATCACCATCGACCGGGAAAAAGCCAAGAGCCTGCACGTGCCGCTGTCGCAGATTACCGACACCCTCGGCGTGTATATGGGCTCGTCCTATGTAAACGATTTTGATTTCAACAACCGATCTTACCGGGTGTATGTGCAAGCGGATAAGCAGTTTCGCGCGGCATCGCGGGACATGAAACAGTTCTATGTCCGGTCTGACAGCGGAGCGATGGTGCCGCTGGATAATCTCATTAGCATCACGCAAACCACCACGCCACAGGTGATCAGCCATTACAACCTTTTCCGGTCGGCGGAAATTGATGGCTCGCCCGCACCCGGCTACAGTACCGGCCAGGCTATTGCCGCGATGGAAGACCTGGCTAAGAAGATGCCACAGGGCTACACCTACAGCTGGACGGGATTGTCACTGGAGGAGTTGCAGGCCGGGGGAACGTCCCTGATTCTGTTTGGTCTGGGCACTCTGGTGGTGTACCTGACGCTCTCGGCGCAGTATGAAAGCTTCGTGCTGCCGTTCATTGTGCTGCTGGCAGTTCCTATGGCGCTGTTGGGAGCGCTGGGAGCGCAGTGGATGCGTGGATTGCAGAACGACGTTTTCTGCCAGGTGGGTCTGGTCATGCTGGTGGGATTGTCGAGCAAGAACGCAATTCTGATCGTGGAATTCGCCGAGCAACTGCGTGAGCGAGGGATGCCGCTGATGGAAGCGGCGGTGCAGGGGGCAGTGATTCGACTGCGGCCAATTCTGATGACGTCGCTGGCGTTCATCTTGGGCGTGGTGCCCCTGGTGGTTGCCACTGGAGCCGGCGAAAACGGCCGCCACTCGGTGGGCACCACCGTGTTCGGCGGCATGATTATGTCGACGTTCTTGAATCTCTTCTTTATTCCGGTGCTGTATCTGATTATCGAAGGCTGGCGCGAGCGCGGGAAAGAGCAGGTGCGCGCCCTGCAACCACTGCCCTCGAGCGGCTCGGCGGAGCCAGCATAGATCCGGGATTTCCGAAATAGGTTTGGAATAGGCTTCAATCTAGCGGACGGCGGGCTTGCCGTTGGTTCTGCTAGTGCTCTTCGTGCCACGTTTACCGTTCACTCCGCTTTGAGCCTTCTTGCGCGCCTGGCGGCGCATCTTGGCCATCCACTCTCGGGAATACATGGTGCCGCGGCATTTTGGCGAACCGCAGTGGCAGGGTGCGGGATCTTCGTCATCGTAGAGGTTGTAATCCCACAGCAGTTCTTCACCGGCAGTGATGTCGCGCAGCGCGAAAAGCCAGGCGCGGCCTTTGATCTCGTCGATTTCGCAATTCGGATCGCAGGAGTGGTTCAGATACGCGCCCAGGCCCTCGCCGTCGATGACGGTCTTGCCGTCTTCCAGGCCGTATAGATAGGTTCGTGAGGCTCCGTCGTAAAGGCGATCGGCTTCTTCGGGCGTGATGCGCGGGCCGGTGTATTCCACGACGCGTGATCCCCTGCGGATGGAGCGCGTGGTGTAAACGCCGACCGAATGAATGGGCGAAGGGCGAACGACCAGGGCCATGAACTAATTTCGCACGAGTTGGGCTTTCCGGGGAACTGCATTCTGGTTTTGCATTCAAAGTCTCATCATGGCTTGCGCTCTGGCTGGTCTTCTGGCTCGCACCAAGGCCTTGCGCTTACTCGTGGTAGACTTCGGCACGCAAAAAAAAAGCAAGTCGCCTGAATGCCGGGAGGAACGATGAGATTCAGAATTCAAACGGCTGGCCAAATGGCCGCGCTGTTGATCTGCGGATTGATGCTGGCTGCGAGTTCCGGGGCACAGACCGCGAAGTCCACGACGGCGGACGCCACCTCAGACGTGAAGCCTGCCGCCTATTGCACGAACACCGGCGGGGAAGTCGAGTACCGCAGACCCTACTACAACACCAATTCTGACCAGAGCCAGTGGCTGCGATTGGCGGGTGGCGAAGGGTTTTGCCAATACACGAAAGGTTCGGGTGATACCAGTTCCCGCATTCACGTTTCGCTGAACACGCTGACTGCGAAAGAACCCAGCCTGGCCGCGCTGGCTTACTATGCTCAGGTTCCCTGGAACGGGCAGGGCAACGGCAACCCGGCATCGTTCTATTGCAGTCAACTCGGCGGGTCCGATTCGTTCGGGGGAGTGAATCCGTTCGGCGGAGGTTGGGTGAAGTTCGGCGCCATCGACGAAGTCTTGGAAGCGTGCATCTTTCCTGACAATTCAACGATTGATTCCTGGGGGCTGCTCTATCATTCCGTGGGGATCATTCGCGGAAGGAATCTGGCGAATGTGCTGAAGTTCAAGAACCCGTACACTGCAGCCGAAGCCAAGAAGTGAACCAAGAACCAGAAAAACGCTGCTGGATGAGATAACGCCCGACGGCGTGTTTCGAGACGATGCCGCCGCTAAACTGTGCGCGGCATTGCTGTTTTTGGCAGGTTGCTTATAGAAGCTTACTGTTCCGGTTCATACACGGAGCTGCCGAAACCCATTTTTCGGGCGTAGTCCTGCATCTGCTCGAGCGCCTGCTTGGCGTTGTCCAACTCGGAGCGCATTTCTTCCACCTGCCGCTGTTTGGCCTGCTGGTCCTCATTCCACTGCACGCAGTTGGAGACGCAGTTGCCTGGCGCAAAGTGGATGGAGTCGTTCAATTCATTGATCTGGGTTTGCATGGCGCTAATGGCGGACTTCTGGTCCTGAATCTGCGATCGGAGGTCGTCGGCTGACATCTTTCCACCGAAGGCGGGATCGGGAGCGCCAGGAGCGGAATGGCTCGTGGCCGTAGCTGGAAGCTTCACGCCGGCAACCGCGTGTTGCGGGAGTTCGTCGTCGGTGATGACGTGGGACGCCTTTTGCAGCCGCGGTTCTTCGTTTTGTGGGGCCTTGCCTTGTGCGTCTTTGTTTGTTGTGGCCTCACTTTGCGCGTCTTTGCTTTGGGCGTCTTTGTTCTGGCTGCTCTGGTTTTGTGCGTTCTGGCCCTGGTTGTTACCGAGCTGTGCGCTTTTCGCGGGGGCGTCTTTTTGTTGCTTCTGCTGGCGTGACTGCCTCGCCACGTCGCCCAAAGATGGTTCATCCTGGGCTCGGGCCCCGGCTACAAATAGCGAGGCACTGGCAACAACGATGGCGAACAGAAAAAATCTGCTGATAGGTCTCACGGGATGGACCCTCTCTCCGGCAGTCCGCCGATGGAGGGACGGATACCTGGTTCATGGTAGCGTCCGCGCGGCGCACGCCGAGGTTACCTTAGTGTCAGGGCGGCGCATGGCGTCCGGTTACAAAGCAGAGGGCTCTGAGACGATTTGGCTGCCGCTCTGGTATCCTCGCAGCCATGGAAAACCGGTCTTTCAGCGATGTGGGAGGAACGCCGGGCGGGCTGGGGCATTTTGCGCTCGGCTTCGTGATGACCTGCGTTGGAGGATACTTGCTGAGCAATCAGGTCAGCGTGGTTGGATCGTATTGGAGTTTTTACGGGGCGAATACTTTTGGTATCACGCTGATCCCGCTATTGTTCGGCGTGGCGATTCTGTTCTGGAACGGGAGCAGCAAAATCGGCTGGCTTCTGACGGCGGCGGGAGCGCTCTTCATCCTGGCGGGCGTGATCGCCAACATGCACATTTATTTCCGTCCGGCGAGCCTGTTCGAGACGCTGGTGATGCTGATCCTGTTCGTGGGCGGGCTGGGGCTGATCGCCCGCGGCCTGCGTTCGCATCCGCCGAGGGCCAGCGAATAGCTGCTCTCTTTCGAACGAACGTAAAACAAACAAATCATGTCGATCCCGTTCGCAGATTACTCAGCCTTGGTGCAGCGGAGGCTGGAGCAGGTGTACGGAATTCGCGTGGTGACGCGGGATATTCCTGATCCTCTTACCGGCGACCTTGACGGATTGGAAATTCACATCGACTATGCGGTCACGCCCGAGCTGAGGCTCTTTCTGCTGGGACATCTTTTCGGACATACGGTGCAGTGGGATGTGAACCCAGGTGCATTTGAGATCGGCCGGCAATATCAGCCTCCGGTCGAAGAGGCCCTGATTCCCGCCGTGATCACCTATGAGGGAGAAGCGGCCTGCTACGGGCTTACTCTGTTCCATGAGTCCGGTATTCTCGACGCCGATCAGTGGTTCTCGAATTACAGCGCGTGCGACCGGGCGTATCTGCTGCATTTTTATCGCAGCGGGGAAAAGCGGGATCCACAAACTTTCTGGCGGGAGGATGCGCCGCCGGTCGAGCCGAAGGCTATTCCTGCCTTTACGCCGACGAGAAGATCTTTCCGGATGGACGGGATTGTGATTTGAACGACGGAAGCCCTGACCCCGCGGGATTCTGCGAACGGGATCTCAATGCACGCGCGGAGGGCGAGGACGCCGCCGAACAGCCGCCGGGACGGCGGCGCTACTCTTGCAGTCAGCCCTCGGAGCTTTGCCGCGACAATGCCATCAGTTCGTTGGTGCGGCGGATAATCTCGCTGCGGTCCATGTCGCGGTACTGTTTGGGCAGAAGGCTTTTGCTGGTGCACTCGAGCACGGCAACCATATTTTGCAGATCGATCTCGGTGGGATAGTAGGGCGGGATGAAGTCGTCGAGTGCGGCTTTCAGATCGTCGGCGTCCACGATGGTTTTCTTCTGCAGGCTGCTGCGCATGTGGCTGCGGACCAGGACTGCTTCGATGTCTGCGCCCGAGAGGCTTAGGGCACGGTCGAGGAAGAATTTTTCAACGTCAGCCGGAAAAGCCTTCATGCCGACCTTCCGCTGCATGGCACGCAACAATGCGAGACGCTCTTCCGGTGTGTCGGGATAAAACAGAGCGATATGTTCTTCGGCTCGGCCTTGCCGCTTCAAGTCGACAGGCAAGAGATCAGGGCGGCAGGTCAGCAAAAACCAGATCACCTTGCCACGAAGTTCGGTGTTGCCCATGAACTGGGCGATCTGTGCGAACACGCGGTTGCCCACGCCGCTGTCACCGGAGCTGGAGCGGTCGCCGAGTTGGGCGTCCGCTTCGTCCACGATTACGGCGATTGGGCTCATCGCCTTGAGCAGGCTTAGAACGCGCTCCAGATTGCCTTCCGTCACGCCTTGCCACATGCTGCGGAAATTCTTCAGCGTGACCGCTGGAATGCCAACTTCACCCGCAAAGCAAGTTGTGATGAACGTTTTCCCTGTGCCGACCGGGCCGCAGATGACGTAGCCCATGGGCAGGACTTCGGTGTTGCCCGCGCGGATTGCCGCGGCAGCATCCTGCAGTTTTCGTTTCGCCTGATCGTTGCCGGCAACGTAGCTCAGATCGAACCGGCTCTGCACGAACTCCAGCAGGCCACCGGATTCCGATTCGATCAGATCGCGCTTGCGTTCCGAAAGAAACTTGAGAGTGAGAGGCTGCTGGTTTTGCACCGCATGCGAAATCAAACTTTGCAACTGCATGCGCTTCAAACCCGCGCCCAGCGTGGCCAGCGTCTCGTTGCTAACTTCGGAGCCGGGGGGCAGTCCCTTGTCTTTCAGTTGGGTGCGGATGAAATCCAGGCGTTCCGCGTAATCCGGCAACGGAACGGCGATGGAGGAGACCCCGGGATTCTGCACGATGCCTTGATTGAGCTCGATCTGATTTTCCGAGACCAGGCAGATGGTAACGTCTGCGTTGAGAAACGCCGCATTGCGCGCCCACCGCTTCAGGATCACCAGAGAATTGCGATCTTCCGCCGGCATGCTGGAAACATCACCAGCCGGTGCGATGGTTTCGGCGAAGTCGATGACCAGGCCGATTTTCTTGCCATCTGCGATGCGCAGGCGTAAGTAGTTGTCGAGCAGATTCAGAACCGCATCGGGACTGTGCGGCACTCCGCCCTGCGCATAAGTGGTGCCGTGAAAGCTGTCGTAGCCTTCGAGGGCGCGGCGAAAGTCGGATTGACTGGCAGGGTTGCCAAAGCTTAGTCCGCCGCGGTCGTAGTGCAGAATCAGGTCACGCTGGCCGAAAAGCGCGCCGAAGAGAAACTCGTCGAGCGCAACAAACGTGGTCGCGTCCTCGCGGCGCAGCGGCACCAGATCGCGCACGTTTCCGTAGAGCACGAACAGGGAATACGACCGCGAGTAGTATTTTTCCGAAAGTTCCCGCGCCCACGCGGGAAGCGCGTCCAGATATTTTCCCGTCGCTGATAAATTCGCTGGCATTTTAATTTGGAATTCTGGTGCGATTCGGCGCCGAAGAAGTCGCCGTGGAAGTATCGTCCATTGACATAATCCCCTCCATGTCCGGCGTTAGATCGCTGAAAATCGCTTCCACTTGCTGCACCGTTTGCTCGGTCTCTTCCACGTCCTTTACCAGGTTGTCGAGCTGATCGCTGATCTGCTGCGGATCGCGCATGGTGACCGATTGATCGCGAATGAGGTGCAGAACGTCTTCCACCGCGGAACATTGGGCGTCCACAACTTTGCGGTTCTCGCAGAGCTTGTCGTATTTTTCCAAGCGCTTGTTGAGAATCTCGATGCGCTTCTTGTTTATGTCCTGGACGCGCGGAGGATCTGTACTGAGCGACTTCTGCAGGGTCGCTACCTCTCGCTTGATTTCGTTCTGGTCCGTGCTTCGTAGGTACTGTTGCTGCTGCGCAGCCGCCAGCAAGAGCCGGGTGTAACCGTTTAACAGGCCGCTGAGGCGCCCGTCCATCTGCTGCAGGAAGATCTGCGAAGTGGTGGAAAGCTGGTTGAAATTATTGTGGATCGAATTGCAGACCTCGCCCAGCTTCCAGTAGCGGCTTTGCATGTCAGAAGGCAAAGTGCGCAGCATCTGGCTGAGTTGCTGCTGATGCTTCTGCTGTTCTTCCGCGAATCTCCAGGAGCGCACCAAGCGCTGAAAACGCCAGTTCTGGGGGATGATGGCCAGGTACATCAGTTCGAGCCCGCCCGCCAGAATCGCCGGCAGGAGACTGCCGCTCACCAAGGCGAACACGCCGGCTGCGCCCAGTGCAATCACGTTGTATTGCAGGTGGAAGGCTTCTTTTACGAAGTTGAGGTCCTTGGGCTGATCAGGAGGCGACGATGGCGGATCCTGAAAGTCGGCGGGGCACATTTAGACGCTCACCCGCACCTGTCCGTTCCCGGGAGCGCGCCGCAAGCGGCCGAGAACATAGTTTTGCAACTCGTGGAACTCATTTCGTTCTTTCAAGCCCAGATCGCGAGGGCGATCGAATGGCACTTGAACATCTTCGATGATGGTGCCGGGATGCGCGCTCATAATGAAAATTCGGTCTGCCAGGTACACCGCCTCCTCCACGTCGTGGGTGACGAACAAGATGGTGCTGGCCGTTTCATCCCACACTTTCAACAGCAGCTGCTGCATCTCACTGCGGGTTTGCGCGTCCAGAGCGCCGAACGGTTCGTCCATCAGGATGATCGCCGGGCGAAGCGCCAGCGTGCGCGCGATCGCAACCCGCTGCTGCATTCCGCCGGAGAGCGTCTCCGGATAGGAGTTCTCAAAACCGCTGAGTCCAATGTCCTGGACCAATTGCGCCACGGTCTGCTTGCGTTTGTCTTCTGCAACGCCGTTTATTTTCAGACCGTAAGCTATGTTACCAGCGACCGTCAGCCAGGGAAACGAAGTGTATTTCTGAAACACCATGCCGCGGTCTTTGCCCGGGCCGTGCACCGGCTGCTCATTGACGAGAATCTCGCCGGTATCGGCGAAATCGAGGCCGGCGATGAGGCGCAATAACGTGGACTTGCCGCAGCCGGAAGGGCCGAGCAGCACGCGGAACTCGCCAATGTCGCGGCCCTCGCGGGAGTAGGCGTCTTCAATTTCAAAATTAATGTTTTCGAGGGCGTCGACTTTGGCGCCGTCCGCGGAGACAAACGATCGGGCGAGCTTGCGCACCGTGATCTTCGATTTCTTAGGTTCCATGCTTGGCCGCCTTCAAGTGTGCGGTCGCGCTGGGGACGGCAGCGCCTCCGCCTGCGAAGGTTGACATCCCTTTGCGCCAGGGGAAGAGGCGGCCTTCGAGGAAGGTCAGCAGGAAACGAAACAAAAATGCAGCGATGCCAATGGCGATGATTCCCGCATAGACGCGATCGAAATCGAGCACCTTGCGAGCGGCCTCCACCATATAACCCACACCCTTTCGGGCATTCAACATCTCGGCCAGGATTACGTAAGTCCAGCCGATATCGTAGAGGATTCGGAACGACGAGAAAATCGCCGGAAACGACGCGCGAAATACCAGCCACAACACTTGCCGCTGCTTTGCTCCGAGCGTGTACGCCGTTTCCAGCAGAGCGTTGTCCACTCGATTGACTTCTTCGACGACGACCGCCAACAGGTAAAAAAACATTCCGAACCAGAGGAACGCAATCTTCTCGGTTTCGTCGATGCCAAACAAAGCGATGAACGCGGGAAGAAACGCGGTGAGAGGCATAGCGCGCATGGGCGCGGCGACAGGGTTGATGAGTTCGAACAACCAGCGGTAGCTGGACATGAGAATGCCAAGCGGAATGGCGACCACCGCGCACCAGAAGAACGCCTGCGCGATGCGCCACCAGCTCATGAATACGTTGCCGAGCAGGTCGTAGTCCGACCAGAGCATGCCAAACGATCGGATCACTCCGAGGGGCCTGGGCAGCAGCGAAAAATGCGGGCCCTGCCAGTAGGGCAAGAGTATCCAGAACAGGACAATGGCGCCCCAACTGATAAACGGGAACGCCCACCGGACCCAGGGCGCTACTTCTTTCCGAATGGTGAACCAGTCACTCATTCGGCCCACTCATTATGCGTGCTCATCGTGCCCATTCATTGCGCCCTTTCGCATCGCTGACCTTTTCCCTAGCTTGCCGGGTTGGCGTAGACCTTGATGTCGGTGCGGCGATTTTTCTCGCGACCTTCCGGCGTCACATTGCTGTCGATCGGTTTATCCGGACCATTGCCAGCCGTCCGCAGCCGTGCCGCGGGAAAGCCGTACTTTTGCATCAAGTAGTTCTTGACTTCGTCGGCGCGTGCGTGTGAAAGCTGAATATTGTAGGCGCGCGAGCCGGTTGAGTCGGTGTTGCCGTCGATATCGACGACGGTGTTCTCGTAAGCGCGCATGGTGCCGGCGAGTTCGTCCACGACCGCACGGGAATCGAGGCTCATGCTCGAAGAATTAGGATCGAAATAAATCGACCGGTGCTGCGTCGCAATGGGCGTTGCGCCAGGGGCCGGCGTTTTGTATTCGATGGGCGCTTCGGTGGACGCCATGGAAAAGCTGTCAGCCAATTTTTCTATGTAGCGGCGATCCAGGCTTTCTTCCGGATTGAACGTGTGTTTGATGACGCGCAGGTCCCGATACATATCCTGAGCCATGCCGAGAATGTTGTTGTAATCGGCGTTCGATCCGGCGGTGCCCATGAACGAACGGTTGTCGGCGTAGTCGGCGAGCTTCACGCCGCCAAGCATGGTTTTCGCGAGGTCGGAAGGGATATTGAAATCCTTGACCGTCCCGATCAGGTTGTAGGCGCGTTCCGGCTGAGTCTTGATGAACTCCACGCCTTCGAGCCAGCCTTGGGCAAATTTCAACAAAGTCTGCGGATGTTTGGCCGAAAAACTGTCACTTACTACGAGGATGTCGGCGATCAGGCGGTTTGCGATTTTCGTGTCGTATATCTTTTTCGACCCCGGCCGCTTGGCTACCGCGTCACTCATGTCCGGGTCCCAGGCCACGGCGGCGTCGACCTTTTCCTGGGCGAAGAGCGTCGCTGGCTCGATGCCGTCTTTGGTGTGGACTGCTTTGTTGAAGATCTCCTGGCGCTGCTCGGTGCCGAGGCCGGAGGTCTTCAGGCCGTTGTAGAGCAAAAAGTGCGATGGAGTGAACGGGGCGAACGCTACGGTCTTGCCGGCCAGATCTTCGATGCTGTTGATACCCTGCTTGCCGATTACGCCATCAGCGCCGCGTGACCAGTCGACCATCAGGAACGCGTGCGAGCCGAATCCTTTTTCTTTAAATTGCGCGTAGTCTTTGGCGTAGACATCGGCAGTGGTCAGCATGACGTCGACGTTATCGGTTGCGAGCGCTGCCGCGCCTTCGGTCCAATCGTCAATGATCTTGAACGAAACCTTGAGACCCTTCTTGCCGTAGATGGAATCTGGAACCGTGTCGAGCCCGCCATTGGCTACGAGGCCGCCCACGCAACCGACCCAAACATTCACGCGGACGCGGACCTCGGGGTCGCTGTCGCTCGACGAGGCCGGGATCAGCAGTGGCTTGGATGCATCCACGGTCTCGCCGCTGGCCGAAGAAGAGCTTCTGCCAGTCAGCTTGTTGAAATCAATAAGGCCGTATCGGTTCAGGCTGTAGCCCACCAGCGCTGCGCCGATGAGGAAAATCAGAACCCATCCGCCGCGCTCAATTTTCACCGCCATGGCTTTCTCCTCCGCAACTTTCTAGTCCGTCGTTAGCTGAACTACGCTCGCGATCGAGGCGCACCCTCAGGGGCTAAGGCCCAGTGTTTATACGCCCCCCTGGCGTCACGGCTGGAAGCCGTGCCCTTCCCAAGGCCTTCACAAGACGTGCACGCTACGAAGTTCGTTGTGGTTCCTTCGCGGCGATCGTCTTCTCGGCGCCGCTGGGCGCCGCCGCTTGCGCGGGAGCCAGGCCCATCTCGATCTTGAATTGCTTTACCAGTTCGCTGGCCTGCATTTTCTCCGCTTCGTCTTCGATCTTCACTTTTTGCTGGTCGACGTTGCTCATGGCCATATCCATACGAGCTTCGTTGACGGCGGTCGTCTCTTCAATCTTGCGCACCATCTCATCGTGCGTCTGGCTGATGCCGGCGACCTCAAATTGCTCCATGGCGTCGGCGACCTTTTTCTGCCACTGGGAACGGCGATAGTCGGCGATGGCGCCGAGCGCCTCCTGCGTCTTGCGATCTTTCTCGCGCATGAAGGCCTGCTTCACCGACATGGCTTTGTCGAAGGCGGCGCGGGCAGTCGTGAGCTGGCCCTGATTTCTGGCCAGAGCGCTCTTGGTTTGCTCCAACTGAGCGGCGTAGGCGCCGGCTATGTCGTCGCGATTGGCCTGGATCGCGGCTTTCACCTTGGCGGTCAGGTTGGCTAGGTCCGTCTTATACTTGGCCTCTTCCCGCTCCAACAGGGTCACGTTGGCCTTGACCATGGCAATGCTCTCGTTCATCCGTGGGACCTGATCGTTCATGTCGCGAATGTTCTGCTGCAAAATGAGTTCCGGGTCTTCCGCTACGGAGATGAAGAAACCGAAGAAGGAACGAAACACCCTCGAGAGACGTTGCCACATAACTTCCTCCTGTTAGGAACGTTGCACTGTTTTTTGGGACGGCCCCGCTGCTGCCGGGCCGGTTGTGATCGGGTTCTCGGTCACAAAGTAGCCTACCGCCTCGGCGATTTTCTTCTCTTCCGCTTGTTTCTTGAGGCGCCAGCCGGTGAATCGCGTTTTCTCGCGCGTGACTTCATCATTATTTGCTTGAATCTTGGCCCGCTGCTCGGTGACAAAGCGGTCGATCTGTGCCTGAATGTCGGTGTTCTCTTTGCTCTTCCTGGATTCCAATTCGTCCGCGGCACGCTGCTGTACGCGCTCGTAAGTGTCGAGCGCGCGGTCGCGGCGTACCGCGTCCTGGATTACTTCTTTGATGTCGACGCCCGCCGCATCGAGCGCTACCAGCACCGAAGACTTCTTCACGTCCGAAGGCAAATTGCGAATGTGCTCGCTTTCCAGCATCTGCGAGACTTTCAGGATCGAGTAGCCCTTGGGAGCCGGCGGAATCTCCGCCGCGTTGTAAATCTGGTCAAAAGAAGTTGGATCGGAAACGGGCGTGGTGAACTTCGGCTCGGCAGCCAGAGATGAGGCGATTTCGGCCACGCTCTGGGCGGCACTCTTGCCCGCCGCAGGCGCGTTCCTCGCGCCGGTTGGGGCATTGGGGGAACTGGGCGCAGCCGGATTCGCTTCGTCGACGGAAACGATGTAGTTGTACCACTTCTTCGACATTCGACCTCCAGCCCAGTAAGTGAGACGCAGTCCAATCGCCCGACCACGCTAGTCCAGAAGAAACCGGGGATTACCGTGACCCTGAAAAGTAATGCCCAGTGTTCGCTTTGTCAATTCTTTCAAATAGTTCCGGCCCTCGGCGATTCGCGCTCGCTGTGAACTTCGGAACTCTCCGGAATCCTCCGGAGCTAGAACAATTTAATCGCAGACGTGGGAGTTGATCAATTCAGCTAGAATGGGCACTTTCGCCGTTCAAAATGACCTCTATTTTTGAACGGACACCAGTTTCGAGAATGGAACCCACGTGGCTGCCGACAACCTTCCTTCGATTTTGCCTTCGATCTTGAGCCGAGTGGTAGAAACCAAGTCCGATTACGACATTCGCCTGCTGGCGCAGCAACTGGGAACGAATTATCGATCCTTGATGTACTGGCTGCGCGGAGAGCGGAACATGCCGGCTTATCTGCTGCCGCGGATCTGCACTCTGCTCAACAACTACGAGGCCCTTGATTATCTGGAGAACCAGGCTGGGCGCGTGGCTTTCAAGCTGCCCGACCCAAAAATGACGCTGGAGAAGGAACTGCTCGCCGTCTCCAATCTGATTAAGGAAGTCGGGGAAGCGCTGGAGAGCGTAGCCGAGACTCTGGCCGATGGCATTGTCGAGGATAGTGAATTGAGAGTGACGATTCCCAAGCTGGAAGGTGTGATTCAAGAATGCGCGTCGCTGAAATATTTGCTGGAAGATCTTTCCAAGCGGCGAAAAAAGAGGAGGCGCAGTCGGTGATGGCGGGATTCAGTCTGATTTTTGCTTGCTTTGTTCCTTCTGCTTGGCTTCCAGAAAAGTCTGCAGCGCTTCGAGATCCTCAGGCAGCATGCGGGTAAAGCGGATCCCGTTGCCGACCTGGGGATCGCAGGTGACGACGGCGCCCAGCACCAGCAGCGTGTCTTCGAGCTGCACCTTCAGCTCGAGATCGGTACCAACGGGAAAAGGAAAAAACGTATCGATGTAACAACCGCCCAGGCTCAGGTCTGTCGTGGCTCCTCGAATAGGAGAAGGATTCTCCTCGGTGTGCAACTCTATGGGCACGCTCACCTTGAATCGCGGATATTCGCGCCGCTCATGTTCCATGGCATTTTCTCTCGAACCGTCCCTCGCTCCTGCCGCAACTCCTTCCCGCAAAGTATAGACCTCGGGTGCTCCATCACCGGCACGAGAGAGACCCAGAGTCTCCGAGAATCGCCTTGGAGACTCCGGAGCCGACTCTTGATTTATGCGGCCTTGGCGTGGGTCGCGATATTGATCGTCGCCGTGTCAGTCGGTGCTGTGCCCCCAGCTACCGATGGATGGAAGTCAATGCGAAGCTGTTGCGCGTTGACCGTGATCCGCAGATAGCCATAGTTTTTGTCGTCGTATTTTTCCAGCTTGAGGGCAGTGGCCTGCACCACCGGATTGGCGTCCAGATAAGTGACGTTCGCGCCCTGGGCCGGCTCCTGCGCGGGCTGACCCTTTTTTGCCTGAACCAGCGGATTCACGTTGTGGCCGCTGTCCCCGCAAACGATGAAAGGCACATCGAACTTCTTGCCGTTGAAGCTTACCGAGCGCGTGTAGTGCTGGTAGTTGTGGGCGTGGCCGGAGAGAAAGGCGTGGGGATAAACGCCCTGCGCTTTGCAGATGGTGTCGATCTCCCGCAGCATGGGGTTGCTGCTGCTGTGTTTGCCGCCACCGCCGGCGCCTCCTTTCGGGGGAGCGTAGCTGAAGGCTGGATGATGCGTGGCCAGCAGCACGGCGCCAGCGTAGTTCTCGGTCTTGATGCGCTGCAGTTGTGCGGTAAGAAACGCAAGCTGGGTATCGGGCACGCCTTTCCATTTTCCTGACTCGCTCGAAATCAGGCCCGGGTCTTCGAGCGCATTGCTGAACAGTCCGATGATGCGTACAAAAGGAGCGTCCAGGGTGAAGTAGACGCCCGGCTGAGTCATCGCGGTGCGGTGCAGCGGACCGGCTTCGGTGGTTACGGTCGGACCGGCCGCGCAAAAGTTGCGCATGAAAATCTTCAGCGGCTGGTCGGCCACGGCCGTGCCTGGAACGATGAAGGAATCGTGGTTCCCTGGAATCGCCAGGATCGGCGCGGGGTAGTTGCGGTAGGGTTCGTAAAACTGATCGTAGTAATACTGAGACTCACCGAAGTCGTAGACCACGTCGCCCAGGTGGTAAAGGAACGCCGGGCGGCTGGCGGGGTCCGCGGTGTGATAGTCGTTGGTCACCATGTCGGAAACGCGGATTTCGTTGCCAAACTTCTGCGCGTTGGAAGCGCCGGTGTCTCCGAGCGAATGGAAGGAAATCTGCTTGGCCTTCTGGATGTTCTGAATGATTTCCGGGCCGTGCGGTCCCCAGGCATCCTGCAGTTCGTAGAGATCGCCGGGCTTGCCGGTGGAAGCAGGGAAGGGGACGGCATCTTTGGTCAACAGATTCTGAATCTGCTGGTAAAGCTTACTGTCGGATGGATGTGGAGTTTTGAATTGGGTTGGGTCGGGAGTGGGAACGCCTTCGTTGAAAACCGGTTCCCCGAAGACTGGCGCTACAAGCGTTGTTTTCGCATTTCTGGGCATGGATGCATTCCTTTCGTTGAGTTTCGGCAGTCCGTTGCCGGACTGGGGCTCCCCCTCTAGCTACATGGCTCGGGAACTCCGCAGCACTCGGAGGTCCCGCTATTTTCCTTGGGATGGACCGCGCGATCCGACCTCAACCTGGATGGTCGAGTCAGATCGCCTAACCAGAACGAACGGGCGCCGATGTCTTTGCAACTCCGCCCTCATGGGCGCCCCGGGGAATGGTCTCTCAATTTACTGCTGTGGGAGACTTTGCGCAAGAACACAAAACTTAGCGATGGCTGCGCACGAAAAAAACGCCGGCCATCTTGGGGATGGCCGGCGGGTGCTGCTAGTTGTGTCGGGCGGGCCTGTTGCTTTAGCGCGGCAGGTGGCCAAACCGGGGCCACTTACTGCGCCGGCGTTTCCGGAGTAGCCTGCGCGGCGGGCGCGCTGGCCGTCACTTCGGGAGCGGCTACGGGATTGATCTTCACCGTGGACATGATCGATGCCAGGCGGCTGAAGACTTTGTCCCGATCCACGTGCTTCATTCCACCTTCCGTTTCGTGAGCGATGGTGGTTACGTTAAGCGCAAACTCGTAGCAACCGCCATTTTGGAAGACGTGGAAGTATTTGGTGTCGCTCTGCCGGTCGCCTTCACCCGCAACCGCTTCGGCCGACTGCAGTTCGAGATCGCCCAGCATCAGCTTCGAAGTCGAAGACGTTGTCGAGGTCGGTGCGGTCGGAGCTGAGGCTGGCATGGTTGGCGCCGGATTGGTTGGTGCTGATACGGCAGAGGTTGAAGTGGCAGTCACTGCCGTGGTTGAGGTTGACGAAGCCTGGTCCGCGGGGGCCTGCGATTGCAGGGTCTGGGTTGGAGCAGTCTGGGTCGAGGATGGCATCGCATCCGCGGACGCCACCGTTTTGCGTTGCGGCGCAGCAAACTCGCCGCATTGCTCCGCCGTGAGGGCTTTGTTGACGCTCACATTAAAGTAGGCCGCCGACAAGTCAGTCTCGGCGAAGGCGGTCTCAGGCAGTTCCACTGCGGCAAGAGCGACTCCGCCGGGGACGACGAAGTTCATGGGCAGCGGGCTGGATGCGACTAGCTCGTTGGCCGCGTTGCCAGTCTCCAGACCGTACCTGCGCGGATAGTCGAACGAAACGCCGTAGGTCTGGTCGACGTAAGTGACCGTCGCGGGACGCTTCCTGACTACTTTTTTCGTAGCCGGCTTCGCGGGTTGGGGCTCGGGAACAGACATGTTGGAGCTTGTCGTGTTGGAAATTGGGTTCTGGGTTGCGGGAATCTGGTTGTTCGAACTTGCCGGCTTCGGCTTCTCTTTGGAACAGCCGACGGTCAGCGAACAAACGATCAAGAGCGCGGCGAACAAAAGTGCGCCGGTGTTCTTTCCCCACGTCACGCAATTGCAGGATTCTGCAACATTCTTTACGGAATTGAAACGGTTGGTACGGGTCATGGTTGGTCACCTCCTGCTGCTGAGCAGCGCCAGTGATAGTGCATGAGGTGGGCCAAGTGGAAGGGTGTTGATTTTGCGGGGGTTAGCAGATCCTACGTTGGTGAGAGTTGTCTAGGGCGGAACACGCCGTGGATGGCGTGACACGGTTGAGTGTTCTTGACCGATTCGGAGACACTTCGTGGAGTTTCGCAGAAATAGCTGACGCGCAAGCGAGTACCGCTTCCGGCATTTCGCGGGCAAGAATGCCCGCGCCACACGTTCCTCAACTTACGCGGTGGCGATGCGCCGGATCAGGTCTTCCTGCTCCGCCTTGCTTTCGGCGCCGATGGTGAAGGCGTCCAGCAAGCCTAGCGACAGCGCGTATTTGATGCCCTCGTCCTGGCGATCGCGCAGCGCGCCCTGGCCGAGAATCTTCATGCCGACCACCGCTTTTCCGGCGGCTTTCATTTCTCTTAAGACCCCAACAACGGTTGGGGGATCGGCGTCCATGTAAGCGCCGACCGGATTGATGCGGGCGAGATCGATTTCCACCCATGGAGATTTGGCCGCCGCCCGCAACGCCTCGATGCTGTGGCAGGAGCAGCCGTGAGCGCGGATAGTGCCTTTTTCTTTGGCCTCGGAAAGCACGTCCATCGCGCCGCGGAACTGAGTGGTCCAGTCCGCCTCGGTGACGCAATGCATCAGGCAAACGTCGAGATAATCGGTGCCCAGTTCACGGCGGAAGCGGTCGAGATCGGCTCGCATGGTAGCGGCGTCGCGCGCCCAGCTCTTGCTGAGGACCGTGACCTTGTCACGTTGCACGTGCTTGAGCGCTTCGGCGATGTGAGGATGGCTTCCGTACGAATCAGCGGCGTCGAAAAAACGCAGGCCGTGATCATAGCCGTTGAGCAGCAGATCGGAAAGTCCCTTCACTCCGAGCGCGGTCTGATGCGAGTGGTGGCCGGAGCCGACCGTTCCGGTGCCCATGGCGAGGCGGCTAGTCTTGATGCCGGTGCTGCCGAGCGTGACGGTGTCGGAGGCGGTGAATTTCGTGGACAGCGGCTGGGCAGCGATGGCGTCGAGAATGGTCTTGGATGAGAGCCAGGCGGCTCCTACGCCGGTGGCGGAGCGAACGAGGAATTCGCGGCGGTGCATGAGTCCTCCTAACTTCGACGGCGATTGCTAAGAGACTACACCCAAAAGAGCTTTACCGCAGAGGTCGCTGAGCACGGCCGCGGAGATCGCGGAGAGTTGCCTGTTTTGGATGGACGGGTGAGTCGGGAAATCGTTATCACTTTCGGCCAGGCAGTCTTGCGCTCGCGAGATCCCTCGCCCCGCTGGTGAAGGCGCGGGGCTTCGGGATGACGCCATCAGGTTGCTCCGGCAACAATCCTTAGACTCTGGATTAGAGGTCACTCGAATTGTTTGCGGAAGGCTGCGAGTTGCTGCTGGACCTCCGATAATTCCCGGCGCAGGGACGCGACTTCTTCTTCGATCTGGGCTAGGCGTTCGGTATCCGAAGAAGAATGCCTTGAGCGGTCTGACGCGGGTGAGGCCGGAATATCCAGAATCTGCGGTTCGCCCGCGAAGAGATGCATGTAGCGCGATTCTTTGGTGCCCGGTTGTCGCGGCAAGACGCGCGCTAACGAAGGCTCGCGCTGGGCGAGGTGATCGAGAGTTGAGACCACGTCATCGAGCGCTTCGAAGTGATACATGCGGTCGGTGCGGCCACGGAGTTCGCCGGGCGTCTGCGGGCCGCGTAGCAGAAGCACGCACACGATGGCGATCTCGCGACGATCGAAGTTGAAGACTTCCTGCAGGCGGTGTTCGTACTTGGGGACGCGGCTGTCTGCGCCTCCGGCCGGACCGGCGAGGCGCTTTTCCTGCAGCGTAGCCAGGGCCGTACGCACAGCTCCTTCGTCGAGGGTCATGATCGGTTCGCGATTATTTTTCTGGTTGCAGGCATTGACCAGGGCATTGAGCGAGAGCGGGTAGTAATCGGGCGTGGTGATGTCTTTCTCGATCAAGGAGCCGAGAACGCGGGTTTCGATTTCGGTGAGGTTCACGATGCTAAGCGGAGCATGTTGTGCATTCTGATTTTAACGGAGCGCGAGGGTTTGGGAGAGACTGCGGAGCCGGCACGTCAAAATCCCCACCCTCTCGCAAATACCGCGAGAAGGGTGGGGCACCCTCGGACTCTGTTTAGAACAAGGCAGTGGGGCGGCGGTTCCAGGCTTTGCCCTTTTCTTTCGCAATCTTTTCCATGTCGTTGACGTAGGCGCCGGCTTGCGTCAGTACGTGGTGCAGATCGTTGCCGACGCTGATGAAGGTAAAACCTTTTTCCAGGAACTCGCCGACGCGCGAGGTGCCGAACAGAAACAGGCCGAGGATCACGTTGTTCTTGTGCGCATGTTCGACAAGCTTTTTCGTGGCCGCGTCGAGTTCGGGCGAGGTGTACATGTGCGGGAATTCGTATTTGTTGTAGAGGCCCATGGACATGCAGAGATCGTTCTGGCCTAGGAAGAGAATATCAACGCCTGGGACGGCGGCAATCTCGGCGATGTTCTCGATGCAAGACGCCGTCTCGACTTGCAGAGCCACGATGCCTTCGTTGTTCCAGTTGCCGGCGTAGCCGAGCAGCCCATTCTTGTTCATGCTGCGCTGAGGGAAGTAGACGGAGCGCGTGCCGACGGTGGGATACTTGGCGCAACTGACGGCTTGGCGCGCCTCGTCGGCAGTGTTGATGTAAGGGATGAGAACGCCGTCGGAGCCCATGTCGAGAGCCTGCTGGATTCCGGGGCGGTCATCGTATCCGCCAACGCGAACCAACGACTTGGCGCCGCCGTTGGAAATGCCGCTGAGCATGGCGGAAAGTTTTTCGTAGCCCATCGGGCCATGCTGCGTATCCACCAGCAGCCAGTCGTAGCCGCTGTGGGCGAGCTGTTCGGCGACGGTGGGACTGTGGGCGTTGAGGAACAAGCCCATCTTGGGCGTCCCAGCACGCAGTTGCTTCTTGAATTCAGAACCGCTGAGAGCGGCGTCGGGCATTCGGAAATCCTCCTGGCATCGAGTCGAATTTCGTAGTGTACCGCAGGCGGCGAGAAGGACGGCGAACCGGAGGTTAATTTTTCGCGAAGCATGACCCGAGGCCACGCGGGCCACATGCCTTGATATAGTTAGCTTCGCGTCTGCGGAGGACAATTTCGAGGAGGGGGACTCATGCGGCTACTACTGAACTGGATTCTTAGCGGGCTGGCAGTCTGGATCGTCGCCCAGGTGGTCCCCGGGTTTCACGTCAGCGGGCCATGGGCGGCACTGATTGCAGCTCTGGTCATCGGCTTCGTCAATGCCACCATCGGCCTGGTCCTGAAGATTCTCACGTTTCCATTGACGCTTGTTACCCTTGGTCTTTTCTGGCTGGTGATTAATGCCTTGATGCTGAAGCTTGCTTCGGCACTGCTGGCGCCAAATTTTCAGGTACACGGATTCTTCGCGGCCTTCGTGGGAGCAATTCTGCTCAGCCTGGTCAACATGCTGCTGAAAGGGTTGCTGAGTCCCGGCCCTGACAGCAGGCGCTAGAGGCCGTTGTTACTAAGTCTGCGTTACTAAGTCTGCGCGTATTTGTTATGTTGATGGGCCGTGGCGAGAACGCGGGTTCCTGATGCTTTGCTTTACGCGGGGTTCGGCGGCTTGGCCGGCTTCAGGGATTCCCAGTCTTCTTTCGTGAGCAGGCGTCCCAGATTGCTGAATTCGCCGGCGCCTTGCAGAAATTCACCGCCATCCATGCGCACCACCTCACCGTTGATGTAGGAAGAGCCGTCGCTCACCAGAAACGCGGCCAGGTTCGCCAGTTCTTCGATCGTGCCGAAACGGTGCATCGGGTTGCGGTCGAGTGCCGCGGTTTCAAGTTCTGCACGGGGCAACACTCGGGAGAATGCGCCCTGCGTTGGGATTGGCCCGGGAGCGATGGCGTTCATGCGAATGCCGCGGTTCCCCCATTCGACGGCGAGGCTGCGCATGAGAGCCTCGACGCCAGCTTTGGACACAGCGGAAGGAACAACATAAGCCGAACCCACGGGAGCGTATGTGGCCGAGATGCTGAGGACTGTGCCGCGATGCCCAGTTTTAAGCCAGCGGCGTCCGCAAGCCATGGTCGCGTGCAGTGTTCCCATGAGCACGATGCCGATCACGGATTGGAACGCCCGCGGCGAGAGTTCTTCGGTGCGGGCGATGAAATTTCCGGCGGCGTTGTTGACCAGAATGTCGAGCGGTCCATCTTTCCAGATGGAATCGATCATGGCTTCGACGGACTCGAGTTCGCGGACGTCGCAACGATGAGCGTGGATGCGTCCGCCCGGGGTCTTGGACAGTTCAGCAGCAGTTTTGTTCAGGACTTCTTCCCGGCGGCCGCAGATGTAGACTTCTGCGCCGAGTTCGAGGAACCGCTGCGCCATGCCTTTGCCGAGGCCGGTGCCGCCGCCGGTGATCAAGATGCGTTGGTTGAGAAGAAGATCAGTGCGGAACATCAGTGCCCTCCTGGGATTCTTGGGCGATATCGGCAAGGAGCGGATTCCTCACCGGGCTTGGCCCGGTTCGAGTAAATGACAAGAGTAGTATATGAAAGCGGGAGCGTTGCGGAGATGGCTTCCCTGGTCGAAGAATCGGAAGCGAAGAAGCGCGGCTCTTACAAAAAAGCAGTAGTCAGATAGCCTGTATTCTGAGAGCATGACCGGGATGAAGACTTATTACAAGCCGGCTCAATGGCGGGGCAAACGTTTGATATATGCCTCTACAGACCCTGCCGCGCGAAAGAAGCAGACTGTCATAGCGTGGGTCGCCCTCTCAATCTTCGTTCTAGGATTGGGCACTATTGTTTGGCTCATCCGCTAAGATTTCAAAACCGCCCTCTACCTGAAAGCGATGGCGCGGTATCTGGCTACAAATCGCAGGCGACGCGAAAACCGTAATCCGCATAATGGAATTCGGGCGGGATGCTGGAGCGGGCCGAGCAGCGCGCAACTTTCACGTGATGCCGCCACGATCCTCCGCGCGAAGCCTTGCGCTGGCCACTCTCGGGGCCGCGCGGATTGCGCTCCGGCGAACTCGCGTAGTAATTCGGATCGTACCAGTCTTTGCACCACTCGTGGACATTGTCACAAATGTCGTAAAGGCCGAAAGCGTTGGCCGTATAGTGCGCGACCGGTTCTGGGCCGGTTTGCCAGCGCGTCGCATAGTCCGGAAGCGACTGCGGTGGTTCGTCGCCCCAGGGGAATTGTTTCTGTTCGAGGCCGCCGCGCGCTGCGCGCTCCCATTCGGCTTCTGTTGGCAAACGGTAGTTGCGGCCCGTGTGCGAGCTCAACCATTCGCAGTATCGCGTCGCCTCAAACCAGGAAACCCCGGCAACCGGCTGCTGCGGCTGGCTGAAATTCGGGTCGGTCCAGAACGGCGGCGGCAATGCTCCAGTCGCGCGCAGGAAGCGTTCATATTCGGCATTGGAGACCTGAGTCGCGGCCAAGAGGAAAGCGTCCACCAACACACGGTGCACCGGACGCTCGCAGTCCTGGCCGGAATCAGACCCCATCAGGAACCAGCCTTCCGGGATGCGAACCAGGGTCGGTTCTGCGGGTGAACCTACTGTGGCGCCCACTATGGCGCCCACTGTAGTGCCGTCTGTCGTGCCCTGCCGAGTTGGAGTGAGCGCCATTACTTAAAAGAAGCGGGTTGCCGGGGATTCCCTGACGGATTTAAAGTTTACCAGCGCAGGCCGCATCTGGTGCGTGGGAGGATGGCAATGCCGAACGAAAAACTGCAATTCAAAGCCAGGATCGAAGGAAAAGAGGCAGGAGTGGTGGCCGCGATCACGCCGCCGGTGGACGTGCCGGAAACGTTTGGAACGCGCGCCCGGGTCCCGATCCGGGGGACGATTAACGGGTTCCCATTTCGTTCGTCGCTGATGCCCTGCGGCGGCCGTCACATGATGCCGGTGAACAAGACTTTGTGCCAAGGTGCGGGAGTTGGGCCGGGCGATACCGTGGATGTAGTGATGGAGCGCGATGAGGAAGCGCGTACCGTGGAAACGCCGCCGCAGCTGAAAAAGGAATTGAGCAAGAATAAGAAAGCACGAGACAAATGGGAAACGCTCTCGTTTTCACACAAGAAAGAAATGGCGTTTTCGATTCGCGAGGCCAAGCAGGAAGAAACGCGGTCCCGGCGTCTCGCTAAGATTATGCAGGTTTTGACGACCGGGGCGAAGTGGACGGGGTAGGGCCGCGAAGTCCTCGTAGTTTGGCCACGACTTCTGCAACGTCGTTTTCCTGGAACAGCCTGATGGCGGCGATTCCGGCTGCTCCTGCGTCGAGGCAGGATTGAGCGTTCTCCAGAGTGACTCCGCCCAGGGCGAGTACCGGGATTCTGGCGAGGCATGCTTCCCGGAGCGCGATGAGACCGGCGGAACGAGTGTGCGGGGCGTCTTTTTTCTCGAAGATGGGAGCGAAGACGGCGAAGGTTGCGCCCTGCGCGCCAGCCTCGCTAACTTCTTGTGGCGAGTGGCAGGAGACTGCGACGACTAGTTTTCGTGGTGAGTTTTCGCGGGTAAGAGTGCCCGCGCCACACGTGCCCGCGCCACATTGCCACATCGCGCGAACTTCCGCGGGAGACACATCGTCGGAGCGCAGGTGAACGCCGTCGGCTCCGATGGCCATGGCAATGTCGGTGCGGGAGTTGATTAGAAGAGCAGTTGCCAGTTGCCGGTTGCCACATGCCAGTTTCTTCGCCTCGCGGACAACTTGGACCGCCTGGCGAGCCAACTGTTCCATTTCGCGCGGGGAGAGGTCTTTCTCACGAAGCTGGATGCAGTCCACGCCCGCGCGGGCGGCCTCCGCGATTTTTTCCAGCAGACGGCGGCGGCGGGTAGGCTCGTCGCCGGGAAATGCGGTTCGGTCCGTGATGTAGTAGAGCACGACGCGGCCTAGGGCCTGGTCCTGGCGATCTCAGGCATGACTTCGCCCTCCTTTTTCGGCGCGCCCCCGAGATGGTGCTTGGTCAATCCATCGCGCAGGAACTCAAAGGCTTCGTCGGGCGAGTTGACGATCTTCAACAGATCGAGATCTTCCTGGGAAACGGTTCCGGCATCGACGAAGGCCTGAAAATTGATGATGCGGTTCCAGTACTCGCTGCCATAGATCACCACCAGAATCTTCTTGGCCAGTTTGTCGGTCTGGGCGAGCGTGAGAATCTCGAACAGTTCGTCCATGGTGCCGAAACCGCCGGGAAAGATCACCAGACCTTTGGCCAGGTAGGCAAACCAGAATTTCCGCATGAAGAAATAGTGAAACTGAAAGTTCAGCGACGGCGTGACATAGGGATTGGGGTTCTGCTCGAACGGTAACGCGATGTTCAGTCCTATGGTTTTGCCCCCAGCTTCGTGCGCGCCCAGATTGGCCGCTTCCATGATGCCGGGACCACCTCCGGTGGTGACGACGAAGCGGCGGCGGCGCGCCGGAATGTTGATGGACCACTTGGTCAGCATGTGGGCCAAGCGGCGCGCGTCCTCGTAGTAGCGGGCCATATCCAGGCCGGCCTTGGCTCGCTTGAGGTTTATTTCCTGCTGAGCCGCGGGCGAGCCGGCGCCGTTCTTCTCCACGGCCGTCAGATTCTTTTTCGCGGCGTGTTTTCCTTCAAAGCGCGCTGAGCCGAAGAAGACCACCGTGTCCTGAATCTGCTCGCGGCGAAAGCGCGCCAGCGGCTCCTGATACTCCGACAAGATGCGGAGGATGCGCCCATCGGGGCTGTTGAGAAAGGTTTCGTTCTGATACGCCAGCGGCGCGGACTTGAGCGGGTCTGTCATGGAAGACTCTCGTTCCAAAAACTTCAGAAAGTGAAATATTAAGCGCGCCTCGGCGCAGGCTACCAGCATACCGGAGCGGGAGCCTCTGGAGGAATCTCCGGATGTTTCATCTCCGGATGTTTCACGAGGTCTGCCAGCTTACCTGTGTTCGTGGTAGTGGAGCGCCTCCCAGAAGCCAATCCAGATGTCGAGCAGGCCCAACCCGGTGCAGAAGCCGCGGAAGAAACCGCTCGAAACCAGAGTCCGCAGGCTGGGATAAGAAAGCAATAAATAGTTGTCAGTCCACTCCGGGGTCCAAGGCAGAATGATCAGAAGGACGCCCGCCACGGCGCTGATCAGGACAAAAAGGAAAACCGAGACGCGATGTAGCCATAGCTGCAACCCTTCGTGTTGCGCTGTGGACGCTGACTCCGCCGGAGGGTCGAGCAGCGCGGTGGTGACTTCCTGTGGGCCCGGGGCGGGGCTACCTGCTTCCACCGAAGGGCCTGTCAGGGGGAGCTTGGAATCTGTGGTCACGCGGGGCTCCACCAAATAAGACAGAGAATGACCCGGCCAGTTCCGCAATTGGCAGGATTCCAGCGACGAAGGCGATGGGAGGCAGAACCCATCCGGCTATTCTACGACTTCAGGGCCTTGATGCGCTCGGCCACGTCGCGATAGTCGATGTTGCTGCCGTAGACTTCCATGAAGTGCTTGAGCGCCAGGGGTTTGCTCCCGGCAGCCTCATGGGCGGAAGCAATTTCGTAGTTGAGAGCGGTGCGCGTTTCCTGATCGATCCCGGCCACGGCGAGAGCTTTTTCGTACCAGCGTACGGCAGCTTCCGGCACGCCTTTGTCGAGAAAGCACTGCGCCAGCCAGGTGTAGGCTTGCATGATCTGTGGGAAGGCATGTCCGCGGTCGACCGACTGGCAGGCTTTTTGCAATTCCCCAATGGCCTCGTCCAAAAGTCCCATTTCGCGGAACGCGATGCCCAGGTTGTAGTGAGTCTCCGGGTCTTCCTCGGCGGATGCGCCACCCGCCTCCAGGTCCTGTTTCAACTCACCAAACATCTCGGCCAAGTCGATGCCGGGCACAGCGCCGGCAGGTGAAGCTTTAGCGGGCGCAGGCGGTTGCGGCTTGGGTGGCTCGACCGGTTGCGACACCTGAGCTTGTACCACGGGCGCAGGTGGCGCGACAGTGGGAGTGCTGCGCACCATTGCGGGTGCTGCGGCAGCAGCGCTGGCCGCTGGGGCGCTCACCTGCGGCGCCTGTATGGGCCTTGGCGGCGCGGGCACGGGCCTGGTTGCTGGCTGAGTGGCGGCAGGCGCGGGCACCTGAGCTTCGGTCAGGAAGTCCTCGCCCAACGACGCTTCCAGGTCGGCTACGAACTCGCCCAGAGCTGGAGCGCCCTGTCCAGCGACGACTGGTTCACTGTGGGCGACTGGAGTAAGCTCGGGTTCGACCGGGCGAACATGCTTGGCGGTCTGCGGAATCTGGGTTCGCGGGATTTGGGTCTGCGGAATTTGGGTTGGCTTGAGGCTCGGTTTGGCCGCCTGGCCGAGCTGAAAGCTGTCACCCAGCGAGGACTCGAGGTCGGAAACAAATTCCTCCAGGACCGCTGGTGCGGGTTCCTCCACCTCGGGTTCGGGCACTGGCGCCGGTTTGGGCGCAAGCTTCTTCTTCGGCGCTGGCGCTGGCGCGGCCTTGACCACCGGAGGCGGCGGTGGCGGCGGTTCTTGCACCACTTGTGCAATTTCCGGCTCCGGCTCGGGGGCTGGTTCTTCGATTTCGACCGCGACTTCTGATTCTGCAGCTTCGGCTTCCGCGACCTCTGCCTCGGCTGCCTGCACTTCGGCGGACGGGATGTCATCGACGGTAATCTCCTCGACTGACTCCTCCACACTGGCTGCTTCAGCGTCCGTTGCGCTTTGCGTGGCAGCCTCGAGTTCGGCGCGGATCTGGTCCACGCGGGCGTCGTCTGGCGCCTGGGTCTGCAGCTTGGCCAATGCTGCCCAGGCTTGTTCGGGCAAGCCTTGCGCGAAGTAGAAGCGAATCTCGTCGATTGTCTCGCTAATCTTCTCGTCGGGAAGGGTTGCCTGTTCCGCTTGGGAGATTTCGGCTTCGGCCGCAGCCTCAGTAGAGTCGGATTCAACCGTTACTGCGTCATCCCATTCTGACGAGAGGTCGATCTCAGCGTCTGCCGCTTCGTCGTCAGTTGGAGGTGCCGCGGCTTCTGTCGCCTCTGCAGCAGGTTCGTGAGCATGCTCCGCCGCCGTGGGCCACGGTGCGGCGACCTCGGCTTCGGCAATCTCAGCCACCGGAGCTTCCTCGACCGCGAACTCCGCATGGGCAACTTCGTGGTGTGCCACCTCGTGGTGGGCAGCGGTCGCCTCCGCATGACCGTGTGAAATCTCAATCTCTGCCACGGCCGTGGTGGAGGGCCCGGCGGTACGTTCCTCGAACCGGTCGGCGAGTTCTCCGTAGCGAGTTGCTTCCTCCGGGAATCCATTATCGGAATAAAGCGCCTGCAGGGTTCGGCTGCAGATGGCCGCCTCGGTGAAACGGCCGGCGCGGGTGTGCAGTGCCGCGAGGCGCTGATTCAAGCGTAAGTCGTTCGGAGCCTGGGGCAAGGCCGCGACCAGAGGCCCCAGCGCCTTGGCCGGCATGTTGTAGGAGATGAAGAGTTCGGCATCGGTGAGCGCCGAACGGACTGCCAGAGCTGCCTCGTCCGAATAGTGCTGGTGGACGGATGGAGACGTAGCCTCCAGTTCGTCCACGATTACGACCGCCTCTTCCGCTGTGATCAGCTTGGTGCCGCCGGAGACGCCACCGAGCTGGCCCAGCATCTGTTCGTAGTTTTGCAAATGCAGAGGGTTGTCCGGCTCCTTCTGCGACAGGCTTTGGTAAAGGTCTCGGGCGCGGACCAGATCGCCTGACTGCACGCTGGCGTGAGCCAGCAATTCGGTCACTTCCGTAAGATGCGTGGTCTCGCCGGCCTTGTTGAACAGGCCTAGCAGTTTTTCCAGCGACGCAGGATTGTCGCGCACATGCCCGATGATGGCATGCAGATGACCGAGGACTTTGTCTGAATTTTCCGCCAGCAGACGTTCGGCGTTCTCGTCGTACACCTGGAGCGCGCTCTCGTACTGCCCGGCCTGCATCAACGCATCGGCAAAATCTGAAATCGCCGCCAGGTCGTTGTGCACGGTCAGCAGCTTGCCGGCAATCGTCCCGGCATCGGAGAGTCGCCCCGCTTGCAGGTAAGCCTTCAGGAGGTCGCGCAAGCCTTCGGGATTGGAATCAAGATCCGAGACTTTTGACAGCACACCAATGGCAGCTTCGGCATCTCCCGATTCGAGCAGGTTTCTGCCCTGCATGAGCAAGGCATAGGCATTGCCGGGATCGAGCGTGAGCATGCGCGTGAGAATTTCTTCCGCGCCGCTGAGAGAGCCCTTGGATCGCATGGTCTCTGCGGCCGCGGAGAAAATCTGCCATGCTTCATTCTTCTTGCCAAGCCGGACGTAGACTTCCGCCAGCTTGATGCGCATGGTGGTATTTTCCGGATCCATTTCCAGGATCTTCTGGAAAATACGCACTGCATTATCGAGTTCGCCGGACTTCAGAAATTCTTCGGCAACCTGCAGATACTGGGCGCGGGCGTCGTTGAAAAGCCCCTGCTGAGTATAAAGTTCCGCCAGCTTCAGCACGCTCTCCAGCGAAGGCTTGAGCTTGCTGATCTTCTTGTACATGGCGATGGCCTTAACCGTGAATCCCTGGCTGGCATAGGCATCGCCGACAGTCTTGAAGCACTCGGTGGCTTTATCGCTTTCACCGATGCGGGAATAGAGGTCGCCGACGGTGTTGGCGACCGTCAGGTCCTTGGGGTCGTTCTTGAGGATTTTGTCGTACTCAGCAATGGCGTTCTGCAGCTTGCCCTGTTGGACATACTTCTCCGCGCTGCTGAGTACCTTTTGCTTATTGAACCCAAACAACGCCATAGTGAGTGCGGACCCCAGTTCCTGGTCTTGACCTAGAGACGTCTTAAATAGAAACGTCTTTGAGAAGAACCGTTCTGCGCAGACTCGTATAACACAGAACCCGAACTACTCCCGAGCGAACGCTCCCCGGGTGTCGCGAAGGCGATCGTTCACCTGCGACGCGGAACCTCCGGACAAGGCCAATTGTACTTCTGGGCGTCATCCCCCGCATGGTTACCGAGGGTTACCGGAGGTTACCAAAAGGGAGTGTACGAATGGGTAACTAGGGGTATCTTGGGCGATTCCCCGATTGATAGGATAGCCCCCAGCCCTGCACGAATGCACGGTGGCATACGTCGGGCAGAAATTTCCCGGCCGGGTCCGGCATTTCGGGGTAAAAAACCGTAATTCCGGTAGGAATGAGCCGCAGATTCAAGGCGCATACCCCGAGGTGCGCCTCTAATATGAATGTGCTATTTGGCGGCGAGGTGCAACCGTGTATTTTTCCAGATGCGAAATTGTACTTACCTCTCAAGCGAGAGTCGGGCGGCACTGAAAGGCAAGCACATTTATGACATGGATCCGAACAGTTCCGCTCTCCGAGGCGGACGAGAAACTCCGCCAGGCAATTGAGGGCGAGAAGCTCTTGTATCCGAGGGAGTACGCCCAACCGGTGCACCCCGACGAGTCGGGCGGATCGTCGATTGTGGGCTCCCACACCTTGATTCCCGACGCGCTGTATCACGCCTTCAGCACTTTCGGCGCGCTCATGTCGCCCGACCTTCCGCTTACGCGCCGCCAGCACGAGATGATCGCGACCATGGTCTCGGTGACGAACCGATGCGTGTATTGAATCGAGTCACACGCAGAGTTTCTGCGTAGGGTGACGTTGGACAAGACGCTGGTTGAGGCCTTGGAGAAGGACTATGCCACGGCTCCCATCACTCCCCAGGAACGGGTGATGGTGGACTACGTGGTAAAGCTGACCAAAGACGCAACCAAGGTATGGAAAGATGACATCGAAGGTCTGCGGAAAGCCGGATTTGACGACCGCGGCATTCTGCAGATCACGCTGATCGCCTCGTGGTTCAACTACATCAATCGGGTTGCAGATGCGCTAGGAGTAGGGCGGGATGGCCCCTTACCTTGAATGGAGCAGTTTGAAAACTGTCCTTGTGCCGCCCTTTCGTCCCGACGATTCCACTAAACTTGAGCTGGATCGAGGCTGAACTCCAAGTTCTGCCTCGCCGTTGCTCATGGCCAATTCGCTCGCAACATTCTTCTCGACGAACTTTCAGTTGCACTCCCAAGAGCGCGCCTACGGGCAGCGTCGCGGCTACCGCATGGAGTGGTTCAGTTATGGGCAGGTTCTGGAACTGGCCTCCAGTTTTGCGCGTGAACTGGAGTCGCGGAAGATCGGCAAGGGCGACTGCGTCATGCTCTGGGGCGAGAATTCTGCCCAATGGGTTGCGGCCTTCTTCGGATGCGTGCTGCGCGGCGCGGTTGTCGTCCCTATGGACAACGGCGCCTCCACGGACTTTGCCGCGCGTGTGTTTCGGCAAGTGGACGCTAAGCTGCAGGTCACCTCGCGCCCGCATGTTGACGGGGCCCCTCCTGCAGACCATCCTGTTCTGATTCTTGAAGATTTGCAGCAAAAATTGGCAAGTCACTCCGCGATCCCAGCCAGTGATGCGGCTCTCGGCCGCGACGACATTCTGCAAATTGTGTTTACCTCCGGCACCACCAGGGAACCGAAGGGCGTGGTGATCACGCATGGGAACGTACTGGCCAACATCGCTCCGCTCGAGCGGGAGATGCTCCGCTACATGAAATATGAGCGCTTGGTACACCCGTTGCGTTTTCTGAATCTGCTGCCCCTTAGCCACGTCTTCGGACAATTCCTGGGAATGTTCCTGCCCCCGCTGCTGGGCGGGACGGTCATCTTCCAGGAGGAACTGAAGCCTTCGGAAGTGATTCGTACGATCCGCCGGGAACGCGTTTCGGTTCTGGTCAGCGTGCCACGAGTGTTGCAGTCTCTGAAGCAGAAGATCGAGCGGGATCTGGAAGATCATGGCAAGGTGCATGGTTTTCAACAACGATTCCGTTTCGCCGAAGGCAAGCATTTTCTTCGCCGCTGGTGGATCTTCCGGGACATTCGCCGCCAGTTCGGCTGGAAATTCCTGGCATTCATCTGTGGGGGAGCGGCGCTCGATCGTGAGACCGAAGAGTTCTGGGGACGCCTTGGCTACGCGGCGATCCAGGGTTACGGGCTCACAGAGACCACTTCGCTGATCAGCGTGAATCATCCCTTCAAACTCGGGAAGGGATCGATTGGAAAAGTGTTGCCCGGACGCGAACTCAAACTAGCCGAGGACGGTGAGATTCTCGTGCGCGGCGGAGGTGTAGCCGCCGGCTACTGGGATGCCTCTGGCCGCCGCGACCTTACTGGCGATGGAGGATGGTATCGCACGGGCGACGTAGGCGCTCTCGACGACGCCGGCAATCTCTATTTCAGAGGCCGCACAAAAGAAGTGATCGTCACCCCGGCAGGCCTCAACGTGTATCCCGAGGACCTCGAAGCCGCGCTGCGTCAACAGCCGGAGATAAAAGACTGCGTGGTGGTGGGCGTTGATCGGAGCAAAGATGATCGGGCGGGCAACGACCGCGGCGGAAATGTTGAGCCTTGCGCGGTCGTGATTCTGCGCGAGGAAATAGGGGCCGCGGCCGACACGCGGTCCAGAGAGATGGCGGATGATGGGAGCGTCGTCGAGAAAATCGTCCAGCGCGCCAATCAATCCCTGGCCGAGTATCAGCGCATGCGCATGTGGTTCCAGTGGCCGCACGAGGACTTTCCGCGAACCGGCACCCAAAAGCCGCGCAAGAGCGTGATCCAGGAAGTTACCCAGAACCACTTCCTCCAGCCCACGCCGGCGTCTGGAACCAGTACTGCATCCGCGATGGGCGCCCCCATCGCTGAGCTATTTGCGCGCGTGGTTGGGCATCCCATCCCCAGTCTGCAAGCCAACGCCAATCTCGATTCTGATCTTGGTCTCAGTTCGCTCGATCGCGTCGAGTTGCTCAGCGCAGTGGAAGACCGTTACCAGGTCGATTTGAGTGAAGCCATCTTCAGCGCCGTTCGCACGGTGGGCGACTTGGAAGGACTTTTGCGCGGGCAGGAGTCGCAGAGGACCGAATATCACTATCCACGGTGGGCGTTGCGCTGGCCGGCCACCTGGCTGCGGTTCCTCGCGCACTATTTGTTGTTACGGCCGGCGATTGTATTGTTGGGTTGGCCGCGAATCGAGGGCCGCGAAAACCTGCGCGAGGTGAGCGGCCAGCTACTCGTCGTGTGCAATCACATCGCCGACGTGGATTTTGCATTTGTTCAAACCGCGTTGCCGGCGCGTTTTCGGCACCATCTGGCCACGGCTACTCGCGGCGAAGATCTCGAAGCCCTGCGCAACCCTCCTTCGTCCCGCGGAATTTTCGCAGGCCTCTACGACCGCATGCTGTGGGTTTCCGGCGTCTCTCTGCTGAACCTTTTTCCTCTACCGCGAGAGGCGGGATTCCGGAACAGCTTCGCCTACGCCGGAGAGGCCGTCGATCGCGCCTACAGCATCCTGGTTTTTCCCGAAGGCCGCCACACCGTGGACGGCAAAATCAATCCGTTTCGCGCCGGCATTGGGCTGCTGGCAAACAATTTGGGTGTCCCGGTGTTGCCCATGCGAATTCTGGGACTGTTTGAACTAAAGCAGGCGGGGAAGAGGTTCACCGCTCCCTGGAAGATTCGGGTGCGTATCGGCCAGCCGATCAGATTCGCCCCCGGAACTGCGCCGGAGCAGATCGCCGCAGAGCTTCAAAAAGTGGTGGAACTTCTTTAGAGACTTATTCTTCGTCCGCCATCGGCTCTTCCAGCCGCAAGTCTGGTTCGATTTGGATCTCCGGTAGATTCGATTCGTGAAGCTTACGATTGAGCTGTGGCAATGCCTCTTTTTTGAACTCACTCCAACGTTTCATAACTGCCGAACTCTCGCGCTCGGTCGCGGCGATCGCCTCGATCTGCGCCGAGGTCGGTGCGGCATCTGCCTGCCACACCTGGCCGTATAGAGTAGTGGCGCGCCCGTTCGCGCGTGTCACCGTGGGTTCGGCGGCATCGGCAGCAGCAAAGCTCCTGGCAGCGCCCAGCAGCGCCGCAAGCTCTGATTGAAAAGTCTGAACCGCCTCACCCGCCACTTTCAACTGTTCGCTATGTTTCTTAAGTTGAGAGTCAATCGAATTCGCCTGTTGCACCGCCTGGGAGGTTTGGGTCACCATGGCGGCCAAACGTAATTCCGCCTGAAATTTATTTTCCAGGGCAAGCGCCGGCGCCTTCACCCGCGGGTCCATTTTCACAGTCAGGGGCGCGGTATAACTCTTGCCGTTCGCGGTCAGCCGGACGGTGTAAAGGCCGGGCAAGGCGGTAGGTCCCAGTGGCTGGCGCGGAGTATCCCCAGGAATCGCAGCAATCGGATACTCATGGCGCAACGAATTTGGCGACGGATAGTGCAAGTCCCAGACCCAGCGATGCATGCCCGCCTCCGCCGAAAGAGACCGGAATGGACGCAGCCAGTACAGCGGAATCAGCTGCTTCTTCAACTCATCCTCGGAAGCCTCAGGCTGATCCGTGCTCGAGAAACTGCGCACGACTTGGCCGCGTGCATCCACAATCTCCAGCTTGACCGGGCCGGAAGCTGCGCTCCCGAGATAGTAGTCAATCACAGCCCCATCGGGCGGATTCGCCGCCGCCGGCTCATCCGGCGGAAGCGGCGTATCGGTGTAGTTGTCCCGCTGGACGCGGTAAGCCGGCGCGGGCGCGAAAAGGTGCGCATCGGAACTCGTCACTGCTTCAGTGAGCTGGCGAAGCGGTGTGATGTCGTCGAGGATCCAGAAAGACCGTCCATGCGTGGCGACGATGAGATCGCTCTCGTGAATCCAGAGATCGCGCATCGAGGTATGCGGCAGATTCAACTGCAGCGATTGCCAGTGATCACCGTCGTCGAACGAGACCCAGACCGAATTCTCCGTGCCCGCAAACAGCAATCCTTTACGCACTGGATCTTCGCGCACGGTATCGACGGGGCCGAAATCGGGAAGCCCGGCAGTGATCAACTTCCAGCTTTTGCCGCCGTTGTGGGTGCGGTAGATATACGGATGCAGATCGTTGATGCGGAAGCGGCTGACCGAAGCGTACGCGGTTTCTTCGTCGAAGTGGGAAGCCGAAATCTGCGTGACCTTGTTCCACGGCGTCAGATCTTTTGGCGTGATGCCGTTCCAGTTCTTACCGCCGTCACGAGTCAGCCAGATCAAACCATCGTCCGTTCCGGCCCACAACGTATTCACGTTCTTGAAAGACGGCGCGAGGGCATAGATCACGCCGCGCTGTTTTTCCGCGCCCTTGGGCACAAGCTTGCCTACGCTCGCGGGGACGCCCGGAGTCTCCCGAGTCAAGTCGCCACTGATGGCCTGCCAGCTATTACCGCCGTCGATCGTCTTGAAAAGTACGTTGGTGGCGTAATACAGAACGTGGGGATCGACCGGGGAAAACATGGTCGGCTCCGTACGGTCAGCACGGTATTTGTCGCTGCGCACCGGAATCGGAGTTACATTCTGTACTTGCCCGGTCGACCAGTGGAACCGCGAAACTTCGCTCCGGCCGCCCCCGTAAATGATGTCCGGATCCAGTGGATCAGGCGCCACGTAGCCGTACTCGATTACGCCCACAGGATGCCACTCGCGGAACGTGATGGCGCCGTCGTTGCCCCGGCTCGAGATGCAGACCGAACCGCTCTCTTGTTGTCCTCCGCAAACGCGATATGGAAACGTGTTCGTTACGGCCACGTGATAAATCTGCGCGGTCGGCTGGTTGTACCAGGAACTCCAACTCGCTCCGCCATTGACCGTGACCAGCGCGCCCTGATCGCTGACCAGCAAAATAATATTGCCGTCATTGGGATTGATCCACAGGTTCTGGTAGTCGTCGCCGCCCGGCGCGCCGCGAAAACCCATCCACGTTTTTCCACCATCTACGGAACGCATGGTGACAGTGCTGGCGACATACACGATGTCGGGATTCTTTGGGTCAACTTTCGGAATCGGCAGGTCGCCCCCGCCGATCCTGCCGGAGGAGCGCGGGTCGGTCGTGGCCTGCGACCAGTTTTCCCCTGCGTCATCCGAGCGATAAACGCTCAACCTGCCTCCGCTGGTACTCAGGGTCGCGTAGAGGCGCCGCGGATCGCTGGGCGCGATGGCAACGTAGATTTGCGAAAGATCATTCGGCAAGCCGTTGCTTAGCGGACGCCAGGTCACGCCTCCATCCACCGACTTAAACAGGCCGCCATTGCTGCCATTGAACGTGTTGTTGTCCTCCCACGGGCCTTCGCGTGCTTCCCACATCGAGGCATAAACTACATCAGGATTCGACGGATCAATCTCTACGTCGGAGCCGCCAGTGTTCTCGTCCTTGGAAATCACTTTCTGCCAGGTCTGCCCGCCGTCGGTTGAGCGATAGATTCCACGTTCTTCACTCGGCCCGTACGGATGGCCGAGCACCGCTGCGAACACCCGGTTAGGGTCGCGAGGATCAACTGCCAGCGCTGGAATCTGTTGCCCGTCGCGCAATCCCAGATGAGTCCAGGTCTTTCCCGCGTCTACCGATTTGTAAATCCCATCGCCGACCGAAAGATCAGGGCGATGCAATCCTTCTCCGCTGGCCACGTAAATAATGTTGGCGTCCGAAGGCGCGACCACGATCGCTCCGATCGATTGTGTAGACTCGTGATCGAAGATGGGGTTCCAGGTGCGGCCAAAGTCGTCCGTCTTCCACACTCCGCCATTTACCTGCGCGGCGTAAAACACATTCGGCTGGGTGGGGACGCCAGCGGCGGCCCGCGTCCGGCCTCCGCGGAAGGGACCAATCATTCGCCAGTGCAATTCCTGATAGGCGTTCTCGGGAACCGCTTGCGCTTGGATGGAGCCGGCCGGCAGAAAAAGTAAAGCAGCTGCGAGCAGACGAAGCACCGCCTTGGATGTGATCATTTCTCCCCCAGACACCGTTACATGAGCTACATAGAATAATCTAAAACGCCAGTCATGGGGGGCAATGCCTGCGCGGCCGCGAGGCTGCCATTACAATGGCATGAGCATGATTGCCCATCTGCGCGGGAAACTGCTGGCCAAGCATCCCAACCAAGCCATCGTCGAAACTGGTGGCGTCGGCTACGACATCACCATCAGTGTACCCACGTTCTCCGATCTGCCCGCTCTGGGAACCGAAGTGTCGCTGCACATTCATACGCACGTGCGTGAGGACCTGATCGCTCTCTACGGATTTCTGCGCCCTTCGGAGAAGCTGCTGTTCGAGAAGTTGATTACCGTAAGCGGAATCGGTCCCAAGCTGGCCATCACCATCCTCAGCGGAATGCCAGCGGAGGAAGTGGTACGCGCGATCCGCGGCAACGATATAACTCGCCTCACTCGCATTCCCGGTATTGGCAAAAAGACTGCCGAACGGATGGTGCTGGAGCTACGCGACAAACTGCCGGAGGCAGGACCATCTGCCGAACCTGCCCTTCATGCAATGAGTGCCACAGAAGAAGATGTGCTGTCGGCGCTGGTTAATCTCGGATATCAACGCGTAGCCGCGGAGAAGGCGCTTGCCGTCGCAACGAAAAACGGCAAGGGGGGATCGTTCGATGGGATGTTTCGCGAGGCGTTAGCCGCGTTGTCGAAGTAGCTCAGACCTATTTCCCGATGCAGAAAGTGCTGAAGATCAAATTCAGAATATCGTCGGTCGTCGTGACTCCCGTGATCGCGTCCAAGGGACGCAATGCCCCGTAGAGATCGAGTAACAGCATCTCGTGTGGCACTTGGTTGCTCACCGCATTCTCCGCAGTCTGCAGCGCCGCCAGCGAGTCCCGCACCAGCCCCTGATGCCGGATGTTGGTAAGAAAGCCGCTCTCAGCCTGCGTTCCCGCCTCGCCGCCGATGTGCCGCAAAATCTCGCTGCGCAGTTCGGCAACCCCCTCGCCCGTCAACGCCGAAGTGTGAATCGAAGACTGGCCCCTAACCCCTGACTCCTGGCCACTGCCCTTCAGATCCCACTTGTTCCCCACAACAATCGTGGGCCGCTTTTCTGCGTGCCGCAGCAACTCGTCATCTTCGGTAGAAGCCGGCTGCGAAGCGTCCAGCACCACCAGCACCAGGTCAGCATCGGCCAGCGTTTCCATCGATTTGCGAATTCCGATGGATTCGGCCTCGTCGAGAGCCTCGCGAATGCCAGCCGTGTCCACTAGTTTCACCGGAATGCCGCCGATCGCCACCGTTTCCGTCACCAGATCGCGTGTGGTTCCTGGCGTGGCCGTGACGATTGCCCGCTCGCTCTCCACCAGTCGGTTGAACAGGCTCGACTTCCCCACGTTCGGCGGGCCCACGATCGCCAGCGTCAAACCTTCATGCACAACTTTTCCGTAGGCAAAGCTGGCGGCCAGTTGTTCCAGCGGTTTTGCGACGTCATCGATTCGGCTGAGGATTGTGGCATCTGGCAGCACCGAAACGTCATCCTCGGCGAAGTCGATGCCAGCCTCGAGTATCGCAATTAGTTCCACCAGTGTTTGCTTGATGGGCTGTAGCCGTTTTGACAAAGCTCCTTCCAACTGCTGCGCCGCCACCCTCGCCTGATAAAGCGTCTGCGATTCGATCAGGTCGCGGACCGCCTCGGCCTGCGTAAGATCGATGCGCCCGTTGAGAAATGCCCGCATCGTAAACTCGCCCGGCTCCGCAAGCCGCGCTCCGGCCGCGACGCACAGCTCCACGATATGACGCAGCACGACTGGCGAGCCATGGGCGGAGATTTCGACGATGTCATCGGTAGTGTAAGAATGCGCCCGAGCGAAGTAAGTGACCACGACTTCGTCTATCCGTTGCCCGTGTAGGCCGGACGCTCCTGACGGATGGCCCATCCTAGCCGCGTTCTTGGCGGCTAGGGTGGGGACTTTGACTTCCTCCGCGCGGGTCTTCGGGGATTCCGGCTCAATCAGTTCCCCGAAAATCGCCCGGCCGGGTTCCAGTTCATGTTTCAGCCGCAACATAGGCGAAACAATCGCTCGCGCCTGCGGCCCTGCAAGCCGCACCACGCCGATGCCGCCGCGTCCCGGCGGCGTAGCGATCGCCACGATCGTGTCATCGAGGTTCACGCGCCGATTGTAACGGGTACACTAAAACGGAGCCAACGACCCGACGGAAACATTCGGGTGCCCGACTTCTCATGTTTCTTGCCGGGTGCCGCATTTCTCGCGCGTCTCTTGCGCGAGAAGTGGGTTTTGCGGACTGATCAGGAGGAAGCAACTTGTCCGTTGCCGACGAACTACTAAAAGCTAACGAAGCTTTCGCCCACAATTTTACCCTGGGAGATCTCGCCGTCCGGCCGAAGCGCCACGTGGCCGTGCTGGCCTGCATGGACTCCCGCATATTGTTCGAGCATTGCCTGGGTCTGCATCCCGGCGACGCACACATGATCCGCAACGCCGGCGGCATCGCCACCGACGACGCTTTGCGCTCGCTGATCGTTTCGCATCACCTGCTCGACACGCAGGAGTTCATCATCATCAACCACACCGACTGCGGCTTGCTGAAAGTGCGGGAAGACGAACTGAAAGCACGCTTGACCGAAAAAATGGGAGGACCAGCGGACGAACCCTCGCATTTCCACGCCTTCGACGACCTGGAAGAGAACGTCCGGCAGCAGATGCGGCGCGTGAAATCGCATCCCTGGATTCCGAAACACATTCCGGTGCGGGGATTTGTCTACGATGTGAAGACAGGAAAGTTGAAAGAAGTGGAATAGAGACTCATACGGCAGAGGCTTTGGCCAGGATGTCGCGCCACTGAAGAATGTTTTCCGTGTTCATTTGCTTTGCCCGACCGCCAAAGCGGTTCGTGGCCAGGAGGCATTCCAGGCTCTTTCGACGCTTTCTTCCTGTCAGTCTTCGCTCGGCATCTTTGAAGTTCTCGTATGCGATCATGTCCGCGCACTGGAGGGCCGGGCAGTGCTCCCAGCCCATCGGGGCGAGTGTAGAAAATCTCTCTTTGCCTTTGAACGTGGGGTCCTGAAGCATGGCGTTAAACGCGCTGAGCAGGCGTCCGTCGTGGCTGCATCTCTCATGAAAGAGAACAAAAGAGACTGGTTTTATATTTCCCAGCTTCTTCTTTCCATCCTCCACTTGGGCAACCATTTCCAACATCGCGAACTTCAGCATCTCTCCATAACAAGCTCCCAGAGGATCATCCGCGCAGTGAGGAAACTCCCTAGTGAAATCCGGGAGTGGAACAGTATAGGAGATTGCATTCACCCAGGCACGGCCTCGGCTCAGACACGGGAGCAGTTCCTTAACGAATGCGATCTGTTCGTCGACCGTCCATCCGGAAAACTCCGCGACGCACGAACTGCAATCAGCGGCATGGTAGCGAGTCAATTGCTTTCGTCCTGATTTCTTGAGCTCCTTATTCTTGGCTTGGAGACAGAGCTTCCAGTTGCGCTCAATGTCCTTCCAGCCCACGAAGTCGCTCATGAGGCAGGAGAAGGTAAAGAATTCGCTGCTATAGCTCTCATCAAAATATCCTCGAAGAATCATGCACTACTCCTACCGCGCTGCCTTCTCAATCTCTGCCTTCAACTCTCCGTACGGCAGCGCGCCCGGATGATACATGGCCACTTTCCCGGTCCGGTCCAGCAGCACCAGCGTCGGCGTGGTCGAGGCTCCGTAGGTGTCGAAATCGTACTTGCTGACGGGAACCGGCATGTCCAGGAGTCCGCCGTAGAAACGATGGCGGACGGCGTCGATGTAAGCCAGCTCGTCCGCGGGCGCGGCGTGCTCCACCTGCGCCGTGTAGCCGTACATCCTGGTCGGGCCGATCACGGTCAATCCCTTGGACGCGAATTCCGTGCGAAGCTTCGTGATGATCGGAGCTTCCGCTTTGCAGTCGGCGCACCAGTGCGCCCAGAAAAACAGCAGTACCGGCGAGCCCTTGAGCTGGGCGAGCACAGGAGGCTTCGCTCCCAGGAACTGAGCCTCCTTCAACGCTGGTGCCGGTTTTCCTTCCAGCGAAAGCAGGTTCAGATTCTTCTGTAGCCGTGACCGAATCGAACTGCTCCCGTAAGTCTGCAGCGCTGTTTGCAGGAGCGCGACGGCCTGCGTTCGCTGACCGCGAGCCGCGAGCACTTGCGATTGAACTTCCAGCGCGGCTCCCAAAGCAATGGGCAAATGCGGCTCGGCGTCGAGCGGACGCGTCTTCAGTTGTTCCAGCACCAGCGCCTTGGTCTGCTTGGCATATGCTGCAGCTTGCTCATACTGTTTCGCGTCGAGGGCGGCGCGGCCCATCCATGAGTACGCCTCGAGATACTCCGGAGTGACTCCTTGCTGCCCGCGATAGGCATTCAACTGCGACTCGGCCGCCGAAAAGTTATTCTGAATAAGAGCTTGCTGAACCTCGTCGACAATTCCCGCCGAAGCAGAAGCGGCCAGGCCGAACCACAAGAGAAGAGTGCGAAAGCGCATCTCTAGATGATGATTCTTTTCCGCGAAAGTGGCAAATGAAGGCCTCAGATTTCCCCGCCCCAACCACGGTTAATCCCCGCACAATCAGTTACTTACGTGATCCTGGCAAGAAATTATGTAGCTATTTCGGTGCACCCCTGTATATACTAGCTTTGCGTTTGATCTTTAGAGCTTGCTTCGCAGTATCCAGTTTCTCCGCTCAACCCAGCGCGTGACCTGCCTGCAGAAGAATCCTTGAAAGTTTCAGCGCAACATCAATAGAAAAGGAACATTGCATCAACATGGAAACAGGAACAGTGAAGTGGTTTAACGACGCTAAGGGCTATGGTTTTATCAGCCGCCAGAACGGCGAGGATGTATTCGTGCATTTCTCCGCCATTCAGGCGAGCGGCTTCCGCAGCCTGCAGGAAGGTCAACAGGTTCAGTTCGACGTGGTCAAAGGCCCCAAAGGCTGGCAGGCCGAGAACGTGAAGGGTGTCTAACTAAACCGCTTCACCGAAACAATCCGAAAAAGGGCGGCCAGAAATGGCCGCCTTTTCTTTTTCCCCCAGCACGCAGATTAGAACTTCACGGCCACGGGTTCGCGATCCGCTTCGGTGGTCTCAAAGAACTGGCGCACCTGGAAGCCTAGCCCGCCCGCCAGCATATTGGCAGGGAAAGATTGGATCTTTGTGTTCAGATCGAGCACGACGGTGTTGTAGTAGCTGCGCGCGTTCTGGATGGCGTTTTCAGTCTGGCTCAGCGAGCCTTGCAGTTGCGTGAACTGCTCAGACGCTTTCAGTTCCGGATAGTTCTCGGCCACGGCGAACAGACTCTTCAATGCGCCAGTGAGCTGATTTTCGGCTGCGGCTTTATCAGCGGGTGTCGCGGCTTGCATCGCCTGCGAGCGGAACTTGGCAATGTTCTCGAATGTACCTTTTTCATGAGCCGCGTAGCCTTTGACGGTTTCCACAAGGTTGGGAATCAGGTCGTGGCGCTTCTTGAGTTGAACGTCGATATCGGACCACGCTGAATCGCAGCGTACGCGCGACTGCACGAGTCCGTTGTAGATGCCAACTGCTACGACGGCGATCACCATCAGAACGACCAGGAAAATGATGCCAGCCATGGGCCTCTCCCGGACATGGAATGGAATTCAAACGGACGTTAACACGGAACGGTCCAATTGCAAAATTCCGATGCCGGCTAGCCCGGGAGCTCAGTCGTAACAAATGTGGGAAGGCTTACGGCTGCGGCGCGAAGTAGCCCTTGCGGGAACGAACCTGAAGATCTTTTTTCAGAGTGGAAACCTCGATCGAGCGATAGCGGCCGTCAGTTTCGAAATCGGCAGGCTTGTAGGAAACCACATATTGGCTGCGCAGTTCGTCTTCAATCGCGGCGAAGGAGTGGGTAATGTCTTTCATCTTGAACGGGAAAAAGGCGCGGCCGCCGGTGGCTGACGCCAGCTGTTCCAGAACGTTATCGCCGCGCAACACCAGGCCGCTATCGTCAGTGGAGATGGCGTAGATAATCACTTCGGCGCGCTGCGCCATCTCAATGGCCTGGGACCGCGTGACGTCGCTCTGGTTGTCTTCTCCGTCGCTTACTACGACGATGGCTTTCCGGACGGGATGATCCGGGCGGTCTTTGAGGAATTTTTCTTTGCTGATGCGATAAATCGCGTCGTAGAGGGCGGTGCCTCCGCCATCATGCAACTTGTGCACTCCCACTGACAGCAACCGGACATTGTCGGTAAAGTCCTGCGCGATTTGGCTCTGACTGTTGAAGCCGACAATGAACGCCCGGTCAAATCCCGCGCGGATGGTGTGCTGCAGGAAGCTGGTTGCGGCAGTCTGTTCAAAGTCGAACCGGCTGTTGACCGATCCGCTCACATCGATCAACAGGCCGAGATCAAGCGGCAGATCGGTTTCCCGGCGGAAATTCAAAATGGCCTGCGGTGGTTTGTGATCGTCGAGAATCGTGAAGTCCGCCTGTTTCAAATCGCGCACAAACTTGCCGTGCTTGTCGGTCGCGATGAAGAGAAGATTCACTTCGTCAACGCGCTTGTGCAGCGTAAACGTGGCGCTCTGCGGATCGTCCGCGCCAGGCGCTGCAGAGGCAACATAAGAAACGGACGCGAGCGCAACCGCCGCATCTGCCCCGGACTGAGCTTGCGACTGCGCGGCCCATCCCAGTGCCACGACCAGAACTGCCACCGACTTAACCCACACGTGCGTGTACTTCATGCTCGAAAACATCCAATTTTTTCACTCATCTGCGGCCAAACAGAACTTCCCAACTTCATATGTGCACGTTGCATGCCGAACTCGCGGTCCCACCGGCCGTTATCCCATTGACTTTAGGGGTGCGCCGCGCAGAAGCCAAGTTACAAAAGGAGCACACGTTTGGTCATGGCAAAACGCCCGCAGATTCTGACACTTGCCCGCCCTCTGCGTTGACAAAGGAAATGCGGCCGACGCGTCTTCGCAGTTTCCAAACGCGCCAAGGTTTAAGATGATGGTGAGCAGTTCGCAAACATTCGCTCGAAGTTCTTGGAGGAATACATGAAGAAACCTTGGGGGTGCTTTCTAACGATTTTCTTGTTGATGGCGTGTGTGCTGGCAGCGGAAGAAACTGATAAGAGAGAGCAAGAGCGCGTGAGGGATGCGGGCGAAGTGATGAAAGAGATCCTGAATATTCCCGACGACATTCCGCAAGACTTGCTGGACAAGGCGGAATGTCTGGTGATCTTGCCGTCGGTGAAGAAGGGAGCGTTTGGGGTTGGCGCAAGCTACGGCCGCGGCGTGATGATCTGCCGCGGGGGCCAGCACTACACCGGAAAATGGGGGGCTCCAGCCCTCTATGCATTGGAAGGAATCAGTATCGGATTCCAGCTGGGTGGGCAGGCAACTGATTTTGTCCTGCTGGTGATGAATCCCAAAGGCGCGGAGTCGCTGCTCTACAGCAAGGTGAAGCTGGGTGCAGACGCGTCCGCTGCCGCCGGTCCTAAAGGACGCACAGCCGAAGGCGCAACCGATATTGTTATGGACGCGGAAATACTTTCCTACTCGAGAAACAAGGGACTGTTCGCGGGCATCTCTCTGGAAGGCTCAACCCTGCGCTCGGATGGCAGCGCGAACGAAAATCTCTACGGGAAGAAGCTGAGCGCCAAAGAGATCATTCGCGAAGGGAAAGTTGGAATTCCCGCGTGTGCCCGCGATCTGGTCTCACTGCTCGATGCAAAATCGCCCAAGAACAAATCAGATCCGAAATCGCTGGAGTAGCACGGAGCCTGTGGCAGCGTGAATCCCGCGCACAAGAGAGATTACGCTCAGCCCGTCCGCTGCCGCTGGGCTAGCGGTAACGAGCTTCTCATCCGCTATCACGATGAAGAGTGGGGAGTGTCGGCGCATGACGACCGCACGCTCTTCGAGTTCCTCATTTTGGAAGGCGCGCAGGCGGGCCTGAGCTGGAACACGATTACTAACAAGCGGGAGAACTATCGCGCCGCGTTCGACCAGTTTGATTCTGAGCGAGTTGCCTCCTACGATCGCCGCAAAGTGCGGCAACTGCTGAAAGATCCGGGCATTGTCCGCAACCGGCTGAAAATCGATTCCGCACTCGCGAATGCGAGGGCGTTCCTGCGCGTCCGCGAAGAGTTTGGCAGTTTTGACGGTTACATTTGGCGTTTCGTGGGTGGGAAGCCGCGCGTGAATGCCTGGAAGTTTCCCAGACAGGTTCCGGCGCGCACCGCCGAGTCAGACGCGATGAGCAAAGACCTCAAAACGCGCGGCTTCAACTTTGTCGGATCCACGATCTGCTACGCCTTCATGCAAGCCGTGGGCATGGTGAACGACCATCTCGTGGGATGCTTCCGATATGGCGCAGTGAGTGGCCGTTCGCAGCGCAGTTAACTCCGGCCCTCATTGCCCGGCGGCTTTCGCGGCTGCGGCCTCCGGAAGCGCAATCTTCACCGAATCCGGCTGACTCCACACTTCCTTCCCATTCGCGAGTTCCAGGCGATTCATCGTGATCTTCAGCTGCCGGTTGTCCACTTCTACCAGCAGATAGTGATAATTGATTTCCTTGCTCTGGAAGGGATCGTCTGGAGCGCGCTCGATGGGATAAGCGTGCGCCGCGCCGCCGCCGGAAACGAAGTACGTGACGCCGCCGTGCTCGTGGCGCTCGTAGTTGTGCACGTGTCCGGAAAGGACAATGAAACGCGCGCGGGCCTTGGCCTGGCGATCTTCAAGCATCTTCGCCAGTTGCTTCTCTGGTGAGCGCGCCGAGTGTCCGCCGCCAAAAAGCTTGGCGTCGGACGAACTCGTGTAGGGCGGATGATGGAACATCAGGAAAACAAAATCCACGTCGGCCGGAATGCTGTCCAATTTTCCGGTGAGCCATTGGCCCTGCGGTCCTGACGCTTCATCCTGAGAGCTATCGAGCACCAGAATTAGGATGTTCGCGGCACGTACGGAGTAATAGCGGCTACTCTTCAAGTCGGGAAAGCGCTGAAAATAATTGTCGAGGGCAATTTTCTGGTCTCCGTGCAAATCGTGATTGCCCAGCGACGGGTATACCGGAATGTTCTTTTCCCGCCAGATGCTGGTCTCGCTGTCCCAAACCTTCCAGTCATTGACATCGTAGCCGTTGTAAACGATGTCGCCGGTGAAGCACACAAACGCAGGATCAACCGCGGCGATAGCCTGCACCAGCGCCTGGCGCACGGGAGGGTTGGCAGCTTCTGTGTCCTTGGGATCGTGAAAACGCGTATCCCCGTACGCGACGAAACGAAACGGCACGCTCACCTTTGCCTGCAAATCGGCGGTTGAGGTTTGCGCGTTCGATTTCTTGGTGCAGCCTGTCGTGAACACGATTGCCCCAAGGCTCACTAGCAGCAGTGTGCGGACAAAAGATTGGTCAAAAGTTTTCATGGGATTCGCGGGGCCGGCCGCCCCAGTTCCTATTTTCCCACGACCAGCACTTCGAACTGGCCCGATTCTGCCGTGGAGAGAAAAAGCTGATGCGTTTTCGGGTCCAGCGCCATGGTCTTGGCGCGCGGCAGAGTCTTCACCGTCTCGACCACGGAATATTTATCCGGGCTATCCTGGTGAATCACGGTTACAGTGCCTTCGCCGTTCGAGTTGAAGATGAGTTTCGTGTCAGCATCGAACGCCGTGGCGTCGACGTGATCGCCGATGGGCAGAGTGGTGATCACTTGCCCGGTGTCGGCGTTCATCACCGCCATCACTTTGCTGCGGCATCCAAGAAACAGACGCCGGTTGGCGCGGTCCATCGCCATGCTGCTGGGGGAGGAGCACGGCGCCGTCGGCCAGCGCTGGTCGACCGTGAGTTTGTTGGCGTCGATCCTGAGGACTAGGCTCTCGTCTTCCAGGTTGTCAAAAACGAAACCGTTGCCGTCTGCCGCGGCAAACTCAGGACCGCCCTTGAGATCGACCGTGCCCGCGACCTTACCAGTCGCCGCGTCGATGGCGGTTGCGCTGTCGCTGCCGCCGTTAAATGCGAACACGCGCTTGGTTGCGGGATCGTAGATGATGGCGTCCGGCTTCTTACCGGTGGGCACGTCGGAGATGGGCTTCAGCGTCTTCAGATCAAAAATCGTCACGGTTGACGATTGGCCGTTACTCACAAAGCCGCGCCCGAATTCGGCCGCGATGGCGATGCCATGCACACCCATCGTGTTGGGAATGTTGCCCACCACGGCGCCGGAATCCACGTCGAGCACCTCGACTTGAGTTCCGTGCGAGACGTACAAACGGCGCCCAGCTTCATCGACCGCGAGATAGTCCCAGCTGCCCTGTCCTGGAATAGGAATTTTCTTGGTAACGGAATACGCGTCCGCCGGCGGCGCGGGCGCGGCCAGCAGTGTGCAACTTGAAACGGCAAGAGCCAAAATCGTCGAGATCAGACTCGCAACAGTTCCGAATTTCCGCATGAGTTCTTCCTTTCGGCTATCAACGTCAGGCTACGCGGGGAATCTGAAGTTTCCCTGAATTGTGTCCACAATATGAGCGCAAGAACTCACCGACGCGATTGAAGGGCGCGCCGAAAACATTCTGACGGCGAACCGCAAAGATGTGGAAATCTCCGGCCTCGAAGGTGCGATGCTCGACCGCCTTGTCTTAACTGCAGAGCGAATCGGGGACATGGCGCGCGGCGTGCGCGAGGTTGCGGCTCTGCCTGATCCGGTCGGCGAAACACTCGCGGAGTGGACGCGGCCAAACGGCCTGCGCATTCGCAAGTTGCGCGTGCCACTCGGGGTGATTGGGATTATTTACGAGTCAAGGCCGAACGTTACGGTCGACGCGGCAGTGCTGGCGTTAAAAGCCGGCAATGCCGTTGTGCTGCGCGGCGGCAAAGAAGCCGCGCATAGCAATCATCAATTGGTCGAAATCCTGGCAGCGGTGCCCGGCGTGCCGCCGGGCGCGATCGAACTACTCGATGCCAGTACGCGGCAATCGGTTGAGGAGCTGATCAGGGCTCGCGGGCTGGTAGATGTGATTATTCCGCGCGGCGGAGCCGGGCTGATCACTTATGTCGCGGAGACCTCAGTTGTTCCGGTGATCGAAACCGGGGCCGGCAACTGTCACATCTTTGTCGACGAATCTGCCGATTTCGACATGGC
>Ga0070733_10000038_pt1 | contig 159681 bp, 146 predicted proteins | sample Coa_R1_9_FD_66450 | JGI IMG/M metagenome (GOLD analysis project Ga0070733, IMG submission 66450) | Surface soil microbial communities from Centralia Pennsylvania, which are recovering from an underground coalmine fire - Coalmine... | ecosystem: Environmental > Terrestrial > Soil >...
GTCATGCCGCTGGCTGCGCGCCCGGCTCTTGATGATGTCTTTCGACTGCTGGCGCTCGCGAAGATTCCGCTCGTGGTCTTGCGATAACTCCCAGCGTGCTTCGCCAAGCCGCCGGGCGAGGCCCATGCCTTCGAGGAACTGCAATCGCGCCAGGTCCTGCTCAGCCCTCACGCGGGCGGCATCGCTACGCGGTTGGAACTGCTCGTAACTTACGAGACCGGACTCGTCCGCTTTGCGTTGCAGCGATCGGTCAATCTCGGTCCACTGCTCTTTTCGGATCACGCGCTCGCGCGCATGCAGCACCTCGGGTTCGAGTCGCGGCCCGAGCTCCTGCGTCACTATCTCCTGGCTTCGTCCGCGCATGCCGAGCTTCACGTATTCCCGGTCGATCTGCAGAGGCCGACCGTCTTCACGAACGCCTCGCACCAGGAGATGGACATGGGCGTCGTCGGTGTTGTGATGATCGATTGCGACCCACTGAAGCTTGGTATCGAGATCGCGCTCCATCTGTTCGACCAGGCCACGCACGTGTTCCCGAAGATCCAGCCTTGAGGCGTCCTCCGGTGAGACGATGAAGCGCCAGAGCAACTGGTCGTGTTTCTCCCAGTCGCGCACGAGCGGGACCATATCCAGCCCGTCATGCTCGGCATCGAAGCCCCGACCCTTTCCCTGCTCCTGCTGCGCTCCTTCGCGTGACAGGTAGCGGGCGTGCGCGGCCCAACCGCCGGTATGGTCGTTGCGCTTGAACGACGCTTTGACCACGGAACGGCGGGAGTAGGCGTGCGGGTCCAGCGCGACCCTGCGCCACGTCTGCCCGCCGCCGAGACTGCCCCACGATTGGCGTCGGATTCCCCACCTGACCCGCACTCGCCGTAAGGCAACCGCCCACCACGGAATCAGCGGGCGCGGAGGTTCCGTCTTCGCTAGACGAAGCTTGATATCGACGTCCTTCTGCCCGAAGAACCTACGCCGTCTCATGCGTCGACTCCGTGAGCAATGCGCTCAAGCTGGCAATGAGTTGCGCAGAATTCTCCGGCGCGTGTTCGCCCAGTGCCTCGATGATTTCTCTGACCTGCGCACTGCTGAGTGTGACCGAATGAAGTTCCTTTGCGCGGCTCCACGACTTCCACGCGCGCTTGCTGGTGGCCCGCTCCTCGAGCTGCTTCCGTCCGGCCGCTGTGACCCTTGCGCGCTGCGCCGCATCGAGGGTTGCGCTCTCGTGCGCGACGCTGAGTAACGCTCCGAGCAGGAAATCTGGGGGCTCGTGGTCAAGGCCGGCTATTGCTACCAGTCCGCCAAGATTGGCGAGGTGATGGACTCTGAGTCCCTGCTCGTGGCTGTGTCCGTTCGTCGCCATGATTCACCAAGTGAGAACCGGCTTGAGCGCGGCCCGAACTTCTGAAAGCGGAACCGGTCCGAAGTAGCGCGCATCCCAGCTCCGCGGGTTGCGGAAACCGAACAGCCAGACTTCGCCCGGCGCAACCTGGAGCCTCCCCCACGGCACATGTGGCAGTCGTCGGCCTATGCTGTCGCGAGCGGCGACGGCGCTGTTTGCGAATCCCTGTCCGTCGACGGAAACCCCTCCGGGCTGCACTTCCAAAACGTCACCGGGAAGGGCTCCAATTCTTTTTGCGACCGGCTCAGCTCCGTCTGGGCAATCGCCTTTCGAGAGGTAACCGCGAGCCAGTCCTTCCTGTGCGATCGATGGCGGTAGGCAGGCTCCAACCAGCTCGCCGCGCTCAACGAATACTCCGGGCACCATTCGGTAAATCCCCGCCGGCGCGGCGCTGTCGGTTAGTGAAATACGCAGTCCAAGAACCCATGCCAGCGAGACCAACAGAGCCATGGAAAAGGCTGAACCGACCATCGCCAAGACGGGTCTCCGAGCGTGCCGAAGACCCTCAAAATGCAGCCTTCGATCGGCTGGGCCTGAGGTGCTTTTCGCCGTACTGTGCAGTTGGCCGACCAGGATGCTCTCAAGTGGGGGAAAGGCCGTGAGAATGTTGGAGAAAACGCCGGATCTGCGGCACTGCACCGCAGATGCTTTATCTTGCTCTACGAACGAACGCCCTTTACCCCACTTCTTCACCCCTCCGAACACAGCACTCACAGCCCTCCGTCCGCCCGCACCAGATCTCAACAATCTGATCACAGATCTCACTCCATCCCGAACTCCGACGCACATCGCTTTACACTCCGCCCTGACCATCAGGAGCGCTGGCGGGCAGTTTCCGATCTGAATGTGCCAGCCCGTTCGTTGTTGCAGGCTTTCGAGAACGGTCTCTCCCCGCGGTCTTCCCGTTCAAGCCATCGATCTCGTCGCGCATCTGTCGCGTCAGGCGGGTGATCGACTCGCAGATTGTCGCGTTCAGATCGAAACCCGCCTCGCTTGTGCTCTCTCGCAGCCGATCGATCTCCGCCTTCACCGAAGCTGGTACACGCAACGTGATCGTCTGGGTCGGTTCTTCCTTGCGTTTCAGCACTCCCATCGACCTTCTCCTTGAAGCGGTTTTGTGTACGTTTTCATCCTCGCTCGCGCATGTGCTCCGTGTACAATTTGTGTACGTTCAGCCTTTGTAGGCCGCCGGAAACACGAGATCCTCTGTGACCATCACGTTGAACTGGTAGCCGGGCCGGATCTCGATCGTCGGTGGGCGATTCATCCCCTGGCCGATCATCTGCTGACCCACGGCGCCGAACTGTCCCGACGCAGCAGATCCGGCCGTCTGACTCGCCATCGCCCACTGGTTCGGCTGTGAGTAGCCGTAGGGTCCGTAAGTCGCGCCGGCTCCGAACGTCGCCATCTGCCCTACCATCTGGCCGGCGCTGATAAGACTCATGAGCGCCGCGGTGCCGAAGGTTCTCATGTAGTGGTTGTTCACTTCGTCGGTGAACCCCGCGTAGCCGCCCTGATCAGCTCCCGGCATCTGCGGGAGATTCATGCTCGAGGTGTTCGGGAAGATGAGCCGCTGCCATGCGATCTCGACCCGTTGCTGACCATAGGCGGAGGCGTTCTGGTATATGCCGATGAGTCTGCTGCCCTGCGGGACCAGCAGGTATTTTCCGGTGGCGCTGTCGAAGACGTTCTCGCTGACCTGGGCGAGAATCGGCCCCGGCAAGTCGGAGTTGATCCCACTTACGAGTACGGCTGGAATCACGCTTCCCGCCATCACCGAGAACGCCGATGCGGGCGGGTGGAGTGTCACGGTGGGATCAGTGGAATTGCCAGTGTTGAAGTTCGTGCTCTGTTGGCCATTCGCGTGGGCGATTTCCAGCGTGCCGCCGCCGTGAAAAACGGAGACCATCTGCGGCGCTTCAAGCGCCTTCATGTACTTCTCTTCCGCCCATTGCGCGTAACGGGTTGGCGGTCGCGGCGGTGCGTTTTGGATCGGCGCTTGCGCGGTCGCGACCACAACGGGAGGCGGTACGAAAGCCGGTGCTGCGAGTGGCTTGCCGCCGTGCGCGGCGAGGTCTGCAATCTCTCCGCTGTTTCGTGCCGATGCTCCCGGATCGTCAACCTGCTTCTGTACACCCGAGGTCCCGAAACGGGATGACTCTACGCCCAGCGCTACCACCACGCCGCTCACAATCGCGACGACGGCGAAGGTAATCAGTATGAGCCGGTTGAATCGACCGCCTCCGGGGTGCTCCTGGTCCAGCAAGCCTTCCGATTCGTCCCGAAGATCGCCCTGGCCGTCCAGTCTCATATCCTCAGTCGCCATGGTGCTCACCTCGCCGCTCCCGCGTAGCTGATCGTCACTCGGTCCTGATCGCGCCCGACTCCCGAGACGAGGATTGCGTCGGTGACTAAGCGGTCGACGACGTAGTAGTTTCCCTTGACCCTGTAGTTCACCATCTGGGTTCCGCTGCCTGCGTTAACGAGCAGCGCCGGCGCTTCACTCGACTTCATTCCCGGTGGCATCTGGATGTACACGTGCGAGCCGTCATCGAAGGCGCGAATCGGCTTCCACGGAACGTTCGCTCCGCCCACGGTGTACGCGAAGTTGAGTTGTGCCGGATTGACGTTGGCAACCTTCACGACGTTGCCGGAGTCGTCGCCCGGCGGATCGGCCGTGGTATCCTGTTGTGCCTTGGGGGCGGAGTCGGCATTTTTCATCGCCGTTATCAGCTCGTCGGGGTAGTAGAACTCGACCTCCTGCACCGCGTGGCTTCCGCGCGAGCGGAGCAGGATGTGGTAGATGTGCTTCGTTGTGTAGATCGTAAGGTTGGTCTGGATGCCCGGAGCTTGCGGCTTAACTGCGAGATGCGGCACAGGGTTTCGCGGGTCTCCCGAGGAAGCGGGCGTTGCCATCCAGCGCTCGCTGTCACCAATCGCAACGTCGGTGATCGTCTCGCCTGGCTGCAGCTGAATGTCTGAAGTTCGCAGCGGCTCGCAATCGACTGCCGGCTGGGGACCTTGGTTATACGGATAGAGCGTGTACCCCGGTGTCCTGTAGATCGCCCAATCGCCGCTCTTGTCGTGCGCTTTGACAGCCTCCTGAACCTCGGGCGGCTGCTCGGCAAGGATCTGCTCTGGAGTTGGCGGAGCTGGCGACGCCGCCGTTGCGGGTTCCGCCTCGGTTACGAGTTTGAGCGGAGGAGGTGCTGGCTGTTTCGTCGCACAGGCTCCTAAAGTTAGCGCCAGGGCGAATGCTCCTGCGATGGCGGTCCTTCTCATCGCTCTGCCTCCCTGCGGGCGTTGTTGCCGGGTTAACCTTGCTGTTCGGTCCAGCTAATCTGCGTTACGCAAAAGCCGAGAGGATTGCTGACGATCGCGTCGTCGGAACTCGGCGGTACAATTTCGGTTTGCAGCGCAGCTTCCCAATGGGACGGTGACCCGACCGCGATGCCGTTTAGGTCGCGCTGCTGCTCGGTCCAGCGCACCTGGTAGCTGCGGGTTGAGAGCCTAAGGATCGAGTCGATTTGAACCGAGACGGTCTGCTTCTCGGCGATCTTGAACGGGTTATGGGTGAAGTTGTCGGAGTGGTAGTACTCGTCGAGAAAGCGGTCCGCGGCGCCGCGTGTATGCGCGAGCAGTGCGTTGAGCGTCTGATGCTCTACCTGGGGATCGCTGGTGACCGAGCGGGCGTCGCGGATGAAGGCCGCTAGCTCGTAGCGTTCCATGCGCGCGGTTACGTCCGGCAGGGCAATCGGCGTGAGGGGTTGCGGGACCGTCAGGGCGTATCCCATCTTGTCGACTTCAACGACGTAGGGGATGTAGCGGCTGCGATTGCTGATCCAGACGATACCGCTGGCGAGAATCAGGCTCAGGAGCAGGAGGCCGCCAGCGGCGATCTGCCAGTTGCGTTTTCCGAGAACGAGGTCAGCGTATCGTTCGTCCCATTCGCGACGCGCTTCAAGATAAGGATTGCTCTCCATGCGAACGCCCTCACGGTGAAAATCTGAAACTCACACATCAAAGTGCGGCTCGCTGGCTTTTCCTATTGAGCAAGTTCCTTGCCGGAGTCTCGATCTTGGCGTCATCCGAGAGACAGTGCCCAACGAATTTAGTGCAGTACGGGAGTGCTCAGTTACGCGACGATGGAGATTTCGTCGAGCGACTCAGATGGTTAAGTCTGTCAGCCAGCGGTGTTCAGATGGTGGGGTTTCAAACTCGAGAAAGTGTCCACGAAGTGTCCAAAGTGTCCACTTATGAGACGAACTGAGCCGATCACTCGGCTCAGAAAACCCTTGATTTTCCTACGCAGTCTGATCTGAGATGATCCGAGATTACCCCTTGCGCGGGATTCCTAATCCTGGGGCCGTGGGTTCGAATCCCGCAGGGGGCGCCAGATTTCCCGCGAATAAGTTGGGCTTATAGCGCCGACCGTGGTCGTTGTCAAGCGAAGAACAAGGTGACTTTGGCTGTACTTTGGCTCGCCGGCATTATCGATATGGTTTTTGCAACAACGCGGGTCGGGCGACGCGGTCACGACTGGGGACGAACTGTCTTCGAGAAGCTGAACGAACAGGGTTGAGGGGAAAAAGAGCTGTCGATGCGGCTGCTTGGCGTCTTCAGCTTGCTAAATGCAACCGCTGTAGTCTCTTTGCGTTTTTCGCTCAATCCATTATATCTGCGGCAGTAGACTGGCTTCGTCTATACCCTTCTTTTTGGAACTGACGACGGGGGGTCCGATGGACGCCATGGGGACTCGGCGAACATCCAACCTAGAGTCGTGAGCACGGGAGGGTGCACTCTCTCTTTGGGGAGGCTTCCATCATGCCGCGTCGAAAGCCGAAGCTCCGCGTGCCCAGCGTCGATGATCGACTAATTTACTCGACGACCCTCCCTCGTTCACTCTCTTCTCGACTCAGCGAAACGGGCTGGGGCATTGGCATCCTCATTCAGCGGCTTCACCCGACACGGGTGCTTCCAGGCGAAGTCCGCGCGGCACAGCCGACTGTCTAAACAATTGTGAGTCACGGGAGACACCAGTATACGAGGGAGCCAATGGAAACCCCATTTCAGATTCGCCGTCCGCGAAGCGACGACCGTCCGTTGTGGGACGTGTACTTCGCACTCCAAGGCAGCGCCGCCATTCTCGCGGCGCATAAGCTCAAAGTGTTCGCGCTGCTGGGCGAGCGCCCGCGGAGCTTGTCGGAGGTTTGCGACGCTCTCACACTGGCGCCGCGCCCGGCAGAAGCGCTCCTTTCCATAAGCGCAGCGGCGGGATTCGTCGAACTGCGAGAGGGACGTTACCGCCTTACTTCGGTAGCGGAAGATTACCTCCTCGAATCCAGCCCAACTTACTTCGGTTCGCATTGGCAGAATATCGTCATCGACTTGGAGTCGATGTACTCGATCAGCAGCGTAGTAAAAGCTGCGCAAACCGATTCGCCCCAAGCATACGGCGGAGGGGACTGGACTAAGTCGCATGAGGAGCGCGCAGAGCTCGCTCATGCCTTCACTCTCGCGATGCACAGCTGCAGTATGGGACCGGCGCTCGCCTGGCCGGACAAGCTTGACCTCTCTGCGAATCGACAGATGCTCGACATCGGTGGTGGCTCTGGTGCGCACTGCATAGGCGCGCTCACGCGATGGCCAAACCTAAGGGCGACTGTCTTCGATATGGAGCCGGTTTGTAATGCAGCCCAAGAGATCGCCTTGCGGAACGGCCTGACGGATCGGATTGGAACTCATATCGGGGATCTTTGGCAGAGCAACTTTCCGAAAGCTGACCTGCACTTCTATTCGATGATCTATCACGACTGGCCACCCGACAGATGTAGTTTCCTGACCGAGAAAAGCTACGCGAGCCTGCCGAGCGGCGGGCGCATTGTAATACACGAGATGCTCTTTAACGATGAACGCACCGGTCCATACGCAGTCGCGGCATTCAATATAACAATGCTGCTGTGGTGCACAGGGCAGCAGTATTCAGGGGGACAGCTGATACAAATGCTGAGTCAAGCGGGTTTCGGTAAGCTCGAAGTGATACCAACCTTTGGCTACTGGAGCATCGTTACGGGTGTGAAGCTCTAACCCTTCCCAATTGCCGTCATGTATGAACGCATCGTTAAAAATTACGAAACTATCGGACGGCGAAGCGGAAGAAGCAGGGCAGACACTCGCTCGGGCTTTCCACGACGATCCGCCCTTCGTGCACTTCGTTCCGGAGGCGGCGCAACGGGTTAGGGTATTATCGTCCTTTTTCAGTCGCTTCGCCCGATACGGCATGGTATCGGGCGAGGTGCAAGGCACCGCCGACCGTAGGGGTATTGCGATCTGGCTTTCGCAGGAGCATGCAAGCTCTAAACTCGCGACGCTCGCCGGACTAGACCAGCTGTCAGTGATATTCGGCGACGTAGGGTTCGCGCGCCTATCGGCATTTCTCACTTTCATGGAGAAGCTGCATCACGATTCGATGGCCGCAACCCATTGGTACCTGGCATTCATTGGAGTTGACCCTACTCATCAGGGCAAGGGCGTTGGTACTGCTTTACTGAAACCAATGCTCGACCGGGCCGAAGCAGAGGCTCTCCCCTGCTACTTGGAGACGTTCCTGGCGAGGAACGTACCCTTCTATCGGAAGAACGGATTTAACCTGCTGTCGGAAGGTGTCGAACCATCGAGTAAATGCCAGTTCTGGACGTTTGCGCGAGACCCGAAGTCGGGCGGTTTAGGGGAGACGTCATTCCGTCGACCGCAGAGCGGCTAGCGCGAACTCTAGCAGGATGCGGAAAAAGGATCGCATTTCTGTTTGGTGAGATGTAGAGGAGTAAATAAGCGGCGGCGGAGGGTGAGGTGATGCGGGGTACGGACCACGAGCAGAGCGGGATGTTCAGTTACGTTTCGGCCGAACGGCGGGTGCCCAAGGATCATCCGTTGCGACCGTTGCGCGTGATGGTCGACGAGGCGCTGAGGGCCCTGGGGCCGCGCTTCGCTAGGCTCTACGCCACGAGCGGGCGACCTTCGATCGCGCCGGAGAAGTTGCTGCGAGCGCTGTTGCTGCAAGTGCTCTACAGCGTTCGCAAGTGAGCGCATGCTGATGGAGCAACTTGATGACAATCTGCTGTTCCGCTGGTTCGTCGGACTCAGCATGGACGACGCGGTGTGGGACGTCACGGTCTTCACCAAGAACCGGGAGCGCCTGCTCGCAGGCGAAGTGGCACAAGGCTTTTTTCAACAAGTGGTGGCGCAAGCGCGGGCTCAAGGGTTGCTCTCGGCCGAGCACTTCACGGTTGATGGCACCTTGATCGAGGCCTGGGCCGGGCACAAGAGCTTCAAGCCCAAGGACCGCTTATCGACGCCGCCGGATGAACCCGGTAATCCAAGCGTGGATTTCCGCGGCGAGCGACGCGCCAACACCACCCATCAATCGACCACCGACCCGCAAGCGCGACTGTACAAGAAGGCCAACGGGCAGGAGGCCAAACTCTGCTGCCTCGGCCACTTGCTGATGGAGAATCGCAACGGTCTGGTGGTGAACACGCGGCTGACGCAGGCGACGGGACGCGCCGAACGCGAGGCCGCGCTGGCGATGGTAGCAACGCTCCCGGCTTTGGGCGCGTGACGCTCGGCGCCGACAAGGCCTACGACGCCCAAGCGTTCGTCCGGGAGTTGCGCGATCATGCCGTCACGCCGCACGTCGCGCAAAAGCCAGCCACTGCGATCGACCGCCGCACCAGCCGCCATCTCGGTTACGCGCTCAGTCAGTGGCGGCGCAAACGGGTCGAGGAAGCCTTCGGGTGGCTCAAGACCGTCGCTTTGTTGCGCAAGACCCGGCATCGCGGCGTAGCCCGGGTCGGCTGGATGTTTACCTTCGCCGCCGCGGCCTACAACCTCGTGCGCATGCGCACCCTCTCGGTAGTTACTACTTGAATCGCAGCGCCGATGACTGCCGCGGACCCACTCGACTCTCATCCGCGCGGTAATTCAGATGATCATCGAATCTTGGAAGCTAAAGAAACTCGTGACTGCAACAGCATTTTTCCGCAGTCTGCTAGAGGCACTATCTGACCCCAACCACGAAGAACACGGCCACATGAAGAGTTGGGTCGGGCGGCCGTTCGATCCAAAACGTGCCAGCCCTCCTGTTGTTGCTGGATCGCGCGGATTTCTTTCTGGTCTTGGCGAGCGCGCCGGGCACGAAACGTGTTTTGCGCAGTCAGGTGAGCAGGCTTTTTGGTCTTTACGGTGTGGCAGGAAAGGGGCGGCGCAAATTTAAGCAGGAGCGCAGATTCCAAACATCTGCCTGCAGAAGGCAGTTGATGAAAATACCGAGGCCATCCGCTGAGAGGTAGGCTCCGCCACCCGTCAGGCGGCCAGATCCAACTTCACCAACGTCGAGCGGTCCACGACGCGGCGGTCACCTCTAACCGCATGGGCGGCAACAACGCAACCGCCATCGCCTGAACGAAGGGGTTACTATAGAGAATTTAGGGTGCTGCGCTCGAGGATTCTCGCCATCACTGTCGCCCTGCCCGGCGCGATCCTTTTGTGGTGCTGCGTCGCGCGAGCCCAACTCAGCTATGACAACGCTCAGGACACCGTTTTCCCGCACTCGCAAACCCTTCCGGTGTGGCTCTCCGGCCAGGGCAATTTCATCTTTCAATGGCATCCGCGCTTTCCAGCCCAATATAGCGGTCCCCACAGCTTCGAGCATGCCTCCGAGCAGGCGCTTTCCGAAGTAACCACGCTCTACACCGGCGTGCGGTTGGACCAGACTACTGAGGCCATTCTGGACCTCGAGAGCGCCGGTGGCAGCGGCCTCAGTCAGGCCCTCGGACTGGGAGGTTTTACCAATGCGGATGCGACCCGCAATCCACAGTTGGACGCGACGCCTTATCTGTCGCGGCTTTGGCTGCGCAAGGTGATCGCGTTGAGCGACGATACTGAGACGGTTGAGCGCACGCCACTCTCGATGCTGACGACGCTACCGGTGCGCCGGCTCGATATCCACGTGGGCAAACTCGATCTCGTCGATTTCTTCGATCTCAACAGTGTCGCGAATGATAGCCACACGGACTTTATGAACTGGACCGTGGTCAACAACGGCTCCTACGATTATGCCGCGGACACCCGTGGCTATACCTACGGAGCGATTTTCGATTACGAAGATCGCTCGTGGGGCTTTCGTTTCGGCGAGGCCTTGCTCTCAAAGCGCGCCAATGGATTGAACCTCCAAAAGAACTTGCAGGATGCTCATTCCGAGAACTACCAAGTCGAATACCGCCCGCACCTGATCAAAGGCAGGAGCAGCGTCATTCGCCTGCTCGCCTTTACCAATTTCGCCAACATGGGCAACTACCATCAGGCGATTGATCGTTTTCTGCATCACGCAACGCCGACCCCAGAGATCAGCGCGCATCCGCGTCAGACCAAGCTCAAATACGGTTTTGGTCTCAACGCCGAGCAGGCATTCACTGACTATATTCGTGGTTTCCTTCGCGTCGGATGGAATGAAGGTCAGTATGAGTCTTTCAACTATACCGAGGTGGACGCGACCGTTGCGTTTGGCGGCGACTTAAGCGGCGCGCTCTGGAGCCGCCCGCGGGACAGGTTCGGAGTCGCTTTCGTCGGCAACGCGATCTCACGGCGGCATCAGCAGTATCTCGCCTTGGGCGGACTGGGTTTTATCCTCGGCGACGGCCGCCTGACCTACGGCCCCGAGAAGATCATGGAGTGTTACTACAGTCTTCCCATACCGATTCACAGCGGCTTCTTCGCCGCACCCGATCTGCAGTACATCGACAATCCCGGCTACAATCGCGACCGCGGCCCGGTGATTGTGCCGGGCCTCCGCTTGCATATCGAACTCTGAGTATCGCCGACCCGCCCCGAGAGCGCTCTAACTCAGCCGCGCTAGTGTCGTGTAACGTAAATAACTTCTAACCATACGGCTGCAAACGTCTTGTATTTGCGACCGCCCCTTCGGGATTCCGCATGTAGATAAATAGGTTACATGACACTAGAACATCCGCGGCGGCTCGAGTCCGACGCCGAGCGTGGCCTTGAAGACCTTGAACAACTGGTCGATATCCCACGGCCCCTGATTCATCAGCACGCGGTCCGGCGCCATGTGCGTGTAGCGCGTGATCCGATAGCCTGACGCGCCAAAACACTGGCCGGTGACGTTGGCGGCTTCGTCGCTGCACAGGTAGACGATAATCGGCGGCACATTCGCTGGGTCCATCGGTGTCCCCGCGACCGACTGACTATCGCTCGGCGCATTCGGCATCCGCCCGCCCGGTATCGTGTCGGTCATTCGCGTCGCCGCTCCCGGGAAGATCGCGTTGACTGTGACGCCGTACTTTTGCATCGAATTCGCCGCGCTGTAGGTGAGCCCGAGAATGCCGGCCTTCGCCGCCGCGTAATTCGGCTGACCCGGACTGCCCTGCGCCGAGTTCGACGAGAAATTGATAATCCGCCCGAACTTCCGCTCGCGCATGTGCGCCGTCGCCGGACGCATTGTGCAGAAGTGGCCGCGCAGATGGACCCGCACGACGGCGTCCCATTCCTCGACCGTCATGTTGAAGATCATGCGGTCGCGCAGGATGCCGGCGACATTCACCAGAATGTCGAGCTGGCCGTAGTCTTTGATCGCCTGGTTGACCAGCCCTTCGCCGCCCTCGGGCGTCGAGATGTCCAGGTGATTTGCCGCCGCAAGGCCGCCTGCAGCCGTGATCTCCTTCACTACGTCGTCGGCCGGCGATGAGGTTTCTTTCTGCCCGGCGACGGTCACCCCTAGGTCGTTGATCACCACCGTTGCGCCCTGCGACGCGAGCGCTTTTGCGACTTCGCGGCCGATCCCGCGCCCACCGCCGGTTACTGCGGCGATTTTGCCTTCAAGATGACGTGCCATCATGTCTCCTTCAACGGCGCCTCGCGCCTGTCCGTGGAATTGTTGTCACGCTTATAGCGCAAAAACGCTCGATCCGCCCACTCCACCGATGGCTGACGACGATTATTGCCCCGCACCGTGCGCGGATTTCCGAAATTACCGAGTCACGCTGACGGCGTCAGCGGGCGAAGCGTTGTCCTGAGCTGAGCCTCCTCGATTCGGCGATCCAACGGATGCGCGGACGGACTCAGGAGGCCAGCCGGAGGGAAATTCGGTGAGGAATCCGGCCGTGGTCAAACGGCCGATTTTGCCGGTCGGCTCAGTGAACCACAGATTCTTGTCGGAGCCGGCAGCGATCAAGGCCGGCATCACCGAGTCGGCAAAGCGAAAGGCCGTCGCCTGGCCATCGCGTGCGACGCGGCAAACGGTGTGCGCGGCTGGAATCGTCACCCAGAGCTCACCGTCCGGCCCGGCCGCGAGCCCCATCGGCGGACCCGCCGCGGGTAGCGCGAACTCGATCATGTCGCCCGCCGGCGTCAGCCGCCCGACCTTTTGCGCGGCGACCTCGGTGAACCAGAGATTGCCGTCCGCGCTGCTAACGATCTCATTGGGTGCGCTCCCCGGATGGGGCAGCGGAAACTCCTCGAGTTGCCCGTCCAGAGAGATTCGCCCGATCCGATTGCTCGCGTTCTCCGCAAAATAGAGTTTACCGCCGCGGCCCGTCGCGATACCTGCGGGAGCGCTCGGACTCGTCAGCAAATACTCCGTCACGGTCCCAAGCGGCGTTACCCGTCCGATCCGGCCGGCAGCGTGTTCCGTAAACCAAAGATTCCCGTCCGGCCCCAGAGTGATGCCGGCCGGACCGCTGTTCTCTGTCGGCGCCAAAACGTAGGTGACCGCGCCGCTGGGGTCGATTCGACCGATTCGGTTCGACGAGGGATCGGTGAACCAGATTGCCCCGTCCGGGCCGTTAGTCATGCGCTCGGCAATTCCACCCTCCTTGACGACCGTGAGCGTCACCGTGCCGTCCGGCGCAATTCGTCCGATTTGATTGGTCAGAAACTGACCGAACCAGATCGCCTGGTCCGGTCCCGTCGTGATCGCGAAAGGCGCTGAGCCGGCGGATGCGCCCGGCCCCGCTTGATCGTCCGAGCCGGGCGTCGGAACCGGTGTCGCGTAGCCGGCAACTCTCGGCGGATCCGGCGCGGCCAGCGCGTCGCCGACGCTGTCGGAGGAGCAGCCGCTCAGCGCGATCGCGAAGCCCAGCAAAAGCGTGATCGGCAGAGGACGCGCACGGCGCGATATCGCTTTGACCCGCAACTTCACGAAGCCGCGTGCGGGTTCGCCGCCACCAGATTGTCGAGCAGAAAGACTCGCAACGGCCCATCGACCCGCGCGCCGAGATCGTGTGCGCCCTGCGGAAAATAATGGGTCTCGACCCGCGCGCCGCGATCCTTCAAAGCCTGCGCCAGTTGCTCGGCCTGCCCCACCGGCATCTTGCTGTCGCGCTCGCCGTGCAGAATCAATACGCTGCAGTCGAGCTTACCGGGCAGATTCTCGACCACGCTGCGCTCCTTCAGCAGCCGCTTGGACGGCCAGACCTGCCGCAGGATGCGCAGTTTGGTGCGCAGCGGCGCTTCGGGCCACAGCTTGAGCAGATCGTAGGCGCCCGATTCCAAAATCACCGCGCGCGGCCGCGCATCCGAGTCCATCAGCAGCCCGGCGGCGACGGCGCCGTCGGCCATCCCCCACACCGCGAGGCGCTGCGGATCGACGTCCGGCCGCGCCGCCAACAAATCGAGCGCGCGCCGCGCCGCACCTACCGCCTGCGGGCCGACGAAACGGCTCGGTCCCGACGATTTGCCGAAGCCCGGAATACTGATACAGGCGACTTGAATCCCGATCGCCGTAAAGCGCCGGGTGCTATCGATACAATGGTGCGCGTCGCCGTTTTCGCCATTCAGGACGAGCAGCGCGGGAAGCCGTCCCGGTTTATCCGGCCGCGCGATAAAACCCTCGATATGATACTGATTGCTGCCGGAAACGATCTGAAACGCAAAGGGTCGAACCGCGCTCTGCGGCGCTGGTGCGGCTACCACCTTCGGCGCCCGCCGAGTGCATCCGCTGACCACCGCCGCGAGCACAATCACTAACAGGGGCGTCAGCAAGCGCCGCTTCCCGAACTCCGTCATGAGCGCCTAATCTACGCTTCATGCGACCCTTTTAATATGCTGCCGGCCGATCCGTTGACCTCGCCGAGACGGCGTTGAATCGCGCACTCCTTTCGCCAATACTCGATAGCCCAGCAAAAAAATGAAAAAATGAAAAAATGGCTAAATCTGCAGAAATTGATTTCGACAAGAGCGGCGGCGTCATCCCGGTAGTGACGCAGGACTATGCCAGTGGGCGGCTCCTAATGGTCGCCTATATGAATCGCGAGGCCTTCGAGGAGACCGCGCGTACGGGCCGCGCCTGCTACTTCTCGCGCTCGCGCAATCGCTTATGGCGCAAGGGTGAAGAGTCCGGCAACCATCAGACGGTGCGCGAAATCCGCCTCGACTGCGATGCCGACACCATCCTCTTGCGCGTTGATCAGCACGGCGACCAGGTCGCCTGCCACGAGGGCTTCGAGTCCTGTTTCTTCCGCCGCCTCGACGGCGACGCCTGGGTCACCGTCGATACGCGCAAAGTTGATCCCTCGAAATACGGTCCCGGCTACGGTCATCAACCCAAGGCGAGCGCCTGATCCGATGCCTGACCAAAGCATTCTCAAATTCGGCATTCCCAAGGGCAGCCTCGAGGCCCAGACCCTCGAACTGATGCGCAAGTCGGGATGGCGCATTTCAGTCGGCGAGCGCTCCTACATCCCACGCTCCGACGACCCGGCCCTGAGCTGCCGCCTGCTGCGGCCGCAGGAGATGCCCCGTTACATCGCCGATGGCACCCTCGACGCCGGCATCACAGGCAGCGACTGGATCGTCGAAAACGCCGTCGATCTCGTCCAGGTCGAGAGCTTCATCTACTCGAAGGTCTCGCTGCAGCCGACCCGCTGGGTGCTCTGCGTGCCGGAGAAATCTCCGATCCAGCGCCTCGAAGATCTCGCCGGCAAGCGCGTCGCCACCGAGATGGTCGAGTTCACGCGCCGCACGTTCGCCCAGCGTAAAGTTAAAGTAGATGTTGAATTTTCTTGGGGAGTGACCGAGGCCAAAGCCGCCGACGGCCTGGTTGACGCGGTCGTCGAAGTGACCGAAACCGGCTCGTCGCTGCGCGCCAACGGATTGCGGATCGTCGAGGAGCTATTGACCTCGACGCCGGTCCTGGTAGCGAATCAAGCGGCTTGGCTGGATGACTGGAAGCAGGCGAAGATTCGCCAAATCGCCGTGCTCTTCAAGGGCGCGCTTGACGCCGAGCGGCGCGTCGGAATCAAAATGAACGTATCGCACGAGCACCTCGAAGCCGTGATCGCGTTACTGCCGTCGATCACTGCCCCAACGGTCTCACCGCTTTATCCCTCGCCCACCCTGAGAGGCAAGGCGTGGTGCGCGGTCGAGACCGTGATCGCCGAGCAGACCGTGCGCGAGCTTTTCCCACGACTGCTCGAAGCCGGCGCCGTCGGCATCGTCGAGTTTCCGCTCAACAAGATTATCGGCTAACACTGATAAAGCGCATGTAACGAGCAGCTCTTGAGGGAAGAGGTGGTCGCCTCTTCCCTCGGGTAAGCCTATGCGTTGTCAAAGGTGTGGAACCGAAAGCGCGCCCGGCAAGAAGTTCTGTGCCGAGTGTGGCAGCCCGTTATCTGCTGCAGCGGCTTCAACTCAAACCGCTGCAACGGCTCTCCAGCATAGCGACTCGTCGGAGCAGCCGGACGATTCGGCGTTGCCGGAGGGGGAGCGGAAGATTGTGACGGCGCTATTCGCGGATCTCAAGGGCTCGACCCAGTTGATGGAGGATCTCGATCCCGAGGCAGCGCACGCGATCGTCGATCCGGCCCTGCGCATCATGGCCGAGGCGGTCCAGCGCTATGGAGGCTACGTCGCGCGGACCACCGGCGACGGGATCTTTGCGCTGTTCGGCGCGCCGGCGGCCTATGAGGACCATCCGCAGCGCGCGTTGTATGCCGCGCTCCAGATGCAGCAGGAGTTACGCGCGGATGGGCAACGTCGCACCGCCAAGGGGCTGCAATCACTCGAAGCCCGCGTCGGCGTCCACACCGGTGAAGTGGTGGCGTATTCGGTCGAGACCAGCGGGAAGGTGGAGTACCGGCTGGTCGGCCATACCGCCAATCTGGCGGCGCGGCTGGAGTCGCTGGCGCCGGTCGGTTCGATCGCGACCAGCGAGTATACGCGCCAACTCTGCGAGGGCTACTTCGAGTTGCGCGAGTTGGGACCGGTCACGGTCAAAGGCCTCAGCACACCAATCGAAGTATATGAAGTGACCGGGCTCGGCCCGCTGCGATCGCATTTTCAGCTGGCGGCGCGGCGCGGGTTGACGAAGTTTGTCGGCCGTGAGCACGAGCTTGCGCAGATGCGCCGCGCGCTCGAACTCGCGATTGACGGGCAGGGGCAGATCGTCGCGGTGATGGCCGAGGCGGGGACCGGTAAGTCGCGGCTGTTCCACGAATTCAAGGCGACGATTCGGCCGACCTGCAAAGTCCTCGAAGCCTACTCAGTCTCGCACGGCAAGGCGTCGGCGTGGCTGCCGGTGCTGGAGTTGCTGCGCGGCTATTTCGGCATTCACGATACCGACGATGCGGCGGCGCGCCGCGCGAAGGTGGCGGCGGCCCTGTCTGCGCTGGACCCCGCACTGGAAGACACGGAGCCGTACTTGTTCGGTTTGCTCGGCCTCGTCGAGGGTCCCGATCCGATTGCCCAGATGGATCCGCAGATCAAGCGGCAGCGGACGCTCGACGCGATCAAGCGGATCGTCCTGAGAGAAAGCCTGCAACAACCGGTCGTCGTGATCTTCGAGGATCTGCACTGGATCGATGCGCAGACCCAAGCCTTGCTCGACCTGCTGGCCGACGGCATCGCCCGCGCGCGCGTCTTGCTGCTGGTGAACTACCGCCCCGAGTATCGGCACGAGTGGACCAACAAGAGCTACTATGCGCAGCTCCGACTGGATCCGCTGGGCGGCGCGGAGGGGGCCGCGATGCTGGCGGCGCTGCTGGGCGAGGGGGTCGAGCTGGATCCGCTCAAGCGGCTAATTGCGGAGCGCACCGGCGGGAATCCGTTCTTTATCGAAGAGATCGTGCAGGCACTGTTCGACGCGGGCGCGCTGACGCGCAACGGCGTAGTGAAGATGACACGCTCACTCTCGCAACTGCGCTTGCCGCCGACGGTGCAGGGGATGATCGCCGCGCGCATCGATCGGCTGGCAGCCGAGCAGAAAGAATTGTTGCAGACGCTCGCGGTGATCGGGCGGGAGTCGCCGCGGGGCCTGTTAAGACAGATCGCCTCGCTCGCAGATACTCAATTCGAGCGAACGCTCGCCGATTTGCAGGGGGATGAGTTCATTTACGAGCAGCCGACCACCATCGATGTCGAGTACATCTTCAAGCACGCGCTGACCCAGGAGGTCGCCTACAACTCGTTGCTGATTGAACGGCGCAAGCTGCTGCATGAGCGCGTCGGCCAGGCGATCGAGGCGCTGTTCCCCAATCAATTGGAGGACCGCGTCACCGCGCTCGCGCATCACTACAGCCACAGCGACAACGCTGACAAGGCGGTCGAGTATCTAGGGCGCGCCGGCCAGCAGGCGATGCGGCGGTCTGCGCATTTGGCGGCAATCGGCAATTTGAAGCTGGGATTGGAATTCCTGGCGACGTTGCCGGAAACACCTGAACGGGATTGGCAGGAACTCGCATTGCAAGCCGCTCTCGGACCCTCCCTGATGGAAACCAAAGGTGATTCGACACCGGAAGTGGAGGCAGTTTGTAGCCGAGTAGCAGAACTCGGCGAGCGAATTGACGAGACTCAATATGTCTTTGGGGCGCGAGGAGGCTTGTTTCTCAATCGCATGAATAGGGGGCAATTTGAGGCCGCGCACGGAATCGCAACGCAGCTTCTCAGCCTCGCGCGGGCCTCGGACGATCCGGACAAGCTGCTCGTTGCTCATACGTTCATGGGAATAATCCTGTTCTGGACAGGTGAGCTGACAAGCGCTCACGCCCATTTCGAGCAAGCCGCTGAGCGCTTCGATCCGCCGCGGCAGCGGCGTCTTATAGCGCTCTATGGAATGGACATCGCCACGGGTTGCTCCGGGTACGCCGCGTGGCCGCTCTGGATGCTCGGCCGTCCAGACCAGGCTCTCCATAGGACCCGACGAACATTGTCGCTAGCCCAGGAACGAGGCCACTTAAGCAGTTCGGCAATGGCGCTACACCATGCGGCGTTTTGCCATGTATTCCGCAGAGAACCCCGGATTGCACGCGAATTGTTGGAGGCCGGACTGGCGCTGGCAAACGAGCACGGATTTGGGTTCTGGACAGCGCTGGATAATATTCTGCTGGGTCGGGCGCTTGCACAATCCAGTCAGGAACCAGAAGGTATCGCGCACATGGAGGAGGGGCTCGAAGCTGCGCGCGCGAGAGGATTAGGTCTCGAACTGACCTACGGCGCGCTTGCTGAAGCGTATGCGAATACGGGACGAGCCGCCGAGGGTCTGAGATTGATCGGAGAGACCTTGGCGACCGTGAGCGGTATTGGGCAGAACTCGACTGAGCCGGAACTGCATCGGATAAAAGGTGAGCTCCTACTCCTGGAAGATCGCTCCGAGCTTGGGGAGGCAGAGCGTTGTTTTCGAACCGCCATCGAAAAAGCGCAGCGCATTGGCGCGAAGTCCTGGGAATTGCGTGCGACTACCAGTCTGGCGCAGCTTCTTGGGAAGCACGGCCGTCGCGCCGAGGCGCGTGCGATGCTCGCAGAGATCTACAACTGGTTCACCGAGGGCTTCGACACCCTCGATCTCATCGAAGCCAAGGCCCTGCTCGACGAACTCAACCAAGAATCTTGACGCAGCTCCAGGGGGCGGCCGAGTCCGCGAGGCGCGGTCAAAGTAAAGACTCGCCTGCTCGCTCCGCGCGGCAACTGATCCTGGCCGCGCGTCGCAGACTCCGCCGCCCCCTCGCTCCGCTAGTGCCCGAAGCCGAGCTTGGCCACGATTTCGGCGGCCGTGCGCGCGAGGATCGGAGGCTGGATACCCATCCGGCCGAAGCGCGGATCGTGGGTCTGGCCGCGCACGAAGCGCACATAAATCTGCTGGACGACGGTCGCGGTCTTCCACAGCCCAAACGCGCGATAGTACGGAGCGTCGCGCACGTCGCGGCCTGAGCGCTGCCCATAGCGCTCGACCAGCTCATCTCGAGTCATAAATCCGGGCAGCGTCGTATGCGCATGGCCCTCGCTGAGCGCGATGAGATCGGCCGGGTCATCGGCGTCGCGCCAATAATTCAACGCGACCCCCAAATCGATCAGCGGGTCGCCCAGCGTGGACATCTCCCAATCAAAGACGCCGACCACCGCGCCTGAATTATCGGGCGCGAACATCACATTGTGCAGATAGAAGTCGTTGTGCATCAGGACCGGCTTCTGCGCTGTCGGCAGGTTATCGAGGAACCACGCGCCGAGCCGGTTCATCAACGGCATCTCTTCGGTCTTGGCCTTTTCCCAGCGATCCATCCAACCCGCGATCTGGCGCTTGAGGAAACCGTCGGGACGGCCCAGTCCGGCGAGCCCGAGCTGCTCGTAATCCACCGCGTGGAGATCGGCCAGCGCGTCGATAAAGCCCTCGGACATCGCGCGGCAGGTCGCCGGATCGGTCTTGATCGCGGGGTCCAGCGGATGGCGATTCGGCATCGTAAAGCCGGCCTTGCGCTGCATCACGAAGAATGGCGCGCCGATAATCGACACATCGTCGGAGAAGAGAATCGCGCGCGGCGCCTGTTTGAAGCCCTCCCACAGCCGCGACAGCACGCGATACTCGCGCGCCATGTCGTGACCGCCGGGCGGCAGCGGTCCGAAGGGCGGGCGGCGCACAACCCATTCCTGAACGACCCCTTCGCGATCGTCGCCGAAGCGTAACAGATAGGTGAGGTTCGAGTGGCCGCCGTGAAACTGCTTCACCACCAGCGGCTGCTCGGCGCCGGGCACCCGATGCTCCCGCAGGTAGTCCACCAGCCGGCGCCAATCGAGCTGCTCTTCTTCGCGCACTTCGCCAAATTCGGGAAGCGGCTGAGTCAAGTCTTCTACGTGGTCTGCCATGCTTGAAGCAGATAGCGCCAGGTGAACTGCCGGATCAAGGCCGCCCGCTGCGACTCACTTCCACTTGCGGCATTCGCGCCGCGCGATCTGCATCCGATGGACCTCGTCGGGACCGTCGACGATCCGCATCGCACGATTCTCGCGCCAAAAGCGCGCGATCGGCGTGTCGTCGCTGACGCCAAGCGCGCCGTGCAACTGGATCGCGCGGTCGAGCACGCTCATCACCATGTTCGCCGCCTGCACCTTAATCATCGCGATCTCCTGCCGCGCCTCGCGCTTGCCCGCGGTGTCGATCTTCCACGCCGCCTGCATCACGGCCAGGCGGGTCGAATCGATCTCGATCCGCGAATCGGCGATCCATTGCTGGACGTTAGCCTTGTCGGCCAGCAGGCTGCCGTGAGTGAAGCGGGTGTTGGCGCGTTTGCACATCAGTTCGAGCGCGCGTTCGGCGACTCCGATATTGCGCATGCAGTGATGAATCCGCCCCGGGCCCAGCCGCGCCTGCGCGATCGCAAAGCCGTCGCCTTCGCGCCCGAGCAGATTGGTCACCGGCACCTTGCAATCCTGATAGAGGATCTCGCAGTGACCACCGCCCCCCGCATGACCCATCACCGAGACCGGCCGCACCAGGTTAAATCCCGGTGTGTCGGTCGGCACGATCATCATGCTGGCGCGCTTGTGCGCTTCCGCGTTGGGGTCGGTGACGACCATCGCGATCGCGAAGCCCGCGCCGATCGCCCCCGAGGTGAACCACTTATGCCCGTTGATACTGTAGTAGTCGCCCGCGCGCGTCGCCCGCGTCGCCAGATGGGTCGGGTCCGAGCCCGGCGTCTCCGGTTCGGTCATCGAGAAGCAGGTGCGCATCTCGCCTTCGAGGCAGGGCGCGAGCCATCGTTTCTTTTGCTCAGCTGTGCCGAAGTCCGCGAGGACCTCCATGTTGCCGGTATCGGGGGCCTGGCAGTTGAAGGCGCGCGAGCCGATTGGGCTGCGGCCCATGATCTCTGAGAGCGGCGCGTATTCGGCCACTTTGAGGCCGCGTCCATGCTCCTCGTCGGGCATGAAGAGATTCCACAAGCCGGCAGACTTGGCCTTGCGCCGCACCGCCTTGAGGCTCTCGGGCTCGAGATGCTCCTTGCCGTGCGTGTTCATCTCTTCCTCGACCGCCTTCTCGATCGGGTAGACATTCTCGTGCATAAAGGCGGTGACTTGCCGCTGAAAGTCTTTGACCTTGGGAGAAAGTTCAAAATCCACTATGGTTCCTCGGGAGCGCGAGCAGTCTCGCGGCACAATTACAGAAAAGCGCTTCCGCGTTCAAACTGACGCCAGCCGGCATAAGCCCGATTTGACGAGCGGACCGCAGATTGACTAGATCAGGTCTTCAATTCCCAGCGCCCTCGAGGAGCTAACAACGATGGAATTCAATCGGCCCCAGGTGGACGTCGGTATTTTCACCCAAAGAATCGACGCGATGAAGGCCTTCTATGGCGACAACCTCGGCCTGCAATTCGAATCGGTATTGCCGGTCGGCGGCGGCTTCACGCAGCATCGCTATATCGCCAACGGTTCGATCATCAAGCTGATGGAGTCGCGCGAGCCGCTGCCGCGCCGTCATCCGGGCGGCTACGAGACGCTGGTAATAGCCACTGACGGCGTTTCTCAACCGGAGGCGATTAATGACCCGGACGGCAATACGATCGAGCTCGTGCCGCGCGGTCATCCCGGCATCACTCAGCAGATCGGCGTCAGGCTAGGGGTTAGTGACGTTGATCTGTTCGATGAATTTTATTCCAAAGCCGTTGAAGCCAAGCTGCTTGGGAACCATCGCTATCAGATCGGTGAAACCATTTTTGCTACTTTCCGACATCCGCTCGCGCGTCAGACCAAGCCGGCGCCGATGGCGAACCTGCTCGACGTCGTCAAATCGATGGCCGCGCTCGGGATTCGCTACGTGACCCTGCAGGTCAAGAACTGCGACGCGGCCTTTGCGGCTCTGACCGCGGCGGGCGCCAATGTCGGCGTCGCGCCGGCTAATTTCGGCGATGTGGCGCGGGCGGCTTTCGTGCGCGATCCTGACGGCAACTACATCGAACTCGCGCAGCGCCCGATCTAGAAAGCCGCAGTCAGTCCGCGGCGCCGCGACTTACGCCCAGCGCGAGCGCGGACGGTTTCTCGTCGAGCGCCCATGGCCCGAACGAAACAACACCACCGGCTTGGGCGCGGTGATCTCAGGCTGCGTGAAGCCCTCGACGATCTCCCGTTCGAGCGTGATTCCGAGCGTGCGCTCGATCCGCCCCAGCGACAGGCGCTCCTCGGGAGTAACCAGACTGATCGCATGGCCCTCGCGGCCGGCGCGCGCCGTCCGCCCGATCCGATGGATATAATTCTCGGGCTCGTCGGGCAGATCGTAGTTGATAATGTGCGAGACTCCCGGAATATCGAGACCGCGCGCGGCCACATCCGTCGCCACCAGGATCCGATACGCCCGCCGCCGGAAGCCCGCGAGGGCTGCCGTGCGCTGGCTCTGCGATAGATCGCCGTGAATCGCGATCGCCTTGGCGCCGCTGCGCTTGAGCGCCGCCGCCACCCGATCAGTGCGGCTCTTCGTGCGCGCGAAGACAATCGCGCTCTCGACTTCGGGACGCCGCAGAAGCGCGAATAGAAGCGCCTGCTTGTCCGCCTGCGCTACCGTGCACAGCGTCTGTACGATCGCCGCCGGCGGCGCCGCCTTGTCGCCGATATTCACCCGTTGCGGCTGATGCAGGAACTCGCGCGCAATTCCGCTCGCTTCCGTCCCCATCGTCGCCGAGAACATCAGGGTCTGGCGCTTGGCCGGCGCCAGCTTCATGATTTTCCGTACCTGCGGCATAAAGCCCATGTCGAGCAGCCGGTCAGCCTCGTCGATCACCACTGCAGTCAGATGGTTGAGCTTGACGTAGCCGCGCTCGAGATGGTCAAGCAGCCGCCCCGGACAGGCAATCAGGACCTGTGCGCCGGCGTGGATTTCGTCGATCTGACGGCGCATCGATTCGCCGCCGACTATCACTGCGGCGCGCATACCGGTATGGCGTGCGAGGATTTGGAACTCGCGGCCAACCTGAGCAGCCAGCTCGCGGGTCGGTTCGATCACCAGCATCGAGGCCGGTCGGGCGCCCTCGCGATGCATTCGATCGATAAGAGGGATCAGGAACGCGGCGGTCTTGCCACTGCCGGTCTCGGCGGTAGCAATCACATCGACGCCGCTCTGGATCAGCGGAATGGCGCCGGTCTGAATCGGGGTGGCCACCGAATGGCCGCGGTCGCGAATTGAGCGATTGAGTTCGGGCGAAAGGGTAAAAGCAGTGAACGACAAGCGAATCCTTTTGGTTGGTCAGCCGGGATGCGGCGTCAGGGCTGGGTGATTTTTCGGAGTGAAGGCGGCGCAAACTGCGCCGTAATAAGTCCGGGCCATAGATGAAGTTAACCGAAGGTTATACGAACGGCGCACACCGCGCAATCCGCCCCGACGCCAAGTATCCCGAGAACCTAGGCCGATGGTTGACGCCCGGACGGAATCAGCTATAACCGTTGAAGGAATATCCGGGTTGAGGAGAGACTGCCATGGCAATCAAAGGTTCCGTTGCCGAAGTTAGCCGGCTTGCGGGTCGCGCGCCGACCGACTGGATGGGCGGCTGGCGAACGCTGTTCATCGGCTGCGCCGCTTTGCTCGCGTGCAATCTGTTTCTATGGATCTGGGATTACAAATTCGCCCTGACCGTCGGCCTCGATTCCAGCACTCACGCCTTCACGACGCACTACCGCGCGCTCTTCTGGGGCGAGCTCCTGTCGCTCGGCGCCCTTACCGGCGTCTGGTACGGATGGCTGATGCGCACCGGACGCGCCCTCGAGGGCCAGCCGATTGCCCCGGCCGAGGAAGTCCGGCGCATCGCCGTGCTCTGGGGTATCATTGGCGCAACCAGCCTCTCGTTATACATCGAGGCGAGCTTCTGGCCTGAATGGGACGGCGCCTGGCATCAGACCATGGTGCGCGATACCGCACTGACGCCGACTCACATCCCGATGTTCTACTTCTTCTTCCCGCTCTCGATCATTCTTGCCCTCGGCGCCTACCTCTACGGTACCTATCGGATCCCCGCGCTTTATGCTTGGAAGAAGGGCTTTCCGTGGTCATTCTTTCTTCTCATCACCGCCGCCGTGCTCGAGACCGTGCAGGTCGCCTTCAACGAATGGGGTCACAGCCTGTGGCTCTCCGAAGAGTTTTTCTCGGTGCCTTTTCATTGGCCATTCGTGACGTACGGATGGCTCGCCAGCGGGATGTTCGCAGTCTGGGGCGAGACTATCATCCGGTTGTTCGGCATCGAAAAAGAGGCGCGCACCGTCGAGATTCCGGCGCAAACCGCGGCTGCCGGCGGCCGTTAGACTGAACTACTACTAATCAGACTGCGACCAGCGCGAGACCGGGGAGACAGGGAAAGTATGGCGGCGACGACGACCACTGGAATGACGGCGGCGGAAAAAGCCAAGCGGCTCGAACTGCGCGATCTGCTTAACGCTAAATACCAATGGATCGATCGCACTTGGGACGCGGTTTTCTGGCTCACCGCTATCTTCGTCGTCGGCGGGGCCGCCGACATCACGAAACTGCTCTTCGCCGGCGACTGGGATTTCTGGACTGACTGGAAAGACCCGCAATGGTGGCCGGTCGTCACCGCCTTCGCCACGATCATCATTCCCTCGGCGCTGCAATGGATTCAGTGGGTGGCCTGGCGCTTCCCCACCGGAGCGACCTACACCTGCACCTGCCTGTTCCTCGCGAGCTGGATCGGGCGTTGGTTCCAGTGGCACATCGCCGAGTCCTATCCGATCAACTTTGTCTGGCCGATCTCGACCATTCCGGCAGCGATAATCCTCGATTGGCTGCTGATGAAGACGCGCAGCTTCCTCCTCACCTCGCTGATCGGCGGTCCGGTTTGGGCCGTAATGATATGGGGCTTCAACTACATACCGCTTGCCCCATACCTTCAGCCGGTGCAATTCATGCATCATGTTCTGACGGTGTCTGACGTGCAGGGCATCGCCTACATCCGCTCGCAGACCCCCGAGTACATGCGTCATATCGAGCGCGGCGCCCTGCGCAGCTTCCTCGGCGAGACTCAGTATGTCTCGCTGGTCTTTGGGGGCTCGCTCGCGATGCTCGGTTATTGGGTCGGACAGCTTATCGGGCGCTACCTCGCGGTCTGGCCCATCGGCAAATACATCAAGACTTATTGAGCACGGTCACGATTATAGAGTTCGCTGGTTAGGCCAGGTTTGAGCGCAAGTTCGGGGACAATTTTGGAGCACAATTTCTAGGACGATTCTCAAGGACAATTTCGATGTTCACCAAAAATAGAATGCTGCGCAGTCTCGTTATCGTCGCAACTTGGATTCCGCTCGCCGCCGGCGTTGCCCACGCCCACGGCGGCATGGCTGGGCCGGACGAGATGGGCCCGCCGGTCGGCACTGCGATCGCGATCGGCCTCGCCTGCTACTACCTGATTACTTTATGGCCGCGCCGCGGCGAGAACGACGGGCGTAAATCGACCACCCGCGCATCCGAACGCGGCCGATAGGCGCTGCGGGTAAATTCGCTGGGGGCTTAGAGGCTGCGGGTCAGAAACTACTCTCTCCCGCTCTATTTTAAGAGGGGCTGCGGGAAAGTCCGGCGAATCTGTCTGCCGCCAGAATTCACTTAAGGGGTCAGCGTGAGACATTCGCGTTACGCATCAATCCTGTGGCTCGCCATCTTCGCCCTCGCAAGCCTTCCGCGCGTCGCCTTTGCGCATGGCGAGGCGGCCGACGAGCCTTTCCTCAAGGATCTCACGGTTGCCTTTTACGACGTCCATATCTCCCCAACCTCGGTTAAAGTCGGCGAGCCAGTGACGATTACCGGCAAACTGACCGTGCTCGATACCTGGCCCTACACGCTCGACCCGCCGCACACTGCGTACATCACCCCGGTTGTGCCCGGACCGGTCTTTGCCCTGACCGATCGCATCGTCAATGGCGACCCTGACTTCGGCTCGATTCTCGTCGAGAAGGGCGGGACTTACGAATACAGCATGACGATGCTCGGTCGTGATCCGGGCCACTGGCACGTTCATCCGGGGATCGCCATCCAAGGCACCGGTACGCTGATTGGCCCAGGCGAGTGGGTGACGGTCGAGCCCAGCGGCAAGCCCTTTGCATTGCCGGTCACGCTGCTTTCGGGCAAGACCGTTGACCTGGAGCATCTCGGCGGCCAATTCGTCTGGTGGTGGTCTTTCGCCAGTTTCGTCATCGGGATGGCCTGGATGGTTTACTGGACGGTGCCGAAGCGCACCGTTACCCGGCTAGCGGTTACGTCGCAGCTTCCGGTCAACGACGACGCGCCGGACATCGGCCTCATCACGCCGCGCGATCATTTCTGGATGGATTTGCTGGCCGGCCTCACGATCGTGATGCTGGTCGTCGGCTGGGTCCGGATGGCGGTGAAATATCCCGTGCGCTTGCCCCAGCAGACCGATCGCTTCGAGCCGGTCTCGCTGACGCCCGACGTGCACATGGCCAAACTGCATTCGAGCGGCGCGACCTTCGACGATCACACCGATACGCTAGTGATCAACGCAGAAGTGAAAAACATCAGCGCTAATCCCATTACGCTCAAGCGTTACGTTATCGCGATGGCGTCGTTCGTTAATGGCGGACAGGAGGAACTGACCGTCGCCGGACCGGCCGATTACGTGAATGCTCTGAAAGTGGACCCGGACGGTCCCATCGCTCCCGGCGAGACGCGCAAAGTCACTTTAACCATGAGCGCTCCGATCTTCGATCAGGAACGCCTGATCCCGTTGCATGACCCGCAACAACTGATCGCCGGGCTCGTCGGCTTTACCGACAGCCAAGGCCACGGCGACATGATCAATCTGAAATCGATCCTGATACCGACGGAATTCCGCCCGCAGTATCTACCCTGACGCGCTGATCTGAGGTTAAGCAATCATGAAGGCGGCGGTCCTGAACGGCTACGATACGACCCTCAGCCGGACCGAATTCGTAACCTTGCAGGAAGTGCCGGAACCACGCATTCAGGCCCCCACTGACGTCATCGTCCGCATCGGTGGCGCGGGCGTCTGCCGCACCGACCTTCACATTATCGAGGGGCTGTGGCGCGACCGCGTGCCGGTCGCTCTTCCTTACATCATGGGGCATGAGAATGCCGGTTGGGTCGAAGCCGTCGGCAACTCGGTTGAGAGCGTCAAGGTTGGCGACCCGGTCATCTGCCATCCGCTGCTCAGCAAGGGCGAAACGCTCGCGGGACGGCGCGGCAATGATATGCATGCTGGCGGCGCGTTTCCCGGTATCGATTCCAACGGCGGCTATGCCGAACTGCTCAAGACCGCCGAGCGCGCGCTGATCAAACTACCCAAAACCCTCGCGCCGAAGGACGTCGCACCCTACGCCGATGCCGGCTTGACCGCCTACCACGTCGCGAAAAAGGCCGCGCGCCATCTGCTGCCGGGCGAGTCCGCGGTCGTGATTGGCGCGGGCGGCCTCGGCCATATCGGCATTCAGGCGCTGAAAGCACTCTGCGCCGCCAGGATCATTGTGGTTGATCGCTCCGAACTTGCGCTCAATCTGGCCATGGAATCCGGCGCCGACCACACGGTCATCGCCGACGGCAACGAGGTCGAGGTCGTCCTCGCACTAACCAACCGCAATGGCGCCGAGGCCGTCCTCGATTTCGTCGGCGAAGGCGCCGCCGTCGCCAACGGCCTCGCGATGACGCGCAACGCGGGCTATTACTACATCGTTGGCTACGGCGGCAAAGTCGAAATCGCTACGATGGAAATGATCGTCACCGAGAAAACCATCGTGGGGAACCTGGTCGGCACCTATCCCGATCTGGTCGAACTGATGGCGCTGGCTGATCGCGGCCTCGTCAATCTCGCGACCAGGGAATACAAGCTGAGCGCGGCGAATTCCGCCTTGCACGATCTCAAGAATGGCGCCGTCAAGGGTCGCGCCGTCCTGATTCCCTGACCCGCGGCGCCGGACGATTTGCTGATAACGATCATGCCTGTGCGCGCGAGTCTTTGCGGCCCCACTTTCATCGTTATCGCCTTAATGGCCCTGGCGCGGCCCGCACGTGGCCAGGCTGTCGGCGCGACTGGAGCCAGCCCTGCCGCGCGTGATCAAGCGGCGCAGATCTTCGACGAGCGCTGCTCCGCGTGTCATGGCGCCGAGGGCCGTGGCGACGGTCCCGGGGCCGCCGCGCTCAAGCCCAAACCGATCAATTTTCACAATCTGAACTGGCAGAAGTCGGTCTCGGACGCTCAGATCGCCAAGGCTATCGTGTATGGTGGAAGCGCCGTCGGACTGAGTAATCAGATGGCCGCGAATCCTGACCTCGAAGATGAACCCGATGTTGTGAATGCATTGGTCGCGCACGTGCGCGAACTCGGTAAATAGCCACAGCAAAGCCGGATACGGTGAAGAGATGAATCGACGCGAGTTTCTGAAAAAGAGCGCGATCGTTACGGCGGGCGCCGCGGCCGCGGCTTCAACCGGAGCGGCGGTAGTGGGCTACGCCGCTGACGCGGCGGCAGGCAAGCTGACTGTGCTCAATGAGCACGAGGCCACCACGATCCTCCACGTGGCGCGTCAGATCTTTCCGCACGATCACCTCGCCGACGCGGCCTATCAGCCGACCGTTGAGGATCTCGACGCAGAGGCCGCCAAGACGCCGGCGACCGCGAAAATCCTCCATGACGGGGTTGCGCAGCTCGACGGCGCGGGCTCAAAGCAATTCATCGCGATGACGCCTGACGAGCAGGTGGCGGCGCTCAAGCAGATTCAGGATTCGCCCTTCTTTCAAAAAGTACACAGTACGGAAGTCGTCTCGCTCTACAACAATCATGCGGTCTGGAAGCAGTTCGGTTATCCGGGCGCGTCATATCCGTTCGGCGGCTATATCCATCATGGGTTCAACGATCTGAACTGGCTACCCGACCCGCCGGAATTTGCCAGCCCCAAACCAGCCTAGCGAGCACAACAGGGACGCGACGTGGCGAAATACGATCTCAAGGACGACTCAGTCGTCGTCATTATCGGCTCGGGTGCAGGCGGAGGCACGCTTGCTAACGAACTCTGCCGGAAGGGCTTCAAGGTTGTCCTGCTCGAAGCCGGCAAGCGTCAGTCCTCGGCGACCTTTCACAATGACGAGTGGGCGGCTTTCAACCAGCTCGCCTGGCTCGACAAGCGCACGACCTCCGGCAGTTGGCGGATCGCGAAGGACTTTCCCAACCTGCCGGCCTGGACCTGCAAGACCGTGGGCGGCACGACCACCCATTGGGCGGGCGCCTCGTTGCGCCTGCAGGAGCACGAGTTCAAGACCAGGACGATCTATTCAGGCGTGTCCGGCGCCAACCTGCTGGACTGGCCGATTACCCTCGCCGAGCTCGAGCCTTACTACGCGCGCGCCGAAAACAAGATGGGCGTGACGCGGACCAACGACATTCCTGGGCTGCCCGGCAACAATAACTTCAAGGTAATGTACAACGGCGCAACCAAAGTCGGGTACAAGACCGTCCATACCGGGCGGATGGCGATAAACAGCCGTCCGCGCGACGATCGCTCGTCGTGTTGGCAACTGGGATTTTGTTTTCAGGGTTGTAAGTCCGGCGCGAAATGGTCAACGCTCTATACTGAGATTCCGAAAGCCGAGGCCACCGGCAAGCTCGACCTACGGCCGCAGTCGCAGGCGCTGCAAATCCTGACGGATGCGAGCGGCAAAGCTTCGGGCGTACTCTATGCCGATAAGACCGGCCGGCAGAATGTACAAAAGGCGCGGATCGTCTGCGTCGCCTGCAACTCGATCGAGACCGCGCGGCTCCTGCTCAATTCTCATTCGTCACAGTTCGCGAACGGTTTGGCTAACTCATCGGGTCAGGTCGGCAAGAACTACATGCGCCACACCACCGGATCGGTCTATGGGATTTTCAAAGACCCGGTGCATATGTATCGCGGCACGGTGATGGCCGGGATCATTCAGGACGAAGCCGGCCTCAATCCCAAGCGGGGCTTCGCGGGCGGCTTCGAGTTTGAGACTATCTCACTTGGCTTACCCTTCGCCGCGGCTTTTCTGAATCCCGGCGCATGGGGCCGCGATTATGCGCGCCAGCTCGAACGCTTCAACAATATGGCCGGGATGTGGATTGTCGGCGAAGATATGCCGCAGGCAACCAACGCCGTGACGCTCCATCCGAGCGAGAAGGATCAATTCGGACTGCCGATTCCGAACGTCCATTACGACGATCATCCGAACGACCTCGCGATGCGCACCTATGCCTACAAGCAGGGCGCCGCGATCTACGACGCGGTTGGCGCCGTCGAGACCATCGCGGTGCCGCCCTACCCCTCAACCCACAATCTCGGCACAGCGCGGATGAGTGAAAAGCCGGACGATGGCGTCTGCAACAAGTGGGGTCAGACGCACGATCACAAGAATCTGTTTATCTCCGACGGCAGCCAGTTTACGACCAGCGCCGGGGAAAATCCGACGCTTACTATCGTCACACTGGCTATCCGCCAGGCGGATCACATCGCCGCAGAGAGCACGAAAAGAAATCTGTAGTATTCAGAAAGTAGTATTCGATTTGGTTACGTATATGCACAATTTAATTCGCAAGCTTCGATGGTCCGTCGCACTGGTAATCGCCGCACTCGCACTCGGAGCGCTCACCCATTCGATGGTTTGGGCCGTCAATAGTGAGGCGCCGGTTGGCTCAACGTTTGCCCAGATCAACCGCCTGCCCAACATTCCCCTGATTGACCAGTCGGGCCATCCAACTAGCCTCGCCGCGCTGAGCGGTAAACCTGTCCTGGTCGGCTTCATCCATACCGATTGCCAGGGCCCCTGCGAGTTGATGACCGCGCGGATGAAAGCGATCGCACAGGAGCTCGAACCCGCATTCAATACGAAAGTCACGATGGTGGCCGTGACCACCGATCCGAAGGAAGACCATCCGGCGCAATTGGCCGCCTATGCCAAAGCGCAAGGCGCAGAAGGCGCGGGCTGGGTTTTCCTCACCGGCAAGCCCGACGACGTCGCTCATGTACTTAATCTCTACGGTGTGCCGCACGGCGCCGCCGACGACGAGATGGCCCACGTCTTCGAGCTCTATCTGATCGGGCGCGACGGCTGGCAACTGCATCAGTATCACGGCCCCGACATCAAAGCGGAAACGGTGGCCGCCGACATCCGCACCGCCCTCGCCCGCCGTTAGATTATCGCTATCTCAAGGCAGCGATGAATTTGCCGCGGTCAGCAGCGTCATTAGCTCCGCCCCGACGACGCTAGGTTGGAAATAGTATCGGCGCGCACCCGATCTGTGCGCTGCAATCGTTGAACGGGCATAAGGAGCTAGCCGGACTGACCCATGACTGACACAGTAGGTTACCGAACTGGTAATCTGCTGTGCAGTTAGCCCTCGAATTTATTTAAGAATTTGGTGGACGCACCAGGACTTGAACCTGGGACCCCTTGCATGTGAGGCAAGTGCTCTAACCGGGCTGAGCTATGCGTCCACCGGAGAGCGAATTATCGCGCTCATGATGGGTCGTCGCAAGAGCAGCCGACCGCGCACGCGGTCGGCTTCGTCGCGTGATCGGCTCGATAAATTCAAGCGGGTTTGCGAAGCATCATCGCGGTGCGCCGCGCCTTGACCACGGTCTCGCTGCGCTGGTTGACGCCGCGATGCTCGAAAATCACGATGCCCCATTGCGGCCGCGATTTGCTCTCGCGCACCTCGATCACTTCGGTTTCCGCCGTGATGGTATCGCCGATAAAGACCGGCTTGGGGAACTCGGTTTTGTCGAAACCGAGATTGCCGACAGTGGTGCCCAGGGTGAGCTCGCCGACCGAAAGCCCGACGACGAGGCCAAGCGTGAAGATGCTGTTGACCAGGCGCTGACCGAATTCGGTGTTCTTGGAGAACTCGGCGTCGAGATGCAGCGGTTGCGGATTCAAGGTCAAGGCCGAGAAGAGCAGATTGTCGGTTTCAGTGACGGTGCGGCCGGGCTGATGATGAAACACGTCGCCGACGCGAAATTCCTCGAAATACTTGCCTGCCATAAAATCCCCACGCGCCAAAATTTTCTAACTGATTAGCCGATTAACGCGCACAGCGCGAGCCGTCCGGCTAATCGGTGCAGGCGGGCGCGGACAATTCCTCGAGCGTCTGGCCGCGAGTTTCGGGCACCAACAGGATTGCGATGATCGCTCCGACGACCGGGCCGACGGCAAAGATCGCGGCGGCATTGCCCAGCCCACGCATCGGGGCGGACAGCACGCCGACGCCGAGCGGCGCCAGCGTCCAGCCTAACTGGCCGACGACCTGTACCGTCAGGCTGAAGCCGGTGGCGCGCGTCTCCGTCGGAAATAACTCGGCGCCAAGCGCGCAGGTCGCGGTACGCGCCGCTTGGTAGGCGAACATCGTGAGGAGCAGGGCGAGAAAAATCATCCCGTTCGACGAGCTTTGAAAGAGCACCACCGCGGCCACGCCGGCCGCCAGAAAAAACCCGGCCGTGGTGGCGCGGCGGCCGAGGCGATCGAGCAGATAGCCGCTGAGCATCGTCCCGCAGCATCCGGCCAGATACGCGCTGACGAAGGCCGTGCCGACCTGCGCCGCGGCCCAGCCGTGATCGCGGCGCGCGTAAAGGCTGAAGAAGGAAATCACCGGACCGCCCACCAGACCCACGCAATTGCACAACACCGCGATCAGAATCATGCGCCCGGCCCACGGACCGCGCAGCGGCTCGAAGCACTGGCGCAACGGCGCGAAGATCGCGGGCGGTTTCAGGCCCTCCGCCGCCCGCTCGGCGACGATCGCAGCGAAGCGCGCGGTCTCGCGCATCCGCCGCCGCAGCCACGCGATCAGCATCAGAGGCGCGATGCCGACCAGGTACATCCCGCGCCAGCCAAGACGCGATTCCGCCATGCGACCGTAAAGCAGTCCGGCCGCAGCGACGCCGAGAAAGGCCGCCATCAGCAGGATCGAGACAGCGCGCCCGCGCTGCGTGTCGGGAAACTCTTCGCTGATCATCGTAACCGCGATGCCGAATTCCGCCGCCAGAAAAATCTGCGCGGCGCTCTGAAACAGCGTGAAGCTCAGAGCGCCGTGCGAGAGCGCGGTCATTAGCGTGAGCAGGGCGTAGCAGAGAACGGTGACCGTCATCAGGGGTTTGCGGCCGAAGCGGTCCGCCAACATCACGACGAAAAACGACAGGATGCCGCCGGCACGCACCGTCGCCGCGATGACGCCGACGACGGCGTCGCTCAGATGGAAGGCGCGGGTGATGTCGGGCGTGCAGAGATGAAAAATCGTGATGTCATAGCCCTCGAAAATGGTCGCGGGCAGAAGCATCGCGAGCAGAACCCAGCGATATTCACGCGGCGCCCAGCGGGAGATCGGCGACGGCGCTGATACGCGGCGAGCTGGGGCGCGATCGACCTTGGTTAACCGGGAGTTGGAGGGCACTGCTCAAGCTCTTCCAGATTGGCAGTGCCGCCGCAACCTGATTTCACCGGGCGGCTGGCGAATTCGATGGAGATTTTTCCGGCGAGCGGCTATGCTCCTGCAATCTGCAGGAAGTGATCGCGGGCAAGCTTGCTAACGCGACACGGCGGGCCGACAAGCGAGTCAAGGGAAGCGGAGGACGCAACGCAATGGCATACGATTTACTAATTCGCGATGGAACTGTAATTGACGGCGCCGGAAAGCCGGCGTATCGCGCTGATGTCGGAATTCGCGCGGGCAAAATCGCCGCGATTGGCACGGCCACCGAGCGCGGCACCCAAGAGATCGATGCCGCCGGGCTGATTGTCAGCCCCGGCTTTATCGATCCGCATACCCATTATGACGGCCAGATTTGCTGGGACCCCACCGTCTCGGCGTCGTCGTGGCACGGCGTGACGACGGTGATGATGGGCAACTGCGGCGTCGGTCTGGCGCCCTGCCGGCCGGCCGATCGCGAGATCGCGACGTGGGATTTAGTCAACGTCGAGGGTATCCCGTTCGACGTGCTCAAGCGCGGCGTGACCTGGGACTGGGAGAGTTTTCCCCAGTTCATGGACGCTGCTGCGGCGCGCGGCTCGGCGATAAATCTGGGTTTTCTCGCGCCGCTGACGCCCTTTCGCCACTACGTGATGGGTGAGGCCTCGATGGATCGCGCGGCGACCAGCGAGGAGACCGCCTCGATCAGAACGCTGCTGAAAGAAGCGATTGCCGCGGGCGCCTTCGGCTTCACCACCAGCACGGCGCCGCAGCATATCGGCTACAAAGGGCGCCCGCTCGCCTGCCGCCAAGCCGATCGCGCGGAGCTCAAGGCCTATGCCGGCGTACTCAAGGAGTTGGGCAAGGGTACGATCGAACTTATCGCCAACCGGCGCGTCGACATGATTGCGCCGGACGAGTGCGAGCTGCTCGACCTGCTGTTGGCCGAGAGCGGACGCCGCATCACCTGGCTGGTTTTGCGCAAGTTCATCCATCAGCCGGAATCGTACAAGGAGCTGCTGCGCGCGGCCGCGGGTCAGATTGAGCGCGGCGCGATTCCGCAACTCGCGACGATGCCGCTGGTCACCGAGATGGGCCTCGCGCAGCCTTCGATCTCGTTCGCGCCCTACCCGTCGTGGAAGGGCGCCTTCAACGCCTCGCCCGAAGAGTTGCGCCGGCTCTACGGCAGCCGCGAGTTCCGTGAAGCCTTCCGCCAGGATCTGCGCGGCCCGGGGCTCTTCCACGGCCTGTGGGATCTGGTCACGGTCAACGTCGTCAAAAATCCCGCGATGCAGGACTTGTGGGGCAAGACCGTCGCGCAGATCGCGCTGGCACGCGGCAAGGACGGCCTCGACACCTTTTTCGACCTCGTGCTCGAAGACAACCTCGAAATGATCTACACGGTGATCCGGACCGAGGTGCCGACCGAGTTGCTCGGCGACGCGCGCGTGCTGATCGGCGAGTCCGACGGCGGCGCCCATGTCGATCAGTTCTGCACGGCGGGTTATTCGAGCGACATGATCGGCACCTGGGTCAGAGATAAGCAGATGCTCAGCCTTGAACGTGCGGTGCAGCGCATGACCTCGGAGGCGGCGGATTTCTTCGGCATCCGCGATCGCGGACGTCTGACGCCGGGCGCGGCGGCCGACGTGGTCGTGTTCGACTTCGATGAAATCGGCTGCCATCCGGCCGAGGCGGTCGCGGATCTGCCGGGCGGCGGACGGCGGATGATCGTGAAGCCCCGCGGCATCGAGCATGTCGTCGTCAATGGGCGGGCAATCTATGAGGGCGACCGGTACACCGGAGCGACGCCGGGCAACGTCCTGCGTTCGTAGCGCAGAGTGAGCTTGCAAAGAGGTCAAGGCGCAATGGCAAAGACGGCAAGCGTTGGGCGGCGGCCGCTCGAAGGGATTCGCGTAATCGACCTGACCAAAATCGTCGCCGGGCCCAACTGCACGCGGATGCTCGCGACGATGGGCGCGGAGGTCATCCGCGTCGAATGGCACGATAATCGCGCGCTCGATCTGTTGCGCATGGTGCGGCCCTACGCCCCCGACAGCGATCGCGAAAGCCTCAATCGCAGCGGCCTGTTCAACAATATCAATCCCGGCAAATACGGCGTGACGCTCAACTTGAGCCTGCCGCAGGGCCGCGAACTGCTCAAGCGGCTCGTCGCCAAAGCCTCCGTGCTATGCGAGAACTACAGCCCCGCGCAGATGGAGAGTTGGGAGCTGGACTATGCCGCGCTGCGGAAGATCAATCCGCAGTTGATCTATCTGCAGATCACCGGGATGGGCAAATCGGGCACCTACAACTCCTATCTCAGCGTCGGGCCGACAGCCCAGGCGCTCTCGGGCCTGACCCATATGTCGGGATTGCCCGAGCCGATGCCGCCGGCCGGATGGGGCTACTCGTATCTGGATCATTCGACCGGCTACTACGGCGCGATCCTAGTGATGGCCGCGCTGATGAAACGCCGGCGCACCGGCAACGGATGCTATATCGACGTCTCGCAGACAGAGGTCGGGATCATGACGTCGGGAACGGCGACCCTCGAAGCCCAACTGACCGGCGAGCATACGGGTCGTTACGGCAACCGCGCCCGGGGCTCCGCCTGGGCGCCGCACGGCGCCTATCGATGCCGCGGCGACGACGAGTGGATCGCGATCTCGGTCCAGAACGACACGCAGTGGAGCGCGCTCGTGGCCGCGATCGGCGCGCCGCAATGGACGCGGGATCCGCGCTTCGCGACGGGCGCGGGCCGCAAAGCCCATGAGGACGAGCTTGATCGAAGCCTTGCCGGCTCTACGCAGGATCAGGATCGTTACGATCTGATGGACCGCCTGCAGCTACGCAACGTGCCTGCCGCAGCAATTCAGACCGCCGCGGACCGCGTCGAGCGCGATCCACAACTCAAATCGCGAGGCTATTTTGTACCGCTTCCGCACAGCGAAATCGGGACCTGGCCGATTGAAGGGTTTCCCGCCAAGTTCACCTCGATGCGCGTGGAAGTGGGCGGACTCCCAGAACGCGCGGCTCCGTCGATGGGCGAGGACAACGACTATGTCTATCGCGAGCTGCTCGGGCTAAAGCCCGATGAGATCGCCACGCTTAAAGAGGAGCTGGTGATTTGAACCACGAAGCTCTGCTCGGCGCCGCCCTCGCGGGCACGACCGTGCTGGAATGCGGCGACGCGCGCGCCGAGTTCGGCGGGCTGTTGCTTGCTTCGATGGGCGCCGACGTCATCCGGCTCGAAGGGCCGCGCGGCTCGCACTCGCGCCATGTCGGCCCCTTCACTACACCCGAGCCTGACCCCGAGCACAGTCTCTGCTTCTCGCGCTACAACCTCGGCAAGCGCAGCGTCTGTCTCGATCGCGAAAGCCCCGAGGGCCGCGCAGCGTTCGAGCGCCTCGCGCGGCGCGCCGGTCTGATTCTCGATTCCGGCGAGGCGTCTGAGGTCGAATCCCGGCTTGGGTTGTATCGCGAGCTGCGTACTGCGAATCCGTCACTGATCGTCTGCACGCTCACGCCGTTTGGCCTCGACGGTCCGTGGCGTGACCTCAAGATGACCGATCTGACTCATCTCGCGCTCGGCGGTGTGATGATGTCATGTGGATACGATCCTCGGCCTGACGGCGTTTACGACACGCCGCCGATCGCGCCCGCGATGTGGCAGGCCTACCACATCGCCTGCGAACACGCCGTGATCGCAATTCTGGCCGCGCTCAATTTCCGCGAGCTTACCGGCGCCGGGGATCTGATCGACGTCTCGATTCACGAGGCGGTCAGCATCTGCACGGAAGTTGCGATTCCGACTTACATCTACAACCAGGCGTTGGTGCGGCGGCAGACCGGACGCCACGCCGCCGAGGGGGTATCGCGGCCTTGGCTGCGAGCAACAAAGGACGGACGCTACGTCAAGGCCTTCATGTTCTGGAGTGCGCGGGAGCGGCGGGTGATCGCCGAAATGATGACGGAAGCCGGCCTTGAGCATGACCTCAATTCGGACGCCTATCGCGAGTTGGCCGAGCGCGCTCCAGCGGAAGCAGCCACGCACTTCAGCACGGCGATCGACCGCCTCTGCGCGGCTCTGACTGCCGAAGAGATTTTTCATCGCGCGCAAGCCAAGGGCCTGCTCTGGGCGAGCGTGCGCTACCCTGAGGAGAATCTTGACGACCCGCATTTCCAAGCGCGCGGCACCTTCCAGCCGATTACGCATCCGGAGTTAGGCCGCGACCTTCAATACCCGGTCTCAGTCGGCACCGACGGACACGATCGCGTGACCGGTTTTACTCGCGGAGCGCCACGCTTGGGCGAGCATACCGCAGCTGTACTGGCTGAAGCTGGTCTTAGTACAGCGGAGATCGATACTCTGATCAACGCGAACGTCGCATCGAGCCGAAATCGTTAGTTGAAAGAACAGTCGATTATCTGATTGATGCGCTGAATGTCCGGTTCCTGCATCGCCGGGCTGCGCATCTCTGTCGTTTTGTCGGTAGCAAACAATCCCCGTTCGACCCCCGATTCGAACGTTGTCCACGCACCGAAAGCACCACCGAGCACAATTCCGACGGCGAATGCCGTTAATAGACCGCGTGGGCGATTGGCGTCTCGATCATGTTTCCATGTCATAAAATCTTCCCCCCGCAATTGCTTAGACGGGAGCGATCGTCGTTCCGTTTACATCCTAAGAATTCCGTTTACACGAGTTCTGTCGATTTGAGTTCACTCTGGGATGCTAGTGCTAGCCACGTGAGACCGGCGAACCTGAAGATTCGCGCCCGCGGTTCCGAACGACTCATCTTTTTACTCAAAGTTGGTGTATATATGAGGAATAATGCCCGTTCATGAGCATCACCGATACGCTGGCGGTCACGTTCATCTCAAGGTCGCGATTATCACAGCGAGCGACACGCGCACGCCTGCCGACGACGAGAGCGGCCAGATCATTCGTACCGCAGTCGAGGGCGCGGGGCATTCCGTGACGTTCTATGCAGTAATTCCGGATGATCCCGAGCGAATTCGCGCCGTTGCAATCGAGCATCTCTCGCGCGAAGACCTGCTGATCATTAATGGCGGGACAGGCATCGCGGCGCGCGACTCGACCATCGAAGCGATTCGGCCGCTTCTCAACAAGGAGCTCGAGGGTTTCGGCGAACTCTTTCGGATGCTCTCCTATCAGGAGATCGGCGCGGCCGCGTTTCTCAGCCGCGCATTGGCCGGTACCGCGCATGGCCGGATCGTCGTGGTCTTACCCGGCTCTCCGGCAGCCTGCCGGCTCGCGATGGAGAAGTTGCTCATTCCTGAACTCGGCCACATGGCGCATTTGCTCAAGTTATAACGCTCTATGAACGTCCTGACGTTGAAACTGTTCGCGACGCTGCGCGAACGCGCGCGCGTGGCGGAATTGTCGCGCGAATTTCCCGACGGCACGACCGTCGGCGAGATCTGGAACCGGCTGTTGACCGAATTCCCGGCCCTCGGCGGTCATCAGGACGGCGTCGGCTACGCGGTCAACCACGAATACGTGCAGGCCGATTATCGCCCGCGCGATCGCGACGAAGTCGCCTTCATTCCACCGGTGAGCGGCGGCTCCGGCTCGTCCGTCAAGGCGCCGTGGCTGGGACCGATCGCGATTGGACCCGAGGTGATCGACGTTGCCGCACTGGAGCGTGCGGTCGCTGATCCCGCAGCCGGCGCGATCGTCACTTTCGCCGGGACTACACGAAATGACAACGTCGGGCGGCGCGTGCTGCGTCTCGACTACGAGGCCTACGAGCCGATGGCGCTGTCGGAGATGCGGAAGTTGGCGCTGGAGGCGGGTGAGCGCTGGAAGATCGTGCGCATCGCCATCGCGCATCGAATCGGGACGGTGGCGATCGGCGAGACGTCGGTTGCGATCGCGGTCGCGGCGGCGCATCGAGCCGAGGCGTTCGAGGCTTGCCGTTTCGCCATCGATCGGCTTAAAGAGATCGTCCCGATCTGGAAGAAAGAGTATTTCGAGGGCGGCGAGGTCTGGGTCGGCTGCCAGACCTCACATCCACCAGAACTCCATCAGCATTGACCGCCGCCTCATTTCCCGGCGTCTACGCTCCCAGCTCGTCGAGCAGGGCTTTAGCTTCGTTGAAGTAAAGCGTGTCGAAGCTGCGTAAACGAATCGTCACGAAATCGCGTCTTTGTCGATCTGCATTCGGCCGCTGCGATGCCGGAAGCGCTCAACCCGTAGTCCGCCAGCTCTCAAAAGATAGGCGCGGAGGTCGCGCGAAGCGCGGCCTGGCTGGAGGCTATGAGCGTTGCCTCGAAGGCCCTCCCTCGAAAGGATTTCGGACCAGACCTACGGAACGGAAAAGCCAAATCTGATCACGGGACGATAAGGATCGATCCGGAAATCTTGATTTAAGCGCTCAAGAACTCCTTGGCATCCTTGAAGCGGTCTTGTTGTCGCGTAGGTCTGCTCGACGTGGGCGATTCGCCACGGCGGTATCAGAATCAATGTGCGGCGGCTGGCGTAAGCAGTGCTTTTCGCGGCCATTGGCCTGATACCACACCGAGTTTATCCCCCGTCGGCGAGCGGACTTCATAGCCGAGCATATAGAGCATCACCGCGGCGGTTCGAATAGCATAGCCGCGCCAGATATTTTCCTCTGGTCCTATCCCTGCCTCCAACTTGTATTTCAACTCAGGGCTAGAGAACGCCTCCGGCAGCCCATCCTCCGGCGTGGCGTCAATGGAAAGCCATGAGATCATCAGCGGGCAGGGTACACTTCGGGTCCGATCTCTTGGAGGAAAAATCACGAGGGAAGGCGCAAGTGTATCATAGGTTCTGGAATATTCTGATGGGGCGACCTGAATGTCGCGGTCAAATGGATAATTCGCCGCTCGCATTGCAAGAATACATGCCCCTCTGGATACGCCAAGCCGGAAATTGGAATTATTGCCAACGGTAATTTCTTGCGGAGAAACTCTACGCAGGACTTTGATCGCATCCTCATTGAGTAGAACGCGCTTGTCACTCGCGACCAGGGCATTCTGCGGCGTATCGTCGCGAATCAAATTAGATATTTCGCGGAGGGACGCCATTGCGAATATCTCCGGAAGATAGGGAACTGGTTTGTATCGTGGCGTGATCCAATCATAGCCTCTGGTACGGAATGCTGATTTATATTTATTTAGCTCTTCCGCGTTAGAGAGCACGAAGGCTAACCTAAACTCACTATTCACGTCGTTACACACGACCGGGGCTATTCCAATTGCCGATAGTGCTTCGCCACCAGTGTCTGACGCGTTAAACAGCGCGTATCCTCCTCCTGAAAACTCCTGGGAAATCACGGTCGTGCGGCCCTCTACGACAGCAAGTCCATCTGGGCCGTCTCCTTTTATGGGATTAAGAGGCCACCTAAGTGAGCATGAAGAAACGTCAGGGTCTGGAGTAGCATCGCAAGTGAACGAGATTTCGCCATTGCTACCATCTTTATGGCATTTTGTGGCGGCTATAATATCGCGGATCTTAGACTCCAAATAATCTAGCCGCATCGGGCCTGCTAACCCGACTTGCGCAGCAAATTCGCGGAGGTCCGGTATATCCGTCCTCGCCGTGCTCGCCGGTGTCTCCGTCCCTGCCGTGTTCGAGGGGGTCGGGGTGGCCGTCGGGTGTTCCCTCGCAGTCTCCTCCACGTGCAACTCGAAGTCGAGTTCGCTCACATCGAAAATTGCTACAAGGGACACAGCGGACAGAAGCAACGCGATAGATAGTTTTCCTCGTTTGAAGGTAATATCGATTGAGTTTACTAAGGCTCCGCTGACGACAACAACGAGCATCGCAATCAGTCCGAAGGCGCTGATAAGAAGCGCCACGACTGTCGTCACAGTTAGCTGCATTGTCCTACTCCTGTAGTTGTGCTGATAATACCCGCGAGGCCGGGACGAGCAAACTCTTGGGCCGGTGTGTCAGCCGGCCCCGTCGAGCATCATGTCCAACGCGCTCCCCCGCCGGCGACAAAGTTTGGGCCAAAGGGGCCAATCGAAGAATTTGTATTCAGCGATTGCGGGGTGCCGGAGTCGTTTGATTCTGAGGGCAGAACGGGCGGCGGCATGGGCCGTGGATCGTCGGGTGGCGGCGGCGTATCAGTCGGCATCGGCGAGCCTGACATCTGCCGCTCTCGAGACTCTCGGATTTCCTGCATGAGCCGTACAACTGAGCGCACCCTTCAAATGTGCGAAAATCACCATAGGGCTGGTGCTTGTACTGACCATCGGCAGCCTTCTGACACTCAGCTCGTTCGCGATCCCACCACTGCTGGTCACTGCCCTCCTCCGGTGGTATGCTCTTCGGAAGACTGACGGTATATGACCGTCCGGACCTGGAGTGACCACCGCCGTCGGGGTGATGATGGGCCGTTGTTTCACCGGAGAATAAAATGCGCCCTGCTTGGTGCACCAATCGGCAAAACCGCAGTCGCTTGAGTCCATCGGTGGGTTCGCCGCGCTCAAATCCGCGACCTCCTGGCAACGCTTGTGGTACTTCTCCCAAAGCTCGGCAGGCCAGCCGGAAGGCGCGGCCGTCGGCAACTTGATCGGCACGTGGATGGTGGGCGCGCCGCCCGGCGACGGTTCCTGCGCGCGCGCCAGAACGATCATCAAAAGCGCCATTCCGAGCAAAGATGCTGCCGCCAATATCCATCGCCGCATATGGCCCTCGTCGCGCGTCTCCAGGATTGCCCTGCTCTCGCGTCGAACAAAGCACGCGCGCTCCGAAACCCGACGGCCAAAACGAAACTGGCGTTATCTTGGGCCGCCTCGACTGCTTTGCAAATCACTATCGCTTCTCAACAGCAACGGCATTTTGGCGACCACCATCTAGTGTGCTGTCCCGTAAATAAGCTTGCGCAAGGAGAGCGCTCAGCGCGGGCAGCAGAAACCGGTACCGGCCTCGCTCGCCGGGCGCGCTATGCCGCGCCAATGCTCGCGAAGCTGCCCGAGATTCTTCGACTGCGTTCGCGTCGCTCACTTCGCTCAGAATGACAAAAGGGGCCTTCCCGTTGAAAGCTGCTTGCGGGACATGACACTAAGATCCGATTCAAGGCTTCGCGGGCGGGGTGGCGAAGAGATCCTGCTGGGCGGGCGCGGCAGAGTCGTCGGGCGCGTAGAGTTCGGCGGCCGGGAATAAGCCATCGCGCTCGACGAAGGGGCGGAACTTCTCGTAAAGGTCGGCGAGTTTGGCGACATAGTACTCGACGTTTTCGTCGGGTTGAGCCGGATCGTAAGCTGAGGCCATCCGGGCTGCGGTCGCGACTTTGACACGCGCACCGGTCCCGGTGACGTAATACGAGATTTGATCGCCGCTGAGATAGGGGCGTTCGGCCTTGAGCGCGAGCTCATAGGCCGCGGCGACGTTGCGGCGATTGCCGCCGCGTTTCTGCCGATAGGTTTCGGTCGAGTCCTGCAGGGTTTCGGTCTTCATCAGATCGGCGATCCCGATCGCGTGGCCGACGATGCGTGCGCTATAGGTTTCATATAGTCGCGGCACGTCGTGCGCGCGTCCCGCGAGCAGCAGCTTGAACATCTCCTCCATGAAGCGGCGCTGGAAACGTTCGAGCCCGCGTGATTTAAGCCCGGAGCCACGAATCGTCATCTCATCCTGATCATCGAGCAAGACGTAGTTCTTCATTTTGTAGCTGAACATCGCCGGATAGCGGCCGTCGATTTCGAGCCGGATGCCCGCGGGCATCGAGGCGCCGACCTCGTCGATCAGGCGCTGCGCCGCGGCTTCATCGCCAAGCGCAAAGGGCGCGACAAAGTAGATGCCGTCGGTATCGACTTCGACAACCTCGGCGCCGCGCGCCTCGAGCTCGACGATCGCACGCTGAATCAGCTCGCGTCCGCGCCGGGTGACCGTATTGGCGGCGGCGAAATCATTGAAGTGGCCGAGCGCGAAGCCGAGATAGCCATAAAAGGAATTGATCAGGATTTTGAAGGTCTGCTGGAGCGTTTCGAGATTGCGCCGCTCGATGCCGGTGAGTTCCCGCGCCGCATTCTTGGCCTGCACGCGGAAGCTGCGCAGATCCGCGAGCATGTGCAGGAAGACGCCAAGGCGGTCGTTGGCCGGCGCGTGGCCGCCCTCGAGCATCAGCGACGGATAGAGCGAGGTGACGTCGCAGTGGAGCACATTGCGCGCGACGCCGCAGCGGCGCATCTCGGTATAGCCGCCGGCGACTTCGCTCGGCTCGTTGGGGAGGGGAATCGAGTGGCGTTGATTGAGATAGGCGCGCATCAGCAGGGCGTCGATTTTGGTCGCGTTCCCGCGAATGATGACGTTCTGATACGAGTAGGGAAAAATCTGTGCCTGCACGAAATAGCTGGGCGAGAGTGTGGCGGCAAGCGCGCCGGCCTCGCGCGCGTTGTCGAGGGCGTAGGCGAGCAGCTCATCGGGTTGGTTATCGAAGTAGTGGCTGCCGCGCGCGGCGTCGAGATCGACACGGCCCGGGCGCGCGACGCCGAAGTGGCGCGCCAGCTCCATGAGGCCGAAACCCTCGAGCTCGCGGCTGGCAATATCGTAGTGCTGCGCGAGAAACCATGTATCCACTAGATTGCGGCCGTAAACGTCGAAGCGGCGGTAGGCGATGACGCGCTCGGCAATCTGCATCCGCGCGGCGCGGGCGGGGATGACGCTGCCGTCGCGGCCGAGCGCCAGCGCAACTTTATGCCGCCGCGCGCGCGTTTCGAGGTATTCGAGATCGAAACGGAACAGGTTATGACCCTCGATGATGTCGGGGTCGCGCTCGCGCACGATGCGCACCAGCTCGAGCAGCATCGCGCGCTCGTCCAGCTCGCGGGCCGACAGCACTCGCTCGAAGCCGCGCGAGTCCGTCAGCGCAATCGCGATTATGCGGTCGCCCGCGCGCGCCGCCGAGGGAAACTCAAAACCGGCGCTGACGTATGTTTCGATATCGAGCTGCATCCGATGCAAATCGCCGAACTGCATCCCCATGAAGTAAGTGCTGCCGGAGAGCATCAGGTGCTGATCGATCGGTTCGGCAAGGATCATGTACGGAGCGTCGCGCGCACCGGGCGCCTTCGCGCTGACCTGGCGGAGATGACGGCGCGCCGCTTGGAGCGCGGGCAGAGAAGGAAAGGTCGTGAGATAGCGGAGATGAAAATCGCCTGCCAGGCGAGAGGTTTTGTGCGCCACCCGCAGACCGGCAAGCAGCTCGAGATCAGCGGTCAGCGCGAAAAGGCGGATCGGCCTGACTTCGCGTTCGAGGTGGTCTCCGGGTCTGCGCTTGAAAACGGCGATCTCGCTGGGCGAAGCGACCTCGAGGGCGACGATATGCTCGTCGGCAGAGTCGCCAAAGAGCAGGCGGTTGCCGTAGAATTGGCTGGAAATAGCCGAATAACCGCCAGTCGCCGTGCTCATCGATCAGGATTCTGCGCTGCCGACAGCCGATTTAATAGTAAGCGCGAGCCGGTGTTGTGCCACGTACCAGCAAAGATCCGCGAAAATCTGATATGATCGGGGCGCCAACGCGGCCTTTTGCGATAGTGGCGATCGCGCCTGTTGCCGGACTTCATGATTATATTTGTGTTTCGGGAAGCATCTTAGTAGAAAAGGCTTGCCGCTGACCGAAGCCACGTTGAGCTTGAGCGATGTTTTGCTTATAATAGGAAGGTCGCACAGCCTTGCTGTGACATTTGCAACTTACTTACTCCCGGAAAAAGCTCCGATTCCGTCGCAAACCAGTGCAGGCTTGCGGCCGGATACTGGCCTGCCGGCTTTGTTTGACAGGCTGATGTTAGCACTGGCGTTAACTTTGCCACTCGCGCGGACGGGAACCCATTAGCATGAAGCAGAAGTACGAAGGGAAAGATCTCCAAGGGCTCGTTGATTTGGGTCGCGAGCAGGGCTACCTGACGTTCGATCAGGTGAACGACTTCCTGCCGCAGGACGTGACGTCGCCGACCGACCTCAGATCGGCACTCGAGAGCTTCGAGGACATGGATATCAAGGTCCTCGAAGATGTTCCCGTCGACGGGGCTGACGGCGAAGTCGAGACCGAGGCCAAGGAGGAACCGGAAGAGGCGGCAGAAGCCCCGGCGGTCGTGGATTCGTTGGGCGAATCCTCCGATCCGGTTCGGCTGTACCTGAAAGAAATGGGCAACTTCCAGCTCCTGTCGCGGGAGCAGGAGGTCGAAATCGCCAAGCGGATCGAGGCCGGTGAGAACGAAGTCGAAGACGAAGTTTTGGGGTCGCCGGTGACCTTGGACTTTGTCATCGAGGTGTCCGACCGGGTCGAAGCGGGCGAAGCCGACTTGCGGGATATTTTTGAGGAAAACGAGGAGCCGAGCGGTGACTCGGCGGATGAGGAACGCGGTCCGGAGGCCAACGAAAAACAGCTCAAGAAACTCCTGACCGCGGCCAAGAAGCTCAAATCCCTGCACGCCAGAATCGAAACTCTGGAGAGACAGACCAAAGAGCGTCAGCGGCCCGCCCTCAAGGGCAAGATCGACAAGTCGATTCGCCGGCTTAAAGATGGGGTGAAGCGCGAGCTTCGCACGCTCGAATTGTCGCGCCACTTCCAGGACGCGGTGATCGGCGAGATGCAGCGTCTGCTCATCGAGAGCTCGCAGGCGCGCGCGCTAATTGAACGCTACGAGGAGGCCACGGGACGCACCAAGACGCAGCTCCTGCGCGAGGCCGCCGAGGCTGAAGATCGCCGGCACGTGCTGAAGGTCAATGGGACGCGTGAGAATCTGCTTGATATCGCGGCGCGAATCAAAGATGCGCAGAAAGCGATTCGCGAAGTCGAGCGGCGGGTAAAGGCTGACGCCGAGGAATTCGCCCGCTCGCTGGAGACCGTAGCCTCGGGGCAGGATAAGAGCCGACGGGCCAAAAAAGAGTTGACTGAAGCCAATCTGCGCCTGGTGGTAAGCCTGGCCAAGCGCTACACCAATCGCGGCCTGGGTTTTCTCGATCTAATCCAGGAAGGCAATATAGGCCTGATGCGGGCGGTGGACAAGTTTGAGTATCAGCGCGGCTACAAGTTTTCGACTTATGCGACGTGGTGGATTCGGCAATCGATGTCACGCGCAATCGCTGACCAAGGCCGGACCATTCGTATCCCGGTGCATATGGTCGAGACCATAAACAAGCTCCTGCGCGTGACGCGCCTGCTCGTCCAGCGGCTGGGACGCGAACCGGGACCCGAAGAGATCGCCGAGCAGATGGAAATGCCGCTGGACAAGGTCCAGAAGGTCCTCAAGATCGTCAAGGAACCAATCTCGCTCGAAACGCCGATCGGCGACGAAGAGGAAAGCTCGCTGGGCGATTTCGTCGAAGACGAGCTGGCGCCGTCGCCGGTGGAGGCCGCGATCCAGGGCAATCTCGGCGAGCAGACGCGCAAGGTGCTGGCGACGCTGACGCCGCGCGAGGAGCAAATCCTGCGCATGCGCTTCGGCATCGGGCAAAAGACCGACTACACGCTGGAAGAAGTCGGCAAGCAGTTTGCGGTCACGCGCGAGCGCATCCGTCAGATCGAGGCCAAGGCGCTGCGCAAGCTCCGCCAAACCGGCCGTTCGCGCACCCTTGAGGGATTCATGGAGCGCGAACCCTGAGCCGCAAGCAATTATTGCGGGGTCAAGACTGAGGATGGGACGAGCGCGGGGCCGCCGTCGGGCGGCCGCCAGAAAAGTTGCATGGCGGCGTCTCCCGCGAGGTTGCGCTCGCCAGCCTCGATCCGATGAGGCCCGGCCGTGAGAAAGATCACCCCTTTGCCGCGACCCTGCGTCACATTCCCGGGATCTGCGATGACCGCGAATCCGTCGATCTTTAGCCATCCAGAATCGTCGGCTTCCAGGCCAAAGGCGTAGAGTCCGGAGCGTGGCGCGGTAAGTGTGCCGCTCCAGACGACCCGCGAGGGCGCCGGGACTCCGCCAAGCTCTGCCACGCTGTCGAAATCAATCTCTTGGTCAACACGCTCGAGATGGGGCGGGAAGCCGTTCGGTTCCAGCTCGCGATAGTAGCGGCCGAGCAGGCCGTTATGCGGTCGCGGTGTGAGTCGCGCGAGAGTGATCGCGAAGAGCGGCAAGAGGAAGATCAAAGCCAAGGCGCTGGTCCCGGCCAAGCGCCACCACCGTCTACCGCGCGGCCCCTCGCCTCCCGCGCCGAACATCCGCCACCCGGCGACGATCCAGAAGATCCCCAAGGGCCACAGTTGAAACGGTCCGGGCAAACCGCCGAGTTTGCCCAGATTGAAGGCGGTGGATTCATCGACCACCGCCGCGCCGCCAAAAAAGGCGTCGCGATCGTAAGCAAAGTCGCCGCGCAGATATCCTTGCAGAGCGAAATCGCGGAGCGGATTAGCGTACTCATAGGGGAAATGCGGCTCAACGGCAGTCGCCATCAACATCAGAAATACAGACACGACTGCCAGAACCGCGATCACCGCGTTCCAGCGACGCGGAAGGAAAGCCAGGGCCAGCACCATCAAGGGCACGGCGGCGACGATCTGGCGCGGTCCCGTCGCGGTGCCGCCACCCCACGAGACGATCGATTGGCCAAAGGAAGCGTTGAACAAGATCATCGCGACGGTGGCGAAGGCGATCAGGCAAGCTGCGGCGCGCAGGTGCCGGCGGGTCGCGGCGAAAACCAATCCGGGCACGCTGAGCAACAGCACGGGATTGCAGAAAAACAGCCCGCGCTGAGGATCAATCAGGACTTGGTAAAGGATATCTAGGCGCGGATAGGTTAATCCGACAAAACCGACGGCCTGCTCCGGAAACTGACTATTCTCGGCGGATTTGTAGGCTTCGTAACTGAGAAATAAGGGATTGCCGAAGGCCGCTTGATTATAGGCCATCAGCACCAGGCCGACTGCGATTGCGCCCCCGATAAACGCTGCAAGATGGCGGTTCAGGCCAAGTTTAAACAGTGCGTAAACGGCGAGCGGAACGGCCAGGAGGAAAGCCGGAAAATCACATAGCACCGCCCAGCCGGCAAGCACCCCCGCGACCATCATGCGGCCGGCCTCATCTTCGGGCCGTTGACTCGCAATCAGATAAAGCCCAATCAGTATACAAGCGCCTGCGATCGGTTCGCCCGTCATTTCTGTCGCATAAGGAAACATTATTGTTGCGAACGGCATAATCAGGGCGCAAGCGACGGCGCGCGCGGAGGTACCGCCGAAATGAATGATGAGGCGGTACATTGCTACGCAGGAGAACGCGACGATCAAGCTTGTCGAACAAACTATTGTCAGCCACGTCGCGAGCGCCCAGTATAGCGCCTCGTGATGCGGCATCAATGGCGAGAAGAGCGAACTGAATAGTAGCCACTGGAGCAGGCCCGAGAATGAACCACCGGGCGCCTTGACTGAGTAGTAATGACCCGCAAAGGAGATGATGTCCGCGGTGTTGTAGCCGCAATAGCCGTCGATCCAGAGTATGCGGCGTTCGACGATCGAGCGCATCAGGTCGAAACGCGCACCGGTGCTTTGGTCGGCGCCCTGATAGAAATAGGCAAAACTGAGAAACGGAATCCAGAAGAGTGCGCGCTCGAGCGCCTGAGCAGGTTGTCGTGTACTCGAAGCCGCCGGCGCGGCTAGCGTCTTACCGGCCACCGGCTTTGCTCTTATTGATTGGAGTGGTCGGCGCTTTCGCTATCCGCCTCGGCGGCTCCGATAGCAACGACCATCCCAGAACTGCAAGAGCCGCGAGCAGCATCAAGGTAGCGGCCAAAGTCCATGGACGACCTATCGGGCCCGTCACTTCCTGCTTGCGAATCGCGTCAAGATCGAAGACGTAGGGCGTGCCCGGAGCGGGTGCGGAAACTCGCTCGATGCGGGCATTGCGAAAAAAGGCTTGTCCGCGTGTGAGGTTGGCATAGCCACCCAGACGCATACAGACGTCAATATCTGCGCCCCGCGGTCCGATCTTTAGAAAGAGCCTGAGCGGGGTCCAATTGTGATCGCCTCGCAAGTCGGCTGAGGTGATGCCGTCCTCCAGAATGCTGACGTTGGCGCCGGTGAAGAAAGTCAACACCTTCACTGTCTTTACCTCGGCGCTGATGCGATACCAGCCCGGCCCGAGACTGACCGGCTGCAGCCAACGCGCGTCGTTGTCATGATGAGTGAGCAGCTCGATTTCGCCGCTTGTGCCGTTAGCAGGTCGAATCCAATGATAATCCGTGGTGTCGGGACTCTGGATCCAGGCGTCAGTCCGCCAGCCATCGACCGAATCCTCGGAACCCACGCTGAAATCGCCGTTGTGCAGGAGATTGGTCTCCGCCCGGCCGTTCCTTGCCGTGCCCAGCAGTGCAGCAACCAACGCGATCAAGGATAAAGCGACCAAGCGCCACCATACTATCCCTTCGCGCCTACTCATATCCAATTGCGTAATCCCGGCCCTTCAAACCACATGCGGGCGTAATAACCCTGCCGGGCGACCGGCGTTCCAAGCCAGATTGGCAAATAGTACAAGAACAGCAGCAGCGATGCGCCCACGAACGCGAAAAACACGAAGTGTGACGCGTTCCGGCTTTTCAGAATCAGCAGGAAATACACTGCGACCAGCACCGCAGCGACAGGAAGGCCGGCAGCTAATTGCAGGTTCCTCGGGAACCAGCCCGGATCATAAACACCACACATGTGTCCAAGGCCGACTATCGCCGCGACACAGATGGTAAAAAGGATCACAAAAGATTCCCAGAACTCGCTTTTATCAAAGTAAAGATCGGCGAGAACCGCGCCCAGCGCAAGATAGCCAATGTAGACTGACGGCATATAATGATACAGGAAAAGGATGCGGCCGATTGGAATCCAGATTACATAGTAGGCGAGAAATGCGACAACTATAAACGTTCGATCAATACTAGGACGTTCGAGTCCGCGTACAGCAGTGATCGTCATCGCCGGAATCACACCCCACCAGGTCAATGGGTTGCCCGCACCCCAGATGGTCGCGACGATGTTGCCGGTCGGCGGAAAGTCTTGCCAATAAGCCACCGGCCGCAGCATCAGCGGCCAGCTCCACCACGGCGACGCGTAAGGATGCGTCGCCGTGGAGACGCTTTTCTCGTACCAGATTATATCTTTGTAGTAGTGGAAGAGATCAGCGATCCCGCCCCACCATCCGAGTGTGTAATGCGGCGTGAAAGAGGCAATGTAAAAGATCGCGGCAATCGGGCCAAGCATGAGCGTTGCGCCGGTAACGTGGCGAAAGCGCCGAGGATTCGCAATGGCTGCGCGGCCTTCGTTCGCGGCTGCTTCCGGACGCCAGAGAGTGAAGCCGACAAATCCCGTAACGACCAAAAAAGTGATCGCGGGGACGTAGAGTTTCGCGCCAAGGCAGAGACCGAGCACTACACCGAGTGGTATAAGGAGACTGCGGCGGCATTTCAGCGTGGGCGTCTGGATGATCACAAAGAGTAGCCAGTAGGCGATCGCGGCGAGCGTAACGTAAATGATATCGATACAACCAATTCGCGAATCGACGAGAAAAAATCCGTCAAGCGCGACGAGAACCGCGCCCAGGGTTGCGGCGAGGCGCGCGCGAAACATCCGTCGCCCCAAGACATACGTCACAGCGACCAGGATAGTGCCAGTAAGGGCATTGGCTATACGCCAGCTCCAGGGATGATCACCGAAAAGCAGGATGCCGGCCGCGATACCGAGTTTGGCGAGCGGCGGATGAGGGTCGAGAAAGGGTTCGCCATGAAGGTAGTGGCGCGCCTGACCGACGAAGTGTACTTCGTCGAAAACTATTTCGGGCGGATGGCCCAGATGCCAAAAGCGGAGCCCGGCGGCGATCAGCGTAATCACTCCGACAATAAGCGTGTCGAGGCGGATCCAGGGAAATGGGGCAAAAGTCTCCGGCGGAGCCGCGCCAAAATCGAGGTGACGTGAAAACCCCGCGGCCGCCCGTGATCGTATCGCGATCGGGCGTTGAGACCACGGTCCTTCGGCCGCGAGCGTGCGTTCGGACGACAATCCATAGATTGCGGCAACCGCGAAGGCGGCGCAGTTAATGAATGAAGCGGCCATCGCCGGGCCGTCGCGAGCTTCGAAAAAGACCGTGGTGTTGAGGGTGTGTAGGACGTAGGCCAGATTGAAGAGGCCGGTCAAGGTGACCAGCCCGAAGACCAAGAGCATCGGGGTTTCCTGGATCGCGAGCGGAATCGCAAAGACAACCGCGGAATAGACATATCGCTCATGCATGCGCGGCGCGACGAGGAAGAATCCGAACAGCGCAAGGAACGCCGTGGCCAGGAGGTTGCGTTGCGTTGGATTGCGCCACAGCGGCCAGAGCAACCCCGCGTACAACGGCGCCAGCAATAGCATCCCGAGTGCAAAGTAGGAAATCCCGAAGATGGTTTCGGCGTCGTTTTGACGCAGACCGCCGAGCAGCGCCATAAGATTGAACGCATTGACGCTGGTCTCATGGTAATAGGCCGCCGTCGAAATATAAAGGTTTGGCAGCCAGTCCCACGGGTGTCCTGGTTGAAAGGGCGCGGCCCCGATGACTATCACGGCGGCAAAAGCCAGCGCTGCTCGGAGCCACTGCTGATAGGCAGTTTTGCGCAGAGTCCAGAACCCCAGCACCGGCAACAACATCAGGGCCTGCGGTTTGATCAGCAGCGCCAACGCCGCCAGACTCCAGCCCAGCTCGACTTCATCCTCGAGCATCATCGCGACGCTCAGCAGCATCGCAAGCGTAAGCACTGAGTCGCTTTGGCCCCACAGCACTGTGTCGAAGAGCAAAGCGGGATTGAAAGCAACGAATATCATCGCGAGCCACGCAGCGGAGGCACTGGCGCGCCGACGGACGATCACAAACATCAGCGCGGCGAGAAAAAAGTCGGCGGCGAGTGCGGGTGTTTCGACAATCACCCGCAACACGGGATCGGTCGCGCCGAGGAAGTGAGCAACGGCGCCGGCCACCCATAGGGCGTAGAGATAGCCGGGCGGATAATCGAGGAAGAAGCCCGAGCGGTACATACTCGAGGGGCCGTTTTGCGCGATGTCCAGCGCCCAGGCTTCGAAGGTGCCGACATCGACGCGGAAGCCGGGCGAGAAAGCGACCACCACAGATTTGACGAGCCACAAGACCGCGAGCAGGAGCATCGCACGCGCGAAGCTGCGGTCTCGTGATGTAATCAGCGGTTTCGCGGCAGTGTAGAGGGCGTAAAGGACGAGCGCGGCGAGGATCGCGCCGGCAACAACCCCCGCGAGTTTGTCGCTCAAAGACGAGACCGCCGGCAGATCGTCGGCCGCGACGTTGGGGGCGACGAGGCCGAGGATCGCAGCGCAAGCGATCGTCGCCGTCACAGCCGGGCCGATACGGCTCCACGGCAAGATTTTCGCGCCGAGCGATCGCATCAAGAGTGTGGCTCCAGCTTCCGCATCCGCGCGAGATTAACACAGCGGCGACGCGCGTGTGATATGCGAGTCAGACGGATCAGATGGCGGCTCGGCGCGGAGGGGGTTTTATTCTTGACACACCTTGCGGATTCGTCTGACGACTACGCCTTCGGCTCTGCTCGTGTATGATGCGAAGGCGTGAACAAAGGAGATCAACCGGATGAAACTCTTGCATGCGCTCTACGAACCCGCTGGGGAAGGTCCTTTCCCGACAATCCTGGCGATGCACGGCTGGGGCTCGAACGCACTGGACCTGCATGGGATCGCCCCGTTCATCAGCGACGGCCGGTTCCTGGCTATCTGTCCGCAGGGCCGCCACAACGTCGAGATCGGTGCGATCAATGGGTTCGGCTGGTATGAGACACGGCCGGGGGCCAAGCCGGATACGGAAAAGGTGGATGCGGCAGTGGACGAGCTACGCGATTTCATCAATGAGGCGTGCGGACGCTACCCGATCGAACGGAGCAAGATTGTCCTGGTGGGCTTCAGTCAGGGTGGGATGATTGCGTACAACCTCGCGATGCGCTGGCCGGACAAGTTCGCAGCGCTGGTCGGAATTTCGACCGCGTTTCCGGATTTTCTGTTCGAGCGCGCGACCAAACGCGACGCTATCGCGAAATTGCCCATAATGGTGCAACACGGACGTGCCGATGAGATGCTCGAGATGTCGCGGGCGCGCAAGTCTGTCGAGTTGCTGCGCGAGCTCGGGGCCGCGGTGACCTTTCGCGAGTATGATTGTGGTCACGAAGTGTGCGCCGACGGCGTGCGCGACCTTTCCGCCTTTCTCACAGAGAAGGTGGCCGACCGCAATCGTCCCGATTAACTACTCGGGTATCAACAGGTTTTGGGAACCCCGCGAAGAAATCGCAGCGGGGGTGGGGCTGCTGCGAATTCGACGCGCAGCTCGTTATAGCCCGTGAGATCGTCGACCGTGCGAAAGAAGCCGGCGTGGACAAAACCCATCAACTTCCGTGCAACCAGTGGCGCCAGTAGATCGCTGATCAAGCTGAAGGACGGCTTCGACGGCATCGCCGCGAGGATAGCCGGGGCGCAAATCATCACGCCGCAATACATATATGGCGTCAGCGCGAGCGCGATCTCCTCGCTCAGAGTGGCAGGATAGTCAGCGAACTCGCCGCGCGTCCGTCCCTTCAGCAGACGCATCCGGCGGATGCGTCTGGCAGCGTCGATCTCGATGCGGCTGTAGGCTTCCGGATCGCCGGCGGCGCCCAGGGCCAGCGTCGCGAGTCCGCCGAGCGTGTCATGGAACTCGATCATGCGGACAAGATCAAGGTCCATGACGGTGTCGCAGTTGACGATGATGAACGGCTCGCCCGCGAAATAGTCAGTGAGGTCAAGCAGTGGTCCGCCGGTACCACGTAACGCAGGTTCGCGTGAGTAGGTAATCGCGAGTTGGAGCGTTCGTCCATCGCCGAGGGCACTTTCGATTTGTGCGGCCATATGATGGACATTGATCGCAACCTCACGGACGCCCGCCGCACGCAACATCAGCAGGGGATAGTGAATCAGGGGCCGGCCGCCGACTTCGAGCAGCGGCTTGGGCGTCGTCTCGGTGAGCGGACGCAAACGCTCGCCATAGCCGGCGGACAACACCAGGGCTTTCATCAGGTTCCCGCAACTCGGTTATTCACGTAAGCCCGCACGCAGTACCGGGAACTCCGGGCTCTGCGCGAGCATCCGGCGGGCCTGGGCGATGGCGTCGGGGATGTAGCGTGCGTAGCCGCGCTTGCCGTTGCGCTCCAGGTAGCTAAAGCGGCCAATGACCTTGAGCGCGTGCTGGATCACGCAGAGCCGGTAGCTCACCAGGAAGTCCGCCAGCGGCATCGCGGTCGCAGCGCGGCGAATCAGCGTCGCGTGATAGTAATCGAGCACGCGCTGCTCGGTTCGCGGCGCAATGATGCGCGCGGTGTCGCGGGTGGTCAGCAGCACAGCGAGGTCCTGAGCAGCCGGCGCCATCAGGGCGTCCTGAAAATCGATCACGCGCAACCGCGAGGCGCCCTCAGATGCGAACTGCACGAACAGGTTATGGCCATGGTAATCACGATGGGAGAAAACCCGCGGCAGCCGCCCCAGCCGCGCGGCAAGCTCGTCGAGCTCCGGCATGATCGCAGCGCGCGAAACGCCCGGGGCCGCGGCGGCGCCCAATTCGAGGAATTGCTCGAGCTCCCAGCGAAAGAGGCGTTCGTCATACGCGACGCGCGCTGCGATGAAGTCGGGCTCGAGCCGGCGCGTACCCTCAAGATGGAAGCGTAGAAGTTGATCGATCGCCAGCCGGTACAAATCGGCGGCGTCGCCACGCTGCGCCGCGTCAAACAGCGCAAGCTCGCCGACATCTTCGACCAGTAACATCCGCGCGTCGAGATCGGCGGCATAAAGACGCGGCACGGCAACGCCAATGGCTTCGAGGAACCGCTGAACGCTTAACCAGGGTGGCTCTGGGAGCGGCTCCGGCAACAGGCGCAACGCATGGACGTAGAGGGGTAGATCGTCGGGACCGAGGTCGATCGCGATCGCGGTCGCCGGGACATCGTTTGTCTTTGCATCGTGAAGCCCGGTCGTCTCGATGCCGACGCGCCAGAAACGACGGCTCGAGGCGTCGCCCTTGATTGCGACCAGCGCGCGCGAGCGCGCGCCGGGCCAGCACTTGGCTACGCGAGCCGCGATCCACGACTCGGGCGACACCGCAATTGCGTCGGTCACGATTGGGAGTTTAATCGGGCGCGCAGCCACGCGCTACGCGGAGCGGAATTGGACTTCGCAACTGACCAGTTGGGCGTAAAGGCCGTCGATTTCGCGGCCGAGTCGTTCGTAACGTGCGATGAGATCGTTGGCGTCCTTGCGCGTGAGATAGAAGTTCGGATCATTCATCTCGAGCGCGAGCGCGGCGCGGTCGGTCTCTTTCTTTTCGATTTCGCTCTCGAGCTGGCCGCGCTGTTTGGCGATGCGGGCCTGCGCGCGCTGGGCTTCGCGATCGAGCTGGCGCGGCGGATGAGCGCCGTTGCGAGATTCGCCTTTGGCAACTGGAATAGCGACCGGCGGCGGAGCAGCTTCGGCGGCCGGTAGCGCAGGCTTCGGTGCAGGCGGCTTGCGGGCTTGGGCCAGCTCCTCGGCGGATTTCTTCGCCAGGTATTCGTCGTAATTGCCGAGATAGCTCGTGGTGTGGCCGTGACCGACTTCAATGACCTCGGTCACGAGCTGGTTGAGGATATGGCGGTCGTGGCTGACGATCACGACGGTTCCGGGGAAGCGGCGCAGCGCCTCGAGCAGGGCCTCCTTTGCGATGATGTCGAGATTGTTAGTCGGCTCGTCGAGCAACAGACAATTATTGCGATGGGCGAGCACCTTGGAGAGCGCAAGGCGTGCGCGCTCACCGCCGGAAAGAACGCCGACCCGCTTGTTGACGTCGTCGCCCGAGAAGAGCAATGCGCCCAGCAGGTTGCGGATCTCGGTGGTCGTCATCCCTTGCGCTGAGTGGCTCAACTCCTCGAACACGGTGCGATCATAGTCGAGCGCATCGGCAAGATTCTGGGCGAAGTAGCCAATCTGCGCGCGGTCGCCAACCTGGCGCCGGCCGGCCGTGAGGTCGTCCACTCCCGCCATCAGGCGGATCATGGTCGATTTGCCGGCGCCGTTGGGGCCGACCAATGCGATGCGCGCGCCGCGTTCAACCGTCAGGCTGACGCCGTCGTAGACCGTAAGAGCGCCGTAGCGCTTGACCACGTCGGTGAGCTCAAACACCCGACGCGCGCTGCGTTCACTCGAAGGAAAATTGATGGTCGGCGGCTTTTCGAGGCCTGCAGGTGATTCGAGACGCTCGACTTTTTCGAGTTGCTTGATACGGCTCTGGACCAGCTTGGCTTTGCTCGCCTGATAGCGGAAGCGGCTGATGAAAGCCTCCATGTGCTCGATCTCGTCGCGCTGCTTCTCATATGCGGCGATTTCCGCTGCGAAGCGGACCTCGCGCTCCTGCAGGTAGTAGGAATAGTTGCCCGCGTATTCGGTGAGCGCGCCACGCGAGACTTCGACCGTGCGGCGCGTGACGCGATCGAGAAAATAGTGATCGTGCGAAACCAGGATGATGCCGCCCTCGTAGGCGTCAAGATAGTCTTCGAGCCAGTTGCGCGCCTCGATATCCAGATGATTCGTCGGCTCATCGAGCATCATGAAGTCGGGGCGTTGCAGCAGCAATTTCGCCAGTGCGATACGCATCCGGATGCCGCCGGAAAATTCGCTGACATCGCGTTCAAGGTCGGCGGCCGTGAAGCCCAGCCCGAAGAGGACTGCGGTGGCGCGACTATCGGCCGTGTAAAAGTCGTGGCGCTCGAGTTCGTGCAGGACGTCGCCGAGCTCATCTAGCGCCGCGTCATGGATGGGCCCGGAGTGCTCGCGCGCGAGAATCAGTTCAAGCTCGACGCGGCGCGCGTCGATTGCGCGCATCTCGGCCAGCGCCGAAAGGGTCTCGTCGAGCACGGAACGCCCGGCCATCTCCGGCGCATCCTGCTGCAAGTAGCCGATTTGCGCGCGCTGCGGCCGGCTGATGCGCCCGCCGTCCGGCTCGATCACGCCGGCGATGATCTTGAGCAGGGTCGATTTGCCCGCGCCATTGAGGCCGACCAGGCTGACGCGGCCGTCATCGGGCATCGCCCAGCTCACCGCGTCAAAAATGATGCGGCCGCCGAAAAACTTGGAGATTTTGTCAACTGTCAGCACGGGAGTCCTGAAACAATCTTTAAGTTTTGCAGATGCGCGCCGCGTAGAAAAGGCCGGATCGATTATCCCGCGCTGCCGTCGCATCCTGACATCGCGATGCGTAAAATCGGGGTCAGCGCCGCTTGAAAGTCGAGAGGAAGGAAGCGCGATGCCAACGATACGGAATGGCGATCGGATGCTGATCATCGACCGCCGCCTCTTCAAGGACGACAATACGCGGCTATTCGTCGGGGTCGTCGAAGATTACGACACGGCGACGCTGCGCGTGCGCGGCTTTCCGTTCCACTTGAATCCTTACGAGGTCTCCGGCGCGGAGCGGCACGGCGAGGAGCGCGTGCGGATCGTCTCGATGACCGCGGGTGAGCCGATCTACATACTGCCGCGCGGACTCGACGTCGCGAAGCTCGAGCTGCGCCGCTCGCCGAAAAGCCTGATCCTCAGCGACGGCGCGACGTTGTCACTGGACCTCAGTGAATGGCTGGTGCGCGTCTGACTTGATCTATTGACGTACATTCATAATTATCCCCGCATCATAACCTGAAAGCCCGAATTCCAATGAGCAAAATGAGCGCAAAATGAGCAAAAGTCCGCGCGTCGGAATCCTGATGGGGAGCGCCACTGATTACGAAATCATGCGCGCCGCCGGCGACCTGCTTACCGAGCTGGGAGTCGAGCAGGAGACCCGCGTCATTTCGGCGCATCGCACGCCCGATCTGACCGTCGAATATGCGCGGCGCGCCGAGGAGCGCGGCTTGCGCGCGATTATCGCGGGCGCCGGTGGCGCCGCCGCGCTGCCTGGGATGCTCGCGGCAATCACCGCACTGCCGGTGATTGGCGTACCGATTCCCTCGACTTCGCTCGCGGGTCTCGACTCGGTCCTGTCGATTCTGCAAATGCCCAAGGGGACGCCGGTCGCGACCATGGCGATTGGCCGCCCGGGCGCGATCAACGCCGCGCTGTTTGCCGCGTCGATTATCGCGCTTGGCGACGGCGACTTGCGCCAGCGACTCAAGCAATGGCGGCAAGCGCGTGCCGAGGAGGTGCTGGCGACCAAGCTGCCCGAGTGATTTTCGTCAGCCGGGCCTGAAACCGACTTGTCTAGCGTTTGACCTGGTTCGCGGGACTTCCTTCGCGAAGGACTCAGGACAGGCTGCTGGCGCGGCTCGGCGTCGATTCGTCCAGTATCTCGACAAACTCGATAATTGCCGCGGCAGTAGCCGCCGGGTTGTCGAGCGGGACGTGATGATGGGCGTCGGGAATCTGTTTGAAGCGGGAGCCTGGAATCCGCCGATGCATGGTGCGTGCAACCCGCGCAGTCAAGAGGGTGCTATGCTCGCCGCGCAGAATCAAAGTCGGTACGCGGATATTTTTCAGCGGAAAGCGCAGATGACGTTTCCATCCGGGGAGCATTTTGCGAGTTTTCGGATCGAAACGAAACGCCCAGTTGCCGTTCGGCAATCGCTCAGCGCCTTTGAGCGCGAGGTCGGCCAGTCGCTCGCGCGAGAGATTATCGCCGGGCGGCGACAGGCGAAATCTGCGGACCAGCTCTTCCGGGGTGCGAAACTCCGGACGCCCAAGATGCTGTTTACGCCACTTCCATCGCCACTTGAGGCGCGTGAGCAGTGGCGGACCGCCGTGCGGAGAATCGACCAGGATCAGAGCGATGACCAATTCCGGGCAATCGGCAGTGACGCGCTGGGCGACCTCGCCACCCATCGAATGGCCGACGAGCACGACCGGCCGGCCGAGGTGATCGCGGAGGAACGCCTTGACGTCACTGATGTGATTGCCGGCGCCGTAAACCTCTGTCCATGTGCTGAGGCCATGACCGCGCAGGTCGAGAGCAAGCACCCGCCCGTAACGATTGAGCTGCGGCGCCACGTGATCCCACCAGTGCGCATGGGCCGAGCCACCGTGGCACAGGACGAAGATGCGGTCCGCGGCGTCGCCACCCCAATCGAAGTAATGCAGACGCAGGCCGTTGAGTTGGGCGTAGCGGCTGATCGGCGCCGCTGCGGCGGTAGCCGCGGGTTCTTGAGGCATGAGGAGATAGCCTAATCGAGCGGCGACTCCGCGCAAACCAGAAAGTGACGGACCCCCTGGCGCACTGAGTTTCACACAGCAAAGCGATCGTGCTAACAAATTGCGCACGCCTCGCACGAAGACCGGCGAGAGCATTTGTCGACTCAGGGAGTTAGATCAATGAGTCTGAGACTTGACAGTAAGAACGCGCTGATCACCGGCGGCGCCAGCGGGATCGGCCGCGCCAGCGCAATCCGCTTTGCCCAGGAGGGCGCTAACGTCTGTATCGCGGACCGGCAGACGTCGGCGGCGGAGGAGACCGCAGCAGAGGTCCGCAAGCTCGGGCGCAAGGCCTACGCGGTCCAAGTCGACGTCAGCAATCCGGGGCAGACTCAGGCGATGGTTGATCTGGCCGCGAAGGAACTCGGCGGAATCGATATCGTGCTGGCAGCCGCCGGGGTTTCCGCGGCAAATTACGGCGAGGGTAAGGTGAAGCCGAAGTTCCTGAATGAGCTGCCGTTCGAGGAGTGGCGCAAGGTGCTGGCGATCAATCTAGACGGCGTCTTTCTCACCTGCCAGGCGGTTGCGCGTAAAATGATCGAGCAGGGACGCGGCGGTCGCATCATTGCGATCTCGTCGGGCGCGGCCAAAGTTCCATTGAAGGGTTCCGGAGATTACTGCGTAAGCAAGGCCGGGGTCTGGATGCTGATGAAGTGCATGGCGCTGGAGTTGGGGCGCTACAAAATCACCGCGAATGCGATCGGACCCGGAGTGATCGATACGCCGATGACCAAGGATTTGCAGGCGGCCGGCAAAGCCGACCGCGTGGTGCGTCAAGTGCCATTGGGCCGGATTGGTCGGCCCGAGGATGTGGCGAATACCGCGCTGTTTCTGGCAAGCGAGGAAGGCAGTTACTTCAGCGGCTCGATCCTTCATCCCGATGGCGGGATCATCATGCAGTAAGCGATGCCTCGTACGCTGATTAATGCGATAAAATTGCAGCGGTTGCGGATCATCGTCGGCGTCGGCGCGATTATGCTGCTCGGTCTGGGACGGATGCCCTGCGCCTCAGCACAGGAGTCTGACTCTAATGGCGGCGGAAACGGCCCCGCAGCTATGAGCTCGTCTGCGTCCGATCAGCCCGACGATAACCCCGCGCCGATGGCCAAAGTTCCTATTCTTCAGCCGATCACGGGTTCCATGATGGTCTCGCCGCCCTACGGCAACGCACCCCTAAAGGTGGGATTTTTTGTGCTGGCCAATGACCCGGAGGACGTCGGGTTCCTGACCTACCAGTGGAACTTCGGCGACGGCACCGTCTCGTCACTGCCACCCGAACTTTACATTTTTCATACCTATGCAAATCCGGGAAATTACGTCTGCTCGCTGGTGATCAAAACCGCTGATGGACGGTCACAGACCTTCTTCCAGGGCGTCATCGTGAAGGCCGTCAGTTGAGGCCGCCGCTCAGAATTTTTCCTTGAACGGTCGGACTTCGAGCTCCATCGTCCAGGCGCTGCGATCCTGATGGGCGAGATGCCAGTAGGTCTCCGCAATCGCGTCGGGCTTGAGCATGTCCTCATCCTTCATCTGCGGATAGCGCTCGCGCACGCGCGGAATCGCGATCGCGCCATCGACATTGATCCAGACGACGTGGATGCCGCGCGGTCCGAGGTCGCGCGCCAAGGACTGCGCCAGCCCGCGCATCGCGAACTTGGCTGGACCGAAAGAGACCGATTTCGCACCAGCTTTGACGCCCGCGGTCGCGCCCGTAAAGAGCATCGCACCGGCGCCCCGCTTGATCATCGCGGGCGCCACTTCTTTCGCGCAGAGAAAAGCGCCGAAGGCGTTGACCCGCCAATCAGCCTCGTATTGCGCGGGCGTTATTTCGGCGATAGTGCCCCACGTGCCGCTGCCGGCGTTGTAAAGCAGCAGGTCAGGGTCGCCCAGGCGCTCGCGAATAGTGGCGAAGGCTGCGGCCACCGCCGAGGCGTCTCCGACATCCGCCGGAGCCTCCAGCGCGTCACCGCCGGCCGCACGAAGCTCGTCGCCAAGGCTGCGCAGATAATCGCCGTTGCGCGCGATCAGCGCGATCGCGTAGTCACTCGCGAAACGTCGCGCGAGTGATGCGCCGGTACCGGCGCCGACTCCCACCACTACCGCCACTTTGGATTTTTTGCTTTGCGCCATCGGTTCGTTCACCTCACTAATGCTGCTGATCCATACACTCTAGCGTATCGATCCGGCCAGCGGCATGAGCGCTGCGCCGCCAGCGGCTTGACTGCCACGACGGCATAGGATTTTGTTTCAACCGCGTTAGTTTGAAGCGCCCTCACATGTCAGTTCCGGAATTTCTCGAATCTGCCCGATCGGCGTCGGTGCGCCCGCGTGCACCGACGGCGGTGCTGTTTGCGACAGTCTTTGTCGATTTGCTCGGCTTCGGCATCGTGATCCCTTTCCTGCCGATGTATGCCGCCCGGATGGGAATTGGGGCCTTCAAGATCGGAATGATTCTGTCGATCTATTCGCTGATGCAGTTTCTGGCGGCGCCGATTCTGGGCCGCATCTCCGACCGCGTCGGCCGCCGCCCGATCATCATGCTGGGCCTGCTCGGTTCGTCGGTCAGCTATCTCATCTATGGCTTCGCCAATTCATTCGTCTGGCTGCTCCTTTCACGCGGCGTGCATGGCGCCTGCGCGGCGACGGTTTCGACCGCGCAGGCCTATGTGGCGGATACAACTACCGAGACCGAGCGCACTCATGGGATGGGGATGATCGGCGCCGCTTTCGGCCTGGGCTTCGTGCTGGGGCCGGCGATCGGCGGGCTGCTGGGCCATTCGAGTCTGCGCGTGCCGGCTTTCGTCGCCGCGGCGATCACTTTCGCTAACCTGATTTTTGCCGCAACGTCGCTGCCGGAATCACATCGAAGCACCGGGGCCGAGCCGTTTCACTGGAGCCATCTGGCGCAGCCGCTGATGATTTTGCCGCGTCAGCTCGCGCGTCATCGGCTGGCGCGATTTTTCCTAATCGCTTTCCTCGCGACGTTTGCGATGGCGATCTTTGAAACCACCTTCGCCCTGATAGCACCGCTGCTGTATGGCTATCACGCAGCCGGGGTTGGTGGCCTGTTTGCCTTCGCAGGAGTAGTTCAGGCGGTTACGCAAGGGTATCTGCTGGGAAAACTGGTCAAGTTGGTCGGCGAGAAACGCCTGATTCGCGTGGGGTTGCTGCTGTTTGCGATCGGCATGGCGCCGCTGGCGAGCTTTCGCTCGTCCGCAATGTTGCTCGTGCTGCTCGCCCTGCTGGCGCTCGGCTACGGCTTTGCGAACCCGGCGATCGCGAGCCTTATCTCGAAGCGCTCGGGACGCCATCTGCAAGGCGAGGTGCTGGGTGTGAACCAGTCGGCGCTGGCGCTGGCGCGGATCGTCGGTCCGATCGTGGCGGGGATCCTCTACGATACGAGCGGGCCGCTATCCGCCTACATCGGCGGCGCGTTGGCCGCGATTATCGCGCTCGTAATTGCCGGCGGCATCGACCCCGCCGCATCGGGAGAAGCGTTACGCTAACCAAGATTCTCGTTCTTCATCTATTCGGCGTCGTCTTCTGGGTCGGCAGCCTGCTCGTGGTCAGCAGCCTGATGGCGCGCGTAGCCGACGAAGTCGGTGCGGCGCGCGAAGCGCTGATCGTCGCGGCGCGACGGCTGCTCGGGGTCGGCGCGACAATCGGCGCCGCCGTCACGATCCTCTTTGGCATCGGCGCGATCATGACGGAGCCGATCGTGCTCACAGAGGGCTGGCTGCACGCCAAGCTGCTACTGGTATTGATCATGCTCGGATGCCACTTCAGGCTGTACCGCCGCGTCGTCGCACTCGAAAGCGCGCCGGGCTCGGCGACCCGCCGCGAATTCTCGATCCTCCACGGCGTGGTCAGCCTGCTGTTGCTGCTGATTCTCGCGCTGGTCTTGATACGGCCGTTTTGAAGTTCATGATGCTGCGCGATATGCGCGATCGGCCGCGGCGAGCGCTGCGCCGCCTGCCAGCTCCATCCCCTGCCTTTTAAGGATCGTCTCGAGCGCGCTCAAAACCAGCGTCACGTTCTGGCGGCGCGACGACTCACTCATCAGGCCGATGCGCCAGACTTTGCCCTTGAAAGGCCCCAGCCCGGCGCCGACTTCGATGTTGAACAGGCGCAGCAGGTCGCCGCGCACTTGCGCGTCGTCGATGCCGTTGGGCACGCGCACCGCGGTCAGTTGCGGCAGGCGGTGACCAACCTGAGCGGCGAGCTCGAGACCCATCGCAACGACTCCCGCCTTGAGCGCATTCGAGTTCACCAGGTGGCGTTTGAAGCGCGCTTCGAGCCCCTCCTCCGCGATAAGGCGTAAGGCTTCGTGCAGCGCGTAATTCATCGTGATCGGCGCGGTGTGATGATAGACGCGGTCGGCGCCCCAATAGCGCTCGATGGCGGCGAGATCGAAATACCAGGAACGGCACTTGCTGCGCCGCTCACGCACAGCCTGCATCGCGCGGCTGCTGAAGGTTACAGGCGCGAGTCCCGGCGGCGCGCCGATGCCTTTTTGCGTGCAGCTATAGCAGGCGTCAACCTGCCAGCGATCGATCTCGACCGGGACACATCCGAGCGAGGTGACGGCGTCCATCAGAAAAAGCGCGCCGTGGCGATGCGATATCCCGCCCAACTCAGCGACCGGCTGATAGACCCCGGTCGAAGTCTCGGCATGGACCACGACGAGTAATTTCGGCTTGCGCGCCGCCTTGAGCGCCGCTTCAAGACGCTCCGGCTCGACGATGCGGCCCCATTCCGCCTCGACTCGGGTGACCTTGGCGCCGAGGCGGCCGGCCGCGTCGGCCGCGCGCTCGCCAAAGACCCCGTTGACCCCGACGATCACTTCATCGCCGTCTTCGATCAGGTTGACGAGCGCCGTCTCCATCCCGGCCGAGCCAGTACCCGAGACTGGAAAAGTGATGTCGTTGGCGGTCTGGAAAGTCTCGCGCAGGAGAGTCTTGATCTCTTCCATGATTTTGACGAAGTCCGGATCGAGATGACCGACCACCGGCGACAGCAGCGCTTTCATCACGCGCGGATGAATATTCGAGGGGCCGGGGCCGAGCAGGATGCGCGCGGCCGGATTAAGTTCAGGAATGGAAATCGGCACAGATTACATCTCCCTTGTCGAGCGCTGCGAAGCGGCCGCGTGACGAATCATCCGCCAACGCGCTCAACGTCCGCCGCGTTATTATTCCCGCTCAAGGCCTGAAGGCAAAGCACCGACTACCTGGCTGGCCGGGCTTCCCCTGGTTCATGCTAGAGTGGCCGCCGATGCAGATGGAACGGCACAGCCCCATCACACCCGATGTCGTCGCCGGCTTGCGGGAAATCCTCGGCGCCGACGGAATCGTTTCGCGCCCGAGCGAACTCAAGGTCTACGAGTGCGACGGCTGGACGATGGAGAAGAGCATCCCGGAGCTGCTGCTGCGGCCCCGTTCGACTGCCGACGTCAGCGCTGTGCTGCGCATCCTGGACCGTCACGGAATCGCTTTCGTGCCGCGCGGCGCCGGCACCGGATTGTCGGGCGGCTGCCTGCCGCTCGACGCGCCAATCATGATTTGCACCTCGCGCATGAATCGCATCCTCGAGATTGATCTGGCCAATCGGCGCATCGAGGTCGAAAGCGGCGTAGTCAACCTCAACGTCACCAACGCAGTGAAGGCGGCGGGCTATTTTTACGCACCCGACCCGTCGTCGCAGGCGGCGTGCACGATCGGGGGCAATATCGCGGAGAATTCGGGCGGGCCGCACACGCTCAAATACGGCGTCACGACCAATCACGTCCTCGGCCTCGAACTGGTCCTGCCCGACGGCGAAATCGTCGAGCTCGGCGGTCCAGCGGAGGAACTCTGCGGCTACGATCTGGTCGGCACCGTGGTCGGCGCAGAGGGCACCGTGGGCATCGTCACGCGGGCGACGCTGCGGCTCTCGCGCGCACCTGAGGCGCATTGCACGATGCTCGCCGTATTCGACGAGGTCGCGGCCGCCACGCACGCGGTCTCGGCGGTTATCGCGCACGGGATCATTCCGGGCGCAATCGAGATGATGGACCGGCTGATCATCCGCGCGGTCGAGGAAGCATTCGCGGTGGGGCTGCCAACCGATGCCGGCGCGGTCCTGATTATCGAACTCGACGGGCTCGCTGCGGGAATCGAGGAGCACGCGGTGCAGGTGCGCGAACTGATGCGGGCCGGCGGCGCGCGCGAGGTCCGCCTGGCGCGCGACGAGCACGAGCGCACGATGCTGTGGAAAGCGCGCAAGCGCGCGTTCGGCGCGGTCGGACGGCTCGCGCCCAACTATGCGACGCACGACGGCGTGGTGCCGCGCACCCGCCTGCCGGAGATTCTCGAGCGGATCGTCGCGATCAGCGCGCGCCATCAGCTCAAGATCGGCAACGTCTTCCACGCCGGCGACGGCAACATTCATCCGATCGTGCTTTACGACGAGCGTGATTCGGATCAGGTTCGGCGCGTGATCGCAGCCGGCCATGATATTCTCGCAGCCTGTATCGAGCTGGGCGGTAGCCTTACGGGCGAGCACGGAATCGGCGTCGAGAAGATCCATGAGATGCCGATGCTGTTCTCGCCAGACGATCTACTGGTGATGAGTGAATTGCGCCGAGTCTTCGATCCCGCTGAACGCTCCAATCCGAACAAAGTGATCCCGCGTCCGGGCGGATGCGTTGAAGTCGCCATGCCGCGGCGTCAAGTTGCCCTCTGAACCGATCCGATGCCGCCTCCTGACGCCTCCCGTCTCGCCACTGACTTTGCCGCGTTGATCGGCGCCGATCGCGTGCGCCTCGCCCAGGAGCGGGAAGCTGCGGCCGCTGAGATCGTCGTCGAACCTGAAAACACGGAAGAGATTGCCGAGATTGTCCGCAGATGCGAGCGCGACCGCATCGCGCTCGCGCCGGTCGGTGCGATGCGTACGCAGAGCTTCATAAGCCGCGTGCCAGTGGGCGTGTCGCTGACGCGCATGAACCGGGTCGTCGCCTACGAACCCAACGATATGACCGTCGTCGCCGAGGCGGGCGTAACGCTGGGCAGCTTCAACCAGATGGCCGCGCAGCGTGGACAGCGCTTACCCGCCGATCCGCCGGCGCCGGAGTTGACGACCTTAGGCTCGCTGATTGCGGGCGCGAAGGCCGGCCCGCTGCGTCTGAGCGAGGGCACGATTCGCGATCTCTTGATCGGCATCCGCTTCGTCGGGCACGGCGGGCGGATGGTTCACGCGGGCGGCCGGGTCGTCAAAAATGTCGCCGGCTATGACCTGATGAAGTTGCTGACCGGTTCGTTCGGCACACTCGGGATCATCACCGAGGCAGCGTGCAAAACCCGCCCCATTCCGCCCGACTATCATCTCGCGGTCGCAGGCTTCCCTACGCTCGACGCAGCTTTCGAAGCCGCGCAAAAGTCTGAACGCGCCGCTGCGCTGTTTCATTGCGAGGTGCTCAGTCGCGAGCGCGCGGGAGAGTTTTCCGAGGATGGCAAATTCGCCCTGCTCGCTGGCTTCGGCGGAATCCGTCCCGAGGTTGAGCATCAGCGGACAGCTCTGTTGACGACGCTCGGTCCCGCTACGCGAATCTGCGAAGGCGCCGAAGCGGACGCTGCCTATCGATCACTGCGTGATCGGGAGCCGGAGCCCGGCGCTATCGCGGCACAGATCGCTGTACCGCCCGCTGAACTGGCGCAGTGCCTGGAGGCTTGTGGGAGTGAGTTCCGCGCACATGCATTGAACGGCGTCGCGCAGCTCTGGAGCGCAGCCGAGGACTTCGAGCGCGAGCGCGGTTTCGTCGCGAAATGGCGTGCTATCGCGCATGGCGCGCGCGGCCATCTGCGCCTGATCGCGGCGCCTGCGAACCTGCGCCGAGAGCTCGCGATCTTCGACGCGCCGCCCCCTCCGGCGCTGGCGCTCATGCGGCGGCTCAAAGCCGCTTTCGATCCGCACAACGTCTTCAATCCGAATTGCTTCGTCGGCGGGCTCTGAGAGCATCAAGATGGCATCCGCGCCAAATCCGTCATCAGCGCCGCGACTAGAAACCCTTAATCCGATGCAGCGTCCGATCAAAGACGTCGTGGACTATGAATTGCTCTTTGACTGCGTGCATTGCGGCCTGTGCCTCGAGGCCTGCCCGACCTACGTGTTGACGCGCGCCGAAATGGATTCGCCGCGCGGCCGCATCTACTTGATGAAGGCGCTGGCGGAGGGAGCTCTCGAACTCGACGCCGACGCCGTGCGCCATCTCGACCTCTGCCTGGAGTGCCGCGGCTGCGAAACGGCGTGTCCCTCCGGCGTCCGCTATGGACGTTTGATCGAGAAGGCGCGGGTTTACGTCGAGCGCAATTGGCGTCGCAGTTTGTTCGAGCGCCTGCGCAATCGCGCGATCGGCGCGGTTTTCCCCTACCCCGGCCGGCTGCGGCTCCTGCTCACACCACTGAAGCTGATCGAACGCGCGGGCTTGCGTCCTCTGCTGCAGCGCTTCGCACCGGCCGGGCTGAGAAACTGGATCGAATTGTTGCCCGCGCTCAATCCAGCCAACGCGCCGGTTTTTCCGGCGATCGCACCCGCGCCAGTACCCGCCGGCACGATCAGCAAGTCTGTCGTCGTTCACCATGGCTGCGTCGCGCAAGTGCTGACGCCATCGGAGAATCGCAACAGCGAGGCGGCGCTGCGCGCGGCCGGCTATCGCGTCGCACAGCTTAGGCAGACGGTCTGCTGCGGCGCGCTCGACATCCACAACGGTAATCGCGCCCGAGCGTTGGAATTCGCGCGAATCAATGTTCGCGAATTCAAGCGCTCCGGCGCGGACGCAATCATCTCGGCGGCCTCGGGATGCTCGGCAGTGATCGCGAGCTATGGCGAATGGCTCAAGCATGACGCGGAACTAGCCGGCGCCGCACAGGAGATGGCATCACGCGTCGCCGATCTGAGCTCGCTCATGCTTGACGGCTCCAAAGTCTTCACGCGGGAGTTTCCCGCGACCGTCACGTATCACGACTCCTGTCATCTGGCGCATGGCCTTGGAGTCCGCGAGGCTCCGCGCACGTTGCTGCGGTCGATTCCCGGGGTGCGGCTGATCGAGCTTCCCGAAGCGGACCTCTGCTGCGGGTCGGCGGGCAGCTACAACCTGACCGAACCGGCAATGGCGCAGGCGCTGGCGCGGCGCAAGGCCGACAATATCCTCGCTACCGGCGCGGACTATGTAATTTTGTCGAATCCCGGATGTGAGTTTCAGATCGCAGCTGAGTTAAATCGGCGCGGCGCCAAGGTCCGCGTCATCCATCTGGCCGATTTTCTGGCGCTCGCCGCGGCAGGCGCCGAGCCGAGTACGCCTGCCACCCTTACGGAGTGATCTCGCGCGGCGCGCGCGCGGCAGTCATGCTTGAGGCCAGGAAAGCACGATTATGGCTGAATCGCGCGGCAGGGCTTACGGAAGAGTCTATCTGATCGGCGCCGGGCCGGGCGCGCCGGATCTCATCACAATGCGCGGGGCGCGCCTCCTCGGCGCGGCCGAGGTCGTCGTCTACGACAGTCTGGTTTCGCTGGAGTTGCTGAAACTTGCGCCGGCCGAAGCCGAGCGCATTCACGCCGGCAAGCGCGGCGGCAATGAACATAGCGCCGATCAGAACGCGATCAACGCGATCCTGATCGAACGCGCGCGTCAAGGCAAAAAGGTGGTTCGCCTCAAGGGCGGCGACCCGTTTATTTTTGGCCGCGGCGGCGAGGAGGCCGAGGCTCTCGCTGACGCCGGCATCGCGTTCGAGATTGTTCCCGGCGTCACCTCCGCGATCGCGGTGCCCGCCTTCGCCGGCATCCCGGTCACGCATCGCGACTACGGTTCGTTCGTGGTCATCGTGACCGGCCATGAGGAGCCAGCGCGCGATCGTGCTGAGGCGATTCCCTGGCGCGAAGCTATACCCTGGGATGACCTCGCACGCGCCGTCAGCCGGCGCGGGACGCTCGTCATCCTGATGGCGGCGGCGCGGATGCGCGCGACGCTCGCCCGCCTGTCGGCGGCCGGCCTTCCCGAATCGACCCCGGCTGCGGCGATTCAATGGGGCGCGACCGCCGCTCAGCGCACCGTCCTCGCCACCCTCGCGACCCTCGCCGGCGAAGCTGAGCGCGAGCAACTCGTCGCTCCCGCGGTGGTCGTGGTCGGCGAATGCGCACGGCTGCGCGAAGATCTGGCTTGGTTCGAGCGAATGCCGCTCTTTGGCCGGCGGATCGTCGTAACGCGCGCGGCCGCGAAGGCGACGCGCTTCGCCGCCCACCTGCGCGCGCTCGGCGCCGACGCGATCGAGTTTCCGACGATCGCATCCGCGCCGCCTTCGAGCTATCAACAACTCGATCAGGCGCTCGCCGACGCCAGCTCCTTCGACTGGATTATTTTCACCAGCGCGACCGGGGTTAACGCCTTTGTCGAGCGGATGCGCACACTGGGCCTCGATCTGCGCGCGCTGGGAAAAAGCGCTCTCGCCGCGATCGGTCCGGCCACCGCGGCGCGGCTGCGCCATCACGCGCTTAAGGTCGCCGCGATGCCCTCCGAGTATCGCGCCGAGGCGCTCATCGACGCGATCGGCGTCGAGCGCATCGGCGGCGCGCGTTTCCTGATTCCTCGCGCCGAGGTCGCCCGCGAAATTCTCCCCGAGCTTTTGCTGCGCCACGGCGCGCATGAGGTCGTCGTCGCCCCGGCTTATCGCACGGTGGCGCCGCCCGCCGCCGACTCGGCCGCGCTGCGCGAGCGCCTAGCCGCGGGTGCGATCGATCTTGTGACCTTCACCAGCTCCAGCACGGTGACGAATTTTGTGGCGCTGATCGGCGACCTGAGCCCGCTGCCGAAGGCCGCCGCGATCGGCCCGATCACCGCCGCCACCGCTCGCGCCTGCGGCTTCGACGTCATAGCCAGTCCTGCGACCTACACCGTCGCGGAGCTCACCAACGCGATTGTCGCCTGCTTCAAACACCCCGTATAATCTCCCTTAAGCGCAGCCTGCTGCGCAGGTGATCCGCGATGGCATTTCCGATTAATCGGCCGCGACGGCTCCGCCGCACCGAGACTCTCCGCCGGATGGTGCGCGAGATCCGCCTGGCGCCTGACGATCTGATCCAGCCCTACTTCGTCTGCCCAGGCCGCGACGTGCGCAAGCCGATCGCCGCGATGCCCGGCGTCGCCCAGCTCTCAGTCGATAACGTCGTCCGCGAGGCGCGCGAAGCTTGGTCAGCCGGCATTCCTGCGATCATTCTATTCGGCATCCCGACCCGCAAAGACGCCGTGGGCAGCGAAGCCTGGAACGACGACGGCGAGGTCCAGCGCGCGACTCGCGAAATCAAGGAGCAGGTTCCCGGGCTTGCCGTCATCACCGACGTCTGCATGTGCGAGTACACCGATCATGGCCACTGCGGCGCCGTCGCCGGCAACGACGTCGACAACGACGCGACGCTCGATCTGTTGGTGCGTGAGGCGCTGTCTCACGCGCGCGCCGGCGCCGACATGGTCGCCCCGTCAGACATGATGGACGGACGCGTCGGCGCGATCCGCGCCGCTCTCGACGCCGAGGGCTTTAGCCACCTCCCGATCATGGCCTACTCGGCCAAGTTCGCGTCGGCCTTTTACGGTCCGTTTCGCGAAGCCGCCGAGTCCGCGCCGCAGTTCGGCGATCGCCGTTCTTATCAGATGGATCCGCCCAACGGTGACGAGGCGATGCGCGAAATCGCGCTCGATCTCGACGAAGGCGCGGACATCGTGATGGTCAAGCCGGCGCTGGCTTATCTCGATCTGATCTGGCGGGCGAAGCACGAATTTCAGGTTCCGGTCGCGGCATACAATGTCTCGGGCGAATACGCCATGATCCGCGCGGCGGGCCTCAACGGCTGGCTCGACGAAGAACGCGCCACGCTCGAGGTTCTTACTTCGATCAAGCGCGCCGGTGCCGACCTGATCCTCACCTACTTCGCGACCAATGTTGCCCGCCGCCTGCGCTGATCGACGATCCTGAGGTTGGCGGGTCCAAAGCAGGCGCGCCGCGCATCGAAGTTAGTCGATAACCTTCAAGTCGCGCAGGCGCGGCGCGATCTCGCGGTCAAAGCGCTCGAGGTCGCCGTAGTAATCCTCCAGGCACATCAGAGCGCCCTCGATCCCGAGGTCATAGGTCCAGTCGTCCAGCACCCGCTTGCGCGTGCTGATTGAAGCCGTATAGCTGCAGTTTGGCATGAACAGCCCAAGCTGCAGCGGCAGCCGCCCCTCGGTTAACCTCCGTGATGACACCCAAAACCTCGCCGCCAGAAATTACCACCAGCGGGACGTGGTCTCAACGGCGGGTGCTCCCGACTACCTACTACTCAATCCGCCCGATTTCGCTGCGGCCCGAGCGGTTGGATGTGCGCCTCGTAGTAGGGTCGCATCGCACGCAACGCGCGCCCCTGATGGTATTTAAGCTCCTCGTCGGGGTAGCGATGCTGCGGACCGAGCACGCAGGCCGCACGCGCATGACATCGCGGCGCGCACTCCGCCTCGCGCTCAACCCGCCAGGTTAGGCACGCTGGGATATTCCACCCGTCCGCCGGGCCAATGGCCCCCGCCGGACAGGCTGGAATGCAACTTCGCGCTCTACACGTCGGACATGGATCGAAACCACTCGCCTCGCCGGGCGCATCGATCTCACGGTCGATCAAAATCGCCGCGCGAAATGCGATCCATGGCCCGTATTCAGGATTCACCACAACGCCCAGCAGGCTCGGCCCGGCAATCCCGGCGAGCCTGCCCAGTTCCATGAAGTTCAGTGCCGGCCCGTCGGCGACGAAAGGATAAACCGTAGTCGCGTGAATACTCGCCGCGGCGAGCGTCGGGACGATTCGGCTTTCTACCGTGACACGAGCGAAGTCGTCGAGTGGATTTGCACGCGCCTCCCAGCCCGGATGAGCGGCTCTGTGTGCCTTGAAGGCCCGCCAGAAATCGCCACCGCCGTTGGCGACCACGACGATCGCACGCGCTGCCGGATCAATCGCGCCGGCGCGCAGGGCGAGCGCCGCCTGCGTGTCGTAGCGCGCGATCGGAATCGCGGCGATCAGATTCAGTCCGAATGGCGCGGCTGCCGCTTTGACCGCTTCGAGGATTTCAGCCACATCGTCAACTTTACATCGCAGCCTTCCATCGAGCGATGGTCGGCCGACAGCGCTTGGCTTATGGACCTAATCCCGACTGTTCAGACTCGCGAACCGCGCGCACTCTCTTCGCAGAGCGCCGCGATCACGCGATTCGCTTCGGCCTCCAGAGGCCCGAGGAGCCGTGCAACGTCCTCGAGCCGGCGGCCTCGCGCTGCATCTTCCATCGCGGCCGCCGTGGCGCTCAGCACCTGCGCGCCGAGCGTAGCCGCGCTGCTCTTGAGGGTATGCGCCGCGCGCTCGGCCTCCGCGCAATTACCCGCGTCAGCACTACCGGCCAGCGTCGCCAGTCGCTTGGGCGTCTCGCTGACGAACAGTGCGATCAGATCCTCCAAGAGCTCGTCACCCTCGCTGCGAAGGTCAGCGATAACTTCAGCATCCAGTATTTGCATAACCTGATTTTGCGGGTGAGTCTCGCCGGCGCATAGGGACACCGCTTACGCTACGTTGCGGTGAAATACGCGCACCAGCTTCTGCCGCACCGGCTCGAAAGAAAATCGATTAAACGGCTTGACCACGTAGGCGAGCGCCCCCTCCGTGAGAAAGGAATCGCGGATTTTGCCGAACGGTACCGCACTCACCACGACCACCGCCAGTTCCGGGCTGGCCGTGCGCATCTCGTGAAACAGTCGCAAGCTATCGTAACCGCCGACTTCCGGCATCATGACGTCAAGCGTTACCAAATCGGGCTTGAACTCGTGAAACTGCTCCAGCGCCTGCGCCGCGTTCTCCGCCTCGCCCATCACCTTGCAGCCGAAATTCGTCAGATGATGCCGAATCACCCGCCGGGCGAAGGGTGAGTCATCGATGATGAGGGCTTTTACCACGCGAAATCTCTCCCCGTCAGTTGAGCGCCAATGGCCAACAAGCCGTTCAGTCTTGGCCCTCAGCGCATTCGAGCAATTATCGGGCCTCGCTCGCGCTCTCGTGAAGCAAATCAGAAAAAATCCCGAAACGTTCGGAACTCTGCGCTTCGCTTGGTTTCTGCGCGCTCGCGACTGGTATGGATGATGCACCCTCCGCAAGCGGCCATTCTGCGTCGAGTTGATCTGGGCACCCGCGCACCAACGGATGTTTCACAAAGCGTCAACGAGCGGGCATCGGCAAATCGAATGTCTCGTTTTGAATCTCGGGGGTCTATGAGTTTTTCAGCGAATGAGATGATTGCGCAGCCGCTCCACGGCCGCTCCAACGCCTTGACGGTGGCGGTTAGCGGTGCCGCCGCGGCCAGCCGAGAACAAATTCTCGAGGCGCTGGCGCGCGTCACCGAGCCGCGGGTCGCGATCGTCACGGCCAACACCGAGCCCCCGGACGAACCGGCGGAAATGGTGATAATATCCCTCGGCGAAGATGAGGAAACCTGGTCGCTGCAAATCCAGGACCTCGCCCGCGCCGACGGTTCGCAGCCAGCCGTGATTGCAGCTATCGGCGAACGTTCGGGCGACGCCGTGCGCAAGGCGCTGCGCGCCGGCGCCGACGATGTGTTCTTTCTACCTGCGGAACCTGTCGATCTTTCCCGCTGCTTGGTCCGGGTCGGCGAGACGCGCCGCCGCGCCGACGGACGGCGCGCGACGATTTGCGCCCTGACCAGTGTCGCCGGCGGGGCCGGCGTCAGCAGCCTTACCGCGGCGCTCGGCTTCGCACTGATGCGCCTCGGCCATCAGCGCGTCGCGCTGGTTGATCTCGGGTTGCAGTGTGGCGCGCTCGCCGCCCTCCTCGACCTCAACCCCGAGCACACCCTCAGTGAACTAGTCGACCCGACGACGACGGTCGATTCGATTCGGCTCGAGGCCTCGCTCACCGCTCATCCGTCAGGACTCTACCTGTTGGCCGCGCCCAAACGTGTCGAAGAGAGCGAAATGGTTTCGGTCAATAGCGTCGCCGCGTTCCTCGATCTGATGCGCCAGCTATTCGATTTTATCCTCATAGATTGCGGCCATCACATGAGCGAAACCCTGGTCGCTGCGTGGGAACGCTCCAGCCGCCTGCTCTACGTCGTCGAACAGTCCGTTACCAGCGTGCGGCCGGCGCAACGCTTTCTCGAGATGTTCGGCCGTCTGGCGTTGACCGGACTCGAGCCCGAGTTCATCCTCAATCGCTACGCCGCGGCGAATCCCTTTTCGATCGAGAAGATTGAAGCCGCCTTGCGCAGGCCACTCACCGCGCAGATTCCGCGCGACGACGCCGCCTTTTTGCAGTTTCAGATCGAAAGCGCCGACCTCGCCGGTATCGCCGGCAAGTCGGGCGGCCGCGATGCCGTCGATAACCTCGCACGCAAGCTCTGCGGGATGCCCGCGCTGCCCCTCGCCGGCTCATCCTCCTTCCTCTTCTCGCGTCTGCGTTCGGCCTTCAAATCGACGCGCCAACCCGTACCGGTCGCCCATCCCGTCGAGCATCACGAGCGCGAGGGCGCGCTCGGCACGAGCCTTTGAGCGGTAGCCACGGGCCATGGGACTCCTCGATCGCCTGCAATCGCCGGGGGAATTACGCGCTGGCAATCAGCCCTCGCTCTACGCGGAGGCGCGCGGCAATAGCGGCGCGGCGGGCGCCGGCTTCCTCGGCGAATTACGGGTTCGCGTTCAGGCGCGACTGGTGGAAAGGATCGACGCCACCAAACTCGAGGAGGTCGGCTATGGCGGCCTGCTCGAACGCATCGGCGAGGTCATCAATGAACTGATCGCCGAAGACAAGATTCTCCTGACTGCCGCCGACCGCGACCGCCTCATCGACTCCATCACCAACGACATGCTCGGCCTTGGGCCGCTCGAACCCCTGCTGCAGGACAATAGTATCTCCGACATCCTGGTCAACGGCTGCGGTGACGTCTGGGTCGAACGCGGCGGCCGCCTCTCACGTACCGAGGTCAGGTTTCGCGACGATCATCATCTGATGGGCATCATCAACCGGATCGTCTCGCGCGTCGGCCGCCGGATCGACGAAGCCTCACCGATGGTTGACGCCCGCCTACCCGACGGTTCGCGCGTTAACGCGATCATTCCGCCGCTTGCGCTCGACGGCCCGGGCCTGAGCATCCGGCGTTTCGGCGGCCACTCGATCCATATCGGGGATTTGGTGCGCAGCAAGGCTCTCACTCACGAGATGGCGGATTTCCTCCAGCAGGCGGTCGCCGCCCGCCTCAACGTCGTCGTCTGCGGCGGCACCGGCAGCGGCAAGACCACCCTGCTGAACTGCATCTCAACCTTTATCCCGCCCGACCAGAGAATCATCACGCTCGAAGACGCCGCCGAGCTCGCGCTTCAGCAGCCGCACGTCTTCCGGCTCGAAACCCGCCCGCCCAACGTCGAAGGCAAGGGCGAGATCACCATGCGCGACCTCTTTCGCAACACCCTCCGGATGCGTCCGGATCGCGTGATCGTTGGTGAAGTGCGCGGCGGCGAAGTGCTCGACATGCTCCAGGCGATGACCACCGGTCATGACGGCTCGATGACCACGCTGCACGCCAATAGCCCGCGCGACGCCCTCAGCCGCCTCGAATTGATGATGCTGCTGGCGGGCGTCGCGCTGCCGGAAAGGGCGATGCGCCAATATATCGCCGGCTCCCTGCACCTCATCGTCCACGCCGCGCGTCTCGCCGACGGCTCGCGCAAAGTGATGCGCATTACCGAGATCACCGGTCTCGAAGGCAGCACCGTCCTGACCCAGGACCTCTTCGAGTTCGTCCAGAGCGGCGTCGCTCCCAACGGCAAGGTCATCGGTCAGTTCCGCACCACCTCGGCGCGCTCCAACTATGCGGCCAAAATCGAAGCGCTCGGCCTCAATCATGAGTCTTCCTCGTCTACCTCATAACCACTAACTACGGCAACGCTGTAATCCCAGTCAGTTTTCTAGCTATTGAGAGTCGCGCTCCGAATGACAGAAGAACGACACAAAGATAAATGCCGCTTCTGTCTCATTGGCATCGCAAGATACGCTACTAAGTAACCACTAGAATTAATGAAGCGCTTAAACCTGACAATTGAAATAGCTAGTCAGTAAAGAATGGAAATCCTCGTATCAAGTTCGCTCTGCGTCCTCCTGCTCGTTCTCGGTCTCGGCCGCTACTGGAACCGGCGCATCGAGCATCAGCGCGCGGCGCGCAACGCGGGCCAACGTCTCTCGGGAACGACGATACTGATAACGCCCGCGGGCCGCGACGCGCCCGCGCGCGTCGTCCGCGAGCCGAACCGTCTGATGCGCGCGCTCGCGCGGCAACTCGACGGCGCCGGGCTTACGCTCGAACCGTGGGCTTTACTGCTCGCGATCCTCGTGCTTTTCGCCGCCGGTACTGCCATCGCCTGGATGCGGCTGCCACTGGATTTCGCTGCCGCGTGTGGCGCCGCGCTAGCCACATCGCCTCTCGTTTACCTCAGGTTTAGGCGCGGCCGGCGCCTGAAAACTCTCAGCCGCCAGCTCCCCTATGTGCTCGAAATGCTGAAGTCCGCGCTCGGCGCCGGCCACACCCTGATGCGCGGCCTGCAGATGGCCGCCGACAATACCGCCCCGCCGCTGGCTCCCGAGCTCGCGATGCTGGTCGAGCAGGTCCAGCTTGGGATGCGCCTGCCGCTCGCCTTCGAAGTGATGTTCCACCGTATCCCGATTGAAGAACTGAGCTTTCTCGCTGCCGCGGTCGGCGTTCAGGAAGAGACCGGCAGCAGCCTCTCGGAGATCATCGATCGCGTCACACAAAGTATTCGTAGTCGCCAGCGTTTGGCCGACCAGATCAGGACCCTGACCTCGCAATCCCGCTTGAGCGCGATGATTGTATCGGCCCTGCCCGCAGTGATTCTCGCAGCTTTTTCACTCCTGCGGCCGGACTACGTCAACATTCTCTTTACCGATCCGCTGGGCAACCGGCTGCTCGAGATCGCAGTCGTGCTGGACGTTGTAGCGCTTTTGATCATGCGCCGCATCGCACAAGTAGATTTTTAGTCAGACCGAGGTTCAGACAAGTAGAGTGTTAGGCAAATAGATTGTCAGGATTTCAGCCAAGTGCGGAAATGAGGAGTTCACCCTGGTGACCGGAGCGCTACCTTTGGCATTGACGGTCTTCGTGCTCGCCGTGGCCGGCGCCGCCGGAATTTACCATGCGCTCTACGGCACAGCGCGCGTTAGCCACGAACGCCTGATGCCGACGCCCGCGCCTTCAACCCGCGCCGCCGCCTCCCGCGGAGCGGCCAACCGCGTGGCCGCGCGCCTCGCCACGATGGCGGGCGCCAACCGCCGCCTTGGCGAGATGACCCGGCAAAGCCGCCAGAGCGGAGGCCTCAAGCCGACCACCAAACGCTTGGCCGTCGCGCTTGGCCAAGCCGGTTACTATAGCTTGCGCGCCGTCGTCATGTTTCGCCTGATCCAAATCGCCTCCCTCGTTGCGATGGTCTTGCTCGGTGCCTGCGTCGGCCTGTTCTACGGCCGCCTCGTTATATCGGTTGCACTCCTGGGCCTGATCGGTTACGCCGCGCCGCGCTACATCCTTGGCCGGATCGGCCGCCGTCGCCTCGTCCGGCTCGGCCGTGAATTACCGGCGATCCTCGACCTCCTCATGGTTTGCCTGGAAGCCGGACTCGGCCTCGTTGAATCGCTGCGTCTGGTCGGGCACCAGTCCGAGCGTCACGGTGGCGTCCTCGGCGCTGAACTCGCCATCACCGCCGGCGAGGTCACGACCGGCGTCTCGCTGACCGACAGCCTGCGCAACCTCGGCGCGCGCGTCGGCACTGACGAACTGAAATCACTCACCGCACTCCTCGTGCAAAGCCATCAGATGGGCAGCCGTCTCGGACCCGCGCTGCGCGCCAGCGCCGAACAGCTCGCCACCCGCCGCCGTATGCAAGCCGAGGAGATGGCGCAAAAAAGTGCGATCAAGATGCTCGTACCGCTGGTCGTCTTCATCCTGCCCGCCATGATGATGGTCGTGCTCGGTCCGGCGATCATCCAACTGATGGGCGTACTCGGCCACTAGAGGAGACCTGTGCACAGGCCCAGAATGTCATCCTGAGCCGGCGAGCAGCGCGAGCCGTGTCGAAGGATCTACGCGAAGCGATTCCAAAAGAATTCACTTGTGCAGAGCTTCCCTAGGTGCCGCGCAGCCGGCGGCGCGACTTGCTCAGTATGACTTTTTGATTTTCGTCCATCGCTCTGAAGAGTATACTGCCGTGCCGAACTCTTAGAGCCTCGAACCACAGCCGCATGGACCTTGACCCGCGATGAGCCGGGCGCGTGACGATTTTCTAACCCACCTAGCGCACACCTCCGACGCGCCGATCGGCCTCGAAGTCGAACGCGCCGAAGGCTCGTGGCTCTATCGCCGCGACGGCCGCCGCTATCTCGATCTGATTGCGGGAATCGGCGTCTCCGCCCTCGGTCACGGTCACCCCGAGATCCTCGAAGCCCTCGCCCGTCAATCACGCCGCCATCTGCACGTGATGGTCTATGGCGAATACGTGCTCGAGAGCCAGGCCGCATTGGCCGCGCGTCTCGCCGGACTGCTTCCCCCCAACCTTTCGCGAGTGTATTTCACCAACAGCGGCGCAGAGGCCATCGAGGGCGCACTGAAGACGGCGCGCAAATTCACCGGACGCGCGGGCTTCGTCGCTTTCGACGGGGCTTATCACGGCGACACGATGGGCGCGCTGGCGCTCGCGGGCAATCCGGCCTTTCGCGCCCCCTTTGGCGCGTTGCCGGGACCGGTGCGCCATCTGCCCTTCGACGATGAGAACGCCTTGGCAGAAATCGACGATCGGGTTGCAGCCGTGATCGTCGAGCCGGTCCAGGCCGAGGGCGGCGTCAGGATTCCGACCCGTAGTTTTATCGAGGCCTTGCGACGGCGATGCCATCGGACTGGCGCCCTGCTGATTTTCGACGAAGTCCTGACCGGTCTCGGCCGCATTGGGCGGCTCTTTGCTCTCGATCATTTCGGCGTCGTTCCGGATCTGCTCGTGCTGGCCAAGGCGCTCGGCGGCGGCCTGCCGCTCGGCGCCTTCTGCGGCCGCGACGACCTCCTCGGCACGCTCGCGCATGACCCTCCGCTCGGCCACATCACGACCTTCGGCGGCCATCCGCTCTCCTGCGCGACCGGGCTCGCCATGCTCGACGTGATCGTCCGGGAACGGCTCTGGGAGCGGGCGGCGATCGTGGGCGCTCAATTCGTCGAGGATCTGCGACTGCGGCTCACGCGGAGCGTTACTGAAATCCGCGGAATCGGATTGCTGATCGGGATCGAGTTTGACGATTCGACGTTGGCGCGCCGCTTCGTCGCCGAGAGTCTCGGCCGCGGCGTCGTCATCAACTGGACGCTCAATGCCGATCACGTGGTGCGGCTCGCGCCGCCGCTGACCATCGCTGCCGCTGAAATGGATTTCGCCGTCAGCGCGATGGAGCGCGCGCTCGACGCCGCAAATGGCTTGAAAACCGGGTAGCCGCCGTGGCAGCGGATGACCGCGAGTTCTCCCCGGCGATCACATCAGCGGACGCGCCCGCCCACGCATCGATCACCGCCCGTCAGGTCGCCGCCTTCCGCGCTCACTGGCGCTTATGGCTGCTGCTCGCCTGCATCGCAATTGTCGCATTGATGGTCTTGGCGGGGGCCGCCACCCATAATCCGGACGCGGGCTACTTGGCGCTTCTGCTTTGTCCTATGGCCGCCGCGGCTCTCGTCGTCTGGGGCTGGCGTTGTCAGTTGCTGCTCAACTTCTTCTGCCTGCTGATCTACGCAATCTCCGGGCTCGCGGTCCCAAGCGGATCACGCTTCGCGGTTACTCACGCGCTCGCGATGCTCACCGCCCTCACGCTCGCGCAATTCACCGCGGTCTTTTCCGATCGCTACCGGCGTCGCCTCGAAGGCCGGCTTGAACAGTTGGCCACTGCCGCAGAGCTTCGCGATACCCAGGTGGCGACGATGACTCACGACCTCCGCAACCCGCTGGCTACGCTGGTCGGTCTGATGACGCTGCTCGTCGAGGACGATGACGGTGAGAAAGATCGAGCTGACCTGCTCGCGCGCATCTGGTCAACGACCGCTTCGATGGATTTGCTCGTCAAGAATCTGCTCGACCTCTACATGCTCGACGAACAGCAAATTCACGCCAATCGCCGCATCATCGACGCCGACGCGATTGTCAAAGAGACTGCCGAGCGCTATGCCTTCGAGGCGCGACTGCGCGAAGTCGAGCTCGCGATCGAGCTTGGCGGGGTGCATCAGGCGCATCTCGATCCGCTGCATCTCGAACGTATCGTCGCCAATCTGATCACCGGTGCAGTGCGCCGCACCACCGCGGGCGCCGTACGTATCCGGACCTCGCAACATGACGGATGGTTGCTCATCGAGGTCAGCGACTGCGGCCCGCCCCCGCCGATCGATCAGATCTTCGAGCGGCCCGGCCTCGGCGAAAACGGCGCGCGCTCCGAAGCCTTGGGCCGTTACATCGCCCGCTCCCTGGTCGAAGCCGACGGCGGAACCATCCGCGCACGCAGCGGCGACGGCTGCGGTCTCACTGTGATTGCCCAGCTACCGTCCGCCACCCCGCCGCCTCAGTGACCTCTGCGCAAGCGGGATTCCAGGCAAGAGAAGATAAACGATCCGGGATTTTTCGCTGTGACAGCTTCGCTCAGGATGACAGGAAGTTGTGTATCCGCGGCGCAATCCCTCAGAATGACCTTCCTACTTTCACCAGCCCACTTTTGTCATTCTGATCGCACGACCACCGCCTCTCCTTGATCACTACAGCGCCGGTGTCTGCCCTAGCGAATAGACTGCGTACAATACCAACGTTGAAGCGGCCGCGTCCGGATTGTCCGGGGTCGGCAGCGTCAGCGGCACATCCCAGCTCGCCGGCAAACCCAAGGCTGCACGCGTAAGGGGCGTCAGTGCGATGATCGCGGCTACCGGCGCCGGCAACCCTACCGTGTTGCGCGGAAGATAGACCAATGAAAAAATCCCGCCATTCGCATCGACCATTAATCCAGCTCCTGTAGCTAAAAGCCCACCGCGATCCAGTAAAAGCCGGTGAGACCGGCCTTCGTTCCGCTCGCCACCGCGACCGTGCCGCTGCCATCCCAGTCGGAGAAAAAGCTGATTGAATTTCTGCCCAGCGGCGTTACCGTCTCGAGCGCCAACGCCGAATTTATCAGTGCCCCATCGCCCGCCGTATTGTTCGTAGCGTAAAACCCGCCCGCCCACTCATTGGCGTTGCTGAAAGCGCTCGGCAGCGTCACGGTGAAGACCGCGTTCTCGACGCCACCTCCGGCCAACCCGGCAAATGAATAAAATCCCCATTGGATTATCATTTGTATCTGCCCGCGGCTGACGTCGGCAAAGGGCACGGCAATATAGCCATTCTGACCCATCGAGCCGCTGAACAGCGCCTCGAAGGCCTGTAGAAGCCCGATATTCGCTATATTTGTGTCCTGCCGTCCCTTTATGTACGAGGTCCGATTAGCCAACTGCTGATGAGGCTGATTACTCAGACCGATTCCGCCGAAACCCGCGCCGACCGCCGCTCCCTCCACCGCATCGGTCTGCTGAATCTCATAAATCTCATTCGCACTGAACTCCGGACTATCGATTAATGTCGCCATCGCCGCGCACCGCCTAGAAGGTTAGCGTCCACGTTCCTGAATAGTTGCCCGCGCCCGTGTACCCGAAGGCCGGCACGCTCACGTGCGCGATCAGTGGTCCCGGCGCCTGATGAAACGCCACCAATGTCCAGGTCACGCTGCCGTCCGTCGTCGTCCCGTTCAGCGTCGTTGACCATCCGGGCGCAGCGCCACCCGTCGTCCCGCTGATCGTGCAGCGCTGCACATTACCGTCACCATCCACCAGCAGGTTGCCCACCACCTTGGCCGCTCCCGCCGTCCATGACGGATTTGAACTCCCCTGCACGGCGGGCAATGCCACATTTGCCGAGTTCGCAAACAATCCCAGTTCCTGAATCGTCACGCCGTTCGCGCCGTAATCGGTCGTCAGCAATGAGTAGTTGAACTCAACGCTCCCACTGGATGGAAAGGTGTGCGCCCCGACGCCGTTATAGTAAGCCGGGGCCGCCGCTAGTCCGGTGTCGGTTACCGCCGGGGCCGTTGCCCCCGAGCCGAAGCCCACCGCACTGACGTACTGTCCGGAGGTGATTCCAGCCACCAGGTTCGCCAACGCCGGCAGCCCGGCATTGACGAAGATGTTGCTGCACTCCCAGATGATCCGTCGCCGCTCATATAAACGCACTATTCCTGTTGGCCGCATAACTTTCCTCGATTCCCTCGCATATCTGCGACACGCGCCGCACTGCTATCTCACTAAGCGATGCCCGACTGCTGCCGGCAATCGCTCATCGCCTTCCTGTTTCTCCACGCTTAGCCATTCGCCGAGATTGCCGCGCCCTGCACCACGACTCCCGAGTCCGCAACCACAGGCTCATTCGCCCCATAAGTAATTCCGGCATGATAGAAGTGTTTGGCGTAGGTCGGCATTATCGACTTGCTGTCGGCGACCGGCCATGCCATCGCGCTAATCTGATCCGTCGGCGCAGGCGCGTTGTCATTCTGCTTGAAAATGCTCACGACGGTATCCAGCGGGACCGGCGTGAAATCCTTCACTCCCGCCAGATTCAACCAGAGCGAATCCAAATACGCCCGCACAGGCTTGAAGAAATTCACCGCCGCGATAATCCGGGCCGGATCACCCGCGCCCACCGGCTGATTAATCTGATTGATTACGACGCGAAAGACCGCCCAGCCCTCGCTCGTCGGATATTGCGATCCGCCCCAGCTCGCCTGCCCTTCCTGCAGCGTAACCTCATTCCAGCCAAGCGCCGCCAATGCAGTCTTTATCGCGTAGGGTGTCCCTCGTGTTCGATGAAGTGGAATCGCCGCGCCGAGCAGCGTGCGCAACGACGTATAATCCGATACTCCCGCCGCATCCGCGGTTGAACTCAGTGTATCGATGTCAGTCAGCGAGTCGATATCCGTCAGCGCATCGATTGATTCACCACTGCTCGATCCCAGTTGCCATTGCGGCGCCAGCATGTCGAACTGCCACGCCAGCAACAGCAAACTGCTGTCAGGCGCCGAGTCCAGCCGATACACGAGCGTCGGGCTCAGATCGAGCGCTCCCAGCCGCTGCGTCAGTTGCAACAGCGCCTGGCCACGCACGTCATTGATCGACGGTTGAACGGTTAGGGATGCCATCGGCTTCAGCTATGGATTGGCCCGGTTGCCTGCGACAAAGCAATTGACGTGCAATTCGCCCACTGTCCGGCCGATAGCGGCGTATATGACGGCGAAGTGAGCGTAACCTCATACACCCCTGACACCGATACTGCCTCGATTATCTGACTCGGCACGATGTCCCGCTGAATCCGCGAGGCCAGCGCTACTGCAAACGCTTGCACCGCGGCGCTAGCGGCCGCCATAGTCGCCACCGGATCAGCGTCAGTGTACAGCGTTAGCGTCCCAGCAATCTTATAATCAACTTCCGCCACCGGCAGCACATTAACCGTGTCAGTCAGCGGTCTTACGCTGTCGGCGCTCAGCGCGCTGAGCACGTTGCTTAGTAGAGTCCCGCCCGCTATGCCGGCATTGTTCGGCGCTGGCGCGGGTTGAGTATTGATCGGGCCTGTCAGTACAAACACTGTCACCTGGCCCGGCGCTGGGGAAACGACTTGTGCGTCGATTATCGCGGGGTCGGCCCCTAGCGCGAAAAATCGATACGCCCCCTCCGGACCTGCCACGCTGAATTCGTTCGGCGCCGCCTGAATCCGCGTCCGCAAGTGATCGTCAGTCTCCGGCGCCGAGCCTCCGCTACTGACGGCAGTGTTGGCGACCGACGCGATTAGCACGCTCGGATTCAGCTGGATGCTGATTTGCCCGGCCAAATACCCATTCGCGCCCGAACCAGTCGCTGTCGCCGTCGCCGCGACGTTGCCGCTCGATTGGCCGGCCGCGATCGTCATTGCCTGGTCAGTCGTAAATGTATACTGTCCGTCCGAGCTTCCCACCGGCGTACCCGCTGGCACCGTGTAGGATACCGGTAGCGTTGCCGCTAGCGTAAATTGCAGCGTCGTCACCGCGCTCTGCGCCGTCAGACGCGTGACGCCCAACAATTGACCCAGGTAATCGATCATCGGAAACGTTGCGTAGGCCAGCAGATTCTGTTGCCCCGCATACTGTATCGCGTTGCGCACCAGCGACTCGCGATACGCGTATAGATTGATCAGCAGACGCTCCACCTGCGCCGGCTGTAATGTCCGGCCCGCTGCCGTCTCGAACTCGGCAATCATGTCCGCCAAGATCAAGTTGGGATCGAGGCCGTCGGCATCGTTGACGAACACCGGCGGCGGTAGGGTTGGAATAGCCGCTCCCATCAGAGCCTGCTCCTCTTATCGATTGTTTCTGCGTCCACGATGCCTACAACTCATCGCGCGCCTGTTTAAAAACCTTGCGCCGCGGGAATTATGTTTACTTGGGTCACCTGTGGCGCGTTGGTAATGCTTCCCGCGCTTCCCTGCGCGCCCAGTTTTAGTCGCCAGGTTGCAGCCACACTTAAATGAGCGCCTGATTGCGTCGACCCGCCGACCACTGGCGCCACGGTTACCCCAATCAACTCAATTCGGGGCTCCCAGCGGATGATCGCTTCAGTTACCTCCCGCACAATCGCCGCAGTGGCTACGTTGATTGGATAATCCACATATTTCCATAAATCGATGGCGAATGTCGGGCGTAATGGGTCTGATCCCTTCGGTGTCGTTAGAATTATCTGGACGCACTGATTAACATCCTGCAGCGCCTGAACGACGTTTCCGATCCCGGCGCCCGCTGCGCCGCCCGCGGTCGAGTCCAGCATCAAGGACCAGTCCGCCGAAGTGATATCCCCGAGAGTAATTGCGCCGGCGGGCATTTATCGAGCTGCTCCTGGTTGCATACTCTTCAATCTCACCTATTCGGACAGTACTTTCACGCTCGCGCTGGTTATCGTTCCCGTCCCGGCAGGACAGGTCACCGAATCCCCCAGGCGCGCCACGCCTCTTAGTGGTGCGGTCCCTAGATTAATCAACCTCTGGGCAACCACGTTAACGTTGCCTGCGGCGTCGATGTTGATCTCCGCGCCGCTCGCCGTTACGTTTACAGTACCCCCTGAAGGAAGCGTGATCGCCAACGCGTGCTGCGAACGATCATACTCGAAGGCCGCCCCGTCCTTGGCGCTCCAATGCAATTTGTCCGCGGTCATGCCTGGCGGTGGGGTATCCACCGTCGAATAGATCGCGCCCAGAACCGCCCCGTCTTCATCAAATTCATCCATCAAGCACACGACCTGCTCTCCGATGTCCGGAAGGAAATAGCCCTTATCACTTTGGCTCTTTAACACCATCACAGGCAGCCACCAGCTCTGCATTTGGTCGCGATCCGGAAACGTCACTCGCACGCGGCATCCCGCAGCATCCTGCGCCTGCACTATTCCAACGCGAAACGCGCTCATGTTGAGCCCCTCTCGGCCGTCCTTCGCCACTCTCGAATTCACCCCGTCGACGCGACAGAACTGCGTAACTGTCTCGCGGACACCTCGGTTGTATAGCCACTCGACCGGGTCAACCGATGGCGCGCCAACTCGATAAGGTAGTTTCCGTCGTTCACGCCAAACCCCGTAAGGGTGATTACGTTCCCGGCAACCAACGTCGTCGACCCTGGCGCTTTCAACCTCGCAGTCCGCTGCTTCGCGTTCATATCGTGCAACACGCTCTGTGCTTTGAGAAGTGCCTGTTCGATGGTCTCGCAACGCGCGACCATCTTGACTGTGTCGCCGGTCGGCGCTTGCATCGCTGACGTTACGCTTTGCGTTATCAGTTCCTTGGTGTACGGCTGCTGATAACTCACCTGTGCATCTTTGAAAATTTCATGTGTCTTGTTCGTAAAGCCGAATGTCAACAAGTCCGAGCGCCCTAATACCATCGCGGGCGTACTGCTTTCTAAAGTAGAGATCGCGTAAAATACCATTTGCGTTCCGCGTACCGTGAACTCATAACCTTGGGCTTTGGCGAGACGTCGCAAAAACTCCAGATCCGTCTCTTGTCTCTGCGTTATGCGCTCGAACGCAACGTTGAGCGAATTATCGGCCCCAATTACACTTAGGGAGTACTTGCTGGCGATCGTAGCCGCTATCTCGGGCAGCGTTTGGTCTTCGTATCCAAGGCTGTTCCGCGTGCGCGTCGCCGGCGTGATCCAGGCTTCCAAACAGCGCATGTAAACACTGTCCGGCGGGCCGCTGAGCTCCACTTCATCTACCTCGAAGTCCCCGCAGGGCAGCAGGACGTCCCGTTCGTATCCTAGGAGCAGGGTCAACCGATCACCCAGTTGCGGAGACCACGGTCCTTGCCACAACTTTTGGTGATCCTCGAGCGTGACTTCAATCTCGCTCGCCGCGCCTTCTAACCGGTCTTCATAGGTAATTCCGGTGACCATCGACGAAATGTCCGCCGTGATGTTGACGCCTTGATAGGTTAATACCCATTGCGGCGCTCTTACCGCATACCCGAGTGCAGCGCTCATTCAAGTTCTCTAGCCAGGAGACCGTTGCATTCTGCCGCCTAGCCGCATCACAATGCGGGCTTCCAGGGCGGCAAATTCGCGGTCTGAGCTTGGCTTACCTGCAGAAGTGGAATTGCCAGAATTATTCCGGAATCAAAGACTGCGGATATTGGGACTTGCGGATTCGCCATAATTATCGAAGTGTACAATGTTGGGTCGCCGTAATATGCCCACGCCAGCAAATCCCACCGCTCACCCGCGAGGGTCGTGTGGCTTATGTACTGCGATGCCATTTGACCTGACTTCTAGGTTGCTGCGCGCACAATTGCGCTCGCAAGAATGTCCGACGGCATACTCTGGGAAATCACGGGAGCAGTGCTCGGATTAGCCAACAATGGTGACACCCCAACTGTTGCGAACGAAGGAGCTAGGTAGGCAGTAGCGGTGGTAGGGCTTTGTGAGGACACTCCGGAAGGCATGCTGTAGCCAATTGCGCCGGTTACGCCTCCCACCGGAGCGGGCACTACTGCGATTGGCGCGAACGAGGGTAACGGCAGCAAAGTCGGGTTCAGCTCGCTGGTGAGTGCCCACTGTTTCAGATCCACTCGAACAGTGGCTGACAACATGTCGCCCTGATCACTCATTTGCTTTGCAACTATTTCGAGTGTGGTAATTACGAAATACCCTCGGTGATCACCGTTGCCAAACACTAAAGCACGCGCCTGATGGTCGGCCGCCGCGGTTTCCAGAGCCGCGATCTGCACCGTCGGATTGCTGAATGAGGTATGAAACAGCATCTCGAGACTGATTGCTTCGAGCCCGTACCCAATCCATTGCAGTCTCGGCAAATCTTCAATTACCCGCTGCTCGACATAGTTCCAGTGTTGCGCGCGCACCAACCTATTTGGTGCAGTCAGCGTCGCAAATACGATTTCGCCTAACACTGCGAGCATGACACCCATTCACCTCTTGAAGGCTTTGCTTCGCGCGTGCTCATTGAGCTTATTCACGTCGCCTTAAAAGCTTGAGCGGTTTTGTTTCGCCGCTTCGCGCCTGAGCAGATCACTCAGTTCGTACGCATGCTCGCTCATTATTCTTAAGATTCGCTGCTCAAGTCCGCCGGAGCTTTCGTCACTGTGGACGACCACCGTGGGCGAGTAATTGACGATTTGGCCTTCAGCGGCCGCGACTTTTCCGCCCCGGTCGGCTCGTGCTGCACCTCTGATTTCCTCGACCGATCCTCGGGATCTCGTTAACGGAACAGTCGCCATCGCAGCTTTACGTAATGTCACCACAGTGTTGGTTAAGGTATGGCCTTTCTTATCATGGCCGACCGTGCCGTTCGACGACGACGAGGGTTGCGCCAAAGAAACGAGCGGTACACTTATCGACTTTAATTCGAGTACTCGGTTCCGCGCTAGCGCGACCAAGGAGCGCAATGTCGGCCCTCGGCCATTTTGCATCACGAGGCCGAGTTGCGACGTTTGAGTCATCGTCGTTGCTTGATCGTCGCGGCCGCCAAGAGCGCGCGCCCCAGTCAACCTCTTTAGTCGGGCAACCTTCACAGATAGCGAGGCAGAAGTGGGTGTTTTCAGCTCGAGAACGCTCCCTCCAGGTCGCGTTGTGGAGTCGCGGCTATTGCGAGTGTTCAGCCTGCTCAAGACTGCACGAATTCCGCGATTCATTGTTCCGGCAACTGAGTGCAGCGGTCGCCGGATCGCTGCGAGGGTCGCGATCGATGTCTGCAGCGATCGCATTCCCGCTTGAGCAATACTTTCGTTGTCTACTGCGAGCGGCACGAGTAGAGCATTTAAGTTTCGTGTGTCTAGGGTGAGCCCGACGCTATTCGCCACACGCGTGTTTGAAGCGGGGTTGGACGCTAGACTCTGATCACTGCTGCCGTGTGACGCATCTGTTCGGGCTGAGAACAACCAGCGTCTCAACCAGTTCATTCGTGCTCCCGCGCCTTTGCCGGCACTGGCTTTAAGCTGAGCAATCATTGACAGCTTGCCTGAAGGATTGAGTCTAGGCCCGGGTTTGGCTTGCTCTCGAGCAAACGCAGAGTCGGGCTCGTTTGTGCCAACTGCGGCGAACGGAATAACTAGCTTCCAAAAGGCCCGCGACCCGCGGACCGCTGCCTGGGTCCTCTCTAACACCCGACTCGTACGAGTCAGCTGCGCTTCAAGCCTCCCCATTCGCGGTTGGTCCCTCTCTATAGAGTCAAAGCTCATGCTGGCGTACTCTCTTCTCGGCCATCGAACGGCTTCGCATTCTTTGTCAGCCGGAACACCCGGTCTTTTTTAGTTCGCGAAACGACCGACGTGTGGCGCCGTGATCGGATGCCTTAAGCCTTTGTCATTCGCCTCAGCGGATGCTTCTTCACTGTCTTCGCTAGTTGTCATTTCTGCGAAGCCTAGGTCACTCGAAGATCCACTTCCTTGTGCTTGCCCGCGCAAACAACTTGAGCATTGCATATAGTCGATGTCGACATTGAGGTTCCTTTGAACGGAATGTGCTTGATTGTTCGAGTTTGCTCGCTCTCACCTTCAGTCTCTTTCTGCCGAGCGATCCAACTCTCGGCCGCGCTCGGCGATCTGCCACCAATAAGCTGCCTCGGTGAGACTCATTTTCTTCAACTCCGCGAGACAAAATCCAAATGCGATTAATTCTGCGATTGCTTCTGCGCTCAGGAGGCTGCGCTGGACGCTCCTGGCGCCGCCGGAAAATTTGCGCTCCGCTCTCCCTCCATCACCGCGGACTGCAATACGAGGCCGTCCTCAGCCGACAGCTCCAGCACATCTTCGTATACAACACGCTTGCCATCGAGCACTATTACTTCCGCGATTAGGGCCGTTGCGATGATCATTGGTTCGCTGCTGAAACCCGTGGTCCGATGCGCCTGCAGCAGATCTCGCACCTTCGCTTCACGCAGCGTCGCGCTGCGCCCGCTCGGCAGTGTTATGGTTTTTGTCTCCTCGTTCATTGCTTACTTCCTCCCTCATACTTGACTTCTTTGACGCTGAATCCACGCCCGCTACAATGCGGTCGGAGTTCATCCAATCCGCGTTGTTGTCGCGTTTGGGACAACCCGCGTTTCGACGGGACTTTTGTGCTCTGGAGCCCGCGCGTCGTCATCCGCCCAGATTAGTACGGAACTGAGCCAGTTGATCGACTCCATTGACGACGTAAATGTTCGCTAGCACGTCGTACAAATGAATCTGGGAGCCTGCGATGTATAATTCAGAGTGATAGACGCTGATTGTTGAACTGACGTCCAGGTTCTCGTGGGCGCGGAATAGTAAACCGCCAGCATCTTTAAAGACTCCGGTCATCAGGTACACAACCGGCAGTTCGGCCGTACGTCCCTGGCTCGTATACTGCTCGAGGCTGCCCCTAACCTGGAACAAGTGCGACGTAAATGGACTATCAGCCGCTGTGAGCACTTCTGGGTAAAGTGATGCCCACTTGATTCTAGACTCTAGCTTGTCCACTCCCGCCCAGAATTCCGCCATTCCGGCCATGCCCAACGCCTTGTGATCAACCATCTTATGGCGCGGCTGACCGAGCGCAATTTCCTCGGCGCGGCCAAGCAGGCCCACACCGTCCATGTAGATGTTGGCATTAGTGAGTCGATTGACTGATACATCCATGCGTCGGTTCCTCGGTCTTTGCTACTTTAGTTGGCTGTTCACTCGGGAGCGTCCCGCTCTTCTACGCAGTTAGCGAAGTTGCGCTCTGGGCGCTCGTCGTTCCCAGTTGGCTCAGCAGCGTCGAGTCAATGTAAACGTTAAACGTGATACGCTCCGCCGGCGGTGGGGGCATAACGTCGATATCGAAAACTAGCTGCCCGGCCGCGATAGCGCTTGGCGGATTTTCCGCTGGGTTGTACGTCGCCGAGCCGGCAACCAATGCTCCGCGCTGGATCAGCGTCCTGATGAAAGAATTCACGCTCGCAAGAATCGCCGTTATTAATGCGTTGCTGATCGGCTGATCGATGAACTGCAGCATCGATAATTCGACCGATTCTTCCAGCACGTCCATCGTCCGCCGAACACTGATGAAATTGTCCGGCGTCGTTATCGTCGGGTAGCCTGCGCTGCGGTTTCCCCACACCCGCAAGCCGGTGCCAAAAGCATTAAAAACCGTCAGAATGCCGGCCGCGTTGAGATTATTGACGTCCGACGCCGCATCCAAAATTGAGGCGTAGAGCGTTACATCCGGTCCCAGTATGCCATTCACCTGCATGTTCGACGCTGACCACCAGTAGCCTTGTGCCAAATCCCTTGCCGCAATTGCGCCGGCCACCCATGACGAATAGGGACCGACCGCATTTGCGTTCGCCTGGGTTTGTACTGGCAGTGCGTTATTGAGAGTCACGCCGGTCGGCACAATCCCGGTGTCGAAAAACTGCTCTTGCGGGTAACACAGAACAACCCGTGTCGAGCTCGTATCGAAGGCGTTGCCGGCAACCCCACGGTTCGCAATCGCCGTCGCCACCGTCGTACTCGGCGGTGAATCGACTAAGGCCACACCCCTTATAGTTCCCGCAATCGTCGTCAGCGCGGACGCCACGTCGGCGTTTTGCGCAAAGCCGGGTGCGATGAGCACTTTCGGAAAGAATCCCATAGTGCCGTAGGTCGTGAGCCAGCCCTGCATGCCGCTGTAAGTACCCGCGGCCACAGATCCGATAATGTTCGCGTCTTGCACTTTGGTCGGATCTGCATAGCTGAACGAAGTAATCACGCTTCCCAGTGCCGGAATCGTGCTACCAACGTTGAGCGTAATGACGCCATTAACCGGATCGAGAGTGTAATCGGTCTTGGCCGAGTAAGCCGTGCCGGAATAATAACTATAGCTCGCGAGTACCGCCTGCGTGTTCCCGATCGCGCCGCCGGCGATTACGCTGATGCTTCCGGTCCGCGCGTCGAGGCTGAAGTCTGTCCCCTGCACATAGGTGTGGCCCGCCGGATTGCTGGTCAGCACCAGCGACGACGCCTGCACTTCGCCATGCGTCAGCTGCACAGTCGCCGGCGTTCCGGCGAACGTGTGCGTCTCACCGCTGACGGCCGCAGTGGTCGTCGGCAGCACGCTTAGGTTGTTTATCCCCATGTGCGCGAGGTTGACCGCACCTGCCGCGCTGAATGTCTGCGATGATACCACGTCACTGAAATGCAGTGCCGGATTGAACACGTTTATCGTAATTACCTGACCCGCACCCTGAGCTTGAATCGCCGCGAGCGCGTACGGAATCGTGTAGCCTTGCACCAACGGCCCGAAGTTGGCGGCATCTAGCGCCGAACTCACCAGGACGGGCGAATTCAGCGCCGGCGCAATGGCCGGCGCCGCCACCGCCCACGTCGGCGCGGTCCCTACCAGCCCGATCACAGATGACTTCACTACCGTGATCGGCACCGGACCGGTCGTCGTCTCAATTACCTCAACTCCATGAAGAAAAGATGCCGCCATTTTATTCTCACCGTCTTGATAACCGCCATTGAATAGCGGCTAGTATGCTAACTCCAGCCTTTAGTTTCTGGCTCGTTGTTAATTGGTCGGCGCCGTCGGCGACTGTCCGCCCGTGGCAACCGCGATTACGACTTCCGCATAACTGTAACCCACACTGACCGTCGCTTCCGGAGGAATGGAGCCTGTGGGCAGCCAGACGACGATTCCGTTTACGCTGTCAACCGTGTAGTCCGTGCCAAGTGTGTATGGCGCGCCGGTCGGCGCCGCCGACACGATGACTTCTGAGATATTTGCATTGCCGAGCTTAATCTCGCCGGCGGCGTTGAAGACGAGCTGAGCCGCAGCGACGACTCGGAGGGTCTGACCTCCTTGCTCCTGCGTCACTGCTTCAATCAGCAATGGGAAGTTGTCGATTGTAGACGGCTCAACGGCTGCGGTCGTGAACGCGAAGATGCTTTCGTAAATCCATACACCACCCTCTTTGTCGCGTTCTAGAAACTGATCTTTCAAGGGATACATTTTAGTGCATCCCCCAATCTGAAATCCGGTGAGCGCGCCTCGAATCGCTTCCAGCAGCGCGTACGCACCCGGACTCGGCCCCCCTGCGTCGCCTCCATAACTCCAGCCCAGATCGCGCATCATTAATCTCACCGCGAACCGCAGCGTGCGTTTTTGCACCACCGCTGCCGTGTCGATTAAGTCGCCATAGGCGGCGCCGTCGTAGCGTACCAGCGCCGCGCCGACTCGATGGGTTAATCGATAGCTCTCGGGACGATCAGGGTAGTGCGCGATCTCAATCGAGTTAATCTGGCTGCCTAATTGGCTGACGATCGCGTTTTCCAACGTCGCGATATCCAGTGGCGTCGGCGGTATAAAAGAAATTCCCGCCCACGCCGTATCGAGCATTACCGCCATTGCCTAGTAACCCTTTAGTGATCCGCGATCGAAAACCCGCTGTGGTAAGACCCCTGACGAATCGCCGCCGGCCTGGGTCAGTACCGCGTCCTGCGCCTGCGGCGGCTCGACGTTGTCCGCCGAGAGCCCTAGTGTCACCTCGCCGCGCGCAACCTGGACTAAGAGCGCCACCGCATCCTCGTACCGTTTTCGCGCGTCCGCTATATCGTGAAGTGGTCGGAGGCCTTGCAGCCGATACATCGCGATGTCGCAGGTCAGCCGGTTAAGCACTGCCGGTGGATCACTAAGCGGCAACAGGAAGCGGCTTTCCAGGTAACCGTCGATCTCCGCGCTGGCGTCATCAACGACCTGCTGTAATGCCGTTGTGTTTACCACCGTCTGCGTAGGATCCTCATTGGTCAATTGCACGAGATCCCGGTTCGGATAGCGTGCGATCATGTCATTTGGAGTTGCGTAAACCACTCGGATTTCCTGCTGCGATTGCTTCTGTGATGCGCCAGCACGGCCTTCGGTTAGGCAAGTCCTGCCTGACGCTTTTAATCGTTTTCGATCAGACCAGATACTCGCTGACGATCAGTTGGGCGCTGCCTTTCCAGATGTTGGAAGTTGGCACTGTCGCGCTATTTCCGGTGCCCACCATGAACTCCGAGTGCAGCAACTGCCGCGCGACCTCTTCGAGCGCAGGCGGCACTAGCAGGAACGCGCTCGTTGGATCCGTCAGCGCGCCAAACGGATTGCCACCGTCGGTCTTGATCGACCGCATCGCCGCCCGTGCCGCCCCGTAGTTCGCGGGCACGCTCAAATCGGTATTGCTCGCGTATGCCAACTGCCACAATCCGACTCCAGTATTGGCCCGCCCGTCGACTCCAAAGCGAAACTCCCGCCGATTGAATACCGATTCGTCGGTCAGCGTGTTCATGCGCGTCATCGTGTACTCGCGTCGCAGCTGAAAGATAAACGGCCGCAGCGCTCGCGACGCGTCCAGCAAAAACCACCAAGGCCCCGAACCGCTGGAATTGATATTGCCGGCAGTCGTGTCGCGCACATCGCCAGCCGCGCTCAGCGGTCCCACGGGATGCGTCCCGGAGAAGAAGGGCTGGCCATCAAAGCTCAGTACGCTGCCCGGCGTGTTCACCGCGTTCTTAATCATCGTAAACAAAAGAACGTCAGGATGAACTTTCGTGTCCCACCCCAGTTGTTCGATGATCGGCTCGTAAACGCCGTAGTTATCGTCCTCAAGATCGTTACGATCGATACTGATCGTGTCTTCGAAATTCCGGTTCACGATCGTATAGGTGTGCGTCTCCAGCGCCTGCACCACGCGGCTGCCGAGCCACTCACGAAACTTGGTGGTCCGGCCCAGCCATGGATAAGTGGTCTGGCGCGACGTCGAGCGCACAACCGTCGCGATCTTTTCGTAATAAGACGGCGGTTTCTCGAAACCGCGCTGAAAAATGACGTCAAAGCCGGTGAATAACGCCGTAAGGTTCGCTGCTGTGATTTCCATGGGTACCTGCCCTTGAGAGAAACTCGCTTACTTAGACCGCCGCCGCAGACTGATGCCAGAAATCGACCCAGACCTGCCCGCTGGGATCGATGTTTACGATTCTTCCGGCGACGCTCCGGCTTGCCGGGCCCCAGTTGTAGTCGACGAAGATCGTTGACGCCGCGGCGATGGCCCCGCCGCTTACAAGCATCAGGAGTCCAGCCTGATAATCGATCACGTAGTCAATCCCCTCGCTGTAAACCGTTCCGCCGGCCGACGTACTGTGCACTTTCACTTTCGCAATATTCTCGTGACCCAGCACCGAAATCTGCGGGACCGCAGTCGGCGGCAGGGTCACCGATTGCGCGACTACTGCCGTTGCTGCGCTGCCATCACTGAGCGAGACCGAATTGTCATCAACTGCAAAGGCCATCATTCCGATCTGCGGCGCCGCGATTGAGCCGTCATTGACCGCGTACATGAACACACCGCGCCGCGCGACAATTGAGATCGCGCCCGCCGCCCCTGGATTGTTGACAGCGTCCTGGCCGGGAAGGCCGTTGAATACCATCTCAGTACGCCCGATTAGCTTGAGCCCGGCGATGCTGGACGCGGGCACCGCGTAACCGTTGGCATCGAGCGCCGCCATGCTGCCAAGATAGATCGTCGTGTTCGCTTCGACCGGGTAGACTTGCATCCGCCCGCCGTCAGCAGCTTCAGGAGTATTGCGTGAATTAGTCAGTGCCGCCATTGTTCCACCGTGTGAGATCAGATTTGTTGTTCGCCGCAATTGCCAGCGTCGCTAACCAAGTAGTTCAGTTTCGCACTTGAAGATTACAACAGGCCGGCCTCAGGAAGCGCTCTCGCCGTCTTGCGCCGAGCATAGTCAGTAGCCCGCAGCCCCAGGCGCGTACAGATTGCCAACTCCACCGCGCTGAGCGCCTCGACGCCTGCCTCGCTCGACAGCTGGCTCCCGCCTCGGTTAGCACGGCTTCGCGGTTCGCTCTCAAGCTCGAGCGTTCCCAATGCAAGCGCCGGCTGTCGCGCGACAAACTGCGCGAAGCCCTCGGCATCCGCGGCGCAATACTCGATCGCCCATTCGCGCTGCGCCGGCACGATCTTCCCCGCTCGCATCGCCCCCTCCACCGCCCGCTCGCTCACTTCACGGGCCCGCTCTGCCCGCAGAGCGGTTAGTTCGCGCGCCGCCTTCTGATAATGTTCGGCGGTAACGTGTTGCACGCGATCGAGTGTTTCGCGGCCCGTCGCTTTGTTGACCGCCTGATTCTTTTCGCTCTGAGCTTCCATCAGTTGTTGCGCAGCTTCGACGATGTCCTCCGCCGTCGCTTCGGCTTCCAGTCCCAGAACCTCGCGGAGAACCCCAAGCAGCTCATCCATCGGCATATCCGCCCCACTTTCGGTCCCATCGGGCGCTCCGGCTTCGCCTCGTCCGCGGGCCTCCACCCGCGCCCGCGCTGCAATCGCTCGCAAATACAGATTGGGATTGTTCGTCAGCGCTGCACGCAACAGCCGCGCCACCACCCCCTCTGCGTCATGCTCGAACACCGGCGAAACGTAGCGATACTCCCGCGTCGCCAGCGCCGCCGCGCCATGTTGCGTCCACTCGACACGAGCCCACAGCGCCCCATTGCGCTCCGCCAACTCTTTGATCCAACCAGCCGCCGGCGCTGGCCGCCCCTCCGGCGCGCCGAGGTCGGTCGCGTGGTCGTAATCGATCGGCAGCCCGGCCTCCATCTGCAGCGCTTGTGTCGCCGCGATCACCTTCGGCACGTCCTCCAGACGATACGGTCCGCGCCCATCACGCCCGCTGAACCGTCCGGCGGGAATCAGCTCAATCCACGCCGGCTGCGTCTCGTCTGCCGACGACGCGCATACACCAACGCGCGTCGCATCAACACGCTCTATGCTCTCGACTGTCGCGTTCATCACTCGGCGATTCTCCCAGTTCATTCGCGATTCTACTAGGGTGAAATGTTTCACCAGGGCTCTAACTCTACTACTTAGTAAGGGCGGGACACTGACTATACACTCGACGCCGTGCTGTCGCCGTGCTCCGCGCTCAAGCCGGCCGGCCGCAAGACCGGATCATTCGCCACTGCCGCCGCCAGCCCGAGCTTCTCGAGCACCGCCTTCTGGCTGACGCGCAGCCCGCGATCGGCCAGTTCCGCCACGATATCCGCGAACACCTTGACGTCCTGATCGTCCGGCAGCGCGAGTTCCAGCTGTGGATAGCGCCGCTGCGGTCCCGCATTCAGGTCGATCAGCGGCCGCAGAAGATCCCGCGTCAGCGTCGCTCCCAGCCGCTGGGCATCCGCGCCCAGGATGTCCCGCCGCACCATCTGATGAACCTGCGCGGCCGCCCGCGACCCGCCGCCGCGCGGCAGTTCGGTCGTCAGCGTCTGACCCAGCACCGCTTTGCTCAGTTGCCGATCTATATACTCAGTGAAGCGCTCATATAGATCAGTGCTGCCCGATTGCCGCGCTTGCGTAAACTCGATTATCATCGAATCCGGAATTATGGCGGCCGCGTCGGTCCCGATATTGCCGACCGCCTGCAGCAGCGCGCTCTTGTCGTTCTCAGTCGCGCCCGCACCGTACTTGCCGAGCCGCAGCGGCTGCCCGAAGACCTCCGCGAACGTCACCCAGTCCTTCAGCACGTAATTCTTGAACAGGTAAGCCCAGGCTGCTGCCCGCGCCAGACCTCCGCGAATCGGCAGGCCGCTCTTGGCTTGTCCGTAATGCACCACGAACTTGAAGGGCGCCAGCGGCGCCGTCAGCGGCTGTGCCCCGATGCCCCCAGCGTTGCGCGCGACCCGGCCCGCAGGCAGGAGCCGCGCGTCCACATGTGTATAGCCACTGTCCGTAGTTTGCGGTATCGATTGACCCTCGCCTTGCAGAGTGCGCACCAGTAGTTCGCGTCCCGAGATCCAGTCGAACAAAAACCAGCGCGGATCCCGCCACAACAGCCGCGTCGGATACCATTCGGCGCCCGCGGTATCCCAGATGATCTCAGTCGCGGAAAAGCCTTTGCCGATGGCGTCGAGCATGTCGAACAGGGCCTCGCGCAGATTCAAGGTGCCCTGCAGCAGAAACTCACTCGCCATCGCCGCCAGCCGCACATCCGCCGCCGAATTCGACGCCGGCCTGATTACTACATCCAATTGCGCCACGGCCTGCTTGCGCGTCCCCAGCACCGCGAGGTAGTGGAGATCCTTCTCCTCCATCTCCTCTGCCAGCTCCAGGTACAGAAACGGATCGCCGAATTCAGCCTGACGCAGCAGTCCGGTCAGCTTCTCCGGAGTCAGCCCGGCCGCCGGATGCATTACTGAATATATATTTCGCACGCCGGCCAGAGTCGGACCGGCCTGCTCTTCGCGTAGCTGCCTGGTTTCGACCTCGCGGCCGTAGGCATCATACAGGCTCATGACATCACCATTTCGAGGTCTTGCCCGATACCACCATTAGCGCGTTTAACCACCTGTTAACGCTTTTCTGAAAACAATTTGTTTCGACCGCGCTTATACAGACTAATCCGTTATTTCGATCTGACTATTGCCTGGAAGAGCTTGAAAGCGCCGCCCCGGCGGAGAGAAACGCCCTTAGCTTTGCGGCGAATTCACCACGCCCCCGCGAGCGTTCGCAGGCGGCCGCCGCGCCGCAGCGCCGACAGCTCGTCACCGGCAGCCGTTCCATCCCAGAGGTCCGTTCTTTGTTCCGACCGGTGGGCGCGCGCCGCGGCGCGATACTCATACGCCGCCGGCGTCACCGTGCTGGCCCAATGCGCAAGCGCCGCCGCGATCGCGCTGTCGCCGTGCCGCCGACCGCCGTCCGTGTCATGTCCCCGTCGTTCCGGCGCCCGCGCAATCCCGCGCTCGAACACCAGCGCCCGATGGTCTTCGAGAATTGCTGCATCGCGCGGCAAGTCGATCAAGTCGTCCTCAAACGCCGCTTTGTAACGCGGCATATTGTCGCGATACCACTCGGCCGTCAGCATCACCTGCTGAATTTTTGCGCCATAGCGCTGCATCGCCCGTTCGGCCAGAAACTGGCCATTCCCCCGCGCATCCATCGCCCCCGCGGTAAAGCACGGCAGCCGGTCGACCACGTAGAAGAAAATCTCTTCCTGTTGGGTGAACGGTATGTTGCGCAGCTCGACCACAAACGGCGTATGCCGCCGCAGGCGCTCGCTCAGTTGCAGCGGCCAGATCACCGTCAGATCACCCGAGCGCCCGAAGTCCTCCCCAACAAAGCTCAGCGCGTCCGCACGCAACCCTGCGAGAGCCGGCGCAATCTGCTCGGCGCAAAAATCCGCCGCCGCCCGCTGACGCTCCTTTTCCGGCCGCTGCGCGAATTCTGCCGGCATCGCCCAGCGCGCCACCGGCGCCCCCGGCCGCATCCGCGCTTCGATCAGCGCCGACGGCAGAAACGCCCCGCCGCTGGCCCGCGGCACGCAGTCCAACTCCTCCTCGGCGTCCTCGCCGTACTGCGCGAATACCTCCTCGCGCCACGCCGCCTCCGCCGCGGCGCTCCACGGCCGGCCGTTTTTCGCGCAAATCCGATGAAACAGCCCGTCGCCGATCGCGTCCTCTATAGTCACTCGATGCAGTGAGTAGTGTTTGCGCCCGGCCCGAATCTCATTAACCAGTTCGTTGAACGGATTCGCCGCCCCGTTATGCGTCGAGATCACCCGCACCTGCCCGCCCCACAGCGTAAACGCCAGCGCCGCCTTCAGCAGCCCGCGCAAATCGTCGTGAAACGCTGCCTCGTCGATCACCGCACGTCCCTGCTTGCCACGCAGGCTCGACGGCCGCGACGACAGTGCGACGATCTTCCGTCCCGAGCTGAAGCGCACCCGGTACGCCACGATGTCGCGCCGCCCATCACCCACCGCCACCTCTTCCACCGCCCGCGCCGCCTTGTCCATCTGCCGCGCCCACACCGCCGCGGCCTCAACGAACTCGAGCGCCATCTCCTTGTTGTAACCCAGGTACCAGGTGTCCACGCCGTCGCGCCCCGCCGCACTGAGCACGCTGTCCGCCGCCTCAGTCCACGTCAGTCCCACCCGCCGCGACTTTTCTGCCACCTTGACCGGCGCGCGGTCGGCCAGCCAGCGCATTTGGTAGGGCAGCAGAATCGACTTCATGCCCTTCGCTATTTCGCTGACTACCGCCACTGGCTATTACTCACTGTTCTAAGCGCCGCGGAATCCGGAGCGTCAGTTGGTCTCTCGACTCACTTCGTAACTTCCAGCAACGCGTTGCGGATCGCCTCGGTCGTCTCCGGCGTCAGCCCCCCACCGTCCTTAGCCACCGCTTCTACCAGCTTCGCTTCGGCCTTCACCGCCCTCGCCTTGAGCAGGACCCGCCACTCTTCAACCGACTTGCGATGCATGATCGTCGCGCGGCTCATCTGCGCCACGCTCGTTGCCAGTGCGCCCAGGTTGATCTGCTTGGCCTTCGCCGGCGTCAGTTCGATCAGCACGGCGAACAGTTGTTGTTGCACCAGCCGCAGCATCGCTTCTGTGATCTGGCAGTCGTCGTCCGGCGCCGCCTCGAGCAACGCCCGCGCCTGCGCCGTCGCCCGCTCCAGCGCCGCCATCTTGCCCTCTAGTTGGTTGCCGTATTTCTGCACCGATTGGCGGCTGATGATGCAGCCCTGGGTTCTTAGCCACGCGCTCAGCTCGGTGTAGCCGCTGAAGTTGCGCTCGACCAGCCGCCGGTCCAGCTCGGCCCGCAGCTCCGGCGCCAGGGTTCTTAAGATTCCTCGTGAAGACATAACCTGCGGCACTCTCACCAGTAGCGCTTCGGCCGCGCCACGCCGGGCGGCGCCGGCGCCGTATACTCAACCAGGTCAACGCCGTCCGCGGTCAGCTTCGCGTACCAGCTCCCGTCGTCTTCCTGCCCCACCTCGGCCAGCTTGAGATCGCTCAAATAGTCCAGCTCGCGCCGCACGCCGGCCGGCCCCAGCCCCAGTCGCAGATCGTCCAGCACCCGCAGGATGATCTCCTCGCCCACTCCGATCGGCCGCCCGGCGTCCAGAATCCGCAAAATCCGCCACCGCGCTTCTTCCCGCTGCCTTTGTCCCATGTCCATAGCTCGTTTACTCATTTCAGCGCCTCTTCCGCGCCGCCCATCCCGCCGCGCTCATATAGCCTTTCGCGCAGTTCTGAGATTTCCATCCGCATCTCTGCACGCAACGCATCGAGCTTCGCCTCGAGCGTATTACTGAACCTAATCCAGTCCTCGCGCCGCACGTAATCCACCGGCAATTGCGCCTTCAGCTTCAGCAACTCGCGCTCGACCGCGTGCGAAAACTCACTCCCGTCGCGGCTCAGCGTCGCGAGTCGATTACCCATTTCCCTCCCGTACTGACCCAGCAGCCAGCGCAACGCCGCCAGGTTAAGCCCGATTAGGGTCACAAAGGCCAGCGCGAAGGTCGCAATCGCATCCCAGTTCAATGACTATTCTCCCAAGACCCAGTCCAGTGTCATCTCTCATTCATCCCGGTAGCAACAGGTCAACCCGTGCTGTCATCGAGCGCGGTGAGCAACGCGAACGCAGTCGAAAGCCTGCCCTGAGCGTAGCCGAAGGGGACCCCGAACAGCTTCGCGCCAGCGAAGCCGGTACTGGTTCCTGCGGGCGCGCCTCCGCGCGATTCGATTTGTTCAATGAATTTCTAACTCGTGACACTGGATTCCGCGCCTCAGTGCTCCGTCGGCTCTGTCGACTCCTTGAGCTTGACTGCGGCCGACATCGCCAGGAGCACCGTCGCCAGCCCAGCCCCATATGCCGCCGCATCCGTCGCGTTAAAATGCCCGTGGCCGAATACCGCCGCCGCCCAAAACACCACGTAGGCGCCGGCCCCCAGGACGCCCACAATCCGCGCGGCGTCATAGGTTATGTTGTCCTTGCCGGTCAGGGCATCCTTCAGCCATTTCATAGTATTCGCGTCCGCTTACCCAATTGACTATTTATGTGCCTGCGTCGCCGCCTGGCCTTGTACCGGCGCCGGCGGCGCCGCGCAGCCCGCAATTAGCGTGTCGCGCTCGCGCACCGCCCCCTTGAGGATTATGACCGTCGCCGCGTAACTCCGGAGCGTCTCCGCCGGGCTTGAGCCCGTGCGCAACGCGCCGATCGGCAGGACCGGCCGCGCCGGCGGCGGCGCCGCGCAATAGACCGGTCGATCGACCGGGATGCGCACCTCGACCGGCTCGGCGGGCGGCAGAAATGGCGGGGCGGACGCGCAGCCTGCAAGCTGGATCAGGATCAGCGGGAGGAGGCGCCTTACCATCGTCCCAGCTCCGGTCCCTGCGCGTCGCCCCATGCAATAGCTCCCATGCAGCCGTCAGGCACAGTTGTGCGGCTGAGCGCCGCCGCTTGCGCCGCCGCCTGCTGCTCAATTTGCGCCCCGCTGCGCGCCGCCGCCACCGCCCGCGCCGCCGCCGCTTGCGTCGCCGCCGCCGCGCGCGCCGTCAAATCTGTTAACGCGGCGTTCTGATGCTCGACCGCGGCTTTCATCGCCTGATTCGTCGCGCTCAATCCGGCCAGCTCGGCCTCCAGCGCAACGCTTTGCCTCCGCGCCGCGTCGCGCTGATGCACCAGCAGGGCGCGATAACCCACTAGCGCCCCGACCAGTGCGATCAGCGCCAGCGGCTTCCACATGCTGCCTATTAGCAACGGCATTGCGACATCGCCTCTTTCCTGCTCAGCCTTCGGCCTGCCTGCCGCGGCCTTCTACTTGCCCGCCGTGATTGCGGCATTGTGCTCGACCGCCGCCGCCACCGTCGCCGCCCCATGATCGTCCACCGCCGCCGCGTGCTTGCTGATCGCCCCGGCCAACTGCTCGATCGCGGCCGCATGATGATCCGTCGCCGCCGCGTGCGCGTTGCCCCTTCCGCTCCCGACCGTATGCTCGAGCCGTCCGAGCCGCGTTTCGAGGCTTTTCAGCAAGGCCGCCGCCTCCGCCTCAAGCTTGCGCCCATACAGCGTCCCCAGCATGAAGCCGCCCAGCGCCGTCACTACGTAACCGCCGATTTCTGCGTAATCCATCTCGCTCTCCTGTAAGCGTTTCTTCAAATGGGCCCGCGCGCCGCGCCGCAGGTAGTTTCGTCACTGATTTATTCGTAGGCCCGTCGCAGCCACCCGGCCAGAAACCGTTCACGCTCCGCCGCCTCCCGGCTGCGCCCAGCCGCGATCTCGCGATAGACTCCCGCCGCCTCCGAACGCAGCGCCGCCAGCAACGCCTCGCCATCCACCGCGGCCGCCGCCGCCCGCGTCGCCGGCCCCAGGACGCCGTCCTCCCCCACCTCGTGCCCGCAGGCCCGCAACGCCCGCTGAACACACCGCGCCGCCGGCTCCGGCCCCAAATTCACCGCCAAATTGAAAAGTTTGCTGCCAATCGCCGCCGGCAGCGCACTGTAGTCGTAGCGCGCCCACCAGTCGCGATAATAAATCGCCGCTGCCGCCGTGCGTGTCAGGCCTGCAATATCCACTTCCGGATACTGCCGCTGGCTGATTCCATACTTGGTCTCGCCGCCGCCATCCGCCGGATCGTCAACCAGCCCGCCCTCATCCCCCAGCACCTGCTCCAGCGCTGCAACAAACGCCGGCGGATAGCTAGTCGCGAGCCCGCTATCTATCTCTCCCGTCGATGACGCTGCTTCACTCACAGTTCGGCAACCTACGCGCAATCGTCAGTCCGCATAAGGGTGAAATGTTTCAGCCCCAGCTGCCCGGACAGTCACCCGGTCGGACCCCGGCTGGTCCTCGGCGGACGCCCCGTCGCGTTCACGCGCGGCCCGCTTGAGCGCCGCGCGCCCAGCCGCCCGTTGCTCCGCCAATACCTGAAACACCCGCCGCCGCGTGCAACCCGCCTCCAGCGCGATCGCATCGATACTCAGCCCGCGCCGCCGCAACTCGTGAATCCGCGCGCGCCGCGACGGCGGCCGCGGCACCTCCACACGATCGCCCCCAAACGTCCGCACCAGTTGCGCCGCCGCCACCGCGCCGATTACCCGGTTCAGCTCCTCCGCCGACGCCGTGCTCAACGGCACGTACAGCCGCGCACCGCCAAACGCCTCAACCAGCTTGCGCGTCGCCTCCTCGCCCACCGCCTCGCGCAGATCCTCGAACAGCGAAGTGCGCCGCTCAGCCCCGTGTCCCGTGCTGCCGATCACCTCAAACCTCCTTGCCGATGTTCGCCGCGCGCGCCGCGCGCAGTCCACACGCCAATCCCTCCACCAGCCGCGCAAACGTCACATCCGCCGCCTGCCGTTGCACGACCGCCCTACACGCATGCATCACGCTCGAATGATCACGCGCGAATGCCAGCCCGATCCGTGGAAACGACGCCCATCTGGCGTGTCGTGTACCGCGATAGGCGCCTTGCGCGCCGCGTTCGCCCGACAAATCCCGGCATAGATACATCGCTACCTGCCGCGCCGTCGCCACCGGCCGCCGCCGGCTGCGCGATAACAGCTCCGCCCGCGTCAGTTGAAAGGCCTGCGCCACCTGTTGCTGAATATCGTCAATTAAGCCGAAATCTCGGGTCCCCATAACTTTTTCTACTTTAGTGAAAGACACCGTTATGCCATACTTAAGGCTCAACTACAGTGTATGAACTTTATCCGTGATAACTCGCGTTGCGTTGTGGATGGGTAAATATATCCCATAGTAGGAGAATTATGTCAACAGACGTAGAGAATGAATTTCGCCGACGCCTCCGCCTGATCATGCAGCAATTCGGCTCAGTGGCTGACTTGGCCAAGGCCGTCGGGGTCTCGGACAACGCAATTTACAAATGGGTCTCAGGACGTGGGCAGCCCAGCATGACGAGTCTAGTCAGCCTTGCTCAGGCCGCCGGAGTTTCGGTTGAATGGCTCGCCACGGGCCATGGCGGCTCAACCAAAGATCAGATGGACATCGCGAAAACCCGCAACGTCTCCGCCCCTGCCGTCGTCTCCCTGCCGCGCGAGGTCGTCGCTCTCGCCGAATCAGTTTCCCAGCTCAGAAGCACCCAAATCGTTGATTACTTGAGCTTTCAGGCCGAATGGTTGCGACGGCAACTCGGAGTCGAGCCCACACAGGTCGCTTTGATCGAAGCGCTCGGCGACGCGATGGCGCCCACGATCGATGAGGGCGACCTTTGCCTGATCGACTTGCGCAGCCCGCGTGTCAGGTATGACGGGCTCTATGCGCTGTACGACGGAGTCGATCTTTCAATCAAACGTCTGCAGCGCGAGCCCGACGGGACGATCACCATTCGCAGCGACAACCCGGCCTATAGCTCGCAGCGGGTGGGCGCCGAAGAAGTCGTGCTGGCCGGGCGCGTCCTGTGGATTGGCGGCAAAGCCTAGCCGTCGATTAACTTTGCGGCGATGGCCCTGAAGATTCCGCTGGTGACAGCGCTTAAACGATCTCGGTTGAGGTTGCCCGACCTGACGCTACGTCGATCCGAATGGCGAAGCTTGACCCTCACATCATCCACGCCTAGCTTAACGAGAGCCGTCGAGGCTTAACGCTGCCCCGCCGCCTTTGTTCGCAGTGCTCACCGCCGGTAAGCTGTCGCCAAGGCCGCTGCATCAAAATCCAATGTCCGTAGTCCAAATCTGATGTCTGCTATAATCATGGACGGCCGCATACTGAGCGCGCGCCTCCAGCCGCAGTTGCGCGCTCATGCGGATGAAATCGTCAAGCACTGCGGCATAACCCCAACCCTTGGTGCAATTTGGGCGGGCGATGATGCGGCGTCGATCCAGTACGTGCGCAACAAGCGACGGATGGCTGAGGACCTTGGCTTCTCGACCGAGATCATAACGATGCCCGCGGCGGCCGCAACCACCGAAAATCTGCTCGCCACCATCCAACGCTTCAACGATGATCCGCGGATCACCGGCATCCTTTTGCAGTTGCCGCTGCCCGCACGCGTCGACACCTTTCGCCTCTTCGACGCGATCGCTCCAGCAAAAGACGTCGACGCCGTCGGCGCGAGCAGTCTCAGCGGCTTCTACCGCGGCGAGTGGGGTCGCTTCATTCCTTGTACACCGCGCGGCGTGCTGACGCTGCTCGAACATCACGCCGTGCCGGTCGACGGGATGCGCGCGGCGGTAATTGGCCGCAGCGATATCGCGGGCAAGCCGCTCGCGCTCATCCTAGGCGGTCGTCTCATGAATGCCACCGTCACCTGGTGCCATCGCCATACGCTGAATCTCGCCGAAATCTGTCGCGACGCCGACCTTCTGGTCTCTTGCGCAGGCGCCGACCTCGGCCCCGATCGTTTCCTCGTTGACGCCGGCATGGTAAAGCCGGGCGCCTGCGTCATCGATGTTGGCTTTCGCCGTATCGCCCCCGGACGCTTTGCCGGCGACGTCGATTTCGCCGCGGTCAGCCAGGTCGCAAAATGGATCACCCCGAATCCTGGCGGCACTGGCCCGATGACGGTCGTCGCCCTCATGCAGAATCTCATCGACGCGGCGCGCTATCGCCTCGGCCTTGAACGCGCCCACTACACAGTGTGAAGCATGGACCCTCGAACCGACGTTACAAGCCATAGCGACTCCGCCCAGACGGCTACCGCCGCGAGCGAGAAACGCACGCTCTCGGCAATCCTGATTGGACCGGCGCGCGACGTCCGTGACCCGCACGTCTTTCACAGCCTCTCGCTGGTGGCCTTCCTGGCCTGGGTTGGGCTGGGCTCCGACGGACTAAGCTCGTCGTGCTACGGTCCGGAAGAAGCCTTTCTCGCGCTGGGGCCGCACAAGTATCTCGCGGTCTTTCTCGCGATGCTCACCGCGCTCACCGTCTTCATCATCTCAGCCTCCTACTCGCAAACCATCGACGAATTCCCCTCCGGCGGCGGTGGTTATCTGGTCGCAACCAAATTGCTGGGCCCGCGCGCCGGCCTCACCTCAGGCGCCGCTCTGGTAATCGACTACGTCCTCACCATCTCGATTTCGATCGCGAGCGGGGCCGACGCCATCTTCAGCTTCCTGCCCGTCGGATGGCTCCCCTACAAATTTTGGATCTGCGTCTTCGTCGTCATCATTCTAATCGGGATGAATCTGCGCGGTGTCAAAGAGTCGGTCTTGATCCTGCTGCCGATTTTCATTGCTTTCGTGATTACGCACGTCTGGCTGATAGCTTATGCGCTGATCGTTAAAGCTCCCGTGCTGCCACATGTCACTGCCGACGCGATGCATCAGGTGCGCGAAGGCATCCACGGCATCGGCTTCGTCGCCCTCGCGATCATCTTCCTGCGCGCCTACAGCCTCGGCGGCGGCACCTACACCGGTATCGAGGCGGTCAGCAACGGCCTGCCCATCCTGCGCGAGCCGCGCACCGTCACCGGCAAGCACACCATGATCTATATGTCGATCTCGCTGGCCTTCGTCGCTGGCGGGATCCTGTTTGGATATATGCTCTATGATGTCGGCCCGGTGCACGGCGAGACCCTCAACGCTGTGCTCTTTGAGCGGATGGCCACGCATTGGCATCTCGGCCGCCTCGCGGTCGGCCGCCCGATCATCACCTTCACGCTGCTCACCGAAGGCGCTCTGCTCTTCGTCGCCGCGCAGACCGGTTTCGTCGATGGTCCCCGCGTGCTCGCCACGATGGCGACTGATCGCTGGCTGCCGCGGCGTTTTTCCAACTTGAGCGCCCGGTTGGTGACGCAGGACGGCGTGCTCGCGATCGGCCTGGCGGCTGGCGTCATCCTGGTCGGCACCCACGCCAACGTCGATCTGCTGGTGGTGCTCTACGCGATCAACGTCTTCGTCACCTTCACGCTCTCGCAGCTCGGGATGACGGTGCATTGGTGGACGGCGCGCAAGACCGAGCCGCACTGGATGCATAAAATTGCTATCAACGGCATTGGCTGCGCCTTCACCGGCCTCATTCTGATTCTCACCGTGACCCTCAAATTCAACCAGGGCGGGTGGGTTACGATCGTGATGACCGGCGGGCTGATCGCGGTCTGCTACGCCGTGCGGATGCACTATGACCGCGTGCGCAAGGCCATCGCCCAACTCGAAGCCGACATCCTGCCGGAAATCTTCGCCGCCGACGAAAAACCGCCCGCCGAGCGCGACCCCAACGCGCCCACCGCGGTCATCCTGGTTAATGGTTTCAACGGCCTTGGGCTCGCGACTTTGACGACGATTCAGCGGCTGTTCGGTGCGCAGTTCCGCAATGTCGTTTTTCTCGGCGTCGCAGAGGTTGACTCGTCGCAGCTCAAGGGACCAGAGGAGGTCAAGGACCTCGAGCAGCATCTCGCCGACGACTTGGTCGAGTATTGCCGCTTCGCCGCCGACCTCGGCTTCTATCCCGAACTGCGCGCCGGCATTGGTCCTGACGTCGTGATCGAGCTCAACCGTCTCGCGCTTGGAGTTGCGCGCGAGTTCCCGCACTCGGTCTTTTTTGCCGGCAAACTGGTCTTCACCGGCGAGCTCGACGGCTATATCAGCCGCTTCCTGCACAATCACACGGCGCTCGAATTGCAGAACCGCCTGCAGGCCAACGGCCTCAGCCTGGTCATCCTGCCGGTGCGCGTGATGGCCTCCCACCCCCCGCCCAAAGTCGCCCTCGCAACTCCCTCCCCCGCCCCCGCAATCAACGCCTAACCGATACGCAGTGTCGTTAGGTGGATTCGTCCCTAATAGGCAAATTGTGTCATCCTGAGCGAGCGGTACGCTGATCGAAACCTGGATTCTGTACACGAGTCCAAATCGCACTCGCTAAACTGCGACCTCACTCCTCCTCGTTGGTATTATCGAAGAAAGAGGCTAAGCCGTTCGGCCAAACGCTCTTCGTCTTTAGTCTGACATTCCCATATTACCAGCGCCCGCCAACCCCTGTCTTTTGACGGCGGTAAGCTGTTCGGCGTCTCTGCTCTTGTTACGTGCCAACTTTCGCCGCCAAAACACGACATTCGATTGCAGCGCACTTGCCCGCGCCCAACCCTTGTGGCGATGCCAAAAACAGCCGTGGACAAAAATTACGCAGCGACGGGAACGGGAAAACGAGATCCGGTGTTCTCAGCAGGCTGCGATCATGCAGCTTGTAACGATAGCCCATGCTGCGGGTCAGGTGTCGAACAATCAGCTCCACCTGGTGTCTTTGGCGTGCACCGCCCGCATATTAGCGCTGCGACGTTTGCGCGAGATCTTATCCGTCATTCACTTCCGAATTTCTTGCGAAGCCACTCATGCACGGCACGCTGTTCAACGATACCCGCTCGTCCTAATTGAGACAGAAGCCAGATCGCAGTGGGCTTTTCGGTGGTGATGTTCTTCGCGCCCTGATTGCAGGTCGAACACAACGCGCGAAGATTTGAAAGTTCATTTTTCCCGCCCAAGCTTTTGTCTTTGATATGGCCGAGATGCAAGCGGACCGTCCGCCCGGTTGCCGGGTCGATGTCACCGGGAGTAAGACCGCACATTTGGCAAGTGAAACCATTGCGATCGAGGACTTCAGCGCGGAGTTTTGCCGAGATGCCGCGCGCAAATCCCACCAAAGCTTTTGCCGGAGGCTTTTCCTTGAGGAGATACTGACCCGGCGTGAGCTCGACAGAATCATTGTGGGTGAGGATGGGCCAGCCTTGCTCGCGCAATTCGCGCACGCGCCGGGCCCATTCGCTGACGTCTGTTCCCGCGGCGTCGCGAAGCTGAATGGAACTGATAACTTGTCCAATGTGCGCGAGCAGGAATCGCCTAATTCGCTCTTTTGAGCCCGGTTTACGCACCCCGGCGCGCCTTTGCCGCTTCCCGTCCGTCGAGGGCGAGATAACCCAGTAGTTGTTGGCCCATAAACCGGGTATAGACCGGTGGAATTGACTCGTTGATTTCATTCTTGATCATCATCCCAATTTGCGCTGGCAGAGAAGGGTAAGGGCACGTCATACCTTTCCAGCGGTTTTCAGAAGGATGCGCGCCAAGTGTCGGGGCTGAGATTAACCGCATTCTCCAACGGCGGGGCGATAGTAAAGATGCGGCGTTCTGTAGCGAAGAGGTGAACACGATAGATGCGCCAGTCGGCGGGGCGCTCATTTGCCAAATCGCGCTCGTTGCGGGTCAGGAAAAAAGGCGTCCGTGCTGATCCATTCGTGGTCTTAACTTCCAGCAGGCGATCACGGCCGCCAGGATCGAACGACAGAACATCATAACCTGCGCCGTCGCCGTCTTCAGCTGCAGTCCAGCGGATCCGGCTGGCGAGGTCTGGACGGCCGGCTTCTGTAAGCCGCTGCCGCTCTATCGCGAGAACAAATTCTTCGCCCGCGCGGCCGAGGGAACGGTTGCGGTGGTCCCGCTCGACAGCATCGAATTTGCGGATGAGACGGCGGAGTGGTCCCGGCTTCGTTTCATCGGCGGATGTGAGCGCGGGCGGATCGACAAAGATTCGGGCAGGGGACGGGGTAACCACCAGCGGTAAAGCTGGGAGTGGCTCAAGAATCGCCGCGTGGTTCGTCAGGTAGCGGTCGATCGCGGCGAAGATGGCGTTCTGATAATTCCTCTTGGGCTTGTAGCCTGGAATCCAAGGCATGCCTAATTCATCGAGCACGGCCGAGATGTTCTGGTGCTTGAATTCAACAGAGCGGTGGGTTCTGCCAATCCGGGCCATGAGGGCTTGGTTATGGCTCGATTTAACATATGGTTGTCCGGAGAGTTCAGCAGCGAGCATGTCGAAGTAATCCGCTACGATGGCGTCCAATTCGTCATCATGCCAATGCGTGCCGACTTTCGCTTCGTCAGCCATGCCGCGAATAAGAAGGACCAGCCGGACTGTAGAAGTGGGTCTGGCTGGACGTTCCGTGGTTTTGCGAAAGAAACCGCGTCACAGCTTTCATCGCGGCGCGTGAATCCTTAAGTTCACATTCCCATATGACGGCACATTTCCAGCCCTGCCGTTTCCGGGCAGCCTGAGCCATGGTGTCGCACTGGCAGTAGGGAAGTCCGGTGCAAACAAGCATCGTTCGAACCGGTTCAATCAGTCGCGGCCACGCGTGACCGTTGCCGTCTCGCTTCACAAGGTCCGAGTAGGATTGACACGGTGGAGATGCGTGAACCGCGTCGAAGGATGCGATAAATTCCGGATTGAGCGCGAGAGCGTCAGCTTGAATGAACTCGAACGGATAGTTGGATTGGGGCTCAATATCCACGCCCACAATCTCGAAACCGGCTCTGCTATACCCGACGCCTGCGCCGCCCGCGCAACAGAATAAATCGAGAAGTCTGAACTTCCGTCCGCCCTCCTTCATCAAAATCGGCTCCCTTGCACCTGACCGTCAGGAATCTTAGCCATTGGCTCACGATAACGGAACCGCTTGCTTTCTGCGCTCCGAAGCTTTGCGCGCGTTCCAGCGGAAATCAAATTCCGCAACGTAGCTATGGGGGTGTTTTCGGCTGACCTTATGGAAAGTGTCATAGATGTCACGCTTTGTACTTACACGTGGCATCCCTAATTCAGCGGAAATTTACGCTGTCACCGCAGTTGCACCGAGTCTGCGGAAAGCAGCTCACTGATTTCGGCGACGAACGCCTCGGTCGGGGCAATGCGGTAGTCGTCGCCGAGGAGAAACACCGCCTCGTTGCCGTCATCCAGCCCCAGATGAAGATAGGTGATCGACTGGCCGCGATAGCGGCGGAGTAAATCCTTCAGGCGCTCGAGGTCGCCGTTGACCAATTGCGCGCGTGGCGCGCGGATGCGGACTTCGCGCACGGCCTCGGTCAGCGCGAGATTGAGTGGGACCAATTCATCCAGAATAAGCTGCGCGCGCTCGTCGCCGACATCGAGCTTGCCCTTGGCCACTACCGGCTCGTTGCCGCTGATGATCGCTTCGTACTTCTGGTAGGCCTCGGGCCAGACGATACACTCCGCCACGCCCTCGCGATCTTCGAGCGAGAAAGTCGCGTAGCGCTTGCCCGCCTTGTTATTCTTGAGCTTGACCGCCTGCACCACACCTGCGAGTTGCACTTTGCTGCCGTCAGGCGCGTTGGGGAGATCGGCGGTTGTCAGTTTGCCGAGGCGGCGCAGCTCGCGTTCGTATTTGTCGAGCGGATGAGCGGTGATGTAAAAACCCAGCGTCTCTTTTTCGTACTCAAGCAGCTCCTTCTGCGGCCATTCCGCCACCGCAGCGCGCGGCATTAGCGCGGGCGGCTCGTTGCTCTTGCCGAAGAGACTGATCTGATTCTTGACAGCGTCGTCCTGCGCCCGCTGGGCGAGCTTCAAGGCATCGTCCACCTGGGCGGCGAGCGCCGCCCGTGCGATCCCGATGAAATCCAGCGCGCCGCATTTGATCAGGGCTTCGAGCACGCGCCGATTCAGCAGTTGTGCGCCGACCCGCAGACAGAAGTCCGCGAGCGACTTGAATTCGCCGCCGCCGCGCTCGCGCACCGCGATAATCTCCTCGCCCGACTTGGCGCCGACGCCCCGAATCGCACCGAGACCGAACCGGATCGCCTCGCCGCTGACGGTGAATTTCACACGGCTCTGATTAACGTCGGGCGGCAGCACCCGAACCCGCATCTCGCGCAGCGCAGCGATATTTTTGTAGGTCTTGTCGGTCTCGTCCATGTCGAGCGACATCAGCGCCGCCATGAACTCGCGCGGGAAATGGGCCTTGAGATAGGCCGTCGTGTACGAGGTCAGCGCATAGGCCGCGGCGTGCGAGCGGTTGAAGCCGTAGGATGCGAAGGTCGCGATCTTCTCGAAGATTGCGATCGCCTGGGCTTTATCGACGCCATTCTTCACCGCGCCCGCGATAAAATGCTCGCGCTCCTTTTCCATCACGGCGATCGACTTCTTGCCCATCGCGGCGCGCAGAATGTCGGCTTCCTCCAGCGTGTAGCCGGCCAACGCCTGCGCCGCGCGCATCACCTGCTCCTGGTAGATGATCACGCCGTAGGTGTCGCGCAGCACCGGCTCAAGCAGCGGATGGTCGTACTCGACCGGCTCCTTGCCCTGCTTGCGCCGGATGAAGGGATCGACCATGCCGGCGTCGAGCGTGCCGGGGCGAAAGAGCGAAATCGCCGCGATCACGTCCTCGAAACACGAGGGTTTGAGGTCGCTGAGAAAGCGCCGCATGCCGGAGCCTTCGAGCTGAAACACCCCGACCGTGTCGCCGCGCGCGATTAGTTTGTAACTCTCGGCGTCGTCGAGATTGAGGCGGTTCAGATCGGGCGGCACGGCGCCGCCGGCCGCGATCAGATCCAGCGTGTCCTTGATCAGGGTCAGATTCTTGAGCGCGAGGAAATCGAACTTGATCAGGCCGATCTCCTCGACGCCCTTCATGGAGTATTGCGTGATCGCGATCGGATTCTCGTGACGTTCCTTGTCCACGTACAGCGGCACGAGGTCGCGCAGCGGCGCGTCGGCAATCACGACCCCGGCCGCGTGGCGCGAGGCGTGGCGCAGCAGCCCTTCGAGCTTGAAGGCGTAATCAAACAGGTCGCGATACTTTTCGCGCTCGGCCTTGAGCCGCGGCTCCATCTCGAGGGCGTCGGCCAGCGGAAAATCGCGACCCTGCTTGGGCGCCGGATAGAGCTTGACGATACGATCGGTCTCCGCGAACGACAGCCCGAGCACGCGCCCGACGTCGCGAATCGCCTGCTTACCCTTGATCGTTCCGAACGTGATGATCTGCGCGACGCGATCGTCGCCATACTTCTTGCGCACGTAGGCCAGCACTTCGTCGCGCCGCTCGAAGCAGAAATCCACGTCGATATCCGGCATTGAGCGGCGCCCCGGATTGAGCCAGCGCTCGAACAACAGCTTGTGCTCGATCGGATCGACTTCCGTGATACGCAGGGCATATGAGACCAGGCTGCCGACGACCGAGCCGCGGCCGGGTCCGACCGGAATTCCGAGCCCGCGCGCATAATCGATGAAGTCGGCGACGATCAGCATATAGCCGGAGAAGCCCATCTCGCGGATTACCGGCAATTCGCGATCGATCCGCTCTGCGTAGGCGGCGTCCTCGAACTCACCGCGCCGCGCATGCAACTCCGCAAGACGCTCCGCCAAACCGGAGCGCACGCGCTCTTCGAGTAGCGCATCGAGATCGTTACTGAGCGCAGGCGCCGTAGGCGCCGCCACCTCGGCGTCCGCATCGCGATAGTTGGGATCGAAGATTGGAAAGTGAAACTTGCCGAATTCGAACTCGAAATCGACCTGATTCGCGATCGCCACGGTGTTGCGAATCTCTTCCGAATCGGCGCCAAACGCCGCGATCATCTCTTCGGGCGTCTTGACGTAGAGCTCGTCGGTGTCGAAGCGCCAGCGGCTTTCGTCGGCGAGGGTCTTGCCGGTCTGGATACACAGCAGGACCTCGTGCGCTTTGGCGTCGTCGCGATGGAGATAATGACAATCGTTGGTGGCGACCAGCGGAATCCCGGCCGTGCGGCCGATCTCGCGCAACGCCTCATTGAGCGGGCCGTGCAAAGCGTTATCCTGCAATTCGAGATAGAAACGACCCGGGAAAGTACGTGCGTACCATTCGGCGGCTTCGCGCGCCTTGTCGAGCCGGCCGCCGCGAAGGGCGCGTGCGACTTCCCCGCTCAGACATCCCGAGAGCACGATCAGCCCTTCGGAATTTTCCGCCAGAATTTCCTTGTCGATGCGCGGCTTGTAGTAGAGCCCTTCCTGGTAAGCCGCCGTCAGCAGGCGACACAGATTCCGATAGCCCGCGCGCGATTGCGCCAGCAAAATCAGATGGAAGTTGCTGCCACCTTCGACGTCGTCGCCGCGCTGCGTCTGTGAGCGATCGCTGCGTTTGCCCGGCGCGAGATAGGCCTCGCATCCGATAATCGGTTTGACGCCGTTCTGGCGCGCTTTTTGAAAAAATTCGACAGCGCCGAACATATTGCCATGATCAGTCATCGCGATCGCGGGCATCCCGGAGCTTTTGACGTGCTCGAAGAGCGGCGCGATCTTGTTGGCGCCGTCGAGCAGGCTGTACTGCGTATGCACGTGCAGATGTACGAAACTCATCTCCGAAACCTCCGACCCCGCTTCCGCCCCGACGTCTATGACGCGCGCACCCGCACCGGTCCCCGATGCCGTCATTGTAGCGCAGTGACCGCGGACGCGCGTGCGCGCGCCGCGTCTCCGCGCACAGGCGGGCTGTTGAAAACCCCCTCGGGGTTTTCAACAGCCCGCCTTCCCCCCTCCCACCGCAACCGCGCCGCGCGACCAGCGCGCGGCGCACCACCCCACCGCCTCCAGTGTTGCGGGCCGTTCCGCCCCGCAACACTGGAGGCGATCGTGTCAATCGCGCACAATCTCCTGATGACGAAGGCTCCGCGCGAAGAATTCCCGGCGCTCGCGACGCTCGAGGACGGCCCCTTCTCGATCCTGCTCGGACTCAAGGTCGAGCAGGCCGCGGCGGGCCGCGTGACCGTGCGGATGCCGTTTAATCTCCAGCTGCTCAACTTCGGGCCGCCCGATGTCCCGATTCATGGCGGCGCAATCGCGACGCTGGCTGATTTCGCCGCCTGCGCCGCGGTCTGGACCTTGCCCCAGACCCGCAGCAGCGCGACCATTTCGATGACCGTGAACTACACCGCGCCGGGGGTCCGGAGCGATCTCCTCGCCTGCGCGACGGTGCGACGCGCGGGGCGTCGGGTCGCGAGCCTCAATGTCGAGATTCGCGACGACGCTCAAAGCCTCGTCGCCGACGCCCTCATCACCTACAAGATTGCCTGATCGCTAACTCCGCGTTTGGTTTTTCAAGGCAAAAGTTCGAGAATGTTTCTCACGACTGCCCATCCGGAGAGAGACCAATGAGCGGAGCGATGCTGATTCCAACGACTGTTGTCGGAAGCTATCCGCAACCCGATTGGCTGGTCGATCGCGAAAATCTGAAAAAGCGCGTGCCCGCACGAGTGCGCGCCACCGAGCTCTGGCGCGTGCCCGAGCCTTGGCTCGAGCAGGCGCAGGACGATGCGACTCTGCTCGCGATCCGCGAGATGGAGCGGGCAGGCGTCGACATTATTTCCGACGGCGAGATGCGCCGCGAAAGCTATTCCAACCGCTTCGCCAACGCGCTCGGCGGCATCGACCGCGAGCGCCTGGGTCAAGGCGTAAATCGCCGCGGTGGGCCCGACGTCGTGCCGCTGGTCTCCGGACCGATCCGCCGCGAAGCGCCGGTCGAAGTGCGCGACTTATCGTTCCTCCGCGCCAATACGGATCGCCAGGTCAAAATCACCCTGCCGGGTCCCTTCACGATGGCGCGCCAGGCCGAAAACGGCTTCTATCCTACTGAGGAAGCGCTTGCGATGGCCTATGCCGACGCCGTCAATCGCGAGGTCAAGGATCTCTTTGCCGCCGGCGCCGACGTCGTTCAGCTCGACGAACCCTATATGGATTCTTTTCCCGATCAGGCGCGCAGCTACGCCGTCAAGGCGATCAACCGTGCGCTCGAGGGCGTTGCGGGCGCGACCGTCGTGCATATCTGCTTCGGCTACGGCCACTATGTCAGAAAGAAGAATTCGCCTTATGCTTTTCTGCGCGAGCTCGACGGCTGCGTCGCCGATCAGATTTCGATCGAGGCGGCGCAACCCCAGCTTGACCTCGCGATCCTCAAGGAGCTGCCGTCGAAGGTGATTATCCTCGGCGTATTGGATCTCGCCGACCGTACCGTCGAATCCGCCGAGACCGTGGCGCAGCGGCTCCGCACGGCACTCGCGATTTTGCCGCCGGAACGGCTGATCGCGGCGCCGGACTGCGGCATGAAGTATCTGCCGCGCGAGGTCGCCTTCGGCAAGTTGCAGGCGATGGTCGCCGGCGCACGAATCGTTCGGGAGGAGCTGCAGGGGCGCCACTAACACTAGCGGAGCGCGGCTGCCGCGTGGTGCGAGCAGACGAGTCTCTACCTACGCCGCGCGAGCAGACTCCGCCACCCCTCGGAATTGCGTTAAAGTTCGTCGTCCGCGGAGCGCCGGCAATCAGATATATACTTCAGTGTCCGCGCCATCGTTCCACGACACTAAATGAATCTCATCGGTATCTCAGCCTATTACCATGACAGCGCCGCCGCCCTCATCCGCGACGGCGAAATCATCGCCGCCGCGCAGGAAGAACGCTTCTCGCGCAAAAAGCACGACCCCGGCTTTCCGGCCGGCGCTCTGGCCTATTGCCTGCGCGCGGGCGGAATTACTTTGCGCGAGGTTGACGAAGTCGTCTTTTACGACAAGCCGTTGCTCAAGTTCGGACGCCTGCTCGAGACTTACCTCGCCAGCGCACCGCGCGGGCGCGCCTCGTTCGTGGCTGCGATGCCAGTGTGGCTCAAGGAGAAGCTCTACTTAAAATCGCTGCTGCGCCGCCATCTTTCGGAGATCGCCGGCTTGACCGCCCGCGCGGTTCCGCCGCTGCGCTTCACCCAGCATCATCAGGCCCACGCCGCCTCGGCTTTTTTTCCGAGTCCGTTCGCGCGCGCAGGCGTGCTTTGCCTCGACGGCGTCGGCGAATGGGCCACCACCTCGATCTGGCTCGGCGAGGGCAACCGCCTCGAGCCCCAATGGGAAATCGAGTTTCCCCATTCGCTCGGCCTGCTCTACTCGGCCTTCACTTACTACACCGGCTTCAAAGTCAATTCGGGCGAGTACAAAGTGATGGGGTTGGCGCCGTATGGCGAGCCGAAATATGTGCAACTCATCCTCGACAATCTGATCGACCTCAAGCTCGACGGCAGCTTTCGCCTCAATCCTGATTACTTCAATTATGCGACCGGCCTCACGATGACCAACGATGCCTTCGCCCGCCTCTTCGGCGGACCGCCGCGCCAGCCCGAGGCCCGGCTCACCCAGCATGAGATGGATTTGGCGCGCTCAATCCAGGAGGTCACCGAGGAAGTCGTCCTGCGCCTCGCCCGCACCGTGCGCGATGAGCTCGCGGTTGACTATCTCTGTATGGCCGGCGGCGTCGCGCTCAACTGTGTGGCGAATGGGCGGGTGCTACGTGAGAGCGGGCTGCGCGATCTCTGGGTTCAGCCCGCGGCGGGCGATGCCGGCGGCGCGATCGGCGCAGCCCTCTCCGCCTGGCACGAATACCATGGCCGGCCGCGCCTCGCCGCGGGCGATTGCATGAGCGGCAGCTACCTCGGTCCGACCTTTAACTCTCACGAGATTCGCAGCCTCCTCGATTTCGTCGGCGCGCGCTACGAATGCACCACCGAAGACGACTTGCTCGCCCGCGTCGCGGCGCTTCTCGCAGACGAAAAGGTCATCGGCTGGTTTCAGGGCCGCATGGAATTCGGCCCGCGCGCGCTCGGCAATCGCTCGATTATCGGTGATGCCCGCAGTCCGCGGATGCAATCCGTCATGAATCTCAAAATCAAGTACCGTGAATCCTTTCGCCCCTTTGCCCCCGCGGTCCTCGCCGAGCGCGTCGGCGACTACTTCGAGCTCGATCGTCCCAGCCCCTATATGATGATTGTCGCGCCGCTACGCCGCGAGCTGCGGATTAAGGAAAGCCGCGGCGCCACCGAACTCTTCGGGATCAACAAGCTCAACCTGCCACGCTCAACGCTCCCTGCGATAACTCACGTAGATTATTCCGCGCGCGTCCAGACCGTTCATCGCGAGACCAATCCGCGCTTTCACCAACTGCTCGAAAAATTCGCCGCACTTACCGGCGCCGCGGTCCTCGTCAATACTTCCTTCAACGTCCGCGGCGAGCCGATAGTCTGCACCCCCGCCGACGCCTACCGCTGTTTTATGCGCACCGAAATGGACTACCTCGCGATCGGGAATTTCATTTTGGATAAAGCCGCGCAGCCCCGGTTATCCCCAAGCGCTGATCACGAAGCCTGGAAGAAGGAGTTCGCGCTCGATTGAAGCCGCAGCCGCGCGCCGCCGAATTGCGCAACTTCGGCCTTATCGTCGGCGCGATCTTCGCCGCGCTCTTCGGGCTTTTGCGCCCTTGGCTCCATCACACCCGAACGCCCCTCTGGCCGTGGCTTCTGGCCGCCCTCCTGATCGGCTGTGCTCTCATAGCGCCCCGGCTCCTCTATTACCCCCACCTGGTTTGGGATCGCCTGGGCAAGGCCTTGGGTTGGGTCAACTCGCGGATCGTGCTGAATCTGATCTTTTTCCTGGTCTTTGTGCCCGCCGGGCTGATCGCCCGCGCCCTGAAATGGGATCGCCTAAATAAAACCTTTGAACCCGCGCGGCAAAGCTATAGAATTCCCAGCAAACGCCGACCGGCAAGTTCGATGGAGAAGCCCTACTGATATGTTCGAGGCGCTAGGCGATCTGTGGGGCTTTATGCGCGAACACAAGAAGCTATGGCTGGCCCCATTCGTCGGCGTATTGCTTATTGTCGGTGTGCTGGTGATTCTGTCGGAATACTCGGCGGTGGCGCCATTCATCTATACGCTCTTTTAGGTTGCAGTAGCGCGACGGACCAGTCGCATTGGCTTAACGAAAAGGTCTCGCTATTCCTCGCGCGCTCATGCCAAATAGAAGGGAGGCTTAATTAACGACATGGCAGAAGTAGATTTCGATGTTGCGATCCTCGGCGGCGGACCCGGCGGCGGCGCTGCCGGATCATACCTCGCGCGGGCCGGTCTGAAGTGCGTCATCTTCGAACGCGAGCTCTTTCCGCGCCAGCATGTCGGCGAATCTCTGGTGCCGGCCTCGAATCGCGTGCTCGCCGACCTCGGCTTGATTGAGCAGATGGACGAGAACCGCTTCCCGCGCAAGTTCGGCGCGGTCTGGACCTCGGCGGCCTTTGCGCCGGTTTACAACGTCGATTGGGAAGGTCTCGGCGATTCTTCGCAGAGCGTCGGCACCGAAGAAGCGGCGGCCGATATTCGCTTTGAGGAGCGCGCGCAGCCCGGCGTCAATCTGAACTATACCTGGCACGTCGATCGCGGCAAGTTTGACAACATGATCCTCAACCGCGCCAGCCAGCTCGGCGCGACCGTTTATGAAGGGATGCGCGTGCAGGGGGTCGATTTCGCCGACCCCACGATGCCCAAAGTACGCGTCATGATGGGTCGTCAGGAGCTCAATCTGCGCACCCGCATGGTGATCGATGCCTCGGGCCGCCATACCCTGCTCGGCAATCAGCTCCGGCTCAAGGTCACCGACCCCATTTTCGATCAGTACGCGATCCACGCCTGGTTCGAGAATCTCGACCGGCTCGCGATGGCGAAAAAAGAGATGTTCGGGGATTACATCTTCGTGCACTTTCTGCCGGTGAATAACACCTGGATATGGCAGATTCCTATTACGGAGACGATCACCAGCGTCGGCGTCGTCACGCAGAAGCGCAATTTTCAGAAGACCCGGCAATCGCGCGAGCAGTTTTTCTGGGAATGCGTCGATTCGCGCAAGGAATTCGGGGAGGCGCTGCGCGCCGCCAAGCAGCTACGCCCGCTCAAGGACGAGGGCGACTACAGTTATAGCATGAAACAGATCTGTGGCGACGGCTTCGTCCTCGTCGGCGACGCCGCGCGCTTCGTCGATCCGATCTTTTCGAGCGGCGTCAGTATCGCGCTCAACAGCGCCAAACTCGCGAGCCAGGATATCGTCGCGGCCGCCAACAATGGTGGTTTCCACAAGATGGCCTTCAACAATTTCGAGGCCATGATGCGCCGCGGCACGCGCAACTGGCACGAGTTTATCGCGCTCTATTACCGGCTCAATGTGCTCTTTACCTTCTTCATTCAGGACCGCCGCTACCGGCTCGACGTCTTGAAGCTTCTGCAGGGCGACATGTACGACGAAGAGCGGCCGAAGGTGCTGCAGGAGATGGCGCGCGTGGTGGGCGACGTCGAGAAACGCCCCAACCATCCGTGGCACAAGCTCCTCAATGACCTCACTTGCGACGCCTTCCGCCCGGAACAGTAGGCGGAGCGCCAGGGGGCGGCGGAGTCTGCGAGCTGCGTTCAGAATTTAGAAGACGCCCAAGCCTGACGTAAAGAGGTAATTAAGCCATATGGCAGAAGTAGATTTTGATGTTGCGATACTCGGCGGCGGACCCGGTGGTTCAGCCGCAGGCGCCTACTTGGCCCGGGCCGGTCTGAAATGCGTCATCTTCGAGCGCGAGCTCTTTCCGCGCCAGCACGTCGGCGAATCGCTGGTGCCGGCGTCGAATCGCGTGCTCGCCGACCTCGGCCTGATCGACCAGATGGATGAGCAGGGCTTCCCGCGCAAGTTTGGCGCGGTTTGGACCTCCGCGACCTCAGTTTACAAGCACGACCTCGCGGGTCTTCAAGAGGCTGGCAAAGCCGCCGAAGAAGTCGACGCCGAGGCCGACATCCGCTTCGAAGAGCGCGCCATGTCGGGTGTGCCGCTGACCTACACGTGGCACGTCGATCGCGGCAAGTTCGACAATATGCTCCTGAATCACGCCAACAAGCTCGGCGCCACGGTTTATGAAGGGTTGCGCGTGCAGGGGGTCGATTTCGCCGATCCGGCGATGCCCAAAGTTCGCATCACGATGGGCCGCCAAGAGCTCAATCTGCGCACTCGGATGGTCGTCGACGCCTCGGGCCGCCACACCCTGCTCGGTAATCAGCTACGGCTCAAGGTCACCGATCCGGTCTTCGATCAGTTCGCGGTGCACGCCTGGTTCGAGAACCTCGATCGCCTGGCGTTGGCGAAAAAACCGATCCTCGGGGACTACATCTTCGTACACTTTCTGCCGGTCAATAACACCTGGATCTGGCAGATTCCAATCACCGAGACGATCACCAGCGTCGGCGTCGTCACGCAGAAGCGCAACTTCCAGAAAACCCGTCAATCGCGCGAGCAGTTCTTCTGGGATTGTGTCGATTCGCGCAAAGACTTCGGCGAGGCCTTGCGCGCCGCCAAGCAGCTCCGCCCGCTTAAGGATGAGGGCGACTACAGCTACAGCATGAAGCAGATCTGCGGCGACGGCTACGTCCTCGTCGGCGACGCCGCCCGCTTCGTCGACCCGATCTTCTCGAGCGGCGTCAGTATCGCGCTCAACAGCGCCAAGCTCGCCACCCAGGACATCGTCGCCGCCGCGAACAACGGCGGCTTCCACAAAGTCGCCTTTAACAACTTCGAGTCGCTGATGCGCCGCGGCACCCGCAACTGGCACGAGTTTATCGCGCTCTACTACCGTCTCAACGTGCTCTTCACTTTCTTCGTGCAGGACAAGCGCTATCGCCTCGACGTCTTGAAGCTCCTGCAGGGCGACATGTACGACGAGGAGCGGCCTAAGGTGTTGGCGGAGATGGCGCGCGTGGTGAACGACGTTGAGAAGCGCCCGAACCATCCGTGGCACAAGCTGCTCAATGATCTAACCTGCGACGCTTTCCGCCCAGCGGAACACTAGGCGGAGCACAGCGTAGCCGAGCAAGCGAGTTTTGATCTTCGCCGCGCGTCCGGTGGGTGGCCGAGTCCGCGAGGCTCAGCAACGGGCAGACTCCGCCGCCCCCTGCGCCCGGCATCCGCTCAGCGATACAAAAGTGGCTTGCTGTTCAGCGGGGGCCGTGATGCAGGGCGCCGTTGGCTTCGAGTTGCTGCACGCGCTCGGGCGAGTAGCCGAGAAAGTCACACAGAATCTCGGCGTTGTGCTCGCCCAAGGTCGGCGCAACCATCTCGCGCGGGACGGGAAATTCGGAAAAGCGCAGGGGAAAGCCCGGAACGTCGTAGTCGCCGATGAAGCGATCATTAATCCGGCGGACGGTGCCGCGCTCGCGCAGGTGCGGGTGGTTGATCGCCTCCTCAACCGTTAGGACGGGCGCGTAGGGGACGCGATGCTCGGTGAGGAGGCGGAACAGCTCCTCGTCGTTCGGCAAGGAATCGATCCAGTCCTGGACGAAGCGATTCAGTTCCGCGGAGTTGGCGCCGCGCGCGGGCAGGTCCTTGAAGCGCGGATCGGTGGCGAGCTCCGGGCGGCCCATCGCGCGACACAGGCAGGGCCACTGATGGTCGATGCCGGCGATAATCAGGACGGCGCGGCTTTTGCCATTGAAGACGCCGACCGGACTTACTAGGTAGTGATGAGCGCCGGAGCGCTGCGGCCGAAACGCGCCGTGGCTCGCGCTGAGCATCTCGACGTTAGCCTCGTGGTAGCTGAAATAACAATCGAGGAGGGAGGCCTCGACGTGCTGGCCGCGGCCAGTGCGCTCGCGATGGAGCAAAGCGGCGAGCACCGCGCCCATCGCGTGTACGCCGGTGCTGACGTCGCCGATGGCGGCTTGCGGAAAGACCGGCGGGCGGTCAGGGTAGCCGGTCATGTCGAGGATGCCGGAGTAAGCGGCGCCGATAAAATCGTAGCCCGGCTGCTGGGCGAGCGGTCCGCTCTGGCCGAGCGATGAAATCGAGCACATGACGATTTTCGGATTGAGCGCGCTGACGATCTGATAGTCGAGGCCGAGGCGGCCAATCACGCCCGGGGAGAAGTTCTCGACGAGCACGTCAACTTTCGCGACCAATTCCTTGAGCAGCGCGAGCGCGGCGGGCTTGCGCGGATCGAGGCACAGGCTTTTCTTGCCGCGATTCTGTTGCACAAAGTAGGCGCTGCGGCCATCGCGCAGGACCGGGATGCCGCGCGCAATATCGCCGGCGGGCGCGATCTCCACTTTGATCACCTCGGCGCCCATCTCAGCCAGATAACGCGTGGTGGTGGGTCCGGCGATGACCTGGGTGAAATCGAGCACCTTGTAACCGTCGAGCATGCGTGAAGTCTCAGCCATGACGATTAGCTCCTCGCGGGCCAGCGCCAGCAATCGCATCGTTCGCGGCAAAAGACAAGAAAGCCGGGGTTGCGCTATAATTGCGGACGCGGTGGAGGAGGCATGGGCAAGCCGGTCAAAGGGCGCGGCAAGGCGTCAGACGGAGGGCGCGCGAATCGCATAGGCGCGCTGATCCGGCGAATCGGCTGGCGGCGCGGCGTGCTCGGCCTCTTCCTGATCTGCGCGTTTGGCTTTGGTTTTTACCTCGCCAACGTCTACGCCGACATCTCAAATCTGATCGAGCAACGGCGCGCGGCGCTGACCTCGGCGATCTTCTCGGCCCCGCTGCGGGTGCATCGCGGCGACGCCATCGCGCAAATTCATCTGCTCGATCGGCTCAACACGCTGAGTTACTCGCCGACTACAAGCCCGGCGCATCCGGGGGAATACTCGATGACGCCCGGCGCGATGGCGATCGACTTGCGGGAATTTTCGATTGGCACGCGCGCCTATCCGGCCGGGCTCGTGCGGCTGACGTTCGATCACGATCGCGTCGCGGGTATCGCAGACGCCTTCGGGGTCGCGATGGCGGAGGCGGTAATCGAGCCGGAGGTGATCGGGCATCTGTTGCCCGATGCACCCGCCGAACGGGTCGAGGTCGCGCTGACGGAACTGCCGCCCTATTTGACGCAAGGACTGATCGCGACTGAAGATCGCTTTTTTTATTACCACTTCGGCTTTGATCCGATCCGCATAATCGAAGCGGCGGTGGTGGATTTGCGCTCGCATCGGATGCGGCAAGGCGCCAGCACGCTGACGCAGCAGCTCGCGCGAACTTTTCTGGACAGCCGGACACGGAGCTTGCACCGCAAGGTCCGCGAACTGGCCGTCGCGCTGGTGCTCGAGATGCGGCTGTCGAAGAACGAAATTCTCGAACGCTACATAAACGATGTCGCGATGGGCGAGTACGACGGCACGCCGGTATACGGGATGCCGCTGGCGGCGCGCTATTACTTCAACAAGGACCTCGCGCGGGTGAGCCCGGCCGAGGCCGCGACCTTGATCGGCATGATCCAGGCGCCGACGCTCGACGACCCGCGGCGTCATCCGGAGGCAAGCCGGGCGCGGCGCGATACGGTGCTGGCGCTGATGCATCGCGCCCACCTGATCGATGATGCGCAATATGCTGGGGCGCTGGCGGAAGCGGTCGTGACGACGAAGCCGGCGGGTTTGCGACGCGCGCCCTATTTTGCCGATTACGTGATCGAGCAGGTCACGAAACTCCCGGGCGTCAGCGGGCATCTGAGCGGGCTGCGGGTCTACACCACGCTCCAGCCCGAGTTACAGGCGTCGGCGCAGGAGGCGGTGACGAGCAATCTGGCGCGGCTCGAGCGCGCGCATCCGCGGCTGCGGCGGCGCGATCGCGCACAACGCCTCGAGAGTTCACTGGTCACACTCGATCCGCACAACGGCGCGATTGTCGCGATGGTCGGCGGCCGCGACTATGCGGCGAGCCAGTTCAATCGGGTGGTGAGCGCCGAGCGTCAGCCGGGCTCGGCGTTCAAGCCGATCGTCTATCTGGCGGCGCTGGATCCGGCTCTGTCGCCGCTAACCGAGCCGGTGACGCTCGCCTCGATTCTACCCGATCGCCCGATGTCGTTCGGCGGCTGGACCCCGGTGAATTATGAGCGCACCTACCAGGGTGAGGTGACGGTCACCTCCGCGCTGGCCGAGTCGCTGAACGTGCCGACCGCATACCTGGGGAGTTTGCTCGGACCGCCCGCCATCGTTCGCACGGCGCATCTGCTGGGGATTCGGAGCAAACTGCCCAACTATCTGCCGGTGGCGATCGGCGCCGGTGAAGTCACGCTGCTCGACCTGGCCGCGGTCTACCAGGTCTTTGCCAGCGGCGGGATCGCGCGGCCGCCGTATGCGGTCGAGGCGGTGACTGATGCGCAGGGCCATCTGATCTACCAGCATCAGGACGAGCAGACGCGGCTGATGAGCTCGGCGATTGCCTATCTGATGACGGGCGCGCTGCAGGCGGTCTTCCAATATGGCACCGCGGCGGGCGCGGCAAACCTGGGACTCGATTTCGCCGCCGCGGGCAAGACCGGCACGACCGACGATTATCGCGATGCCTACTTCATGGGCTACACGCGCCAGCTCGTCACCGGCGTCTGGGTGGGCTTCGATGAGCCGCAAACCATCGGATTGAGCGGGGCGCAGGCGGCCTTGCCGGCCTGGGTCACGTTTATGATCGATGCGGTTCGCCAACCCGAGCTGGGCTTCGGCGAGCCGCCGGCGGGAATCACGATGCTCACTGTCGACCCGTCGAGCGGCGGGATCGCGACGCCCGCCTGTCCGCGTCAGGTTAGCCTGCCGTTCCTGAGCGGAACCGAACCGACCCATATCTGCCCGTTGCACGGCGGCCTACTCGCGGCGGCCGGCGCTGCTCCCGCGACCGCGCCCGGCGACACCGAGAGCGCGACGACCACGCCGCCGAGTGGGGCGCCGGCGTCACCCGCCACTCCAGCGACCAACAGTGCTTTTGGCGCGATCGGAAATTTCTTCGGCTCGCTTTTCGGCAAACATTGAGGATCGCGCGGCGCTGCCCGCGCGAAAGGCTGCCACTTGCCCTCGCGACTGGCTTCGGCGAGATGCGACCAGCAGTTGCTCAAACCTCGCCAATGGTTAGTTTTGGTGCGAGGGCATAAGCATTAATTATGAACGCAAACCGTTTCACTGAAAAACTTCAGGAAGCGTTGGGACGAGCGCAAAGCCTCGCCGTCAGTGCGCATCATCAGGCGGTCGATGTGGAGCATCTGGCCTCCGCAATGCTAGAAGACGAGCAGGGGCTGGCGGCTTCGATTCTGAAGCTGGCGGGCGCGAACCTCGCAGCGGTGCGGCAGAAGCTCGGCGACGAGCTGCGCAAGATTCCGAGTGTCAGCGGCAGCGGCGCGGACAGCGGTCAGACCTACCTGACGCAGCGGCTCAACCGTGTGCTGACGCGTGCGGAGCAGGAAGCCGGCAAGCTCACGGACGAATACGTCTCGATCGAGCACGTACTGATCGCGATGCTCGACGAAGCAGGCTCGACCGCCAAAATTCTTCGCGAAGCCGGACTGACTCACGACAAGCTGATGGGTGTGCTGAAGAAGGTGCGCGGAAATCAGCGCGTGACCTCGTCGAACCCCGAGGCGACTTATCAGGCGCTCGAGCGCTACGGCCGCGACCTCACTCAGCTCGCGGCGGCCGGCAAGGTCGATCCGGTGATCGGGCGCGACGAGGAAATCCGGCGGGTCATGCAGGTACTGTCGCGGCGTACCAAGAATAATCCAGTGCTGATCGGCGAACCTGGCGTGGGCAAGACCGCGATCGCGGAAGGGCTGGCGCAGCGCATCGTCGCCGGTGACGTTCCCGACGGCTTGAAGAATCGCCGTCTGATCTCGCTCGATATGGGCGCACTGGTGGCGGGCGCCAAGTATCGCGGCGAGTTCGAGGAGCGGCTGAAGGCCGTGCTCAAGGAGGTGCAGGAGAGCGACGGCGAGATCATCCTGTTTATCGACGAGCTGCACACCGTTGTCGGCGCCGGCGCGGCGGAAGGCGCGATGGACGCCTCGAATCTGCTCAAGCCGATGCTCGCGCGGGGCGAGCTGCACTGTATCGGCGCGACCACGCTCGACGAATATCGCAAGCATATCGAGAAGGACGCGGCGCTCGAGCGGCGTTTTCAACCAGTGATGGTTGAAGAGCCGAGCGTCGAAGACACCATCTCGATTCTGCGCGGCCTCAAAGAGCGCTACGAGGTCCATCACGGCATCCGCATCAAGGACGCCGCGCTGGTCACGGCCGCGATGCTCGCGAAGCGCTATATCACCGACCGTTTCCTGCCCGACAAGGCGATCGATCTGGTAGATGAAGCGGCGGCCAAGCTGCGCACCGAAAAAGAATCAATGCCGGTAGAGCTCGACGAAGCCAACCGGCGCGTGATGCAACTCGAGATCGAACGCGAGGCGCTCAAGCGCGAAACCGACGCGGGCTCGCGTGATCGGCTGGGAAAGCTCGAGAAGGAGCTAGCCGAGGCGAGCGAGCGGAAGTCTGCGCTGCAGGCGCAGTGGCAGAGCGAAAAGGACGGCATCGAGGGGCTCGCGAAAATCAAGAGCGCGATCGAGCATACGCGCCGCGAGATCGAGAAGGCCACGCGCGAGTACGACCTCAACAAAGTCGCAGAGCTCCAGTACGGCAAGCTCGCGGGCCTCGAAAAGGATCTCGCCGCAGCCGAAAAAGCTATGGCCTCCGCCGCTGGCGCGCGCATGATCAAGGAGGAGGTGGACGAAGAGGATATCGCTGAAGTCGTGGCGCGCTGGACCGGCGTGCCGGTCTCGCGCCTGATGGAAGGCGAGGTCCAGAAGCTCGCTCACCTCGAAGAGCATCTGCACAAGCGCGTCATCGGGCAGGACGAGGCGGTGTCAGCAGTGGCCGACGCGGTGATTCGCGCGCGCGCCGGACTGAAGGATCCGAATCGGCCGATCGGTTCGTTCATTTTTCTGGGACCGACTGGCGTCGGCAAGACCGAACTCGCGCGCGCGCTCGCAGAATTTCTGTTCGACGACGAAGGCGCGATGATCCGCATCGACATGTCCGAGTATATGGAGAAGCATACCGTCTCGCGTCTGGTCGGCGCGCCGCCCGGCTACGTCGGCTACGACGAGGGCGGCCAGCTCACCGAAGCGGTGCGGCGGCGGCCCTACTCGGTGATTTTGTTCGATGAAATTGAAAAGGCGCACGCCGACGTTTTCAACGTTCTGCTGCAACTGCTCGATGACGGGCGACTTACGGACGGGCACGGCCGCACGGTGGATTTCAAGAACACCGTGGTGATCATGACCTCGAATATCGCGAGCCAGCAAATTCTGTCGTTCAAGGGCAAGGATTACGAGCGGATGAAGACGCAGGCGCTCGAGGTTTTGCGCAGTAGTTTCCGCCCCGAATTTCTCAACCGCGTCGACGACATCGTGGTGTTCCATCCGCTGACCAAAGAGCAGCTCCGCCCGATCGTCGAGATCCAGCTAACCCGTCTGCGGGCGCGGCTGGCGGAGCGCAAGATCGAGCTCGAACTCACCGACAAGGCGCGCGACCACCTGGCCGAGCAGGGCTACGATCCGGTCTACGGCGCGCGGCCGTTGCGGCGGATGATTCAGCGCGAGCTTGAAACCACGCTCGGACGCAAGCTGCTGCTCGGCGAGATTCGCGACGGCGCACACGTCGTCGTTGACGCCGGACCGCGCGGGCTCGAATTCACCAGCCGCGGCGCAGAGAACGCTGCGGCGTGACGCGCAACCTTCCGAAAAGAGCTCCCGATCTGAGCTGAACCGCCGTCGCCGTGCCTTGCGGAGCGGCGGCGGCTTGTGGTGCAATCGCGCTTCGCAATTGACCTTTTGCGGCGCATCCCATCCGCCGCACGGGAGATTACTAATGACCGAAAACTTGAGGAGCCGAGTCGTTACGCAAGGCGTGCAACGTTCGCCGAATCGCGCGATGTTGCGTGCGGTCGGCTTCGGCGACCGCGATTTCGACAAGCCGATCGTGGGGATCGCCAACGCTTACAGCACGATTACGCCGTGCAACCTGGGCCTCGATATTCTGGCCAGGCGCGCCGAAGCCGCGGTCAAGGCGGCCGGCGCGATGCCGCAGCTCTTCGGCACCATCACCGTGAGCGACGGCATCTCGATGGGCACCGAAGGCATGAAATACTCGCTGGTCTCGCGCGAGGTGATCGCGGACTCGATCGAGACCGCGTGCAACGCCGAGGCGATGGACGGCGCGATCGTGATCGGCGGCTGCGACAAGAACATGCCTGGCGCGATGATAGCGATCGCGCGCATGAATATTCCCGCCATGTTCGTGTACGGCGGCACGATCAAACCCGGTCATTACAATGGCCGCGACCTGACTATCGTCAGCGCGTTCGAGGCCGTCGGCCAGTTCAGCGCCAACAAGATCGATGAAAAGGAGTTGCTCGAGGTGGAGCGGCGCGCCTGCCCCGGCGCCGGTTCCTGCGGCGGCATGTACACCGCCAACACGATGTCCTCGGCGATCGAGGCGATGGGCATGAGCCTGTCTTACTCCTCGACCATGGCGGCCGAAGATGACGAGAAGAGCGACAGCGCGGCGCAAAGCGCCGAGGTCGTGGTCAATGCGATCCGCCGCCAGCTCCTGCCGCGCCAAATAATGACGCGCAAAGCGCTGGAAAACGCGATCGCGGTCGTGATGGCGGTTGGCGGCTCGACCAATGCGGTGCTGCACCTGCTGGCGATCGCGCATGCCGCCGAGGTGCCGCTCACGATCGACGACTTCGAGGTCATCCGCCAGCGCGTGCCGGTGCTGTGTGATCTGAAGCCGTCGGGACGCTTTGTCGCGACTGATCTGCATCGCGCCGGCGGCATCCCGCAAGTGATGAAGATGCTGCTGAAGCATGGCCTGTTGCATGGCGGCGAGTTGACGATCAACGGCAAGACTGTCGCCGAGAATCTCAGTGAGGTTCCCGAGGCGCCGCGCAAGGATCAGGAAGTCATCCGGCAATGGGATAATCCGATGTACCAGCAGGGGCATCTGGCGATTCTCAAGGGCAATCTTTCGCCCGAGGGGTGCGTCGCCAAAGTCACCGGCATCGCCCATCGCGAGATCACCGGACCGGCGCGAGTCTTCGAGCGTGAGGAGGATTCGCTCGACGCGATTCTCGCGGGCAGGATCAAAAAAGGCGATATTCTGGTGATCCGCTACGAGGGACCGCGCGGCGGACCGGGCATGCGCGAGATGCTCTCACCGACGTCGGCGATAATCGGCGCCGGGCTCGGCGACGCCGTCGCGCTGATCACCGACGGCCGCTTCTCCGGCGGCACCTACGGCCTCGTCGTCGGCCACGTCGCACCCGAGGCCCAGGTCGGCGGCCTAATCGCTCTGATCCATGAAGGGGATTCGATTACGATCGACGCCGATCGCCGCTTGCTGCAGCTTAATGTAGCGGACGCGGAGCTCAGCCGTCGGCGCGCCGCCTGGACGCCGCCGCCGCCGCGCTACACTCGCGGCGTGCTCGCAAAATATGCGGCGCAGGTCTCAACCAGCAGCTTGGGCGCCGTGACAGACTGATCGCGATACCGGCTCGATCACAAGCGCATCAAGCAGAGCGTCGCTTGCGCGCGACGCGGCCGCGAAGGTCAGTTGAGCTGTCGCACCATCCGGCTCTGCCGACGCGGGCGCTTGATCAACTCAAAGGCGACGCGCAGCAAAGTCTGCGACTCCTCAGGCAAGCCGAAATACTCACTGACCGTCGCTGCGCGTATCGCCAGACCGGTTGCGGACTCACTCAGGATGAGAACCTCGGCGCAGTCCCGGCAGATACTCACATTTTCGCGACCAAGTTCCTTTCTTCCCGCGACCACGCGGCCTTCAGCTAACTCCGCGCCGCATTTCGGACAACACGTCTCCCCCACCATGTTTTCCTCCCGTTTGCAGGCCTCCGAATGCCATGGTGCATCGGCATTCTCCCAGTTGCTCCCCCGAGCAGACCATGCAAAGCGGCAGCACCCGTTTCCAATTACAATCGCAAATTCGGTTTTCAGGCAAGGGCTAATCTCGCAATTCGTGGCGTGATCTCTCGTTGCGGGCGAGACGAATTCGGGCGAGCTATGCTGTGGCTCAACAAGGCTTGATATACAGTGGTAAATCATCCGATGGATGGACCGTTGAGATCGCAAAGAAATTATTGAGAACGGGGCGGAAGCGTGCGCCAAGGCGATAACTTTTTCAATCTTTACAATCACGATTTCGTGCGCGTGGCGGTTGCCATCCCGGCCGTGCGGGTGGCAGACGCGGCGTTCAACGCCGGTGCGACGATTGCCTTGATGCGTGATGCAGCGGCGCGCAAAGCGGTTGTCGCGCTCTTTCCCGAATTGGGCCTCTCCGCCTACAGTTGCGACGATTTGTTCCATCAGCGACCGCTGATCGACGGCTGCCGCGAGGCGTTGTCGCGGATCGTCGCAGCTTCGGCCGAAGCGCCGCTCGTCGCGGTCGTCGGCAGCCCCCTCGAGGTCGATAATCTGCTTTTCAATTGCGCGATCGTGATTGCGGGCGGCCGCATCCTCGGTGTCGTACCAAAGACCTACCTGCCCAATTATCGCGAGTTTTACGAAGCGCGGCAGTTCAACGAGGCGGATAGCGCCATCAGCGATACGATCGCGCTCTGCGGCCAAGACGATATTCCGTTCGGGCCGCGCCTGCTCTTTCAACACGATGAGCAGCCGTTGCTGACCCTGCACGTCGAAATCTGCGAGGACCTGTGGGTGCCGATCCCGCCGTCATCGTACGCAGCGCTGGCCGGCGCGACCGTGATGGTGAATCTTTCCGCCTCGAACGTCACGATCGGTAAGGCCGGTTATCGGCGGGAACTGGTCGCGAGCCAATCGGCGCGATGCCTCTCCGCCTACCTCTACTCGGCCGCTGGGCCCGGCGAATCGACCACCGATCTTGCCTGGGACGGTCATGCCTTGATCTGCGAGAACGGCAATTTGATCGCAGAGTCGATCCGCTTCAACGATGCGCCGCAGCTCATCTGCGCGGAGTTGGACCTTGAGAGGCTGGCGCAGGAGCGGATGCGTCAGACGACCTTTGGCCAGGCGCGGCGGCGCGAGCGTCGCACACTCGGCGAGTTTCGCAAAATCACCTTTTCGACGCCGCTCCCACGCCGCGAGCCGCTGCTCCTCGAGCGGCATTACGAGCGCTTCCCCTATGTTCCTGCGGACGCCGCCGGGCGCGACGAGCGCTGCGCAGAAGTCTACGAGATTCAGGTGCAGGGATTGGTCAGCCGGCTGCGCGCGAGCGGTTTCGCACGCGTCGTGATCGGCATCTCGGGCGGGATCGATTCGACCCAAGCCCTGTTGGTCTGCGCGCAGGCGCTCGATCGTCTAGGCGCGCCGCGCGAAAACCTGCTGGCCTACACGATGCCCGGTTTCGCCACCAGCGAACGGACGCTGGCCCAGGCACGCCGACTGATGGCCGCGATCGGCTGTGCGCCGCACGAAATCGACATCCGCCCGGCGGCGTCGCAAATTCTCAAGGATATCGGGCATCCTTACGCCGCGGGTCGCGAGCTCTACGACGTCACGTTTGAGAACGTGCAGGCGGGCGAGCGCACCAATCTGCTGTTCCGTCTGGCGAATCTCAACAATGCGATTGTGGTCGGGACCGGCGATCTGAGCGAGCTCGCGCTCGGCTGGTGCACTTACGGCGTCGGCGATCAGATGTCGCACTATGCGGTGAACGCGAGTGTGCCAAAGACTTTGATTCAGCACGTGATTCGCTGGGTGGCGGAAACCGAGCGCTTCGGCCGCGCGGCCGGCGGCGTCCTTCGCGACATCCTCGCGACGGAGATTAGTCCCGAGCTGGTACCCGCCAACGGCGGTGCGATTCAGGCCACCGAGACGCTGATAGGCCCTTATGAATTACAGGATTTTAATCTCTACTATACTCTGCGGTTTGGTTATCCACCGCCCAAGATCGCTTTTCTCGCTTACAATGCCTGGCGCGATCTGACGCTTGGCCGCTGGCCAGATATCCCCCCCGAACGCCGTCACGAATACCGTCTCGAACAGATCAAAGGTCACCTGCGCACCTTCGTCTGGCGCTTTTTCAAGCTGAGCCAGTTCAAGCGCAGTTGCATCCCGAATGCGCCGAAGGTCGGCTCGGGCGGCTCGCTCTCGCCGCGCGGCGACTATCGCGCGCCCAGCGACAGCGAGGCCACCGCCTGGATGGAGCAGCTCGAACTAATCCCCGATCGCGAGCCATAAGCTCGACGGCAGCACTGCGATCGAGAAATCGGACCTGTTTCAAGTTTCTAGCCGCCGATTACACTACTTTTGAGTTAGCCGACCGATACAGGCTGACCGCCCAACCGCGGGTCGTAGCCGAATTGTTCATCGTGATTGAACAATTCGTTCGCTCCACTTGAACGCCTTTATTAAGAGAAGCGACTTGGCGAACCCGTCATTCAGCTTAGGACGAATAATGGGTTTGAGCCGGTGAGGTAATTATGCGTCTTCTGAGATTATTTCTAGCGTCTTCAGTTTGCTTCGTGCTCGGCGCCTACGACTGTGCGTTCGCTCAGACGCCTTTGCCGTCATTCCCGCTTTACTGTCAAGGTCCGCTCCAAACGGGGCCTCCCGCGCAGCCTACGCTAACGCCCTACACATGGGCCAGCCAAGGCGCCGGCGCGGCAAATCCCGCACCTGGCCAGTGCGTGTGGGCCGATCGCGGTCCTCGGCCCGGGGAGATGGTAGGCGGCGACGGCAACAGCATCTGCGATTGGTCCGGCAGTTTCAGCAATCTGGGCGCCGGACAATTCCTGGAAGTTGGAGTCTACCGCGATCCGGCAGTAAACAACTGCATGCATCTCACGCATTATATTGGCATTGTGAGCCCGCCATTTTCTGCTGTGCCTGCCTTGCCGCCCTTCGTCAGGCAGAGCATTGCGACCCTCTCCGCGACTCAGATCGCCTCTTTGCGACATGGTATCCAGGTTATGATGAGCCGGCAGACTACCGATCCTACGAGCTATCGTTTTCAGGCAAATATTCACGGGACTTACGACACAACCACCACCTCGCAAGAGTCGCAGGCATGGGATCAATGCGAACATGGGAGTTTTTACTTCTTCTCGTGGCACCGTATGTACCTTTACTTTTTCGATCGTATCCTCAGGACGGCGTCCGGAGATCCAACTCTGGTTTTGCCGTACTGGAACTGGGGCGACCCGTCGCAACGCAGCCTTCCGAGCGCTTTCTGGCAGCCGAGCGACTCCACCAACTCATTGTACATTGCGCCGCCCGGTAGGCCGACGGCGCTTGACAACGGCACGGCTCAGCTTGACGCCGGGACCGTGGACTTCTCGAATGCCTTTGGCTACACGAACTTCGAATCTGCCAACGGCTCGGGGCTGAGCTTTGGGGGACAAGAAGCTTCAGCCATGCAATTCAATTTTCCTCACGGAGAACTGGAAAGTCAGCCACATGACGTCGTGCATGGGGCCTTGGGCGGACTAATGGACGACCCCGACACTGCGGCGCAGGACCCGATTTTCTGGCTTCACCACGCTAATATCGATCGGCTGTGGAATCGCTGGCTGCAACAGGGTGGTGGCCGCCAGGATCCTCTCAATGATTCAGCATGGATGAATACAACGTTCGAATTTTTCGATGAAGCGGGGCATGCCGTTGATCTAACTGGCAGCCAAATCATCGACACGGTTGGAGAGCTAAACTACCGCTACGACGACGATCCTACGACCATGGCGCAATTCCATCCAGTGCAATTCCATCCAACGCCGGTCAGTCCGCGGCTCATCCTCAAGACCTTGGCGACCAGCCAGGCCGGAGCCGCTCGAATACAACTCTCCGGCGAGCCCGTTAGCGTTTCCGTGCCCTTGCCCGAAAACGCGGTGTCGCAACTGCGCGCCTTCATCGAGCATAAGGTTGAGAACAAAATCATCCTGCAGTTGAACGACATCCAATATGAGAGAGCGCGGGGAATCTATTACGAGATATATATTGATCCGCCCAAGGGAGAGAAGGTTAATTTTCACAGTCCTTATTATGTCGGATCACTGAGTTTCTTTGCGCTAAAGCCGCATTCCATGGCAGGCCATCCAGTTGCTCCAAGGTCAAGCGTTTTCACTGAGTATGACATCTCAAAGCAGGTTCGTGACCTGAGCGCACGCGGCGCCTGGAACCCCAAGGAAATGTCGGTAATTCTCGTCCCGCGCGGCTTAGTGAGGCGTAATGGCGAGCCTTTGCCGCTGCCTGCAGGCATCGCGGGTACGCTAGGAAGAGTTACGATTGCAACTCAATGATTGGGCGCATGAGGACGTCGCTCGGCGGCAGACGAGCACCCGCCGAGTGCCCCCGGCCGGGACTCGAACCCGGACTCGCGGCAACCGCAAACGCTAGCCATCCAGAACAAAGAAACGCAAATCAAATAAGGCTTTTTCGCGATCAAGCTTTGTCGAGGCTAGTGCCGTTTTGCCCCGATTTGTGACAGCCGCTGCCAAACCCCAGCCAAACCGTTTTAGTAAGAATCGTCGCGGTAAAGAATTCGACGAAGCTGCGGCTGGCGCGCTCGCCACGACGCGACAATCGCCGGCAGCGCGTCAAGCCCGGCACGGACCAATGCCGGCGGCGGTTATCATTTCGTCGGCCAGCACGATCCTGTGATGGCCTCGACATGCATTAAGAGATTGCCCGCTGCGTAAGCGGTGATGTCGTTATATCCGGTCAATCGCTCCACTTGTCCCAGTGAATTACGCTGGCGATCGGCTTGCGTTTGACCTTGACGAAATCGTTCTGGGGCCAGCCAATGGGGATCATCACGCCGAATTTTATCTCTTTGGGGACTCCGAACAGATCGCGGAGCTCGCTTTCCATAAACATGTGGAAGGTCGTGAAGGTTGTACCCAAACCGAGCGAGCGAGCCGCCACTATCAGATTCTGCGCCGCCGGGTAGAGCGCCGACCACACAAACTGCTCAATCGGCGCGTTGGGCGGATAAGCTACCGGACCGCAGACGAAGATGATGGCCGGAACCTCATGCAACGTCTCCGCCAGATGCGTGGCGCCGGCGATCATTCGACTAGTGACCCGGCCGGTCGTTGACACTCCAACTCCCATCGCCTTAAATCGCGGCGCAAGTAGATCGCGGATTTTCCGCTTTGCTTCAGGATTGCGTACAACGATGAAGTCCCATTCTTGGCTGTTGCCGGGACTCGATGCGCGAGTGGCGGCGTAAATCACACGTTCGATCAAGTCCTGGGGCACCGGATCGGGCTTCAAGTAACGCGCCGCACTGCAGGTTTCCATCGCTTCGATTACATCCATGATCGTCTCCTATTGGATCGAGCAACTTGAATGGGTGGTGGCTCGCATAAGACATTAGTAATTGTTGGGTCGCGACGAAAAATCAACGACGCGGAGTCCAATCGAGCGCTCGTCCTTGAAACTCTCCAAGTAGAGCCTCCTGCGGAATTGGTCAAGTAGGCCTAACACGTCTCCCTGGTTTAGTTTTAGACTGGCCGCTTGGCGTTGATGTTGTTCCGTGGTCATCGTCGGCTCCCCGTATTCCGCGGAATCGTCGAAAGATCATAACTCGTGCTCCGCCCGCCGGCGGGATTGCGAACGAGAATGCCGCGATCGACGAGAGACAAAATGTCGCGCAGGGCGGTATCCTGGGAACACTTGGCAAGCTTGGCGTATTTCGATGTTGTGAGCTTACCCTCAAAGCCATCCAGCAAGCGGTTCAGTGCGAGGCGCTGGCGTACATTGATCGCGACGCCAGCGATAGCTTCCCAGAAGCGTGCCTTTGCGAGAACGGCGCTGAGAGTGGTTTGTGCACCGTTTATGGCCCGGCCCAGACAGCCGAGGAACCACTCCATCCAGGCCGTGATGTCCAAGGTTCCTTTCTGCGTTTCCTCAAGAATGTCGTAGTACGCTGCGCGCTCCTCCTGGATTTGCGCCGACATGCTGTAAAAGCGCTGGGGGCTTTTTTCAGACCGGGCGAGAGCCATATCCGCGACGGCGCGCGCAATGCGCCCATTACCATCATCGAAAGGATGGATAGTGACAAACCAAAGATGGGCCATCCCGGCTTTCAGGACCGGATCGGTGTCGGCACGGGCGTTGAACCAAGTCAGAAATGCCGCGATTTCGCTATCGAGTCGGACTGCCGCCGGCGCCTGGAAATGGACACGTTCGTTGCCGACTGGGCCAGAGACGACCTGTATCGGGCCGGTGCTGTCGTTACGCCAGGCCCCGATTCGGATTTTAGTCATGCCACTGCGCCCCGTCGGGAACAGGGAAGCATGCCAGGCAAACAGCCTTTCGACCGTCAGCGGTTGATCATACAGGCGCGTCGCATCGAGCATCATTTCAACGACGCCCTCAACATGACGGTCCGTTGGCTTGAGGGCGCCGATGTCTATGCCGAGGCGACGGGCGATCGACGACCGGACCTGCTGGGGGTCTAGCTTTTCACCCTCGATTTCGCTGCTTTTGAGGACATCGGCGGTGAGCGTTTGCAGCACCGCCTCTTGGCGTAGACTAAAGCCTAGCGCCTCCATGTGGCCGATCAGACGACCTTGGCGGTGCCTCACCTCAGCAAGAAGTTCGGCAAGACGCTGGCGGTTCCATTGGAACCGCGGCCAATCGTGAAGCTCGTGGATATACATTAACCGCAGACTCTGCGGATAATATAACCGATAATCACCGCATGGCGAAGTATTCGCCGCACGTTTTACGGCGAATACTTGGATCATCGACGCAGGTTTACGGCGTCCCCTTTCATTAAGCGCTTTGTCGTGCTGGGCCATTTCTCGTTCGCGCGTATGGTCATGTTTCACGATCTCGAAGATTCAAACTGGCCGGCTGAGATTGGGATAATAGGTAATCCAGTCATTTCGGAGCTGTTTGCAGGCGCCGGCGTTGGCACGGGAGCTTTCTTTGCCGACGAGTATCAGGTCGACGATCCGACGATTGCGGCAAAGGTCCCGCTCCTCATTACCGACGCGGATTCAATCGCAGTTCAGCGCGATAGCTGACGTAATGGACGGGAAAAATCTGGCCATCAAAGGCCCACCCGGCACAGGGAAATCCCAGACGATTACCAATATCGTCGCCGCTGCTTTGGCGCGCAGGAAGTCGGTTCTTTTCGTTGCTGAAAAAATGGCGGCCCTCAACGTCGTCAAGGATCGACTGGAGAAGGCTGAGCTCGGTCAGTTCTGTCTCGAACTTCACTCGACGAAAGCGCGCAAAAAGGAGCTTCTCGAATCTCTGGACCAACGGCTGAAGAAGCGAAGTCGGTTTGAGGGCGCCGAAGACCTCGCGCTAGCGATCATAGAATTGGAACGCAACCGCGACCAGCTTGGCGAATACGTCTCTACGATCAATCGCAAGTTTGGTGCGTCAGGCGAGACGATTCATCAGATACTGTGGTCGGAGCAGCGTACGCGAAATGATCGGGATGGCCTTCCGAAAGCGCTCGAAAAGGTCGAGTTAGCGGGTGCTCACAATCTAACGCGTCATGATCTGGCGAACCTGCGGACCAAGCTCGAGGTCTTGGCGAGCGCGTATGCCGACGTCGCGAGCTCGCGAAGGCTGGAAGAGCATCCGTGGTTTGCGATTGGCAACGCACGACTCGACTACTTCGGTCGCGAAAGCCTGATCTCCAGCTTGGGCGCGTGTCGGGAGGCGTTGAATCACCTCCAATGCCTGCTCGCCGAGCTTGGTGAAACAGTCGGGCATAAGTTTACTGCGACCGTAGAGAACGCCGAAAAGGTTAAAGAAACTCTCGCTCGGTTACCCGAACCCACAACTGATCTGAGTGCCGCGGAGCTGTATCCAAAGCTGGTTGATCCAAATATAGCCGCAGTGCTCACAGCATTTTTGGAGGATCAGGCTGACTGGCTAAACGCCGGTCGCAGGCTGGCAGAGTTGGGTCTTGAGCCAGTGGAAGCCGTTAAGGGCGAGGGCGAGTTGCGGAACCTCGCCGTCTTGGCTGCTGAAATTGCCGCAAACGGAGGAGCCGTCGGACTCAACGATGCGGTAAGCGGTCTTGAGGCACACACGATTCGTTTCGAAGAAGCTGTCACTTTGATCGACCGACTGGCAAAGGCTTTCGGTGTCTCAGAACCGATAACGCCTGTGATCGCGATCAAGCTGCTCGATGCCGCGGCGCACGCGGCAGCTCTCCCACCTGAACGCGCCGCTTTCCGTCATGCTCGGTTGGCAGAGGAGGCGGCGCCTGTGGTTCTTCGCCGTGCGCACGGACGCGCAGCCGAACTCCGTCAGAAAGTCAGCACACTCGAGGAACTCTTCGCAATTCCTCTGGACCGGCCAGCACCCGAATTACGCGGACACGCGACTTGTTTGCGGAAAGCGAAATTTCCTTCTTCCTTGTGGCGGAGCGACGTACGCACCGCGAAGCTGCGTTATCGCGAAATAAATCTTACGTCCAAGAGCCCGAAGCGCGGCGAGATGGCGGCGGATTTCGAAGCCGTTGCCGAATGCAATGAGATAGCGACGGGCTTGGCGACTGACGAGCAGCTTCGTGAGTTCTGCGGTCAGCACTTCCGCGGTCACGAAACACCCTTCGAGCATCTTGTCGAGGTAGCCGAGTTCGCGGTCACCATCCGACGTATGTTTGGCGCGGATCAGGGAATTGATCGCTCAGTCCGCGAGCTTCTTCTCGAAGGGGTAAACGAAGCGTTTTTGGAGTTGGGCGCCGCCGCTCGCGGCATGCCCCATGACAAGGTCCGGCTGCTTCTTGAGACGTTAGACCCTCAAGTCAGTCTTGATCTCCAACTGAACCGGCGCTGCGAGCTCTTACGTAAGGCGCTAGATCTCAAAGACCGCGCACTGACGCTGGGGCTCAACTCTGACACTACTCAACTCGCGATATTCCAGGAGTCGGTGGACGCCGTCGGATTGTATCGAGATGCCGAAGCGAGAATAGCTGCCAACGATCAGGCTCGAGAGCTTCTTGGAGCTTATTGGGGTGGACCGCATAGTGATCGTTCTTCGATTAATGGCGCCTTGCAAGCTTCGTCGGCGGTGGAGGTCGCAGCACTGCCAGATTTCTTGCGGCGGTACCTTTACCATGGTGATCGTGACGAACGAATCGTTGCACTGAGACAGTTACGAGAACGCCTAACTGGAGCGCTGAGCGCGGCATTGGAATCCTGGGACCAAGCCAAAGATGGCGGCCATATAGATGAAAAAAACCTTTTCGGCTCAGCGTGTCGGAGATGTGCGCTACGCGATGCCTTAGCGCGAATCGACTCCGCGCTCGCCCATACCGATCAGCTGATTGTTTGGATTACGTTCCTTGCTGCTCGTGCTCAATGTTTCGAGAGTGGGTTGGGCGACATAGTTAATGCCTTCGGCGGAAAGTCGCTAGACGCGGCTCAGCTTTCTCGCGCACTAGAGCGGGTGTATCGACGAAGCTTGGCCCGCGCAGCACTGGCCGAATATCCGGTGCTTAGTCGCATTCAAGGCTCTCAGCTCTCGAAATGCCGGAAACGCTTTCGTGAGCTGGACGAAGAGATAATCAAGCTTCAACGCAAGCAGCTCGCGACAGAGCTCAGTCGACGGCCTATAGATCCCGGTTTTAAAGGCGCAACAGCCAAGGAGCACCGCGGCCTAGCCCTTGTGTACCACGAACTCGGCAAGAAGAAGCGGCACATCCCGGTCCGCGAGTTACTTGGCCGTGCTGGCCGATCGATCCAGCAGTTGAAGCCTTGCTTTCTAATGTCTCCCCTTTCGGTGGCGCAGTTTCTGAAGCCTCATGGTCTTCGGTTCGATTTAGTCGTAATCGACGAGGCTTCCCAGATGCGTCCCGAGGAAGCTTTGGGTGCGATTGCTCGCGGCGGTCAACTGGTCGTCGTCGGCGATCCGATGCAGCTGCCGCCAACGTTTTTTTTTTGACCGTACCGACAGGATTTTGGACGACGAAATCGACGAGGAAGAGATCGTCGATAATGAGTCGATCCTGGACTTGGCGCTCGCCGAGTTTCGGTCCGCGCGTTCCCTTCGCTGGCACTACCGTTCCCGCCACGAAAGTCTTATCGCGTTCTCGAATCGCGAATTCTACGATGACCTAATCGTCTTTCCGTCGCCACTCGATCCTGATCGGCACCGGCGGGAACCAAAACTCGGCATGTATCACCACTTCGTCGGCGGCAAATACAAAGGCCGCGTGAATATCGACGAGGCGCAGAAGGTGGCGAAGGCCGCGCTCGAGTTCATGTCGAGCGAGCCAGATCGATCCCTGGGCATTGTCACGCTTAATCAGACCCAGCGCGAAATTTTGTTAGAAGAAATCGAGCGCTTGGTTGCTCGCGATCGTAATGCCGAGGAGTTCATGGAACGATGGGAAAACACCCTGGAACCCTTCTTCGTTAAAAACTTGGAAAATGTTCAGGGTGATGAGCGGGATGTCATATTCATCTCGACGGTGTATGGTCCTGATCCCGCGACGGGCATCGTCAGGAATCAGTTCGGGCCGATTAACGGGCGATTCGGGTTCCGACGCCTCAATGTTTTGTTCAGTCGCGCCAAACATCGCGTCGAAGTCTTCACGTCGATGCGACCGGATGACATCCGGCCCGATGAGAAATCCCAGCGCGGCGTTCACGTGCTGAAGTCGTATCTCGAGTATGCGGAGACCGGCAGACTCGACGTTGGCCAAGCCAGTGGGCGCGAGCCTGACTCGGAATTCGAGCAGCTCGTTCGGGATCGACTCAAGAGCCATGGTTACGAGGCAGTCTCGCAAGTCGGGGTGGCCGGTTATTTCATCGATCTAGCGGTCAAGCATCCACATCGGAGTGGCTATATTTTGGGCATCGAATGTGATGGTGCCGGTTATCATTCCAGCCGGTCGGCGCGTGACCGGGACCGTCTACGGCAACAGGTTTTCGAGCGGCTCCATTGGACAATATACAGAATTTGGTCGACCGATTGGTTTCAAAACTCCGAGGCCGAATTTCGTCGATTATCGAATCATCTCGATCAACTGGCGCGTGACGATCTCGCGTAGCGGGAAGCGAAGCGAGTCAGTGAGAGGCAAAGCTAGGTCGTTGAAGTGGCCCCATAAATCACCGCAGATTTTGCGGATAATATAGGTAATAATCGACGCTCCAGCGGGTATTCGTCGTCAATCATGCGGAGATTAAATCGTTTAATCGACGCGAGACATGAGCGTCCCTTCATTCGTCGCCGGATGCTCGCAAAGCCATAAATTCTGCACGATTGAATTGCTTCGATGGGTTAAAGACGGGGGAATTGAAAACCCGGACCCTGGAGAACCCGGTAAGAAAAGGTACATTTTCAAGGGTTTTCCGCTCCGACATATCCCGCAGAATACCGTGGTATACTGCTAGCTGTCCCCGGGGGACAGGACTGATATCGCTCGCCCGCAAGGAGCGAACCAGCTCGAACACAGGCCGATGTTTCACTGAGCGCGGCGACCACCTTCACGCCTATAACTTTCGTAGCGCACCACGAGGCTTTATTCGCACTGAACGGCGCGAGTTCGATCCCGTCGCCATTCCATATTTTTCCTCTTCTCATCAATCGCTTAATGCGATGCGAAGGACAGGGAATGATCGAGCCCGGTAGTGTCGTTACATGGACCAGCCACATCGAATAGAAATCGGTGGACCCAATTATTGCGATAACGCTTGGATGACCTTAAGGACAAAATCCCGCCCGGGGTTAGAGCCTTATTTGTGCCGCCGCTTGGCACTCAGCGCCAGCGATCTTTAATCGTGTGGCGAATTACCGGCGTCAATACCTGCTCTTCGGCGGATGAGCCGGATCATGGCGGCGGGGTGAGCCGTCCGAAACGAAACTTCATCATCTGTTCTCCTCGCTCACGCAAGCCCGCGTTGCGCATGGCAGGCGGCATGCGCAAGGCTTCCCCTGTAGCGATACTTTGCTGCTGAACCCAACCGACCCGCGATTTTCGCCGAAGAACGTAATTCTTCAGTGCGTCTTGCACCGTATCCGCCGAGCGCAGCTCTTCAGCAAGCACGTATGCGTCTTCCATAGCCATACAACCGCCCTGGCCCATCAGCGGCGAGCTGGCGTGAGCAGCGTCGCCGATCAACACCGTGCGACCGCTATACCACTCGCCAACGTCGATCCATTCCATGGCCGAGCAGATGATCTGATGGTCGTGTTCAAGAGACGCCAGATAGTCCTCCACAATTCTGCCAAATCCTGCGAAGCGGTCCCGGAGCCGTTCAAGCCGCCCCTCCACGGGATCGTGGAAACGAGGTTGCATAACGTATCCGAAGCCGTATGTGCGTCCCTCGCCTACGGGACACAGTCCGAAGAAGCATTCATCGCCGAGAACGAAGCGCAAAGCAGACAAACCTAGCGGCCGGATCGGCGCGATGCTGCGCCAATTCATTGCACCAAGATCGGCAGGCGAAGCGTTGCTTATCGCGAGTGTGCGCACAGTGGATGAGATTCCATCGGCCCCGACCACTAGATCATATTCACCGGTCGAGCCGTCGCTGAATCCTACAGATACGCAGTGACTGTCTTGGGACAAGGATGTCAGCGAGATTCCGAGCCGATGAGGCACGACGGCGGCGCGCGCCACCAGGGCTTGATGAAGTTTGCTCCGTTCGATCCCGATGAAGGGCGCCACATGGCCCCACAATACTTGCAGGTCGGTTTCGCAGAGCAGTTCTCCATGCTGGTCGCAAAAGCCCCAGCCGCGGATCACCGTACCCGCTTGCTCAACGGCCGCGCCCGTGCCGAGAACGTTGAGTATGCGCATCCCGTTCGGCTGCACTGCGATTCCTGCCCCAACGGCGGGCCAGGTCTTATCTCGCTCGACGACTTCCGTCGTAAAGCCTTTCCGATGGAAAGCGGTGGCCGCTGTGAGCCCAGCAATTCCGCCGCCGACGATCAGAATCCGTTCGATGCGAGCCATGTTCGCTTCCCCACCTAAGCGATGCCAAAGCCGGGATCTTTGCCCAAGAGAAATGCGCCGGCGCGGGTCAGCCATCCATCGGCCAAGCCGATATGCTGCGTCAGCGTATGGATATCGCGCAGATGGCGCTGGAGCGGCGATGAATCGTAGAGCGCGGTTCCGCCGCCGTGTTTGTAGCAAACATCAACGACCGTCGCCGCGCTCGCGGCTACCCACGCGCCGGTCGCCGAGCATCGAACCTGCTCCGCCAGAGTTGGCATGCGACCGGCGCTGGCCTCGGCCCAGAAAGCTTCGGCTTCGCTTCTTAACAGGGCGCGGGCCGCTCTCAGCGCAATCTCTGCGCGCGCCAGAGAGTGCTGAAATACCGGGGTGTCGGCCAATGCTGTGGCTGCGAAAAGACGACGCTTTTGACTGCCGGCAAGCGCGATGATGTCGTCGACCGCATGCTGCGCGATGCCCACACCGACCGACGCCATATGCAAGGAAAACTGGGAAGTCGCAGCGATATAGAGCGGGCCCGGCACCGACGAAACTCCAGAGAAGCGATCAAAAGTGTCATCGTGCGCGACCCGAATCCTCTCAACAGCTATGTCGTTGCTGCCCGTTCCGCGCAGACCGGAAGCAAACCAGGTATCGAGAATCTGCGCCTGCTCGGTGCGGAAGATCACAAACCGGGTTTCTGGCAGGTCAGGCGCGGGACCGGGACGCGGCCTACCGTTTTCTGTCACTACGCAGTTGGCGAGCAGCCACTTGCTGTGCAGGCAGCCGCTCGCGAACGGCCAGCGGCCAGTGACCTCGAAGCCGCCGTCAATAACCTGGGCCTCACCGCGTGGAGTGAATGAGCCTGCGCCCATCAGGTCGGGTCCGTTCGCATAAAGCGAGTCGAAACGGCGGCGCGGGAGCAACGCCAGCAGCATTACCGCCTCAGCCCCGATCATCGCGGTCCAACCGGCGGAGCCGTCGGCTCGGCCGAGCGCTTCGAGAATCTCCAGGCTTGAAGGCAGCTCAATCTCTAATCCGCCGTGGCTGCGCGGAACCAACATTCGGAAGCATCCGGCGGCGACTAGCTCGCGCAGCAGATCGTCAGGCAGTTCGCGGGCGCTTTCAATTTCAGCGGCGCGCGCTGTGATAGTTGGCGCCAGGTCGTGAATTGTGGCGAGCAACTTTTGTGCGTCCATATTAGCTATCGACATGTCCGGAGTCCTCCCCATACCGCGAAAGCGAGCATCCAGGTCGCGGTGAGTCCCGCGCCGAGCAGGAGATTCATCGCGCCACCCGGCTCAGTGAAGCCCGCGGTGCCAAAGATTGTGATCGTCTCGACCGCCTGTTCGGCAAAGGCGATCGCGCCCAGCACACCGAGCCATCGAGGTAGTTCTTGTCCGCGCAGGGCCAGTAACGTGACCGGCGCGATCATCGTAATTGTCGCACCAGTCAGAACCGGCCCCCAGAACAGCGCCACGTCCAGCACCGTGCTCGCCGTCGCCGCTTCGAGACGGTCGGCATGGAGCGCAAGACCGCCCCACGTCCACGCCTGCACCGCGTACGTAATCACGAAGGCAATCGCGCCAATCAAAAACACGTCGCGATGCGGCGAGGGAAGTAGACGCCGCAACAGCGCAAACATCACGGCAAACGGCGGGATGCTGACGGTGGCCGCCCAGACGGCCCAGCGAGCGTCCTCGCGATGCTGTCGGAACCACGTAACGACCTGCTCACCAGTGTCCGATGCGCTGGGCGGAGTTCCCAGCGCGATCACGCCGACTGCGTACAGGATCAACACTGCCAGCGCCGCGCCGAGCAGTGTTCGAGATTCGGCGCGCGTGAGGCCTTCGCGGGAAGGGAATGTCTCAGAGATTTGCGATTTTGCTTTCTGCATTTCGGATTCTCCGATCGCGCTCATCGACTCCATGATGCTGCACGTGACGATCTTGAGATTAGGAGTCTCATCGAAGGTCACTCCTTCGGATTCTCTGAGTTCGCACAGATGTAGTAGATGCGGTCCAAGAGCGCCATCCATTCAGTATCCGATAATGGGTCAGCGGGTATTTTGAAATCGATCTTTTGTCTTTTTAGATCGGAGATGAAAATAGTCATTACGCGATCCAGAATCGAGCAGTTCGGATTGCGGTTCGGAATCGCGAATCGCTTTCCACACCAGCGAGAGCCGAATAGCAGTAGGCGGGTAGGTTGCGCGGGTCTCGCCGTTCTCGACAATTTCCCAGGCCCCGCCGCTCCAGTGGATTTCCGCAGCAGATGTCATGCGCGGAGGGCGCGCATCGGGCGCGCCAACGTGACCGATGCGATGATAAATCTGGTCGTTGTCCGACATGAGCGCCACATTGCGAAAAGGCGGGCATTCGGTGCGCATCGGACGTTCGTGCCCATCGGGCCAGTATTCAAAGTTGCCGCCCGGCCCGTCATACAACCACGCGACGGCGCCGGCCTGTATAACTCTCCAATTCTCGAAGAGCGCGGACTGCCCCATGCACATGAGAAAGGCCAGCGGGTACTGATCACGCGTCGCGCCACTGAACGTGGGAACGTCCACATGAGTAAGACCCGCAGGCATTGGGGCATTCACATTGACGACAACAAATGTGGGACGCACGCTCGAGCCGCCGAAGAACGTGCGCGCCGCGTCGATGAATCGCGGGTTATGCAGAATGTTCTCAGCACCTGCCCACGAGCGGCTCACCATTCGTTGCCCAGTTGCCTCGGAACCACGGAAGAAAGGAATCCTGCGCCTTGATCGGAAGGTAGCCCGCCATTGTTCGATACGGCGCGTTGCGCTCGAACATTTCGCGCACGAATTCCGGATCGTCAAACGCTGGCTCGATGCGAATTATTTTTGAAATGGTCGGCATGGCTTGCTCTTCCTTCAGTCTTACAGTGATTAGAGAATCAACTGTTTGATTTTCCGCGGTGGGGCCTGGCGCAACTGCCTAACTCTGTACACCTCTTACTTCTCGGGTCGCCTACGCCCTTGCCGCGAGCGAGTCAAGCTCGCGGCAAGGCTGCTACCCGCCTGGCGTTACGGAGTGAAACCCGACAAGGGCCCGGCTGTATCAGGGAAGTTCGAGGTGTTTAGCACTTGGATGCCGGCGTTGTGGACGCCGTTGAAGGGCGTCACCGTGTTGGGGCAGCCGGCATTCTGTGCATCAGTGGCTGAGTTGAACCACATTCCCAAGTGATATGTCTGCACCGGTCCCGGCGTCACCCCATCAGGGCCGAGGGTTTCGGGATTTTGCAGGGCGTCAGGGAACGGCGGGTCAGGAAACGTCTGGGGAGCGTCGGCCACACCAAACCCAATTATGAAGGTCTCGATTTGGAAGCGCCCGATGAAGGTCTGCGAGCCTTTGCCTTTGCCATTAGTCTCAAGGTCCCCTTGATACCAAGCCAGACCGAAGGGTTTGTTCGGTACCTGAATCACGAAGAAATCGAAATCGGTCTTGGGCGGCAGCCCACTCGCTTTGACAACCATCTTCTCCACCGAGGCCTTGCGTAGAGAACTTAAGGTGACGGTCGCTGTCGCGTTCGGCAGGCAAGTTGCCGCACCGGACGAGACCACCATGTTAAAGGAGAGACTATCGGCGGCTACAGCGTGCGTTGCGCTGCCTGTCGTGAGAACCAGTCCGCAGATGAGTGCCATTGTTCCAAGAATGCGCTTTGCCATTTTGAGCAAATCCTCTTTCGGGTTAAGCGCCGCCCCCGAACTGGCGCATAGTTAAAACCGCAAACGATGAATAGGAAAGGCGCGAATACGCGGGCGGCGATCGCGCAAGCCGGTCGATCACAGATTCCTTCTCCGATGAATTCAAGGTATTGCGCACGCCAAATCGCCCAAGCTTCAGAGATGAAGCAGCCGGCTTGCGTTTTGCCACATGACCTTCGCCTCATCGTCAGCCGAAAAGCCGACGAGCGCCTTCTTCATCCCGGCGACGCTCTCAGGCCACGGCGTGTCCGGATGGGGATAGTCGGAGCTGAACAGGATGCGTTCGGCGCCCCAGCGCTTGATCACCTCGCCAATGAGCGAGTCTTCTGACTCGACCGCCCAATGAAAATGCTCTAGATAATCCAGCGGATGTTTCTTCGCTCCGCCCAGATGCACGCGCGAACCATAGAGCAGCTCGCCGAACTCGCGACCCTCCTCCAAGCGGTCGAAGAGATAAGGCGCGTAGCCGACGTTGCCCTCCTCCAAAATGAACTTGAGGTTGGGAAGGCGATCGAGCAGGCCGCTGTAAATGATCCGCGCGATCGCGATCATGTGCTCGAAGGGATGAGTCAACATCCACCAAACCGGGTAGTCCGCCGTAAACGGACCGCGCTCCGACCATCCGGTGCGATCACCCGCGGCCGGATAGCTTTGAAACGGACTGAGCCCGTCCGAATGGATAATGATCGGGACGTTCAACTCGTTGATGCGGGCGAAGAAGGGCAGGAACTCCGGCTTATCCAGGTTCCGGCCGCGCACATTGGCGCCGATTACGACCGTCGGCATATGCAGTTCCTTTACCATCAGGGGCGGCTACGCGATTCCGGTGGAGTCGGAGTTGGGGCAGTCGGCGTCTATTGAGCGAATGGGCGCATTTGGCGCTCCTGCTCGAGGGGGGCGCCTTGTCGTCCTAACGGCGGGCGGCTTTGCCCACCTGTGGTTCGTACCAACTTCCGCCAAAAGGCTTGCAGAGGAGCATGTTTAAAGTCAAGCGAAGCATGAGAGCGAGGGAGAGCTACGCAGAGTGGCGACTGCCCCGAAGGGTACCTGAGCGAAGCAGTGCCAGGGGATGAGGTTTTGTTGCCTGCACAGTTCTACGGCGCACGCCGGGGCAGTGCGGCGGTGGAACCGGTGAAGCGTCTGATGATGGCAGTACTCGTCGACGCAATACGCTGCTACCAAAGAAATTTCGCAACGGTGACGCTACGCAAACGGCGGGAGTTTATGGAAGTGCAGGATTGGCTGTTCAAAGACAGGAACGACGGCCTCTTTTCGTTTGATCCGCAATCACCGCGAAGCGCGGATGGTTCGTGAAGACGTTCAACTGCCATCCGATCCAGCCGAGCCGGGTCGCCGGTCTCGCCGTCGGGAATCCGCCGGAGGCAAGTTCCCAAAATCGATACTGCCGTGCGGAACACTTGCTCCGCGCTGTCAAGCGGGACGCTGCCGACGAGCAGCACTTGGCGCGCAGCCTCGCTCGTCGCTGCGCCCGCCATAGTAACTATCCTCTCTTTCGTCCCCAAGCCTGAAAATGCAGATACGACGTGACGAGAGTCGTTGAATTTTCAAGGTGGCGTTCAAGCCGGGCGGTCGAGTCGGCGAACTCAGTCTCGGAAAATGAAATCTTGGGCTATATACCGCTCACGGAGGTTGCGAGCGAATTGTAAAAAAGTGTTCGGTTCGGATGTCCGGGCGGAAAGTCGTGGATCAAAGACTTGACCTGAACATCCATAAGGCCAGCGGCGCGCAGGATGCGCGGCACCGGCCTGCCGATGTATAGATCGATCCCGTTCGCCGCTGCATAGGCCTCTAACACCTTCCGCAGCCGGTCGAAGGCGAGAAGGGGCGGATCCGTAATGTGGCCAGCCAAGTCGGCTTCGTGAAGCGCCACCGCACCCCCGGGCTTCACCAATGCCACCATCTCCGCGACACTTTTTCCGGCGCTGGTATGTTGACGAGGACGAGACGCGCCGTTGCTAGATCGAAGGACTCACGGGGCAAACCAGTATTTTTGGCGTTTCCTTGGCGCACCTCCACATTGGTTATCCCATGGTCCACAAGAAAGCGGCGCGCCGTAGCGACCGGCCTCCCTGTCCATCTCGACGCCGATGACTGAACCATTTGGTCCGACTCGGCGCGACAGCAAGTCGAGGCATCCCTGGGGACCGCAGCCAATGTCCACGACGCGAGCGCCAGCCGGGACGCCAATTTGATCGAACAACCAATTCGAGTCGTTGGCGAGTTCCTCAGCTTGCCTCCGGAGTCGCTCCTGTTCGGCCGCGCTCTAGCCTAGAAGGTATTGATCGACCTTCTCCATCTCAGGGGACCATGACACAGTCAGGCTGCGTCGAACAAATCACTTAAATTGATAGTTCGCAAGCGCGGCGCTTTCATGGCTGGCATTGTCGCGCCGCGACGTGAATGACCACCCAGCGGTTTCCTGTCCATTGCTTGCAAACCAAGCGCCGCTCGCCGGTTTGCACTCCATAGCCGCCCGCATCAGGCGCCACCGGTGCTCACGCGGCTCTTTGCGCTTTGGTTGGGCAAGTTGCTCGACGAGCGTGAAGCCGCCGACCTAACCGAAGCGCTGACGATCGCCAAGGGAGCCGGCGTGCGCACCATGACGGCGCTTCGCTATCTGCTCCACATCCCACGCCTGCGCGAGATCATGGGCAACTATGCGGACGGCGGCCAGTTGGCGCACATTTTCGATGGCGAGCCAGTCGCAGGACAGCGTCCCACGCTGACTACCTACGAAATGCGTCATCTCGACGCGCTCGGCGAGCACGCGACCGCCCGGCCACGGAGTTGATCGTGCATGACGCGGAAACGGGCCTTGGGGCTGATCCGACCTTCGCGCTGATTGACGAGGCCAAGTGGATATTGGCGTCGCCCATCTCCCTGCCATGGATCGACCGCGCACTCCGCACGTTCGGCCGTGCCAACGGCGCACTGATTCTGTGTACGCAGTCGCTCGCCGAGATTGACAACAACGAGGCGCAGACGATGTTGGAATCGACCGCGATCAAGACCTTCCTGCCGAACCACGCGGCTAAAGGCGAGCAAGTGCGCCAGCTCTACGGCGAACTTGGGCTCAATGAAAAGCAGATAGAGATTGTCGCGAATGGCGTTCCGCCCGCGATTATCTGTGCGTCAGCGAGTCGGGCTCGCGACTGTTTAGCCTCAATCTGGGCCCAATCGCGCGGGCGCTCTGCGCCGCCACCGGCAGCGACGACGTAACGCTCGCCCGCCGCGTCCTCGAAGAATCAGGGCAGGACGGCTTTCTCGACGCGTGGCTCGCAGCTAAGGGTCTCGGCCCGGCACCAGAGCCGCGTTCCGCGCGGGGCTCAATGCGTGCGGCGGAAATGATTCACAGCAACGGGAGGGTGGGATTATTAAGCATCGTGATTTGTTCGCCGCGACACTACTCGCCTTGGCGCTCGCGGCCAAGCCGGCGCGGGCGCAGCTCGTGGTGTCGGACGGTCCGGTCGAGGGGAACACCACCGCCATTGCCTGCACGCTGACGGGCATCTCAACCCAACAAATGCCTGCGATGATCGTGCAGGTCACCATCACCACGCAGTCACTTACGACGCCGGGCGGCGCTGGTCGCTTTCAGTCGCAACTCAGTTACCTCAACTCATTGATGCAGACGATGGGGAGCGGCGTGGACAGCGCACAAGCTTTCGCCGCTAGCTATCCCGGCTGGGTCAATTTCGGGGCGAACGCAGCGGCGATAGCGGCGCAGGTCACCAACTAGACTCTCACCACCTATGCCGACGCAATTTCAGTCGCGCAGGCGCAGGGCGCCAGCTTCAGCGCTGAAGACACACATTTTCAGGCGCTCGAAGCTTGTAACGCGGCGAGCGTGAGCGTCCTCCAGGCGATTCAGTGCGGCAATGAAATCAATCTCGCGGCGGCCCAGCAGACCCAGGTACTAGGGCAGCTTGAGATCACCCAAATCCATGATTGAGGCCGTGAATTATGGCGAAACTCTTAACGAAAATTCCCAGCTTGGAGCGAATGCGCAAGCCTACTTTATAGGTGACGTACAGCAATGAAGGAGGTTTTCAAATGACAACTCCGATCATAATTTTCCTGCGCTTCATGTGGCGCTTTCGGGGCCTATTAGCAATCGCATTTTTGATTATCCTAGGCCACATGGCTCAACGACGCGATTCGCGCTTGGGACAACTGGCGCCAGCCGCAAGTCTATTGCGATGACGACCACCTGATTCGATACATCCCGGCAGAGCAGTGTGGCGGTTTTTCTTCGTGTGACCGCCGCTTCGATCGAGGCGATACTTCCTGCCCAGGCGGCCCACCCTTTGTGTTGCGGACTCCGACAGAGAATGGGTGGTAAAAATGACGCTCCAATTTCAATTCCTAAACAACGCGCTCAGCGACTACGAAACCGCAATTCAAGGCGTCTGGGCGCCCGTGCTCCAGGCGCAAGGCATTCAAATCCTGCTCGCAGTCGGGGCTATAGCGTTCGCCGTGTATACCATCCAGCTGCTCGCCACCCACGATCTGCCGACCTTCATCCTCGGCTTCGGCTACACGATCGTCTCGCTCTCCGTACTCCATGCGGTCTTTCTCTACGGACAGGACTTAGCCATCGATCTGCTGAACGGATTTCTTGGCTGGGGGCAACAGGTCAGCGGCCAATCCCCTGAGACGCTCACGCCCTCGGGTGTGATGGAGCAGGGGCTACAACTCATGCGGATTTTCTGGAGCGCCGCTGGGAAGGCTTCGTCGTGGGTCGCACCTATGTCAGCGATTGAAGACTTGCTTTGCAGCATTGTAATCGTCGCAACCTTTGCCGTTGCGTCCATCATTTATCTGCTTGCCCTGATGGAAGTCTGGGCGTTGATCATCGGTGCCTCGGTACTGCTCGCTTTCGCGCCGCTGCCTTGGACTTGGAGCATTTTTCCGGGCTGGGGGCTTAGAGTCCTGGCCTCCTGCGTGAAGACGTTCTTTTTGCTTGCGGTTATTGCGCTGGGAATGACCGAAGCAAGTGGTTGAACTGTTTCTATGGCGGCTACGTCGGGAAGCATCCCAGAGAATGTCAGCCTAATGATGCAAGCCGTTGTGGAATCTCTATTGTTCGTCGGCCTCGTCTATTACATCCCACGCCTCATGGCGAGTTTGATCACCGGCGGCGCCGGTGCCGCAATGACCGCCGGCGAGACCATTCTGGCCGGAATGGTCGCGGAGGCTGCCAGCCAGACGGCGAGCGGCAGCAAAGCAATCGGCGGCGCTGCTGCCAACGCCGCCGCTGATGGCGCCGCCAACGCGCTCAAGAAAGTTCACGCGATGTTGATGAGGTGACGACGATGACTACCATGCGGTTTGAAGATCGCCTGCTGCGCACTATCAACCGGCGGCTTTTCTACCTCGGTGTCACCGCTTCCGCCGTCATTATTGGCCTGACCATCGCCGTGACAATCCTTGCGCTCAAGCGCGTGCCGCCCTATGTGGTCGCACTCGATCAGGGTCGTATCGTCGGTTACGCGCACCTCTTCACTGCCAACGACGAACTGGCTCCGATGGTGATCGAGAACCAGCTGCGCCAGTTCATCTACGACGCGCGCGTGGTGAGCGGCAACGACGCCATGCAGGACCATAACATCCACGCGGTCTACGCGATCGCGCGGCCAGGCCTACAAATTCCTCGATGCGTATTACCACGCCGCGCCCGACAACGATCCGGTCAAGCTCGGCCAGCGCGGTGCCGTGTGGCTCAAAGGACCGGCGATGTACCGTGACAGTTTTTACATTTCGTACTGGCACATCGCGACCGGCCTGGGCGGCTACTACGGGTTCGGCACTGACCTCTTTCCACTCAGCATCGCGGTCGCTGTTATCGCCTGGCGCATCAAACGCGAGCCCGACAGCAAGGCGCATCTGCGTGGACTGCGGCTGCTCGCTCCGAGGCAGCACAACCGGGCGCTGCGACCCTACCTCAGTCGAGTGATCGCTTTCGTCAGGAACCCGTCCGGCCGATCGGGATCAAGCTTGGGGCGAGCGTCATCCGGGCGAGCAAGGAATGCGAGCACATCCTCATTACGGGTTCGCCCGGCTCGGGCAAGACCACCGCCATGCGCCACCTTCTCCGGCAAGTCGAGTAGCGCAAGAGCAGGCGATCGTGATCGATCTGGAAGCCGAGTTCGTGCAGGAGTTTTACAGCGAAGAACGCGGCGACGTGATCCTGAATCCACTGGACGAGCGCTGTACCTTCTGGTCTCCATGGCTCGAAATTCGTGACGACAGCTACGTGATGGACGCCGAGGCGCTGACCGCGTCGCTAGTGCGCGTCTCCGCCCGGACGGCCAACGAAATCTTTTTTCGCGACTCGGGGCGCACTCTCGCCACGAGCATCTTTGAAGTCCTCGCCGACGATCCGGACATTCGGCTGTTATCTGACTTCCTCGCGCTACCACGTGAGGAATTGCACGCGCGGCTCGCCGGCACCCGCGCCTACGCGATCGTCGATCCGCAGGCCCACGACCAGGGTGCCGGGATCGTGGCGACGGTCGCGAACGCGCTCAAGGCGTGTTACCACTTGCCACCGCTGGAGCAAACGACGCGAAGCTGGAGCGCGCGCGAATGGGCCCAGAGGCGAGAGGGCTGGGTCTTCCTCCCATGTAAAGAAGACATCCGCGAAGCAATCGAACCGCTGCAGGACCTTTGGCTGGACTGCCTCGTGCGCTGGCTGATGAGCGCGCAGATTGGCAGCGAGCAAGTCTGGATTGTCGCCGACGAATTGCCGGCCTTCGGGTATCAGCCCCAGATCGAAAAGCTCGTCACGCGCGGACGCAAGCGCGGCCTCGCGGTGGTGATCGGCTTTCAGAATGTGGCGCAGACTCGGGCCATTTATGGCCGCGATGGCGCGATCACCCTGACGAGCTCGCCAACCACCAAGCTGATCATGCGCTCGGACGAACCCGAGATGGCGCGGTGGGGTTCCGATCTGATCGGTTCGCACGAAACCGAGCGGCTCCAGATGACGCAGCTTGCCGGGCTTTCGACCTATCGCGAGGGCGTCAACCTGAGCCCGCACCGCAGCGTCGAGCACCTGGTCCTGCCGGCCGAGATTCAGCAGTTGCGGCCCTTCCATGGCTATCTCTGCATTGCCGGCGAGCACCGCACCACAGTCCGCATTCCCGAACTGCACCTGACGAGACGGCAGCCGGACTTCATCCCACGGGGGCGATCGCCGGCGCGCCCAGTCAAGCCACTCAGAGTCGACCCGGATGATCAGAGTGACGCGACCCTGACGGCGCGCTTGCTCGGGCGCTCGGCACGACCGGAGCTAAGGCCTAATCATGGTCAGCTTTTCGGACGGCGCGATGACGATCGAACAGGCGGGCTCCTATTACCGCGTCCATTACAGCGCGGCGGGTTATTACGCCGGGACCGAGCAGCGCATCATCGGCCACGCGGTCGGCCGCGGGGTGCAATTTCTCGCACTCTCCGACCTTACCGCCGAGCAATTCGAGGCCCTCCGGCGCGGCCACGACCCAACTACCCAAGCTGAACTGCGGATCAAGGCGACGCACGGCGATACCGAGCGGGCGAACTGGGATTGCACCCTCTCGCCGCCGAAGTCGATCAGCATCCAGGCTCTCGTTTGCGGCGACGAACGGCTTCTGCAGGTCGACCGTGAAGCGGCATTATACGCGATCCGCGAAGTCGAGACATGCGCATTGGCGCGCCACCACGGCGGAAAAGAGTGGGCCGAGACGGGCAATGTCGTCGCGATCATGTTCGAGCATTACGACTCACGCGAGTCGATCCACGGCGAGCACGGGCCGATGCCTCAGCTGCATCACCACATCTTCATCGCGAACATGACGCGGCTCGCCAGTTACGAGTGGCGCAGCCTGGACCCGCAGCAGATCTATAAGGCGCGCCGCTTCATCGACGCGATCTACATGGCCGAACTTGCCAAACGGGTCCAGCAACTCGGCTACGACATCGTTCGAAAAGTTGATGGCTCGTTCGAACTGGCGGGCTTTAACCGTCGGCAAATCGAAGCCTTCTCGGAACGCGCCATGGATATCGAACGGACCAAGCAGGCGCGCGGCATCAGCAACCCGAGTATCGCGCGCGATATCGTACTGGAAACGCGCAAGCCCAAGCGTGACTGCGATCCGGGTGGCGCTGAAGGCTGAACGCGAAGCGCTCGCGCGACAACAGGGAATTGACCTTAACTACCGCCCGTCGTCTCTCCAGCTCAAGCCAGCCCAGGCCCTTACGAGCCCAACGACCGATGCACACACGCGCGAGTCATTGGACTACGCCGATCGTCACCTCAGCTCACGCTACGCCGTCATCGATCATCGCGAGCTGGTTACTGCCGCCCTGCGGCACGGCGTCGGCGCGATCGATCTGAACCATGTTCGCGCCGAAATTGACGCGCGGCAGAAGGCCGGTCAGCTGATCGCCGCCGGTCACTCCTACCTTCACCCGCTCGATACCTACACCAGCCCGCGGATGGTGAGCCTCGCACGGGAAAATCTCCGGCTGGTCCATAAGCATATACACCAGGGTCATCCGATCGCCGGTATCAAAGTCCGTTTCAACCAGCCGCGAGCGCAATCGCTGGGTCGGCACTGAGTATTACGGTGGCCGAGGCGCTCCACTGCAAACGCGCCATCGCGAAGCGAACGCGCGAGAGCGCTTGGCACGCCCGCAGCGTTACGCGCGTCGGCATCTCAGAAATTAGGTGCGGGCCCCTCATGGTGGGGTAAAGGAGCCGCCCACGAAAATGGCTCGCAAGGGGACCCCAGCGAAATCGCAGATGCCCTGCCGCAAGGGCGGAGGCGAGCAGGAGGGAGTAGCAGCAATGCACAACAACAACTGTCTGCGTTGTGGGCGCAAAGTTCGGCCTGAGGAGAACTGGGTGAAAGTCCATTTGTGGGCGAGCAACGCGGTGTTCGACTGGGGCTGCTTCATCGCGCTGTTGAAGTCGCACGGTCCGGAAGCCGCGGAACAGGTGGCTTGGCAGGGTGACGGCCACGCGCCGCCGATGTCAGCGGCGGTCAGTAATGGTGTTCGAAGTTCAACTAAGTAGCTAGTACGGCACAGTGTGTCAGAAGTGAGCAATAGGAGGAATTACCATGTCTTTGAATCGCGCAACGCTTATTGGGTATGTCGGCCATAATCTCGAAGAACTGCGATATTACCGAGTGGGCAGCCGCTCGCGGCTTCTCGGTCGCGACCAACGACAGCTTCACCGACAAGAACGGGCAGAAACAGGAGCGCGTGGACTGCCACCAGGTAGTCGTCTACGGGAGGCTGGCCTTGATTTGCAAGGAGTATTTGGCCAAAGGGCGCCACGTCTACGTCGAAGGACGTTTGTGCACCAGGGAATACGAAGCCAGAGACAACAACGGGAAACGTTATCGCACCGAGATTATCGCGCAGGGGATGCAGTTCCTTGGGGCGCGACCCGAAGTGACAGCTGGTGGTGATGCTACCATCGCCGGAGAAGACGAGGCTACCTTTTGAATGAAGGTGATCGGCATAGGGGGTAGAGGCACACCGCTGCTTCCCTCCACACCATGGGACATGCGGGCCTGCTCCGTCGGTTCTGAAGGTTGAGGCTAATTGGTGAGGCGCGCCCTGGCGATCCGGTCGTAGTAGTTGGTAGTGAGCCCAAACTGCACGAATTTCCCGGCGGAGTTGTCAAGAATTTCGTGTGTGAGCAGTTAGTAGTGAACGATTACTGCTTAACACAGCAGTCGCGCAACGCGACTGCCTAACCACCTCGGAGACACAGCAGCCGTCCTATCTTCGCGGGGCAGGTTATTTTGTGACGAATTCTACGGCGATTTTGCGGCTTTCGGGGGCAGGCCATATGCCACATACGTGCCGGCGCCAAGAGGCGCCCGCTAGGAAATTGTACATGAGGCCCTTTCATCGTTGCGTAAAATTTCTCACTCAGATCGCACAATTTATTCTATCTTTTGAACACATCTCTCTTGATCGCGCCGGTTCCAGTTTCGGGTTAAGGACAAGGACAAGGCTTTGACTGCCACGAAGCAAATCAGGCTAAAGATGCGCTTAGGAGCATATTGTGGGAGCCTCGCATCCGTGCAAGGAAGGAGCTGAAAACTCATGGCCGACAAAGCGGTCGACGGAGAACTCACCGCTTTCGCTTGATGAATTTCTCAAAACACAGAAATTGCCAACGTTCATCGCGACGATTGAAGAGGTTGCCAATCGTCCAGACCCGACCTTGTGAAGATCACCCCTTGGGCTCCCAATTCCGGCTGCCTATGCCATGCTTCAATCGAAATTCCCAAAGAGGTGGTTGCGACCGTGAAGCCCACTGAAGACACGCACAATTGCTGTGGCCACTTCTTGAGGGTTTGTGAGATTCAATTCAAGGCTGGCGCGAGGATCGCCCTTGAAAACGTGTTCGCCCAAATTATGCAATCGATCGGCCGGGTAGGTGCCGCCCTGCCATTCCCTTTTCCGGTTCCAACCGTGACAACTCGCTAAACATTCCTTTTAGCGACCGAGACACCGGTTGCACAACCAGTGTGCACTCAGACGGCGTGATGAGTATCGTGAAGAGCAGATGTTGCGGGTACGATCCCTTTATCGGTCGTGGCTGTCAATTGCTCTATACCGTGATCTACCGCGTGCCAGGAGAATAAGCGCCGGAGCAGTTCTTAGCGGACAGAAACAGTGCTTGAAAAATAGGCGCGAGAATTGCCTTTTGGCCACGTATCTGACTACATCGAAAGTGGCCGGGGCGTCCCGGGTAGTGTCGGTCAAGTGGTGGAAAAGCAGTAAGCATCGGCCAGGCGACGAGTTGAGCGGTTGAAGTATCAACTTGCTATTACGCTGCCTCCGGTTGTTCGCTGATTGTGGTCAGG